>ERZ1106951.1-NODE-1-length-356197-cov-16.959491_pt1 | contig 356197 bp, 296 predicted proteins | sample MGYA00403676_ERZ1106951 | MGnify/ENA primary metagenome ERZ1106951 (study PRJEB35170, sample SAMEA104062398) | human gut metagenome | biome: human gut; feature: human-associated habitat; material: faeces | place: Denmark | collected 2012-04-23 ...
GCAGGCCGATGAGGGCTATGCAAAATTTATTTCAGAGAAATTTAAACAGGCTCTAAGTGTTATTTAGTCTTACCGGATTCGCAATAAATTGAATCGGAACATATACTTTTGTTGTAAATATAAAAGGATATGAAAACGCGCCTCCGATTTAAGATAATAGCTGTGCTTATTTGCCTTTCGCTTGCCGGGCTCTTGATTTCACAAGGATACTGGCTGAAAGGTTTATATGTGTCTAGTAAGAAAAGCACGTGGGATAATATAGAGGAAGCCATGCGGATGGCCGACTATATGGAACTGTTCCTGCGCCTGGACTCTCTAAGCAATAACAATTTTCACAGCCAGATAAATCCTCAATTCAGCTTTAGCCAAGACACGGCATGGGAAAAGAGGAAAGATTCCCTTTCAACAGATAATATGCCGATATCATCGCCGAATTCGACAATCCAATATATAGAAGCAGCCCAAACTCTAAATGAATATTTGCAGATTATCGGTACACTGGAAAGGAACGTGCAGATGCTCATGCATCAAAAGATAGACACGTTACTTCCCGTCAATTACGCACAATTCAATACACTATTAAAGAACGGATTAAAGAAACAGGGCATCACCGTCCCGTACCGCCTGCAGGTAATCCGGAAAGAAGCGAAAGACTCCGTATTATATGCCTATACGGATGCTTCCGAAAAAGGGAAATCCTGGAAAGACGCTGTCCACTTCACACATGTGATCGAACCGGAATATTATTACGAATTGGAACTCCAATCTCCTGACCGGGTTGTATTCCGGCAGATGGCAGGTATATTGATTTCATCTTTCCTGCTTTTTATGGTTATCCTGGTCGCTTTCGTTTATTTGCTCTACACAATACTGAGGCTAAAGACGGTGGAAGAACTTAAAACGGATTTCACCAATAATATGACGCATGAGCTGAAAACCCCGATCTCCATTGCCTATGCCGCCAATGATGTATTGCTGAACTACAGCAGTACGACAAACGAGAAGCAAAAGAAATATCTGGATATCGTGCGGGAGCAATTGAATCATCTATCCGGTTTGGTCGAACAAATCCTCACTCTTTCCGTTGAGAACAGAAGTACTTTCCGCCTTCATCTCGAAACGATACAGGTTGCAGAGCTACTGACTCCGCTTATAGAACAGTTCAAGCTAAAAACAGATAAACCGATCGACATCACGACAGAAGTACCGGAGCATATGACCGTAACGGCCGACCGTACCCATCTGTATAACATGCTCAGCAACCTGATCGGGAATGCAATCAAGTATTCCGGAGAAAAGACCTGCCGCATTATCCTCAAAGGAACAGTATCGTCCCAGGAAATGACTCTCTCGGTCACAGACGAAGGGATCGGTATTAGCGAAGCTAACCAAAAGAGGGTGTTCGATAAGTTCTACCGCGTGCCCAGCGGCAACCTGCATGACGTGAAAGGCTTCGGTCTAGGTTTGTACTACGTCAGCGACATGATGTCTAAACACAACGGGAGCGTAACGGTTAAAAGCCAGCTGGGGAAAGGTTCCACATTCACCCTTCATTTTAAAAGTTAACGACAATGGATAAGATCAGAGTATTATTGGTAGAAGACGAGCCGACACTCGCCATGATTATAAAAGACACTTTGGACGGTGAAGAATTTGAAGTGATTCTCGCCGCAAACGGAGAAGAAGGATTGTCACGATATAGAGAAGCAAAGCCGGACATCATCGTCACAGACATCATGATGCCGAAAATCGACGGCTTCACGATGGTCCGGCACATCCGGAAAACGGATCGACAGATACCGGTTCTTTTTCTTTCCGCCCGTTCCGCAGCCAACGACGTGGTCGAAGGTTTCGAACTAGGGGGTAACGATTACCTGAAAAAACCGTTCGGCATGGCGGAACTTATTATCCGTATCAAGGCATTATTGAACAAAATAAGTGTCCGTAAGGAAGAAAGCAGCAACTTCATGCTCGGACAATATACATTCGATTCCATCACACAAACGCTCCAGTACTGCGGAGAAAAGCAATTGCTGAGCAACCGCGAATCCGAAATACTGAAACGCCTATGTGAAAACAAAGACCATGTGCTGCCCATGAAAGACGTCCTGTTGGAACTTTGGGGAGACGATTCGTTCTTCAATGCCCGCAGCCTGCACGTATTCATTACTAAGTTAAGACATAAACTGTCGAAAGACGAATCGATCAAAATACTGAACGTACGCGGGATCGGTTATAAGCTGATCATCGACTGATCTGCTTCAATGCCTGTGCCAACTGGTCCGGGCATGACGTTCCACGCTCGCGGCAATCAATACCTTCCAGACGCCGGATTGCCTCGCCGATTTCCATTCCGACCAGCAGTTTGGACAAACCTTGTGTATTTCCTTGGCAACCACCAATGATCTGTACATTTTTAATTACGTTGTCCTCCGAGTCGACAATCATCATTTTAGAACATACCCCACCAGTCGGAGTATAAGTAACACGTTGTCTATTCATCCTTTTCTGCTTCCATTATAATTCATGTAACGGGGCACAAAGATAGAATAATTTAAGACAACCACCAATCCTTAAGTATTGACCTAATTTCACAAAAGAAATAAATTATTCAATATATATCGGGAAGCATAGTGCATTATCCGAAAAGAATGCTTTCCTTTGTATCAACAAACAATGAGAGATTATATCGATTTGATTTTTCACATGTATCTTCTCAATTACATATTGAGTATTTTCATCTCTGATAAATAACTTCCTTACATTCGATTATTGAATTATTAATTTTTTTATTTTTATATTTATGAACATGTATATTGGTAACCTTAGCTATAACGTTAGGGAATCGGATTTAAGAGATGTAATGGAAGAATTCGGAACAGTTGATTCTGTAAAACTTATCATCGATCGCGATACAAGAAGGTCTAAAGGTTTTGCATTTGTCGAAATGCCGGAAGATTCCGAAGCACAAAACGCAATCAGAGATTTGAACGGAGCCACTTACGAAGGTCGTCAGATGGTTGTAAAAGAAGCACTCCCAAGAAATTAATTTCACAGAATTATAAAAGTTAAATCAAAAAGGATACCCGGAACCGGATATCCTTTTCTTGTTTATTCCATCTATCATTTTAAGTAATTCCTTTTTTCCTAAAAGATTTGTACCTAACTTTGCGAAAATAAATAACAACAGCATGACATACGAAGAGACGCTACACTATCTATATACCAGTATTCCCGTTTTTCAGAATGCCGGACCTTCAGCCTACAAACCCGGATTAGGAACCAGCATCGCACTGGACGATCACTTAGGCAATCCGCATAAAGCATACAAAACAATACACGTAGCCGGTACGAACGGGAAAGGCTCCGTCAGCCATCTCTTGGCCGCGATCCTGCGTCAGTCGGGATATAAGGTCGGGCTTTACACCTCTCCGCACCTGGTCGACTTCCGCGAACGGATACGGGTAAACGGACAAAAGATACCGGAAGAATATGTCATCGACTTCGTAGAACGCCATCGTTCTTTCTTTGAGACTCTCGATCCTTCCTTCTTCGAACTGACTTCCAGTATGGCATTCGATTATTTCCGTGCCGAGAAGGTGGATTATGCCGTAATCGAAGTGGGCATGGGCGGTCGTCTGGACAGTACCAATATCATCACTCCCATCCTAAGTATCATTACGAACATCAGCCTGGATCATACCCAGTTCTTAGGAGATACGGTCGAAAAGATTGCCTTTGAGAAAGCCGGAATCATCAAAAAGGATGTCCCGGCGTTGGTCGGAGAAATAGACCGGCACAGTGTGGCACAAGTTTTTGCAGACGCAGCAGTCAAAGCCGGCACATTGGTTTATTTTGCCCAGGACGAAGGGCTGCTGAAAGAGTCGTATCTGATGGATACAGGCGAATGGTATCTGGATTCTGCGGAATACGGACAGCTATTCGGTGAACTGGGTGGCGTCGTGCAGTTCAGGAATGCCACAACCGTATTGGGGGCCATTAATTTGCTGAATACAGTAGGTGTAAACATTCCGACCGAAGCGGTACGGGAAGGTTTCGAACATGTGGTCGAATTGACAGGGCTGATGGGGCGTTGGCAGGTTTTACAGGAGAATCCGAAAGTCGTATGCGACACTGGACACAACGTCGGAGGATGGCAATATCTGAACATCCAACTGGAAGAAGAACTGAAGCGGCATAAGCACCTCTTTATGATCGTCGGCATGGTCAACGACAAAGATATCGACGGCGTGTTGGACCTGATGCCGGAAAAAGCCTTTTACTTCTTCACGCAAGCATCCGTGCAACGGGCAATGCCTGCGGAAGATTTTGCAACAAAAGCAATCTTCCACGGTTTATCGGGCACAATCTGCGATTCCGTGCAGGAAGCCGTGGAAAAAGCATTGGCGCGAGCCGGACAAGACGACATCATCTTTATTGGCGGAAGCACTTTCGTCGTGGCGGACGCCCTACCCTTGTTCTTGAAAAGAGACAAATAACATAATTCAAAAACAAATATCATGACAGAACAAATTCAGAGAAAACTGAGCGAATCGAAGACGGCAAGATGGTCCGTACTGGCGCTCGTCGCATTCACAATGCTCTGCGGATACTTCATCACGGACATGATGGCTCCGCTACAGGACTTACTACAAACCCCCGTCGAAGGCGGCGGACTGGGATGGACAGCCAATGAATACGGTAAATTCACCAGTGCTTACGGTTGGTTCAATGTATTTTTCCTGATGCTGATCTTCGGAGGTATGATCCTGGACAAGATGGGCGTACGCTTCACTGGTTTGATGGCGACCAGCATCATGCTTATCGGCGTTTTCATCAAATGGTTCGGTATATCACACAACTTTGACGGTGCAACCGTTACCGTTTTCGGTTCGGAGTATGGATATCCATTGGTAATTGCGTCATTAGGATATGCTTTGTTCGGCGTAGGCGTTGAGATCGCTGGTATCACCGTTTCCAAGATCATTGTAAAATGGTTCAAAGGCAAGGAAATGGCCCTGGCAATGGGGCTGGAAATGGCTTGTGCCCGTATCGGTACAGGGTTAGCTATTGGTGTTACGCCTTTGTTGAGCCGCGCATTCGGCAATTCCATCAGCATGCCGATCTTCATCGGCTTGATTCTGCTTTGTATCGGCCTGTTATCCTTCATCGTATTCGTAGTTATGGACAAGAAACGTGATGCAGAAGATGCAGCCGGTGCTACCGGAGAAGAAGAAGCAGAAGAGCCGTTCCGTTTCGGTGATATCTTGGATATTATTACATTAAAAGGCTTCTGGTATATGGCACTCCTTTGCGTACTGTTCTATTCAGCCGTCTTCCCCTTCTTGAAATATGCCCCGAACCTGATGATTAACAAATTCGGTATCGATCCCGAATGGTCCGGTGTCATTCCGGCTTTGCTGCCATTCGGCAATATTCTCTTAACTCCGTTCTTCGGAAACTTGTACGACCGTAAAGGAAAAGGAGCCACTATCATGATTATTGGTTCCATTATGCTGATATTTATCCACTTCACATTCTCCATTCCGATGCTGGACAACTGGCTGGTCGCTCTGATACTGATCCTGCTGTTGGGCATCGCATTTTCGCTGGTTCCTTCCGCCATGTGGCCTTCCGTTCCAAAGATCATCCCGGAAAACAAATTGGGAACAGCCTATGCGCTGATATTCTGGGTACAGAACTGGGGATTGATGGGAGTTCCGTATATAATCGGTATCGTTTTGGATCAATATTGTATTTCCGGAGAGATCAACGGTAAACCGACCTACGACTATACGATCCCGATGTTGATCTTCACTGGTTTCGGAGTCTTAGCACTCGTAATCTCCCTGTTGCTGAAACGTGAAGACCGTATCAAAGGCTACGGCCTCGAACTCCCGAACATTCAGAAAGATGCTGACAAAGTATTGGCTGAAGAAATGATTGGCGAAGGGCAGAGATAAGGATAAATCTTTATCTAAAAGATTATAAGGAAGGTGTTTTGGAACACCTTCCTTTTTTATTACCGAATTACGATCTTATACGTCTTCTCTCCGATCTTCACAAGATACATACCTTTACTCAAATGTATCTGAACACTTCCTGCGGATACATCCATCCCTTTATCGCTACTTCCATTCGTATTGGTCGACGTGATCGTTGTCGATGCACCTGTAATGGTCAGGATTCCGTTGTTCCGGATAGCGTATTGGTCGGCATTTCCTGTCTTTACTTCCAAGCTGCCGCTAAAAGAGACGTTCGCTCCGTTCTCGATTGTCAGAGCCGGAGCCGCGGTCGATGTCGAGTTGATCTTTGCGCTCTCATAGATCAAAACACCCTGTGCGGTGTTATCGATCAACATGCGTTTACCATCGGCAAGAGTGTTCTTGATTGTACCGTTGAAAGAGGTTGCTGCCGTAGCGGTTTTTGTAATGGCGGCTTCCGTATATTTCCAATCATCACCATCCTTCGAGATCGTGACATCATTGCTCCGCTGGGACAAATCCAACGGTTGGACTTCTGTTTCCACCGTTATATCAGCATCAGCGGACAAGGTCAGTTTTTCACCGCTCGTTATCGTTTGACCGTTATTTTTGAGGATCGTTGTACATGCTCTCACACTCGGCAGCAGTGTACTTGCTCCCTTTGGCTGCCCTTATCCGGCAAAGGTCTTTGATAGAGCGATTTGCGACATAGGTTACATTGCATGTGAAGTCGTCCTCACGTTCGGTCAGTACGTTGGCTACCAATTTGCCTGTGATACTGCGCTTTTTAGGTTCGTTTGCCATGATATTTTAATTTAATTAGTTCGTTATGAACTAAGTCGATTACTAAAATTCAAGACCTGATATGACTCTTGAAATCGGCTACAGTAAAGAGAATGGCGATAAAAAGCCAACGGGTGATCACCCTTATTTATACCATAACCGGCGATTCTAAGTATAATTTAATTCACCCATAGGTAAAGTAAATTCAAAAAATGCTTGATAAATAACAACTATATATAAGTAGTTACAGGATATTTAGTATCTTTGTCAACCGTATAACCATAGTTCATAACGAACTAAGTCATCATTCCACCATCTGTAAACTTACCAGATTTACATCCACCAGCCATAATTTGACACAGTTGCCCCATGATTTGTATGGAAAAGTTTGTATTAATACTTACATTTGCCAATCATTAAAAAAGAAACGTATGATCAGTTTTCCTAATGCCAAAATAAATCTGGGGCTGAATGTTGTTAGCAAACGTCCCGATGGCTACCATAATATCGAAACTATCTTCTATCCGATCCCGGTGAAAGATGCACTGGAAATAGTCAGAGCCGATACATTCTCTTTCACACAAACGGGAATACCGGTAGATGTTCCAATAGAAAAAAACTTGGTTGTCAAAGCACTGAATCTGCTGAAGTCACGGTACAAAATCCCGGAACTGGAAGTCCATCTGCTGAAAGCCATTCCCTTCGGAGCCGGACTTGGCGGAGGCTCGGCCGATGCTGCCTTTATGCTGAAGTTGCTGAACGACTATTGCGGACTTCATATCCTGGAAGACAGCTTGGAAGAACTTGCCTCCTTCATCGGAGCGGATTGCCCGTTCTTTATCCGCAATACGCCGGTATTCGCATCCGGCACGGGAAATATCTTCGAAACGGTGGAATTGTCGCTGGCAGACTACCATCTCTGTCTAGTCAAGCCGGATGTTGCCGTCTCGACACCGGAAGCCTATTCGATGGTGACGCCCGCAGCTCCGGCAATCTCTTTGAAAGAAATCATCCGGAGACCTGTCGGAGAATGGAAAGAATTGATGGTAAACGATTTTGAAAAAAGCGTATTCCCGAAACATCCAGTCATTGCAGGGATTAAAGAAACGCTGTATGAAAAGGGAGCCGTCTATGCATCCATGTCCGGTTCCGGCTCTTCCGTGTTCGGTCTGTTCAAAGAGGCGACAGACCTCAAAGGCTTGTTTGCCGATTGTTTTGTCTGGGAGGGACAATTGCCATGAACAAGGTGGCGGACTTCTTCGACACCCTTGCCGACCGGTGGGATGAGCTTTGCTACCATGATCCGGAAAAGCTGAACGACATCCTGCAACGGACCGGCCTGCGGAAAGGACTCCGCATATTGGACATAGGATGCGGGACAGGCGTATTGGAAAGTTATCTCCTGCCCTATTCCCCCTTACAAATCGTGGGAGTGGATATCTCTCCGGGAATGATCAAAAAGGCACGAAGCAAATACGCGACACCTATCGTCGACTTCCGTTGCCAGGACGTACGGGACATACGGGGAGAATCTTTCGACTATATCATCGCCTACAGTGTTTTCCCCCATTTCCAGAAACCAGAGAAACTGATCTCCCATTTAGCCGGACTACTGCCGGTTGGCGGCGAACTGGTGGTCTGCCACAGCGAAAGCCGCGACAGGATCAACGGACACCATGACAAGCATGCCGGAAAACTCTCGGAAGGATTGCCTCCCGTGGAAGAATTGGCACGCATGTTATCCCCTTTCTTCACTGTCAACACGATGGAAGACAGTGACCGGCTCTATATGATCAGCGCCACCCGCAAACAGACATTCTAAATATACATGATACATGAATCAGAAGATTAAACTTATCCCGTTACTCCTCTTTTCGGCTTTCGCCACACAAGCGGCAGAAGACGTTAAAGTGATGCAGTACCTCCATGCCGGGCCGATTACGGTCAACAAACCGATCCTGACAGACAGCTTGAACGTCGATGGCAAACCTTTCGAAGCGAAAAACCTGGTCAAGTCGACTATCCCGTTCGGCCACGCCCTCGGCAATGCTGCCGTTATCGACGCGGATACCGCCGGACTGATTACCGTCCCGACGCCCGAAAAAGGATATGCCTTGCATCTCTATTCGTTCTACCTAAACAGCGACCGCTACACGAAAGGTTCGCTGGAGGTTTCCGGGGCGGGTACATTCGAAGTGTTCGTCAACAATAAACCGGTCGGCGCCACTTCCGAGTTGGCTTTGGAACCGCACCGTTATGAAGTGGTAATCAAATATCTGACAGCCGGCACCGATACCTGCCCGTCCACGCTGACAGCCAAATTTAAGAGCGAAGAGGAAGCAGAGGTCATAGCCTCCCTCAATCCTGAAAAGCGGTACACACCACGCGATATCCTGGAAGGAACGCAATTCCGGGGAACGAACGTTTCACCTGATGGAAAATATGTATTGGTAAAATATTACACCCGTATGGAAGGTGGGAAAAGCGAACAATATGCCCAATTGCGGGATGCTACAACCGGACGGATTTTATTGCAGGACAAAGGGTTTATCTTAACTGCCGACTGGATGCCGACGAGCAGCAAGATGTATTTCACCCGTACCGGAATGAACGGGAAAGAGTTGGTAACCGTTGACCCGGTTACCATGCAGGAGGAAATCTTGGCGGAAAATCTGCCGGAAGGCAGCTTCAGCTTTACTCCGGATGAAAAGACATTGCTCTATACCATCCAGGAAGAGGGACCTAAAGACGGACCGGATATGCTCCGTATTCTGGAACCGAACGATCGTCTGCCGGGGTTCCGCAACCGTTACTTGATCTGGCGCTACGATCTTCAAACCGGTTTATACGAGCAGTTGACATACGGGCATAACAATACCTTTATCAATGATGTCAGTGCCGACAGCCGTTACCTGCTGTTCAGTACCAATGAGCAGGATTACACTTCACTGCCTCACTCCAGCAATTCCATGTATAAGTTGGATTTGCAGAGCATGGCGGTCGACACCTTATGGGAAAGGGCCAAGTACATCAATGGGGCTACCTTCTCACCGGATGGCAAGCAGTTGATGGTATTCGGTTCTGGCAATGCCTTCGACAATATCGGCCTGAACATCAAAGAGGGACAGATATCCAACACTTACGACGGACAGCTTTTCCTGTACGATCCGGCAACGCGGAAAGCGAAAGCACTTACCAAAGACTTCAATCCGAACGTCACTAGTGCACAATGGAGTAAATTTGACGGACAGATCTATATGTTGACGGAAGACCAGGATTATCAACGTATCTATACCTGCAATCCAGCCAATGGGAAAATCCGCCGCCTCGACCTGCCGGAAGACGTCATTTACAATTATTCGCTGGCAGAGGCCGCTCCGGTCATGTATTACTACGGACAAAGCGTATCCAACGCCAACCGTCTGTACAGCTACAACACCAAGAGTAAGAGGACACAACTGATCTACGACTTGTCGGCCGACAAACTGAAAGACATCAAGTTCGGAGAAGTGCACGACTGGAATTTCACCTCTACCGACGGGACCATCATTCAAGGACGCTATTATCTCCCGCCCAACTTCGACGCATCCCGGAAATATCCGATGATCGTCTATTATTATGGCGGAACCTCTCCCACTAACCGTGCGTTGGAATTCAGCTACTCCATGCACATGTATGCAGCCCTCGGCTATGTGGTCTACACTCTGAACCCAAGCGGTACGACCGGCTTCGGACAAGAGTTCGCCGCCCGTCACGTAAACGCCTGGGGAGACAAGACCGCCGATGAAATCATCCAGGGAACAGAACAGTTCTGCAAAGAACATTCGTTCGTCAACCCTAAGAAAATCGGTTGTGCCGGTGCCAGCTATGGCGGTTTCATGACACAATACCTGCAAACAAAGACCGACCTGTTTGCAGCCGCTGTCAGTCATGCGGGCATCAGTGCCTTGAGTAGCTATTGGGGTGAAGGTTACTGGGGATATGGATATTGCTCGGTTGCCAATACAGGCACTTATCCGTGGAATAATCCGGAGTTCTATACCAAACATAGTCCGTTGTTCAATGCCGACAAGATAAAAACACCTCTCCTCTTGCTTCACGGAAATGCAGACACGAACGTGCCCGTCGGGGAAAGCATCCAGATGTTCCTGGCTTTGAAACTACTTGGAAAAACAGTCGAGTTCGTACAGGTAGACGGAGAGGATCACGGCGTTGCGGATTATAAGAAACGTCTCGAATGGCAGAACACCATCTTTGCCTGGTTCGCCAAATACCTGAAAGACGAACCGCAATGGTGGGATGCGCTTTATCCGGAAAGGCATTTATAAAAAAGGATGAGATGAAGCAAGTTATCGATTTAGACAATTGGAACAGAAAAGAGCATTTCGTTTTCTTTTCTGCATTCGACGACCCCTTTTTCGGGGTTACAACTCTTGTGGATTTTACTGATGTCTACAGACAAAGTAAAGAACAGAATGTTTCTTTTTTCCTTTATTCCCTTCATTTCTTACTGAAGTGTGTAAACGAAACCGATGCATTCAAATTACGAATAGAAAAAGACTCGGTAGTCTGTTATGATACGATCCATATCTCTCCGACTATTGGGCGTGAAGACGGGACTTTCGGTTTCGGCTTTTTTGAATACGATCCGGATATCGATCTGTTTATCCAAAAAGCAACACAGGAAATAGAAAGGGTTAAGAACGGAACAGGATTGTCTTTTTCCAAAAATACAGGTAGACAAGATGTTATTCGCTATTCGGCATTACCTTGGTTCGCTTTTTCCGAAATGAAGCATGCCACATCTTTTAAGAACGGAGATTCCGTTCCGCGTATTTCTACAGGGAAATTGATGCAGGAGGATAGCAAATACTTGTTGCCCATTTCAGTCTGTGCACATCATGGACTTATGGACGGAAGGAACGTGGCTGAACTGATACAGAAATTATCAAATAGCCAAACAGCTTCCTAACTATAAAAAAGAGTATGTCAGGGGAAGGGACGAAAAGCCCCTTCTGACATACTCCTTATATAAATATCTACAACCTATTTTCTGATAACCAAAATCATTCTACTTGCCTTTTTGACTTTTCATTTAATATTTGGATTCAATGCATGCCATTCGGAGATCGGAGGCAAAACTCCCATTTCAATCACTTCGTCACGTAATGCGCAAAGATGCTTGTAGCTCTTTTCCAAAGCAGCTTCTTCTTCAGGAGTGCCTTTCACCTCTTTCAACACTACACCGTCTTTTGTAATGGAAGTTTCCCAAGCCATCATGATGTGGTCGAACTTTCCGTTGGATACATAAGCACCTGCCGGCCAACGGAACGGTTTACCTCCCATAGCAGCAGCAATCATCTCGATAGAGACATAAGACGGACTTTGGAATGAAGAGCGGCCGCGCAAAGCAATGATGTTGGCCCCTCCCTTCGTCACCTTCGTCTGAATTTCCGCCCATTGTTCCTTAGTCAAGGCATCCGTACCGATCATGCCAGCCAACGGCTTCCCATTCACCTTCGCAGTAGAAGCGTAAACAGCCATTTGTTCGCCATGACCGCCATACGTGCGGCAGTTCTCCACAACATCCATAGATACACCGAAATGTTTAGCCAATTCGCTACGTAGACGGGTGGAATCCAAGGCTGCCAAAGTCGTCACCTGCGAAGGTTTCAAACCTGAATACAACAGTGTGATCAGACCAGTGATATCGGCCGGATTGAAAATAACCACGATATGCTTGACATCCGGACAATAAGCCTTTACATTCTTACCGAATTCTTCAGCGATAGCGGCATTTCCTTTCAACAAGTCTTCACGGGTCATGCCAGCCTTACGGGCAGCCCCTCCTGAGTTCACAATATATTTGGCACCTGTCAGCGCTTTTTTTATATCGGAAGTAAATGTAATGTTAACGCCCTCGAAACCGCAATGGAACAACTCTTCAGCCACCCCTTCCAAACCAGGAGCGTACGGGTCATACAAACAAATATTAGAAGTAAGTCCCATCATGATGGCTGTCTGAGCCATATTCGAACCAATCATACCTGCTGCCCCTACGATCGTGAGCTTTTCGTCTGTCAATGTTTTCATATTGTATTGTTTTTTAATGATATGTTTTCTATTAAAACATTTCCGGCTACTATAAAGTTCGCTTGCAAACTTTATTTTTCCTTTTATTTGCAAAGGTAAAAGATTTCCATACCCCTTGTACATCATTAATTCCTATCACCCATAAGCAAAAGTTATAACTTTAGCCCGTCATGACAGACAGAATATAATTTGTATCTTTGCAGTCATGAGAACATTCAGACCGGAGGCATGGTTGCCTACAACAAAGAAAGAAGTTGAAGCCCGCGAATGGGACTATATAGATGTGATACTTTTCAGCGGTGACGCATATGTGGACCATCCTTCATTCGGAGCCGCCGTCATCGGGCGGACACTCGAAGCGATGGGACTGCGTGTAGCAATCGTTCCGCAACCGGACTGGCGTGGAGACTACCGGGATTTCAAGAAGTTAGGAGTCCCTCGCCTGTTCTTCGGAGTTTCTGCCGGAGCGATGGATTCGATGATCAATCACTATACGGCCAACAAACGCCTACGCAGCGACGACGCTTATACTCCGGACCGTCGTACCGGCATGCGCCCCGATTATCCAAGTATCGTTTACACAAAGATATTAAAGGAAATCTATCCGGATATCCCTGTCGTACTGGGAGGTATAGAGGCATCCCTGCGCCGGGTCACCCATTATGATTACTGGCAGGACAAACTGCTCCCCGGAATCCTGAAAGATAGCCCGGCAGATTTGTTAATATACGGCATGGGGGAACTTCCCCTGAAAGAACTGGTCAGCCGATTACAAGCAGGCATTCCTTTCCATGAGATTAAAGATATACGGCAAACGGCTTATTTGGCGGATACGGTAGAACCGCTACCAGAAGATATCAACCTCTTTTCCCATGAAGAATGCCTACACGACAAACTGAAACAGGCCAAGAACTTCAAACACATAGAGGAAGAATCCAACAAACAGCAGGCTTCCCGCATCCTGCAAAAGGTAGGCAAACAGACGATAGTCGTCAATCCCCCTTTCCCACCTATGACGGAAGAAGAAATAGATGCGTCGTTCGACCTGCCCTACACCCGCCTGCCCCATCCTAAATACAAAGGGAAGACGATACCAGCTTTCGAGATGATCAAGTTCTCGGTAAACATCCACCGGGGGTGTTTCGGAGGCTGTGCTTTCTGCACCATCTCGGCGCATCAGGGAAAGTTCATCGCCTCACGAAGTAAAGAGTCCATATTGAAAGAAGTTAAGGAGATCACCCAAATGCCGGACTTCAAAGGATATCTGAGCGACCTGGGCGGCCCTTCGGCCAATATGTACCGGATGAAAGGGAAGAATCCGGATATCTGCGCCCAGTGCAAGAAACCTTCTTGCATCTCCCCTGTCATCTGCAAAAACCTGAATGCAGATCATACGCCGTTGTTAGATATATACAAAGAAGTGGACAGCATGCCGGAAATCAAACGTTCGTTTATCGGTAGCGGCATTCGCTATGACCTGCTCTTGCACCGGTATGCGGATGACAATCTGAACAAGGCAGCCCATACCTATATGGAGGAACTGATAGCTCGCCATGTCTCCGGCCGTCTCAAAGTCGCACCCGAACATACGGAAGACAATGTCCTGAAGATGATGCGCAAACCTTCATTCGAGCTTTTCGGGCAATTCAAAAAGATATTCGACCGTGTAAACAAACAACACGGATTGAACCAGCAATTAATCCCTTATTTCATATCCAGCCATCCCGGTTGTACCGAGACGGACATGGCAAACTTGGCTATCCAGACCAAGAAGCTGCATTTCCAGCTCGAACAGGTACAGGATTTCACCCCCACCCCTATGACCCTGGCAACGGAGATGTACTATACTGGCTATCATCCCTATACATTGGAAAAGGTATATACGGCCCGCACGAAAGAACAAAAACTGGCACAACGTCAATTCTTTTTCTGGTACAAGCCGGAATTCCGCCGCCAGATAACACAAGCATTGCAACGAATCGGGAAAAAGGATTTAATAGGCAAGTTGTTTGGGAGGTAAGTCGCCAAGCAAGCAATAATAAGCATAAAGAGCCGGGTATGCAGATGACACGGAAAGAACGGATAAACATTCCGTCCTATCCGCGTCTTGGCTCTTTTCCCTAAATACAACTTATTCCTTTACGGCAATCACTTCAATCTCCACCAGACCGTTCTTCGGCAAAGTCTTGACTGCAACGGCGGAACGGGCCGGAAAAGTTCCTTCGAACTGAGATGCATACACTTCGTTCATAGCTACGAAGTCACTCATATCAGCCAGGAATACGGTTGTCTTTACGACATCGTTGATGCTAAGACCGGCTTCTTCCAGAATTGCATGTACATTCTTGAATGCCTGTACGGTCTGTTCTTTCACTCCCCCTTCCACGAAATTGCCTGTTGCGGGGTCAAGACCCAACTGGCCGGAAGCAAACAGCATATTTCCTACTTGCACAGCCTGACTATACGGACCGATAGCGGCAGGTGCATTTTTTGTTGCGATAACTTTCTTCATTGTTTCTTTATTTTAATAACGTTATTGTGCTTGTTCATTCATCCGCTGGCGAACCACTTCATAGATCAGGATGGAAGAGGCGACCGATACGTTCAGCGAACCGATCGTACCGAACTGCGGGATCTTCACCATGCTGTCGCAGATACGAAGATTATCCATCGAAACTCCCGTATCTTCGGCTCCCATCACGATCGCCACAGGTCCGTCATATTTGATAGCCGTATAATTCTCATAGGCTTTTTCACTGGCTGCATAGACTTTTACTCCTGACGCCTGTAAGAAACGGATGGCCTCCGTAATGCTTTTTTCCTTGCAGACAGGCAATACATGGAGCGCACCGGCCGAGGTCTTAATCGCATCGGCATTCACCGTTACGCTGCCCTTTGAAGGAATCACGATCGCATCCACACCGGCACATTCGCAGGTACGAGCAATCGCACCGAAGTTACGGACATCCGTAACCCCATCCAACAACACGATAAACGGATTCTTTCCCTGTTCATACACAAACGGAATAATATTCTCCAGCCGCTCGTACGTGATAGCCGGGATAAAGGCTATTACCCCCTGATGATTCTTACGTGTCAAACGGTCGAGACGTTCGGCTGGCACACGTTGTACAGGTATGTCACGTCCTTTCAGAACTTCAAACAATTCACGAGACAAGTCTCCCTGCAGTTCACGTTTCACCAATATTTTATCAATCTCCTTATCGGCCTGGATTGCCTCGATCACGGCACGGATGCCGAACACCATTTCGTTTTCTTTCATTATTCTATATCTTTTCCATTTTCATCACCGGACTATTTCGATTTTTCCCGGCTTTATGCGGACAAAGATACAAAAGATTTACGCTTTTATTATATACTCTCGTATATATTAGCTATTGCTTTTCAGCTTATGCCGTGACGATGAATAAGCCCGGATCAAGAATAAAATACCAGTAATAATCAAAGCAGATGAAAGTCCGGTATAAAATACCGAAATAAAAGAGTTGGGAAGCAATTGGAAATGACGGATCGTAACACCGAAAGTAATCATAAAGATCATCACGATCCAGCCTTTCACATCAAAAAATGAAAAAGGACAGTTCTTTTCCCCTTTCTGGGAAATCCGCTCGGAATGTTTAACAAACAAACGGCGAAAGACAAACTGGAAGAAAAGCAGGAAAACAACAATTGCCTCTCCGACTTTAAACAGCCAGTAATGGGCATCGTTCAACCACGTGATGATGCCGATCCTTAAGATATTGATGCCAGCTATGATCCAAACGCATCCGGCTATCAAAAGCAGGGTGCGCCGGTTTACTCTAAATTCCATTATCAGATACTTTTCTCTATGCTCCGCCTGTCACTCGTACGTTGGCGGCTATTCGTGCGATCCTTGTCGGAGCGTTTGTCCTTATCGTAATGCCTGTCTTTATCCCGATCCGGACGTTTCTTCTCATATTTGTCCTTATCGTGCTTATTCTTGTGATGATCGGAACCGGGACGGCCTCCCTGATGGCTCGGACGATCGTATTTGCCGGGCTTCCACTGCCCATTGTCATGATGTGGACGGCCATTGTTATGATGTGGTTGAGGACGATCATATTTACCGGGATACCATTTGCCGTCGTCGAAACGGTCAAACCATCTATTGTTTGTATATTCCCATTGGCAATGCCAATAATGATCTTCATAACGATGGCACGCATTGGACGGACGGTAGTGCGGATAATGCGGATTATTGTACCAACCTCTCCAGTCATGGATGCGTGTCGGTGCCTCACGGACGAAACGCACATACAAACGAAACTGCGAAGGCGAAAGGATACGCTGTAATTTCCGGTCCCGTTCCATACGCAACTTATATATCTTCCGGGCAGACTGATCCCAATAGCGATAATGCTTGCGTGCTTCACGCTCGATCTTCTCTCCGTACCGATGAATGATCTTATGATACTCGGCAGCTTGACGGTTCGTCATGCGGATTGCCTGTTCCATCCAGAGGCAGTTCTGGCAATGGGGTTCATTCCATCCGAAACTGATCCAAAATTGTGCATATCCCTGCAAGCTGCAAAAAAGGATCGCTATTAATAGAATACTCAATTTCTTCATGTCTCTCAATTTTAAATTAGCATTTACACTATGTTGCTATTATGACCGGATCACGATGAAAAGGTTTAAATCTTTGATTTCAACAGCTCTTTCGCATTTGCAATAGAAGCACTGGTCAACGAAGCACCGCTCAGCATACGCGCAATCTCTTTTACACGCTCTTCTTTATTCATTTTCCTGATACGGGTTACGGTCCTTTCATCCGTATCCTCCTTATAAACAAAATAATGGTCTTTCCCTTTTGCTGCGATCTGGGGGAGATGGGTAATGGCAAAAACCTGCATCTTCGTACCTAGTTCCTGCATGATATCCCCCATTTTATCGGCTATATCCCCGGAAACCCCCGTATCCACTTCATCAAAGATAATGGCAGGCAACGCCGTAAATCCGGCAATCATCGCCTTGATACATAACATCAGGCGGGAGATTTCGCCTCCGGATGCCGTCTGGGCCACCGGTTGCAGTTCCGCACTCTTATTGGCGGAAAACATAAACCGGATTTCATCCATTCCATCGCTTTCCGGTTCCTGTTTAGGTACGAAATCGATCGCAAATCGCGTATTCGGCATGCCTAACGGGACAACCATTTCTACCAATTGGGAAGCGATGGCTTTCGAGGCGATCTTACGCTGCTCGCTCAATACGGCTGCCTGTTGAAGCAGTTCCTGGTGAGAGACTTCCAACTGCTTTTTCAACGATTCGATCTGTTCATCAAAAGAATCGATCTCCTTCAGCTGCTTATTATATTTATCCAGCAACTCCATCAGCTCTTCGACTTTGGAAACCCGGTGTTTCTGTTCCAAGGTGTATAACGTATTAAGACGTTCGTTCACCCAATCCAAGCGCTCAGGATTAAATTCTATGTCCTCCTTCAGGACTTCCGTTTCGGAAGCCAGGTCGTTCATATCGATATAGGCAGAACGCAGACGCTCGGCTATTTCTTTCGCTTTCGGATAATAACGTTCCAGACTGTCTGCGGTGGAAAGGGCCTCTTTTATCAGTTGGACAGCTCCTTGTTCCTCCCCGTCCAGCAATCGGGTTATCTTATAAAGAGAACCTTTTATCTCTTCGGCATGGGAAAGGGTTTCCAGCTCCTGTTCCAGTTCTTCCTGTTCACCGGCAACCAAACCGGCATCGGCCAACTGCTCCAACTGAAAACGTACATAGTCTTCCTCCTGCTTGGTCTGGAGAGCCTTTTCGGTCAACTCTTTCAGTTCCTTTTTCAGAGACAGGTATCGGCTGTATTCCTTTCGGTAAAGAATCAACAGGATATCGTTTTCGGCCATTACATCGATTACTTTCAGCTGAAACCGGTTATCTCCCAACAAAAGATTCTGGTGCTGCGAATGGATATCGATCAGCCGGCTTCCCAGTTCCTTCACTACAGAAAGCGGGACAGGCGAATCGTTTACAAAAGCACGGGATTTACCTGATGCAAACAATTCCCGGCGAAGAATGCAAATCTCCGCATCATACTCCAAGTCATTCGTAAGAAAAAATTCTTCCAATTTATATCGGGAGACATCAAAGACTGCTTCTATCACACACTTTTCAGAACCGTTCTTAATGCTCTTTCCATCCGCACGCTGTCCCAAGACCAGGGATAGGGCCCCCAATATAATAGACTTTCCTGCACCCGTCTCGCCGGTTATCACAGAAAAACCTTTATCAAACTTAATGTCCAAGCTGTCTATCAGAACAAAGTTCCGTATAAATAAAGACTTCAGCATAGCTATTCCAGATTACTTTTTAAGCGATTCCATACGCGTCGTGAGAGCAGGATACAAATTGGACAACATTTTATAACCTTCCTGCTTTTCCTGTGTAGTTGCTTTCGAATAGATCAAAACGACTTCATCCAGTTTGGAATCAGCGAACATCTGAAGCAACGGAGATGTCGGCCGGGCACTTTTCACCTGTTCCAGAACCGGAAGCAGACCGATTATAGTCGTACGTCCACGATCCGGATTTGCAGCCATTTCATCGAGCCCCTTACGATGATAATTATACCACATGTCCCGGAACAATTCCGAAGTATTGTCCGTCAGAGCCGTTGCCAAAGCATGGCGGTTACGGTCGTTTTCAAAAGCTTTCCATCCTGTCCATGTAGGTTGCGCCTGTGCCAAGCTCACAATCTGCATGGCCTGTTCGAAGAAAGCAGTGCCACCTTTCGGAGAAAAACTGTCGAAATCCAGTCCGAGGATCGTATAGATATAAAAAACAACCGTTGCAATCAGATTGCTGTTCAATGTATTTTCCGTATATTCCAACGGTTCGAATTCGGTATAGTCGAAAGAGAGTTCCGTGTCACGATAATTCAGCAAGGTAGTCGTATAGCTGGAATTATATACCGGACGGCGGGCCTGCACCTGTATCTCGCCTTTAAAACTATTGTCCGATACCATTTCGTTGATGATGAGAGTCATGGAACAGTCGATACGTTCGTTCATGGCAAAAGTAGCATCCGTCCACTTTTTGTTATTGACGAAATCATTCAATGCATCCTGCAAGGTTTTGAATACCTGTTTATTCGTACTCTGTACCTTATCACTGTTTATAGTGATGCGGGCATTCAACTCCTGCGCCTTACCTATAAAGGGAGCAGCTCCCAACAAGCATATGCATAACAATTTCTTAATCATTCTCATTTTAATAATGTTGCCAATTTATTTACAATATCAACGGCCACCTCCTGTTTGCTCTTCAACGGATAAGCAATCGTCTCGCCTTCCTTGTCGATGATCGTGATCTTATTCGTGTCGCAACGGAAACCGGCACCTGCATCCTTTAAAGAATTCAACACGATAAAATCGAGGTTTTTCCGCTTCATCTTTCCTTCCGCATGGGCCATTTCATCATTTGTTTCCAATGCGAAACCTGCCAAGATCTGTTTTTCACGCTTGATCGCCCCTAACGAGGCTGCGATGTCCTTATTCGGAACCAGACGGAGCGACATTTCTCCTTTCGTTTCCCTCTTGATCTTTTCGCTTGCCTGCTCATCCGGACGATAATCCGCCACAGCGGCACAAAGAATACCGGCATCCGCCTCCGGAAAAGCAGTTATGGCCGCCTGATACATCTCTTCGGCCGACTCGACATCGATCCGTTTGATATTCGGATGAACTACCGTCAAAGACACCGGTCCTGCGATCAATGTCACTTCCGCTCCCTGCTCCGCACACGCTTCCGCCAATGCAAACCCCATCTTTCCAGAAGAATAGTTACCTATAAAACGCACAGGATCTATCTTTTCATATGTCGGACCGGCTGTTATTACAATCTTTTTTTTTTCAAGTCGGGTTTGGGAAGCGAAGAAATTTTCCAGGACCGCCACGATCTTATCAGGTTCTTCCATACGCCCCTTACCCACCAGATGACTGGCAAGTTCCCCTTCGGCAGGTTCGATAATACGGTTGCCGAACAAACGGAGCCGGTCTAAGTTCTGCCTTGTGGAAGGATGTGCGAACATATCCAAATCCATCGCCGGAGCGACAAAAACCGGAGCTTTGCATGACAAGTATGTCGTGACCAACATATTGTCAGCAATGCCATTCGCCATCTTTCCGATCGTCGAAGCAGTAGCCGGTGCTACCAGCATGGCATCAGCCCAGAGACCAAGATCGACATGGCTGTTCCACGTGCCGTCGCGATTCGAGAAAAACTCGCTGATCACCGGATGGCTGCTCAACGTGGATAATGTAAGCGGCGTAATGAATTCCTTTCCCGCAGGGGTAATGACAACTTGCACCTCCGCCCCTTTCTTCACGAGGGCACGGATAATATAGGCGGCTTTATAGGCAGCGATGCTCCCTGTTATCCCCAATATGATATGTTTACCTTTCAGCATTTTATTCGATATGTAGTACCCCTCTTTTAAAACATAAGTGTTTTGATTTTAAAACATAGGTGTTTTGAAAACGAAACATATATGTTTTGAAAGAGAAGTTCCTTGTTCCATGTTTTATTACAAGCGTAACGCCATTATCTCACGCGCCACACGGCTATCTATATTGTGATGTTCACCCAATTTCCACCCCTGTTTGTCCACAGGAGCGGCAAGGGCATCCAAATCCTTTTCTGCAATGCCACATTCACCGAGGCGCGTTTTCAGTCCCATCCGGCGGAAGAAATCCTCGCAGGAGACGATTGCCTTACGCGCCCTTTCCTCTTCCGTTCCATCCGTAATACCAAAAACAACTTCCCCCATACGAGCCAGTTTGACCTGCTTCTCCTTAAACATATAGGTCATGACACCCGGCAAGAGAATCGCCAGTGTTTGTGCATGATCCAGGCCGAACTGCGCCGTTAGCGCGTACCCCATGCGGTGGGAAGACCAGTCCTGCGGAACCCCCTGCCCGATCCAGACATTCAACGCATTGGTTGCCGCCCACATCAGGTTGGCACGAATATCATAATCGTTCGGATTGTCCAAAACCTTCAACCCCTCTTCATGAATGACACGCATCAGTCCTTCCGAGAAGGCATCCTGCACTTTTGCATTGACCGGATAAGTCAAATACTGCTCCACTACATGGATAAAAGAGTCGACCACCCCGTTTGCCACCTGACGCGCAGGGAGCGAATAGGTCACTTCCGGGTCCAGTACGGAGAATTTCGGGAATACCAGCGGACTGGCGAAATTCAGTTTCTCACAAGTCGATACACGGGAGATGACCGAACGTTCGTTCATCTCCGAACCGGTCGCGGCCAATGTAAGCACCGTACCCAAAGGCAGGGCATTCTTTATCTCGCCGCCTTTCGAAAAGATATCCCACGGATCGCCTTCGAAACCGACAGATACCGCGATGAACTTCGTAGCGTCGATCACCGAACCTCCGCCTACAGCCAACAAAAAATCGATCTTCTTCTCTTTGACGACCTCCACGGCCTTCATGCAGGTTTCGTAATGCGGATTTGCTTCGATTCCCGGAAACTCGGTCACTTCAAATCCTTCCAACGCCTTCGTCACCTGGCCGTAGATGCCGTTTTTCTTTATGCTACCGCCGCCATACACCATCAGCACTTTACTTCCTGCCGGGACCAAAGCGGACAAACGGGCTATGGAACCTTTGCCGAAAACAACCTTTACAGGGTTACAAAACTCAAAATTATTCATGGTCCTTATTTCGAATTAAAACCTCTCAATTTTATCTCAGTCAGTATTTTCTTGGTGTTCAGAGGGAAATCACCATTCATAATCCAGGAATAATATCCGGGATCGTTCTTCAGTACTTCCTCAACCAGGCGGCCTTTATATTTACCGAAGTTTATCACTTCTTCCCCTTTGTCGTTATATACCATACGTCCGGCAAAGTCCACATTATTCGTATAGCTCGAATATTGGGAAAGGAAATTAATGTCATTCTGCAACTCCGGATACCGGTCCAACTGCGCTTTCAACACTTCATAAGTCGCCATCGTATCGGCCTCCGCCGTATGGGCGTTTTCAAGGCTCTTGTCACAATAGAACTTATAAGCGGCCGCAAGCGTACGCTGTTCCATCTTATGAAAAATGGTCTGTACGTCTACAAACTTGCGTTTGTTCAAATCAATATCGACACCTGCACGCAGAAATTCTTCTGCCAACAAAGGGATATCAAAGCGATTGGAATTATATCCTGCCAAATCACACCCATCTATCTGGGCTGCCAACGATTTGGCTATTTCTTTAAAGGTAGGACAGTCTTTTACGTCTTCGTCGGTGATGCCGTGAATAGCGGTCGACTCCGGTGGAATGGGCATTTCCGGATTGATCCGTCTCGTTTTAGATTCTTCTTTTCCATTCGGGTAAACCTTGACAAAAGAGATTTCCACGATACGGTCTTTGACAATATTAATACCCGTCGTCTCCAAGTCGAAGAAGACTAACGGATTTTTCAGGTTTAACTGCATTTCTTATATTTTAATCATTCAACATCATAGGCATCAGCAGCATCAGCAAATCCTCGTTTTCTTCGTTTTCAGAAGGGACGATCAGACCGGCACGCGAAGGATCAGCCAATTCGAGTATCACCTCTTCCGAATTGATGTTGCTCAGTATTTCAATCAGATAAGTTGCCTTGAAACCGATGCTTAATTCGGTTCCGTCAAAACTGCAAACAATTTTCTCTTCTGCGGAAGTAGAAAAATCGATGTCCTGTGCAGAAACAAGCATTTCGTTCTCCTTCAGCTGCAACTTGACAAGGCTGCTGGCCGGATTGGAGAAAACGGAAACACGCTTCAAGGCATTCAGGAAAGAGATACGGTCGATTGTCACCTTGAAAGGATTTTCCTGCGGGATCACACTGTTGTAATTCGGATAACGACCTTCGATCAGGCGGCATACCATTTCGAAATTAACACAGTTGATATAGGCATTGTTATCATCAAACTTGATGCTGACCATCTCCCCTTCCTTTGATAAAAGGCCTTTCAACAGGTTCGCGGGCTTCTTCGGCAAGATGAAAGAAGCTCTTTCCGGTGATTTTACCGAAAGATTGCGCAGACGCACCAGCTTATGACCGTCGGAAGCCACGAATGTCAAATCGTCCGTGTGAATATCGAAATAGATACCGTTCATTACCGGACGGAGCTCGTCGTCAGCCGTTGCAAACAACGAACGGCTGATACCGTTCAACAACATCTGCGCGTCCATCATGATAGAGATTGCATTCTCATTCAGAGGTTTCTGCTGCGGGTATGTATCTCCCTTCTGTCCGATAAAATTATATTTACCATTCTGGAAATGGATAAAGATTTCCAGGTTATCGTCGTTAATATCAAAAGTCAGCGGCTGTTCGGGCAACTCCTTCAACGGGTCGAGCAAGATTTTTGCCGAAACCGCGAAAAGTCCGCTTCCTTGTGCATTCATCACGTCAACGGATGTAACCAGACGTGTTTCAGCATCCGAAGCTGTTATAGTAAGTTTATTACCTTCCAGGTTGAAAAGGAAACTGTCCAGGATCGGTAATGAATTCTTAGAAGCAATAACTTTGCTAATAGATTGCAAACGTGATAACAGCGCTGTGCTGGATACATCAAATCTCATGGTTCTTAATTATTAATTTGTTTCTATTTATTATTTATCAACGTGTTGTAGGTTCGATTCACAGACTGCTCCCAATCGGACAGCTGCAGATTCGCCCACACAAAAGTATGAAAATATTCCATATAACCACCCGAATGAAGACAAAAAAAGAGGTCCTTCCCGCTATGGAAAAGGACCTCTCTTCGTATCTTGATATTACGCTCCGTTATTTAGCGAAATAATCTTTAACAGCTTCGTTAGGAATCATTTCTTCCTGGAAGATGTAAGCACCAGTCTTCGGGGACTTAACCATCTTGATTACTTTAGAGTAGGTACGACCGTCACCTTTCTTAAATGTTGCAACCGCTTTTTTTGCCATTGTTTAATCTCCTCTTACTTAATTTCTTTGTGTAACGTCATCTTCTTCAGGATAGGATTATACTTCATCAGCTCCAATCTCTGAGTTGTATTCTTTCTGTTCTTTGTTGTAATATAACGAGATGTACCCGGCATACCACTTTCTTTGTGCTCGGTGCATTCAAGAATCACCTGAACTCTGTTACCTTTTGCTTTCTTTGCCATTTCTTATTTCCTCCTCAAATTAAGCGTTTAAATAACCTTTTTCAGCAGCTTTCTTAATTGCTGCATCCAAACCAAGTTTATTGATAGTACGCAAGCCAGCGGCTGAAATATTCAGGCTAACCCAACAATCTTGTTCTACCCAGTAGAACTTTTTAGTAAACAGGTTCACATCAAACTTACGTTTCGTTCTTCTCTTAGAGTGAGAAACGTTGTTGCCAACCATTGCTTTTTTTCCGGTAATTTGACAAATTTTCGACATTGCTAATTTTACTTTTTAATATTACGAAATTAAGTCAACTCCTGCTATGTGTCTTCCCTTTTTGAACTGCATCACGAACAAAAACAAAGATTCTAATAGAGTTTCTCTTCTTTTACGGGGCACAAAGGTACAAATTATTTTGATTCACACACAAGAAATCTACAAATAAATCAACACTTTCTGCTATTTTTCCTTAATTTATTCTGTATAAAGGCGTCAAGACCCGCTGCCGCATAGATTGTTATCGCAAACAAATAAGGATAATGATAACGGGAAGTGATCACGAACAAAACCGTTACTGCTGTGCCTAAAACAGGGATCAGAAGATAGATATTCCGCTCTCGTAACAGATCGCGCCGGTTCGTCCAAACGTAATAAAAGAATAGTAAAAGCACCGTGTAATAGACAATGCTTTTCAACGCCAGAGAAACGATTAACTCCATCATCTTCATATTATTACCCTCCACCTTTGAAAGAACTACTCTAAATCCCATATCCGGCTTTACACGCTCCGTCCAGGTATCTTCACAATACAAAGCAGCCAACTTGAAGGGCAGTTGGGAAACATACTTAAACGGATGCTCCGATATCCAGCGGACTGACGCACGCTTCAGCAGGCTGTCCCGCTCCATGTAGGTATAATCTCCGGGAGGAAGGCAAATATAATTGTCCGGATCATCGAAGCCGTTAAAATTGACTAAACCGTTTGCTTCATCAAAAGAACTCATCGCTAAATTATAGCCTCCGGACACCGCTTGATAGACAAAATGGCCGGTTCTCTCCTTCGCACTCCGCCCGATCAGGAAAACAGTCAAGACAAGCGGCAGGGCCAATGCTGCATAAGACTGCCACCGGCGCTTTTGCACGATGAAAAGGAGCAAAATCACGAATAAAAAGACAATCGCCAGAGGACGAAACCAGTTAGCCACAGCGATCAGCACGCCGGCGACAGCCACAGGAAACAGCCGGCGAACGTTGCATAGCAGCAGGGCTGTCAATAGTAGGAAAGTAAAAGGCAAATCAGTCAATACAGCTATCGGAGCATATAGGTTCGAAAAAATCAACATATATAAAATAGCAGCGTAATACCCCGTTTTATTCGAAAACATCCGTCCGGCCAACTTCCGTATTTCAAATACCATTGCAATATTCATCAATAAATTCAGCAACCGGACAAAGGAGAAAGATCCGCAAAGATGATAGATCCCGATCAAAAGGTTTACATACCCCGGACCGAAAATAAAATCCTCATATTGGTTATGCACGTCCGGATACCAAGTGCCCCTCGCGATGCATTCCGAAGCCAGCTTCACATAAGCCTGGGCATCATCGTGGTTGGGCATATTCCAGTATTTTATTACCAGGCAAACCTGCAGGATCACCCATATGACAAACATGATCCGAAAAACGACCGGTATTTTTTTTCCTATCATTTCTTTAGCTTTTTTTGGGAGACAAAGATACAGCCTTTTCACCGGTAATCCGCCCGTGATAAATTAATTCTATCTGTTCATTCGAGAAACAACGGGACGTATTTGCAACAAAATCAAACTCGGGATGGTTTCATTTTTAAAGAAACATAAAATAAAAACGCATTTAATATGACACGAGATTTTAAAGAAGCATTAAGACACCGCAGAACTTATTACCACATCACGGACAGTTCTCCGATATCAGACGAACAGATCAAAGAAATCATAGACTCCGCAGTCATGAACGTCCCTTCTGCCTTCAACTCGCAATCTACCCGCATCGTATTGCTGTTAGGCAAGAATCATAAAAAGCTTTGGGAGATAACGAAAGAGACATTGAAGAGGCTTGTTTCAGCGGAAGTCTTCAAAGGGACGGAAGCTAAAATAGACGGAAGTCTGGCTGCCGGCTACGGAACGATCCTGTTCTTCGAAGACAAAACGGTAGTTGAACAGCTGCAAGACTCCTTCCCTACTTATTACGACAAATTTCCGGTTTGGGCACAGCAAACATCTGCCATGCACCAGCTGGCAATCTGGACAATGTTGGAAGATGCCGGCTTAGGCGTGTCCCTTCAACATTATAATCCGCTGATCGACGAAACGGTATATGCAGAATGGAAACTCGACCCGAAATGGGAACTGGTGGCACAGATGCCTTTCGGAACGCCGACGGAAGGACCCGGACCGAAAGAGATCAAACCGTTAGACAAAAGAGTCCTGGTTTTCAAGTAAAAGAGCACAAGCATGAATTACGATATTGCAATCATAGGAGGAGGACCAGCCGGCTATACCGCAGCCGAACGGGCAGCCGAAGGAGGCCTGAAAACCGTCCTCTTTGAAAAGAACGCCATTGGAGGCGTCTGCCTGAACGAAGGCTGTATTCCCACAAAAACGTTATTATACTCCGCCAAGATATTGGACAGTTTCAAAACATCCTCCAAATATGGCATTTCACCGGAAGGAACACCGTCTTTCGACATGGACAAGATCATCAGGCGGAAGAACCGGACTGTCAAAAAGCTAACATCCGGTGTGAAGATGCGGCTCACTTCAAGTGGGATCACGATTGTCGAAGGGACAGCCGTTTTGAACGGGGAAACGGATGGAATGATCCGTATACAATGCGGAAACGACCTTTTCACCGTCAAAAACGTCCTCCTCTGTACCGGCTCCGAAACGGTAATTCCTCCAATCAAGGGACTTTCGGATACAGATTACTGGACTTCGCGGGAAGCGCTCGACAGCAAAGAACTTCCCAAAGAACTTGCCATCATAGGCGGCGGTGTCATCGGGATCGAGTTTGCTTCATTCTTTACCAGCATGGGAGTAAAAGTAAAGGTGATCGAGATGATGCCGGAAATACTCGGCGCGATGGACAAAGAGGCTTCCGCCATGCTCCGGAGCGAATACGCCAAGAAAGGGGTGGAATTTCATCTGAACACAAAAGTGACCGAAGTCAACCCGAAAGAGGTCATTGTCGAAAAAGACGGCAAGACGAATGCGATCCCCGCAGACAAAATCCTGGTCAGCGTAGGCCGCCGGGCAATTACCAAAAATTTAGGTCTGGAAAGCCTTTCCATCGAGACGGACCGCCGGGGCATCCGAGTGAACGAATATATGCAGACCTCCCATCCGCACGTTTATGCAGCCGGAGATATCACAGGATTCTCGCAACTGGCCCACACGGCCTATCGGGAAGGTGAGGTTGCTGTCAACCATATCCTAGGGAATGAGGAACGGATGGACTACAGGGCTATTCCCGCCGTCGTCTACACCAATCCGGAAGTGGCCGGTGTGGGCAAGACGGAAGAGGAATTGAAGGCAAGTGGAGAATATTACAACCTTGTCAAGATACCGATGACCTATTCCGGCCGCTTTGTCGCCGAAAACGAAACCGGCAACGGGCTATGCAAGCTCCTGACAAACGTGAACGGCCAGATCATCGGTTGCCATCTGGTGGGAAATCCGGCATCGGAGATCATCGTCATTGCCGGTATCGCCGTCGAGCACGGTTATACGGTCGATGAATTCAAGAAAACCGTATTTCCCCATCCGACTGTCGGAGAGGCGATACATGAAAGTCTCTACCTCTGATAATGCTTTATATCAACAATCCATACACGGATGCCTGGTTCAACCTGGCAGCCGAGGAGTATCTGCTCAAGAACTTTTCGGACGACATCTTCATGTTGTGGCAGAACGAACCGTCCGTCATCATCGGTAAGCACCAGAACGTATGGGACGAGATAAACCGAAACTATATTCAGGAGAAGCATATCAAAGTCGTACGCCGTTATTCCGGTGGTGGAGCCGTCTATCACGATTCCGGCAACCTGAATATCACTTTTATACAAAACAGCAAGGAACTCGCATCCGGCACATTCACAGCCCGGCTGATCGTCTTCCTTGCCACATTCGGCATCCGGGCAGAGGCTGACGAGCGGCAGGCACTCACGATCGACGGGTTAAAAATATCGGGCAGTGCGCAATCCATCCACAAAGGGAGGATCTTGCACCACGCCACCCTCCTTTTCTCCACCGACCTGTATCGCCTGACGACCGCCCTCAAAAGTACAGAACGGAGACCGGAAAGAAAAGAAATGAAGCCCGCTCCTTTTTATGTCAAATCCGTAAGAAGCCCGGTCACCAACATATGCACCTATACCCGTAAAGCGGTATCTATCGGAGAATTCAGAGACGCACTCCTGAACTATTTTACAGAAAACAAGACGGACACCCGTCCCTATTCATTCACTGAAGACGATTTGAACGCCATCCGGTCCCTACGTGACAACAAATACGCGACGTCGGCCTGGAACTTCAATATCAGAACATAAAATACACATTTAAACTATGTCGACATTTGAAATAAAAATGCCCAAACTGGGCGAAAGCATCACGGAAGGGACGATTGTCTCCTGGTCCGTCAAAGTAGGCGACTCTGTTCAAGAAGACGATGTCCTCTTTGAAGTGAGCACCGCCAAAGTCAGTGCGGAAATACCCTCTCCGGTTGCAGGAAAGGTGCTCGAACTGCTGTTTTCCGAAGGCGATACGGTGGCCGTCGGTACAACCGTCGCCCTGATCCAGCTGGAAGGCGAAGAGGGAGAAGCACCCGAAAGTACCACTCCTGCCGCAGCTAAAAGCGACGAAAGCACAATGGTACAGTCTGTACCGGCAGAACCCGCCCAACCCGTCAAATCATCCAAGGAAGAAGACGGAAGATGGTATTCTCCCATCGTGCTGAAATTAGCACAGGAAGCCAAAATATCGCAAGCCGAACTGGACGCGATTCCGGGAACCGGCTACGAAGGACGACTCAGTAAAAAAGATATTAAAGATTATATCACGACCAAGAAAAGTGGCATCACCCCACAAAGTGATACCGAAAACTTGCGTCAACCGTCGACGCAGCCCACCATCGACGATCGACGCAATCCGGCATCTGTTACCGAAGACGAAACGATCGAAATGGACCGCGTTGCCCGTATCATATCAGACCATATGGTCATGTCGAAAAAAGTGTCTCCCCACGTTACAACTGTTGTCGAAGCCGACGTCACCCGTCTGGTAAAATGGCGCAACCGCACGAAAGACGCATTTTTCAAACGTGAAGGTGTAGCACTCACTTTCATGCCTGCCATAGCGGAAGCTACAGCAAAGGCACTGGCTGAATTCCCGTACGTGAACGCTTCGGTCGACGGCTACAAAGTCATTCTGAAAAAGCATATTAACCTGGGTATCGCCGTGTCGCTGCCCGACGGTAACCTGATCGTACCGGTTATTCATGATGCAGACAAGTTGAATCTGAACGGCCTTGCTGCCAACATCGACACTCTTGCCGCCAAAGCACGCACGGGTAAGCTGATGCCAGACGATATACAAGGCGGAACTTTCACGATCACCAACTTCGGTTCGTTCAAGAACCTGTTCGGTACGCCGATCATCAACCAGCCGCAGGTAGCCATCTTAGGCGTCGGCTTCATCGAAAAAAAACCGGCCGTCGTGGAGACACCCGAAGGAGATACGATCGCAATTCGCCACAAGATGTACCTGTCCCTGTCGTACGACCACCGGATCATCAACGGTGCACTGGGTGGAGAGTTCCTGCGACGGGTTGCGGATTATTTGGAGAACTGGGATAAATGATGATTTATCTGTTACTTTTGGCTTGATCCAAAAGTAACCAAAAGATCAAGGCTTAAGCTGGCTCGCTACTCCGTTCCCTTCGTTCGCTGTCGCGTCTGAAACTCGCTTCGCTCAAACAGCAGACGCTCCGGACGCTCACTGCGGTCTCTGCGCTTTACGCTCACCAGCTTAGGCCGGAGATAGAACCTGACGGCTCTTCAGGGATTGCCAATACTGCCTGCTCCTTTGTGATCCCGCATCAAGTGCGGGAACAGGCTTGTCCCCGTGCCCCGCACGGGGCCGCAAAAGAACGATCAGTATCGGCAATCCCAAAAGAAAGCTCCGCTTTCTTTTGGGATTGCCTAAGCGGACGGGCGTCAAGCGAAGGGTAAAGACGAAGCGTCCGGAGCCTGCGCTGTTTGAGCGAAGCGAGTTTCGCAGGCGACAGCGTAGTCTTTGCCTGGAGTAGACCGGACGGTTAAGCCTTGACTTTTTGGTTACTTTTGGGTCAAGCCAAAAGTAACAGATCACAAAACAATTAAAACAACACACAAAATAATCAAGTATGAAACGATACGATATAAAAACGACCGATACCGAGACCCTCCGCAAATGGTATTACCTGATGAGTCTCGGCAGGGCGCTCGATGAAAAGGCGCCTTCTTACCTGCTCCAGTCCTTAGGCTGGTCCTATCATGCCCCTTATGCCGGGCATGACGGCATCCAGCTCGCCATCGGACAGGTATTCCACCGGGGAGAGGATTACCTCTTTCCCTACTACCGCGATATGCTGACGGTCCTCTCTGCTGGAATGACGGCAGAAGAGGTCATCCTGAACGGCATCTCGAAAGCGACCGACCCGTCCAGCGGCGGACGGCACATGTCCAACCATTTCGCCAAGCCGGAGTGGCATATCGAGAACATATCCTCGGCGACCGGGACACACGACCTGCACGCCGTAGGTGTCGCCCGTGCAATCGTTTATTACGACCATAAAGGCGTTGCGATCACTTCGCACGGCGAGTCCGCCACTTCCGAGGGCTACGTCTACGAAGCCATCAACGGGGCGAGCAACGAGCAGCTCCCCGTTATCTTTGTCTTGCAGGACAACGGTTACGGCATCTCCGTCCCCAAAAAGGATCAGACGGCCAACCGCAAGGTAGCCGACAATTTCTCCGGTTTCAAGAACCTGCGTATCATCCACTGCAACGGAAAAGACGTCTTCGACTCGATGAACGCCATGACCGAAGCCCGCGAACATGCGATCAATACGCATAATCCGGTGATCGTCCATGCAAACTGCGTGCGCATCGGCTCCCATTCGAACTCCGACAAGCAGACTTTGTATCGCGATGAAAACGAACTTGCCTACGTGAAAGCAGCCGACCCGCTGCAAAAATTCCGCCGTATGCTGCTCCGTTACAATCGCCTGACCGAAGAGGAACTGAAGCAGATAGAAGCACAGGCGAAAAAAGACCTGAGCGCAGCCAACCGCAAAGCGATGGCGGCTCCCGAACCCGATCCTGCAACGATCTACGACTATGTCCTACCCGAACCTTACAAGCCGCAAAAATATACAGACGGCACGCACAAAGAAGAAAATGGCGAAAAGAAAACACTGGTAACCGCAATCAACGAAACACTGAAAGCAGAATTCCGCCATAACCCGAATACATTCCTGTGGGGACAGGATGTGGCCAACAAAGACAAAGGCGGCGTGTTCAACGTCACCAAAGGCATGCAACAGGAGTTCGGGCCGAAGCGTATCTTCAATGCTCCCATCGCCGAAGACTACATTGTAGGCACGGCCAACGGCATGTGCCGCTTCGACCCGAAAATACATGTCGTGGTGGAAGGAGCCGAATTTGCCGACTACTTCTGGCCGGCCATCGAGCAATATGTCGAATGTACACACGAATACTGGCGAAGCAACGGACAGTTCACCCCTAACCTGACACTCCGCCTGGCATCGGGCGGTTATATCGGCGGAGGGCTCTACCACTCGCAAACGATTGAAGGGGCGCTGACCTCCATTCCGGGAGCCCGCATCGTCTATCCTTCTTTTGCCGATGATGCGGCAGGACTGTTGCGCACCAGCATACGTTCGAAAGGCTTTACCGTCTTTCTCGAACCGAAAGCGCAATATAACTCGGTCGAAGCAGCCGGTTTCGTGCCGGAAGACTTCGAAGTCCCTTTCGGGAAAGCCCGTATCCGCCGGCCGGGCAGCGACCTGAGCGTGATCACGTATGGCAATACCACACATTTCTGCCTCAGTGTCGCCGAGAGGTTGAAGAAAGAGCATAACTGGGACGTGGAAGTCATCGACATCCGCTCACTGATCCCACTCGATACAGAAACGATCTTCGCTTCCGTGAAAAAGACCGGCAAGGTGCTGATCGTACATGAAGACAAAGTGTTCTCCGGTTTCGGAGCGGAAATAGCCGGTATCGTCGGCACAGAAATGTTCCAGTACCTGGATGCTCCGATCCAACGCGTCGGTTCTACCTTTACGCCTGTCGGTTTCCATCCGGTCCTCGAAAAGGCGATCCTGCCCGGAGAAGAACGGATCTACAATGCGGCAAAAGCATTATTAGAATATTAATGAAGAGGGTATATCAAAATCTTCTTGTCCCCGCGCTTGATGCGGGCCGCAAAAGGACAGACCTTATCAATCAGATTTTATAGGGCCGATTTTAATGCGATCCCGCGAGGGGCGCAGGAACAGGATAGTTTTGACACATCTTCTATAAACAACATACAAAATGAAGAAAATAGGTTTATTCTATGGTGGCACAACCGCTAAAACAGCCGTAGTCGCCTTGAAAATACAAGAAGCATTCGCAGAAAACGAAGTCATCCTGATCCCGATAGAAGGGGCGACACGCAAGGAGTTCGAATCGTTCGACAATATCATTGCCGGAACTTCCACCTGGTTCGACGGGGAACTGCCGACTTACTGGGACGAGTTCATGCCGGAAATAGAATCGATCGACATGACGGGCAAGAAAGTCGCACTATTCGGGCTCGGAGACCAAGAACGCTATCCCGACAATTTTGTCGATGGGATCGGCATTCTGGCGGAAGCCTTTACCAAAAGCAATGCGGAGCTGATCGGTTTCATGCCTGTCAACGACTACCATTTCACCCAATCACGGGCCGTTAAGGAAGGACATTTCCTGGGACTTCCCCTCGATATCGAGAATCAGTCCGAACAGACGGAGGAACGGATACTGAAATGGGTGGCGAAACTGAAAAAGGAGTTTCAATAATATTTGCATTTGTTTCTGCTCTTGGCAGGGAGCTGTGTCGAAGCAAAATTTAGCTTACTAATAGATATAATTTAGGCACGGATTTCACGGAAAACACGGAAAAAAATAAATTCATCCGTGTAAATCCGTGAAATCCGTGCCTAAAAAGATTGTGATAAAGGTGTTTTCCGATTACTGCAAACGACGAATACCCACCGCCTTATTATACTGGGCAAGAGACGCTTTCTGCTGATACCAGGTCTGGATCAAGCTGCTATAGGACTGAATCCAGGAAAGCTGGGCGGAAAGGACATCGAGGATCGGAAGTTTTCCCTCATTATAACTGAACGTGTTCAGATCGAGATTTTCTTCAGCAATTTTACAGGCCTCCTCGGCGACATCGATCTGCTTCGTATTTTCCGTCAGGCTGGTCCAGGAGTTGGCTACTTCCTGGGAAATCTGATCGCGTGTATAATCCATCGCATATTCCTTACTGCGTAAGATAGCTTTTTGGGAATTCACCTCCTTGAAACGGGCTCCCCAACGGAACAAAGGTATCTTTAGGGAGGCGAACACGGCAGGTGTCCAAAGCTGGTCGGACCCTTTCACGTTCAACATCGGAGTGCCCCAGGTTCCCTGAAAACCGATAGCCAGTGTCGGATTATACTTTGCTTTTGACAAATTGATCTGCCGTTTCTGGTATTCGATATTCAATTTAGAGATCGTGAAATCCGGCCGGTTCTGCAAAGCGGCCTCTTCCCCTATGTGCATCGGCAACGGCTGCACCGTCGTGATGGCATCGGCAATCTCCACCGGTGTCATAGGAGGAACTCCCATCAGCACGTTCAGGTTTTGCAAGGCGATCTGATAATCTTTGTACGCAGCGCTTTTGTTCAATTCCGCTTCTTTCAAACGGGACTGTACCTGCAAGAGGTCGGTCTTACTGATCTGCCCGTCATTGAAACGGGTTGTCAGCACGTTTGCCAATTCCTGCACGATATCGACATACTGGCACATGACATCGTACATGCCTTTGCGGGCAGCAGCAGACCAGTAGTTCAAGTCGGCGGCATATACAATATTGTCCGTCGTCAGGTCTTCCGCCTCGGAAGCGATCTGTCCCTGTATCTGGGCGGCCTTGTAATTGTTGTAGATTCGTCCGCCGGCATAGATCGGCTGACTTACGGTAGCTCCCAAACTATAGGTGTTATGATCCATTTCGACAGCCATGCCGGGACCGAAATCCAAATCGTACTTATTGATACGGTACTGGTAGCTGCCGGAGAAATCGACAGCCGGGAAGAAAGCGGTCTTGGCCGCCTTGATAGCATGCTGCATCGCAATACGTTCTTCCGCACTCTGTTTGATCTGGCGGCTATATTCAAGCACTTTCTGCTTGTAGTCCGCAGCCGTGACGGGCTTTTCCTGTGCTCCCACCGATAAAGCCCCCAACAGCATACAACCGATAATTATTTTATTTCTCATACTCATTATACCGATTTAATCTTAAAGAATATACAATAGGTCACCGGAAGCACGAAGATGGTCAGGATGGTCGAAACGAGCAGACCTCCCATGATCGTCGCCGCCATACCGGCAAACATGGCATCTCCCAACAATGGCAACATACCCAAGATAGTTGTCCCCGATGCCATCGTCACCGGAACGATACGCGTCTTGGTTGCCTCGATCACCGCATTGACCGGCGCCAGACCACTGTCAAGCTGCAATCCTATTTCGTCCACCAGCACGATCGCATTCTTGATATTCATACCGATCAGACCTAACAGACCTAACATGGCAAAGAAATCGAGCGACTTGCCAAACACCAACAACCCCAATACCACACCGATGAAGATCAGAGGCAACATACACATGATCAAGACCGGCTTCCGGTAGTATTTCGGGAAGAGGAACAACAGGGTGAGATAGATCAGACCGAACATCAACGGAATATTGGCAGCAATCGCCTTGTTACCTTTATCCTGTTCTGACTGTTCGCCGAAGTATTGCAGTTTGTATCCTTCGGGAACCTGCACCTCCTGCTGGATCTCCTGCCACAACTGGCTGAAAGCAGCCATCGTATTGGCACCGCGTTTCGGTTCGCACTGCATCATCATATAACGCTGGCGATTATAACGCTTCACGACACTGTACTCATAATCGAGCGAGAAGTCGTCGATCACCTGCTCCACTTTGACAGAACGACCTTTGGCACTATAGACAGGCAAAGTCTTGATATCGTTCAGGTTCATCGAATCGCGATCGGCATCTTTCAGCAGGATCGGCATAAACACATCTCCTTCGCGATATTCGCCTAAAGGCACGCCATTGGTTGCCGAACGAAGCGAATAAGCCATCTGCTGACGGGTGATACCTAAACGGAGACCTTTTTCCTGCGAGTACAACGGCTTCCATACCGGAACCTTGTTTCCCCAGCTGTTGCGCACTTCCATCACCATGTCGTTCTTGCGGGCGATTTCTTGTGCACGCTGTGTCAGAGCCACCAACGTATCGATATTATCGCCAACAAACCCGATTTCAATTGCAGCATCAGGCACAGGAGACAAAGCAAACAAAGCTGAACGGGTCAAAATATCCGGATAGTTGGCGACCATATATTCATAGAACTTGTTTTCCTCGCTCTGTGCATCTTTCGCGTCCTTGGTTTCGATCAGGACATTGGCGAAGTTCGGCTTCGGACCGATAGACGAACTTGCCAGATAATAACGTACCGGCGAACCTCCCAGCGTGAACGAATAGGATTTGATCTTATCATTATTCTTGAGATACTCTTCTATCTTGATCACATTCCTTTCCACATCGTCGATCCCATACCCTTCCGGGAAGATCAGGTCGGCACGGAAATAGGGCTTGTTCATGATCGGGAAGAAGCTCTGCGGCATAATGCTCATGATGAACAAAGACAAGAACAAGGTTGCCACCACCGAAGTAAGCGTGAGATAACGACGCTTGATCAGACGTCCCAGCACATTTTCAAACTTATGGTACAGTTTGGTGTCATAGGGATCTTTGGATTCACCCGGTTTCGCCTCCTTCAAGATGAAATTCCCGAAAGTCGTCGTTTGCGTCAAAGCCAATATCCAACTTAACCCCAAGGATACGGCAAGCACGATAAACAACGGCTTGACAATCTCGGCCACCGAAGCTGGCGCCAAATACATCGGCAAGAAAGAACAAACAGCGATAAAGGTCGCGCCCAACAACGCCCACTGCGGTTTGGTGGCCCCATCGACCAACGCCTGGTAGCGTGACAGACCGCGCTTGATACCGACCTGCGCATTATCGGTCACCACAATCGCGTTATCCACCAGCATACCCATCGCAATGATGAAAGCAGCAAGAGACGTACGGTTCAGCCCGACACCCCAGATCAGCATAATCAGCAACGTTCCGCCAACCGAGAATAGCAGTGAACTACCCACCAGCATACCTGCACGCGACCCCATCACAAGGAAGATAATCACAATTACGATGAGCAACGATTCGATCAGATTCAGGATAAATCCGTTATTCGCCTCGTTGGCAATCTGGTTTTCCGGATAGATGGTTTTCAGTTCCATACCGATCGGGAAAAGCTGTTCCATCTCTTTCAAATGTTCGGCAACAGCGTCACCGACAGCCACCACATCATCTTTCGCACCCGTAGCCACACCGATACCGATGGCCCGTTTGCCATCCACACGCATCAGGTTGGAAGGCGGGTCCATATAGCCTCGTTCGATGGTTGCGATATCACCCAGGCGTACTTCGCCCCCACCCTTTGTCACGATCAGCTGGTCGCGTATATCCTCTATACTTTTATAAGTACCTTCGGCACGTACACGAAGCTGATAGGTCCCGGTCATGATCTCACCCGTATTGACCAGCAGATTCTGGGTTTGCAGGACTTGCTGAATCGAATTCGGATCGATCCCTAAGTTCGCCAGCTTGGGAACCGAGATACGCACATTCACGACCTGCGTCTGTTCCGCAAACAGATAGACCTTCTGCACACCCTGAATAGGAGTCAGCTCGGTCTTGATCTTCTGCGCCCAATCGCGCATATCGTCGTAAGTAAAACCTTCGTCGGCTGTCAGGGCGTAATAGATACCGAACACGTCCCCGAAATCATCACTCACATTGATGGCAGAGGCGCCACTCGGAAGGCGAGGCTGTATATTAGCCACCTTACGACGCAATTCGTCCCACTTGACCGGCATATAATCCGGGGCCAAAGTCGGCTGCAACTCGATCGAGATCTTCGACATGCCGAAATAAGATTCAGACTTGATCTGAAAAACATCCGACATGGACTGAATTTCCCTCTCGATAGGTTCCGTTATCAATTTTTCTACCTCCTGAGGAGTAGCACCCGGATATTGCGTAACCAAAACAGCCTGCTTGATTACGAAAGGCGAGTCCTCCTTCTTCGGCAATTTAAAGAAAGAATATATACCTCCTATCAGCATGATAGCCAAAAAGAAATATATAATCTTCCTATTCTCTAAGGAATATACTGGAAGATTCATTATTTATCAGCTTAATCTGTTAATACTTTTACCTGCTGTCCTTCAACCAGGCGAGTAGCCCCGGCGGAAACGACCTGGTCACCGGCTTTCAGCCCTTTGGTTATTATAACATTGTCTTTTCCTACCAGTCCGGATTCTTCGATCTGGCGACGTTCCACCTTTTGCGACTGGGCGTTATAGACAAAGACAAATTTGTCGTTATTTTCTTCACTGGCTACAATGGCGGAAAGAGGCGCCAACACCGCTCCCTCGTTAAAGCTTGCACTCTCGATATGCAGCACCACGCGACAGGAGAAGCCGACAGCCACTTTGTATTTGTTCAGATTAAATTCGGGATCGTCGATATATAGGAAAACGGGAACGCCGGAACCATCGGGAGACGCTTCCACATATTCCTTCACTTTCGCTTTGAAACGGATTCCCTTGTAGTTATCAAACTCCACATAAATCTGATAAGGAGTCGAGAAATAGGTAATATTCGTTTCAGGCATCGTGTACTGGATCTGCAACTTGTTCGGGTTAATCAGGCAAACGATCCCCTGTCCGGCCTGTACCTTCTGATAATTCTCGACATATTTCTTTTGGATAAATCCATCGAACGGAGCACGCAGTTTCGTTTGTTCCAGCTGGTTCTGCGCATATTCGAATGCAGCCTTTGCATTCGAATAGGAAGCCTCGGTCGTCTCATATTCCTGCTTTGAGATAGCCTGTTTGGATAACAGCTTCTTCGCACGTTGCAACTGTGCTTCGGCAGTTTGAAAAGAGGCTTTTTTCGCTTCATATTCCCATTTGAAATCTTGAGGGTCGATCTCTGCCACGACCTGTCCCACACGGACTTTTTGCCCTTCATCCACCTTCAGCGAAATCAGCGGTCCGGACATTTTAAAGGCCAGATCACTGAACTGATCCGGCGATACGACACCGCTAAACGACTTTTCCACAAGATTCAATGAGGTCACATCCGTCAACTTTACCGGCCGGGGACCTTGCTCCTTCACCGGCGGCTGACTACACGACATCAATGCTGCCAATACAAAAACAGGGATTAATTTACCATTCATGATAACTTGCATTTAGTTATTTGTTATTACTATTATATTCTGATCTGACTATTAATTGCATATCCAGAGAATACAACATTCTTTTAAAATCTATTGTTCCGGTTCCGACCGGATTTCAAAGTGTACCCTCTGACAATTTTTCGGATATATGCATTAAAACGACCAACGGCCCCAATCAACCGCCGCTTCCATTTCGTTTTCCTGATCGTCGGGGATAGACGGGAAGAAGTCAATGCCTGTTACCTTTTCTACGCTGTCGATAGGTATCGCCATCGATTTCAGCGAATTATCTTTATAATCCCTATTCTCGAAAAGAAATCCGATACCCTTATAGCCTTTCTCCGTATGATAACACAATACCTTATAAAAGGCTTTGGGTATCGCAATCCTGTTTTTTCCCAATCGTTTCATATCGCCTGTAATGACGGGGCCCGTAACAATCAAAAGCGAACCGTTATCCAACGCCCACAAGCGGCACTGTTCCTCCAGGTCTTTCCATATGCCCCGGTTTAATTTCGGTTTTTGCGGGCAGATATTGCTCAGGTAAAAAGACTCGCGCATGGCTTTTGCAGACCATTTCATATCGCCTGCCGGAGCTAAATGGCCACGATCGTAGCCGGAACGCGTATAATCTTCGTTCATCGCCGTCGAACCTTTCACCTGCGGGTCGGGTACAAACTTATTAGAACGTTCCGTCTTTTTGCTTTTGGCTTCCGTTGCCGTCAATTCGTACGCGACCCAGTTAGCTATACGGTACTCGGAATTATAAGAAACCGTATATCCTTCGTGCTTGATAACCTGCTCCTGACGTTTCTCCTTTAAGCGGGGTATCTCTGTATTTGTGGGGATTTTAAATGTTTTTGTAGAAGACTTGGCAAGAGTCTTATTAGCAGATGTTTTGTCCTGTATCTTTTGTATCGGAGCGGTTGCAGCCTTTTTTGAAGAAACGACTTCCTGTCCCTTTTTCTCCAGAGCCACCGGTTTGTGTCCGGCCATCGGAACAAAATAATCGTATATAAACAGAACCCCTATAAAACAAGCCACTACAATAAAGGCGCCAATAAACATTCGCTTCACTATGGAAAGGAAAGACGAAGTCTTTTGAACTTTTTTCCGCGGTTTCCTTGCGCTTTTTCTCTTTGCCATCTCTCTTGATAAAACCTATTCCTACTCAGGCGCAAAAGTAGACAATATAAAGATGCTATACAACACATATGGAGGGAATGTATTGGTTTGAATTGTTAGAAAAAAGTGCCCCAATGCACACAATCCTCTATAAGCATGTTTTCAAATCAATCCTAAGTAAAGATGGAACATATTATACCAACAAGTATATCGATATAAAATGACAGATGCTACCACCCAATACGAAGAAATGCCATACTGGATGCATATATTTATATTTGTCTAAAAAGAAAAACAGGCAGCCTACCGTATAAAATAGCCCTCCTCCGATCAACCAATACAGAACATTCATCGAACCGGTTTCACGAAAGACATGCAACAAGGGTTTAAAAGCAATTATGACTACCCAACCCATTGCCAGATAACAAACTGTTTTCAGATGGTCTTTCTTTCTCATCTTCCTGAAACTCAGCCAGACACCTATCACTGCCGCGATCCATATGACAGCGAATAGTGACCAGCCCCAATAACCTTCCTGCCGGAGGGCCAGCAACGTAAAGGGCGTATAAGTTCCCGCAATATGCAAATAAATCGCACCATGATCGAACCGCCGCAAGAGTCTTTTCTGTCGTGCATGGGTCGAAGCATGGTAAAATGTAGACGTCACATACGAAAGTGTCATACAAACGGCATAAACAGCAAAACTGCCGATCGCCCAAGGATTTCCACTTCGGATAGCCGCCATCATCAAAACAATGATAGTGGTCATTCCAAAAAGCATTCCGGCACCATGTGTCAAGACATTGGCAACCTCTTCACCATATGTTTGTCGTTGCCTGGCAGCCATCCGCTTATAATTGTTCGGCCTTGAACCCGGCCTCTTTTACTGCTGCAATCACAATAGCAGGAGCAAGATCAACTTTCACTTCCAACACCTTATTCGGATCGGCCAAATCAATCGACCAGTCATCCGAAGCCATCAATGTATTGAGCTTTGCACCTATTGCCGCTACACATCCACCACACTTTGCATTCGTTTTAAATTTTATTGTTGCCATAGCTGTTATGATTTATGATTTATGAATACAAAAATAGGGATATTACCATGAAATTATAATTCATAAATCATAATTTTTTTCACTTCATGAATTTCAATCTTAAACTATTCAATACCACTGAGACGGAACTGAAAGCCATTGCTGCACTCGCCAGCATCGGATTCAACAGCAGTCCGTTTATCGGGAACAAAACGCCCGCAGCCAATGGAATACCGATTACATTATATATAAATGCCCAAAACAAGTTCTGATAAATCAGGCGGACTGTCTGTTTGGACAAACGGATCGCACCGGGAAGCAGCAACAGGTCGGACGTGATAAGCGTAACCATAGCCACATCCATTGCAATATCAGTTCCTTTTCCCATCGCGATGCTGACATCGGCCCGTGCAAGCGCTTGCGAGTCGTTAATGCCATCGCCGACCATCGCCACTTTCTTACCTTGCTGCTGTAAAGATATGATATATTCCTCCTTATCGTTCGGCATCACTTCCGCCTTATAATAACCGATATCCAATGTTGCGGCAACCCGTTCGGCTGTCCGGACACCGTCGCCCGTCAGAAGATGTACTTCTATTCCCTGCTTTTTCAGTTCCTTAACGGCTTCCGCAGAAGTCGGCTTGATACGGTCCGAGATCGCCAGAACTGCCAATAGGCGGGTTTCCTGACCATAAAAAACAACACTTTGCCCATCTTCCTGCCATTGCCCGATTTGCTTCCGTACCTTTTCCGGAATACCAGCCTGAAATATGTCAAGCAATCCCTGGCTCCCCACCCAGTAGGTAACTCCTTCGACCTGAATGCGTACGCCACGTCCCGTCAGGCTCTCGAAATTTTCTGCCTCACAGACCTTTGCTCCGGATTCTTCCAACCAACAGAGAATAGCGGATGCCAGAGGATGTTCGGATTTCTGCTCCGCTGTGTACAAGACATCCAAATAACGGATATTGTCATCTGAAATCCAGTACGAATCCGTGACAACCGGCACACCTTCCGTCAATGTTCCGGTCTTATCCAAAACAACCGTATCGACCTTGCATAAATTTTCCAAAGCGAAGGCATCCTTAATCAGGATATGCTGTTCGGCCCCTTTTCCCATTCCGACCATTAAGGCAGTCGGCGTAGCTAATCCCAACGCACACGGGCAAGCAATAACCAGCACCGAAACGGCAGATAACAATGCATATGAAAAATAACTTTCTCCTCCTATCACCAGCCAACAAACAAAGGTGAGAAACGAAAGCAATACGACGACCGGTACAAATATACCACTTATCTTGTCTACAATCCGCTGAACGGGGGCCTTACTTCCCTGCGCCGATTGAACCATCTGCACGATCTGGGCCAATACGGTCGTACCTCCGACACTTGTCGCTTCCATCGTAAAAGCACCTTTCTGGTTGATCGTTCCGGCCAACACTCGGTCACCGGCATTTTTCTCCACCGGAATCGGCTCTCCGCTTAGCATACTTTCGTCCACCGAAGAGCTCCCCTGTAAAAGCGTCCCGTCCACTGGAATCTTTTCGCCCGGCCGTACACTGACTACATTACCGACCTGAAGATTCGAAATAGGCACCTCCTCTTCTCTACCGTCCGTTACCAAACGAGCTGTTTTAGGCTGTAATCCCATCAATCCTTTTATGGCTGAAGAGGTACTGTTCTTAGCCCGCTCCTCCATCAGTTTGCCTAACAAGACGAACGCGATGATCACACCTGAAGCCTCATAATAAACATGTGGTTCCAGTCCTTTTCCCAGCCAAAATCCGGGACATAAGGTGTTGAAAAGGCTGAACAGGAAAGCTATCGAAGTACTAAGTGCGACCAATGTGTCCATATTGGCTTTTCCCTTGAGGGCATGCCGCACACCGTTCACATAGAACGAACGTCCGAAAAAGATCATAATAGCCAATGCCAACACCATCATGATCCAGTTCCCCAACGGTACATGCATGAACACCATCCCTAAAAGCGCCAACGGGATAGACAACGTCCATGCTCCTATGGTATTCCTCCTCAATATCTTATAATGCATTCGAGCCTTCTCTTCCTGCATGGCTACAGGGTCCTCGGCTTCGACTATCAGATCATATCCGGCAGCCTGCACAGCAGCTTGCATAACCTCCAAAGTGATAACGGACGGATTATAAGTTACCGTCAATGTACCAGCAGCGAAATTCACGCTTGCCTTCTCCACACCAGATAATGCCTGCACCGTACTCTCCACGTTGCCCGCACAGACGGCACAACTCATTTCAAGAACAGGCAATACCTTCGTTTCTGTTTCTCTCATATCGTGTTTAAATGTCAAATTTGTTTCATTAGTATAACAAAGATACGGTTTATTCGGTTATTTTGTAGCCAAATAAATATTCTTTGATTTTAATAGAATTATTTGCAGATAAAGGCTATTATTTAACATTCGAATATACGACCTTTGCCAATAATCAAACGAATGAACGAATTAAATAATAAGACGTATGATACTTGATTCATTAAACAACACAAAAAAAATCGAATGCCTGCATCCTCTATTCAAAAAAGCATTCGACTATCTAAAATCTACAGACTTCTCTAAAGTGGAAGATGGTAAGCATGAACTGGATGGTTCTCGCTTATATGTAAGCGTTGTCAGTATCTTTGGCAAGGAAAAGAAAGATGCCGCTATCGAAACACACAAAAAATACATCGACATCCAAATGCCTCTGTTAGGTGTGGAGAAAATCGGTTGGAAACCGGGATGTGAGCTGCAGGAAGAATCAACTCCTTATAACGAGCAAAAAGACATCGCTTTCTATATCGACCGTCCTACAGCCTACACCAAGATCTATCCGGGACAGTTCGCCATCTATTTCCCCGAAGATGGCCATGCTCCCGGTATCGGCCAAGGTAATATCCGCAAAGTGATTGTAAAGGTGCAAGTGGAAGAATAAAAATGAAGCCGACCCTTAAAAGAGTCGGCTTCATTTTTTGAGAAACAGTGCATAAAATCTCCTCAAACAAGGCAGATAAACAGCTCCACATCCCCGTTCCGGTTTCACGAAGATCCGGGTCTCCACCTCTTCCACACCCGGATCTCCCATACCCTTCCACCCGGGTCTGAAGAAACTTTTCAAGTTGTTTTTGGTAAAAGAACAGCTTGTCTTCATGAAAAAACGAGCCTATTTAATCTATTTTGTATCAGCTTCAGAAGATATCTGGAATTTGATAGAAGATTGACATATAATGCTTTATTGTTTTTAACTATGATGGTTATGATAGATGAATGATAGTTGAAAACAGGAACTATCATAAAATAACATACTGTTTTACAAGCATATAAATTCAATTATGATAGTATGACAGTTGTTTTGCAAAACTTTTATATAGATTACCCGGATAAACGTAGATCCCTAAAATCTACGTTTATCCGGGTGTCCCGTGTCATCTACCGTTTAGTAGTAAACACCAACTGTTTCACCATGACCTATGCATGCATCACCAGCAACGGCGTGTCGGTATGGAACAGCATCTTACGGGCGATCGAAGGATTGAACATACGTGCCAGGATATTCCGGCGATAGGTACTGAGCGCTATCACGTCGATATGTTCGTCCCGCACAAACTTTTCGATTGCCAGCAACAGGTCGCCGTCGGCCAGCACCGTATGGGTGATATGTGCTTGCGGATACTGCTTCTTGAAATACTCGTTGACTCCGGTCAGCCGTATTTCATTCCATTCGTTCTTACTTGTCGAGATATTGAACAAATGAATGTGGGCATTGTACGGTTTGATGATTTCCATAAACTCATCGAATGCCACCAAGTCGCGTTGATTGAAGGAAGTGGCAAAAGCTATATTTTTAGCTTCGCTCAAATCTTCAAAAGGTACATTTTCGGGAATGGCCAGGACAGGAACCTTATTCACCTCGATCACTTCACCCGTGACACTGCCGATCAGGTCCATATCTTTCTGGCTCTTTCCACGAGTCCCCATCACGATCAATGACGGATGATATTCCTTGCTATAGGCAATGATCTCTTCTTCCGGCAAACCTTCGCGGAGCACATAATTGTATTTCACTTTAGGAAGTTCACCAGAGTGTATCTTGCGGTTGATCAATGTACAGATGTTTTCCATATCGATCTGGACACGCTTCAGGACATTCTGCGCTGTCTCTTCCTCGTTCACCTGATAAGCCAATGTGTCGCCCATCGGAATAGCAGACGGGAAATAAGGGCTGAAATAAGCGTGCATGATCATCACTTCGGCTCCGACTTTATGGGCATAGTTGATTCCCAATTCACACGCTTTGATAGAATAGTCGGAAAAGTCTATCGGTATCAATATCTTCTTTTCCTGATGACCGGCTTTTTCCTCTTGTTCGGCATCCTCGCTAAGCCATTTACTGTCTTCGATGATACGCAAGGCATGAGGCAGATCGCTTTCTTTAATTCGCACACGTACACCAGCCGAAACTACCGGTTGGATTTGGTTCACATTGTGTATGTAAACTTCAATCCCCTCTGTTTCAAGCATCGTTTTGAGAATCTGAGCTTTCTCAAACGTGTGAATCGCTAACGTTACTAATTTATCTTCCATACTCGTGTGTTTTTATAAATTAAACAATCGGAAATCACTAAATGTTGAGAAAAAAAAATCCCACAGCGTCTTTTCAGATTCAGCTATGGGATTTCTTTGTAAAATGAATTTCTTTACGCTTGCTGTGCTTCCGACACTTCCTCGTTTTCAGCAAGTATCTGCAAAGCACGCTCGAATATTGTGGTATCGTCCAATACTACCAAGCCTCCGTCTGGTCCCGGTTCAATATGTATTCCACAACTTTTGCCATCTTTAAAATTATGCCCGCCGAAATAGTTGCGAACTGTTTCAACAGAGATTCCCAGTTCATCAGCAATACGGTGAGTACTTCCGTCAGGCAGGCTGTCTTTCAGTCTGCGAAGTTCATTAAATGTAATAGTTTTTGTCATGGCTTCCTTATTTTGAAGGTTAATTACTTTGTTTAATTTCATGCCACTAACTTAGTCATTATAAATTACAGCAACAAAATTATTCCATATAAATAAATATGCTTTACGACATGTATCATTTTTGCAAACAAGCCGCAAGCGGTACATTAAAAACGATAATAATCAGGATCGTCACATATATTGCATAGACGATGAGACGGATACGTTTCTTCGAGTACAGTGGTTCCCCATTATTCACCTGCACAGGAAGCAACTTCGAACGGCTGAAAGAATAGAGCTTGTAGACCAGATAACCGAAGAACACACCCGAAATAGCACCCGGCACGATATCCGAAATGAAATGAACCCCGAGATAAACCCGTGTATAAGCGGTAAGAACCGCCCAGAAAAAGATTGTCCAGCCGAACAACTTATCCCGCATGATCAATGCCATAAGAGTCGCAAAACCGAAAGCGTTCGCAGCATGGCTGGAGATAAATCCGTAAAGTCCTCCCCGGTATCCGAAAACAGTTTTCACCTGATCCATAAAATCAGGATGGTGAGTCGGGCGGAAACGTGTGAAGACAGGCTTACAGACGTGAGAGGCAAACTGGTCGCACAGCGTAACGACCAATACGATCGCCAATAGGATCAATAATGACTCACGCCAGTTCTTTTTATAGATCAGAACCAACAGGATCAGAAAGGCTAACGGCAGCCAAACTGCCTTTCCTGTGAAAATCCACATAAAACGATCCAGAAAAGCAGAGTCGCTGCCGTTAAGCGCAAAGAACGCGTCGCGTTCGTAAATTAGTATTTTCTCAACCATTGAAAAAGGAGATTTGTGATTTGTGATTTATAATTTATGCGTCAATGATAAATCATAAGTTATAAATCACAAATCCTAAATGATTTCCATGTCTTTGCTGGGCATCCATCCTACATTTCCATCTTCCATTTCTATTTCATTCCAGTCTCCCAACTTGCTCTTGATAGAGACCTTCGTTCCTTCATGCAGAATAAACAAGTCGGTTCCGCTTGCATCGGGAGAACTTTTCACTGTCACTGTCGGAGCAAACACGATCGCGCTCTTCCGGTTTACCAGCTCGTCCTTCTGGTTGCCGGCAAAGATATTGGCAAAGATGACCAACACCAAGAATACCAGCCCCAGATAAAACCCGATCTTCTTCAAATGAATCCACTTGGAGAAGAAGAACAGGATCAGACAGCCGATAAAAAGGATAAAACAAACAATACCGATTTGCGCCCACGAATCGGCAGCCCCCATGTTCTGAACCTTGTCGAACCAACGGTGCAGGAAGAAATCGCCCACCGGCTCGATCTTGTCTACAGACTTCTGACGTGCCAGCTGCAAATTGAAACGGATATCCCCGTCTCCCGGATCCAACAGCAAAGCCCGCTCGTAATTCAGGATGGCCGGGGCAATCTTGTTCTCCTTATAATAGGCATTACCTAAGTTATAGTAAATCTCAGCCGATTCGCCATGCGTTTTCAGAAGCCCTTCGTAGAGTTCGATAGCCTTGCCATAGTCTTCTTTCGTATAGGCAACTTCCGCCTCTTTAATCGTCGCCTCTTGAGCAAATGCCCCTAAGGTAACGAATTGAACCAGCAGAAAGAATACGATCTTTTTCATATTTATATTCATCTTCATCGCGTTACTTTTTAATTGTATTTTCCATTTTACCAATGGCATCCACTGTCTGTTCATATAGCTTATCCATTGCATCCGAAGCCTGTGCCGGAGCATAGCGGGCAAACTCGCAAGTGTTCAGGATATCCATAAATTCTTTAATCAAAGCGTCATCCACACCATACTTTGCCAGTTCCGTTTCGACATTATCCTTTGTCAGGTTGGCCTGAGGTATACTCAACTTGTCGCTTAAGTAGCCCCACAAGGCACGAAGCACTTCGTCATAGAATTCTTCTTTCTTGTTTTCCTTCATCAGCTTGCCGGCATTTTTCAGACGTCTTACCGCCATCTTATTGGCTTTCTTCGTACGGACCAATGCCAGGTTGGAATTTTCCTTCACCTGCTTGCGGTAGATGAAAAAGAAGACAATGAACAGGATTGCCGGAATCAGATAGCACATATAGTACATGAATGAGCCGAAGAACAGTTCATTATTCGGAACAAAATGAATGCCGTTCACTTTCAGATAACGGATATCCTTACCCAGGTATTTAACACTCTCCTTGTTGCTGAAGTTAGAAACGACAGGAGAAGATGTTCCACCCCCCTTGCCCTGCTCTACGTGAAGTTTATATGGTTCGGATGTAATTGTCTTATAGGAACCGGTCTTCGTATCGAAATAAGAGAATGCGATAGCCGGAATTTCAAAATCGCCTGCGTAACGCGGGATGGCCATATATTCGATCGTCTTCGTTCCGGAAGTTCCTGCCGCGGTAGTCTTGATGTCCACTTCCACCTTCGGATCATAAACGTCGAAATCGTTCGGGAAAGCGACTTCCGGATTCTTTACCAGCTTGATGTTTCCATTACCGGAAATCTTCACCTTCACGGTAACGGCATCATCTGTCTTTACATTATTGGAACTGATGCTGGAGGTCATTGTGAAATTGCCTACCGCACCGGAGAACGACGCCGGTTTACCCGACGGCAACGGCTTGACATCGATCGTTACAGGGGGCGTTGTCAATTCTTTCTTTACATCTATATAAGACGACGAACCGAAGAAATCATCGAATACACTGCTTCTCTGTCTGGCCGGTCCGGGCACACGTAAAACAATATCCAGTTTTCCGGAAGGGATCGTAATCTTCCCTGAACGCTGAGGGTACAGCACCGTCTGTTTTATAATGGCAGTCCCGTAGTTCTTTCCCTTATAGTTCTCCATTACCAGTTGCTTATTTTGCGGCAATTCTACCTCTTGGGCAAGGAAACCTGTAAATTCGGGGAATTTAGGCTGGTCGATCCCTCCGATATCTTTTCTTACATACAATTTAAATGTAACCAAAATACCTTCCTGTTCATATACATTCCGTTTAGAAACATCGATTGTCAGAAAAGCATCGTCCTTACTGATACCAGTACCGGTCGAACCGCCTTTGGTTGCCTCTTCCGCCTTATCGGGAGGAAGCACTTTTATCACCAATGCGTTAGATGTGTAATTGGCGCCTTTGACCTTGATTGTTGCCGGTGCGATATTGAAAGTACCCTCTTTCTTCGGTTGGAGAATATAGGTGAACGTCAATGACGTTTCGGTTGTCATTTTACCGTTAATGATCTGGGTACTCATATTTGTGGAAGTAGACGGACCTATCAATACCTCAAAGTCCGGTATTTCCGGTACACGTATATCCTTACCTTCCGCATTCACCGTGTACGACAATCTGAAAGTTTCTCCCATAACAACAGCTTCCGGAGCAGAAGCCTTGAACGTCACATCCGCCGCTCTGGCTACCACTCCGAAAGTTGCAAAGAGAACAAATAAGAAAACTAATTTCCTCATTCCTCAATCCTTATTTTTTAATTTTTAATTCTTAATTTTCAATTTCTGTTTACCACTCCTTATCCGTGCGACGACGCTGTTGCTGTTGAGCCTGCGCTTTCTTCACCTTCTCCTGAGTGTCTTTTTCATCCTGCAGGAAGGCATCCAACATCTGCTGAGCGTTATCCTTGCTCATCTGTTCCTGCTGCTGCGGCTGTTGTTCCTGTGTCTTATCCTGCTTCTTATCATCCTGCTGTTGTTGCTGATCTTGGTTCTGCTGCTGTTGATCCTGTTTATCCTGATCTTCCTTCTTGTCCTCGTTCTGATCCTGATTTTGATCTTCATTCTGCTGATTCTGCTGATCGTGCAACAATTTTTGTGCCAAAGCCAAATTATAACGTGTTTCATCATCTTTCGGATTCAGGCGCAAAGATTGTTTATAAGCTTCGACACTTTTGGCATACTCTTTACTCTGCATGCCAATATTTCCGACATTATGGTAAATCTCAGCCAAGCGAGCTTTACCTTCGGGCGTTTCGATCATCTTCTCTCCCTGTCCGGCTAGCAACTGGTACTGCTCAGCAGCTTCAGGGAATTTCTTCTGCTTATACAAAGCGTTCCCCAAGTTATAAGTTCCTTCGGACGAACGCGGGTTCACTTCCAAACTTTTCCGGTAGGCGATTTCCGCCTCGGTAAACTTTTCCGTCTCATAAAGTTTATTCCCCTCCCGCACATTCTTACGTTCCGCCTTTTGGGCAAACACAGCCCCGCAGCAGAACATGAATGCCGCCATCCATATAATCGATTTTCGCATACGTTTCATCTTATCCATAGCATTTTAAGAGAATAATTTTACTTTTTTGAATACACGGTTCTTGCGGTCCAGCGTCATGAAATCCACTAAAAGCAGAATCAATGCGATCCAGGCAAACGTCTGGAAACGTTCGTCATATTCCGAATAGACTTTGCTGTCCAGTTCCGATTTATTCATTTTATCGATCTCTTTTTGAAGTGCACGAAGCGCTGAATTGGTGTTGTCGGCACGGACATACGTCCCATGGCCGGCAGCCGCAATCTCCTGGCACATCTCTTCATTTAGTTTCGTGATCACCACATTCCCATCCTTATCCTTCATGTAGTTGTTGCTACTGTCCACAGGGATCGGAGAACCTTTCGGGTCGCCCATGCCGACAATGTTCACATGAATGCCTTTTTCTGCTGCTGCGGCAGCTGCTTTCACGGCATCGTCTTCGTGGTTCTCACCATCGGTGATCAGGATAATCGCCTTGTCCGATGTCTCGCTCGGTGTAAAGGAACGCATCGCCAGGTTGATAGCTGCGCCGATGGCCGTACCTTGTGTCGACACCATCGACGGGTTGATGGATGAAAGGAACATCTTGGCCGAGACATAATCGGAAGTGATAGGAAGCTGCGTGAAAGCATCTCCCGCGAAAACGATCAGTCCGACCTTATCATTAGAAAAGCCGTCAGTCAGCTTGGACAACATCTGCTTGGCCTTGGACAGGCGATCCGGCGAGACATCTTCCGCCAACATCGAATTGGATACGTCCAGACAAACCATGATCTCCACTCCCTGACGCTTCACTGTCTCCAGTTTGGAGCCGAACTGCGGTCCGGCCATAACTATGATAACCATCGTGATGGCTCCGAACAACAGCCAAAACTTCAGATGCTGACGCTTGGGAGAAACCTCCGGCATCAACTCTGCCAACAATTCGGGATTACCATATTTCTTGATTGCCTTCTTCTTCAAGACGATTGCATACACATAGAATGCAACCAGCACAGGAAGCAGGAAGAGCAAGTATAAAAAGTCCGGATGTGCAAAACGAAACATAAGCCTTTTATATTTACGGTATATTTCTTAACAATGTATTTCTCAATAATATCTCGACCAGCAACAGCGAGAACAGCAGGATCGCCCAATTCTTGTACTCTTCCTGCTTTTTACTGTATTCCTGCACGCTGATCTTCGTCTTCTCCATCTTATCGATTTCCGAATAGATCTCCTTCAGGCTGGCATTATCCGTCGCACGGAAATACTGTCCGCCGGTCGTAGCGGCAATCTGTTTCAGGGTCGGCTCGTCGATCTCTACATCAACATCCATATACTGGACACCGAAGGCCGTCTGGAACGGATAAGGAGCCTTGCCCTGCGTTCCGACACCAATCGTATAGACACGGACCCCGAACGTCTTGGCTATCTCGGCGGCCGTCACCGGAGCGATCTCGCCCTGGTTGTTCACACCATCCGTCAACAAGATAATCACTTTCGACTTGGCCTGGCTATCCTTGATACGGCTGACTGCATTCGCCAACCCCAGACCGATCGCCGTACCATCCTGGATTATACCCGGCTGAACATCCTTGAAGAGGTTCAGCAGAACCGTATGGTCGGTTGTCAACGGACATTGCGTGAAGCTCTCCGCCGCGAATACAACCAATCCGATATTATCGTTCGGGCGACCGTTGATAAAGGCGGACGCCACATCTTTGGATGCTTCCAGACGATTCGGTTTCAAGTCCTGCGCCATCATACTGGTCGAGATATCCATTGCCAGCACGATGTCGATACCTTCCGTCGAAGAATTCTGCCAACTGTTAGTCGACTGCGGACGCGCCAATATCACGACGAGGACAGCTACTGCCGCCATACGCAAAATGAAAGGAACATGCCTGAGCCAGACTTTCCAGGAGCTTGCTCCCGGAGCATCGAAACCTTCCGTAGAGGACACCTGCAAACTCGCCTGATTCTTGCTCAGTTTGTAGACGTACCATCCGATCATTGGGATCAGCAACAATAACAAATACAGATATGTAGGATTTGCAAATATCATCTTATTCTTTACTTATATTTGAATCATTCTTTTCTACAGACTCTACTTCACCTTCAGCCTTTTCACCTTCTCCGGGAACGGGAATCTCTTCCACCTTCGTCTGGTTAATGAACAGATAAGCGTTCATCAAACTCAAGTCGTTTTCATCGGGCAGCGGATTCATCTTCGCGAACTTCACGAAATCGGCCAGTTGCATGATCTGCTTCAGGCTTTCATAGACAGAAGTCGCCTCCTGCTGCTTACGGATGATATCGAGTATCTCACCGGAAGTCATTTCCATCGCATTGATACCGAAACGATCCACAATATAACGACGCAACGTATCCGTAATCAATGTATAATACTCCTTGCTACGCCCCTGTTGCCAGAGCTTCTGCTGCTTGATCTCGTCAAGTTCCTTGATCGCCTGTTCGTGAGGCGGAAGTTTAGGTTCCGGCTTCTTGAACGGTAGGATGGACTGACGGTTACGCATACGTTTGATCACATAGGCAACCACACAGATCAGGAACAGAGTCAGCAACACACCGAATATCCAGGGATAGTAATCGGCCAATACAAAAGGCGGCTTCCAGACGTTTTTAATATCGTAAAACTCCTCCGGTTTGTCGGCATTGACAGGAACCGTCGACACCTTCAAGGCCACCTGGTTGGAGTAAACGGTATCCGCCCCGTCGATCACCATGAATGGAGGCAACAGATAAAGGGAAGAGTCGAAAGAAGTCACCAGCAAGTCCTGCTTGATCAGCAGGCGGTCGTTTTCGATCAAGGTGGAGTCCGCTTTCGGAATTTCCAGCACCTCCACTCCTGCCGTCAACGTGTCACGCGGGATGACAAGCTGGACGGCCTTATCTTTGTCTGCCGTTACCGTCAAATGTAAAACAGTCTGCTCTCCGATCAGTATGGCGGCAGAGTCGACACGGACGTCAACGAGTGCCTGCTGCGCATACGCTTTCCCGCCGGACAGGAACGTTCCACCGGCAAGTGCAAGTAACAGAATGCTTTTCTTTATTAATTTCATTTGTTTGCTTTAATTACGTTTGTCAAAAAGAGCAATCAATGCTTTCACATAATCATCTTCTGTACGGACAGAGACCGAATCGACACGACATTTCTTAAACGAATCGCTCATAGCAGCCTGCCGGCGGTCCCACCATTCCTTGTAGGCGGCCCGTACACGGGCGGACGAGCTGTCTATCCAGCGTTCCTGTCCCGTCTCTGCATCCTTGATCTTCATCAACCCTACAGCCGGTAGTTCCGTCTCGCGGCGGTCGTACACCTGTATGGCCACCACGTCATGCTTGCGGTTGGCGATGGTCAAGGCATCCTTGAAACCATCCTTGTCGATAAAGTCGGAGATCAGGAAAGCCGTACAGCGCTTCTTGATCGCATTGGTCAGATATTTCAATGCCTGTGCGATATTGGTCTGCTTTTTATCCGGCCGGAAGTCGATCAGTTCGCGAATGATATACAAAATATGTTTCTTCCCTTTCTGGGGAGGGATGAATTTCTCTATCTTGTCGGAGAAGAACACCACACCGATCTTGTCGTTGTTCTGGATAGCCGAGAAAGCCAGTGTCGCCGCGATCTCCGTAATGACTTCTTTCTTCATTACATTCACGGAACCGAAGTCCCTGCTGCCCGACACGTCGATCAGCAACATCACCGTCAGCTCCCGTTCTTCTTCGAACACCTTCACGTATGGGCGGACGTAACGTGCGGTCACGTTCCAGTCAATATCACGGATATCGTCTCCGTATTGATACTCGCGCACTTCGCTAAACGCCATACCACGCCCTTTGAACGCAGAATGGTATTGCCCGGCAAAAATATTGCGTGACAAGCCGCGCGTCTTTATCTCAATCCGTCGAACCTTCTTTAATAGTTCACTTGTTTCCATATTATTCAGTTGAAAGTTGAGAGTTGAAAGTTGAAAGTTAATAAGAGAGCTAAAAACGGGCTGCTTACGCAACTTTCAACTCTCAACTTTCAACTTTCAACTATTTAAGGGACTTCGACTTTGTTCAGGATTTCGCTGATCACCTCTTCGGATGTCAGGTTATTGGCTTCCGCTTCGTAGCTCAAACCGATACGGTGACGCATCACGTCATGGCATACGGCACGGATATCTTCGGGGATCACATATCCTCTGCGTTTGATAAAGGCATACGCACGGGCAGCCAGCGCCAAACTGATGGACGCACGCGGAGAGGCTCCGAAGGAGATCATGTTAGCCAGGTTTGCCAAACCATGTTCCTGCGGGAAGCGGGTAGCAAACACAATGTCTACGATATAGCGTTCGATCTTTTCGTCCAGATAAACCTCACGGACAACCTTACGGGCTTCGAGGATCTCTTCCTTCGTCAGGATCGGTTTGATGTCCGGCTTCACTCCGGAGATATTCTGACGGATAATCAGCTTTTCTTCTTCTTTCTTCGGATAGTTGATGATGACCTTCAGCATGAAACGGTCTACCTGTGCTTCAGGCAGCGGATAGGTTCCTTCCTGCTCGATCGGGTTCTGGGTCGCCATTACCAAGAAAGGAGACGGTAATCTGTATGTATTTTCGCTGATTGTCACCTGGCGTTCCTGCATTGCTTCCAGAAGGGCACTCTGCACCTTTGCCGGAGCACGGTTGATTTCATCCGCCAATACAAAATTAGCGAAGACTGGACCTTGTTTGACTTGGAATTCTTCGCTTTTCTGACTATAAATCATCGTACCGATCACGTCAGCCGGCAGCAAGTCCGGCGTGAACTGGATACGGCTATACTTCGCATCGATCAATGATGCCAGTGTCTTAATGGCCAATGTCTTTGCCAATCCAGGCACACCTTCCAACAGGATATGGCCATCTGAAAGCAGACCGATCAATAATGATTCAACCAAATGTTTCTGTCCAACAATTACCTGGTCCATACCCATCGTAATCATGTTCACAAACGAACTTTTACTTTCAATTCGCTCGTTCAACTCACGAATGTCTACTGTCTGACTCATAGATTTTTTTCAATTATATTGTTACTATTTTTTACTTGCTTTTTTAAGATGCACAAAATTAGAAATGTTAAATTCGTATTCTGCACTTTCGCAGTTAAATAATACTAACCTGCGCAGAACTATTTTGTTTTATTTTACTTAAAAGGGAGAGTTTTTATTACAGTTTGCCACTCAGTATCTCAGTCTGGCGGGCAGCGGCTTTTTCAATGGAAGAACGATCATGACGGTCAATGCCGTACATTTCCGGTGCAGGCACCTCGATCACAGTGCCGATAGGCACATTATTCGGGTCTGTTATGACAGCTCTGTTATATTCATACAGATATACCCAGAACAATTTGCTTCCGTAATATTTCAACGAGATCAGCGTCAGGCGGCTTCCCGGCTCGATCTTGACACGGGCAATGACTTTAGGCGAAGTGGCTTCGGGTTCAACTTCCGGATTTTCCACCGTTGTTTCACCCACAGTCTGGGAAGAATCTTCATTGGCAAAAACGATTGTCGTATCCGGAACGGCTTCGGTCGCAACAGTCTCTCCTTTGGGAAAGACCGTATCAATCCTCAAGGGCTCTTTTCCCTTTTTGAAAAAGTACGCGCGATTCAGGTAAAGCCCGATATTGAATAGCATAAGAAGGAATACAAACATAGAAACAACGGCAATCCGCTTCGTGCGGAGCTTCTTTCTTTCCGCATCCGGACCAGTTTCTACCTCTTCGCTCGGACTGTCAGGTCCGGAACTATCCGAACATTCGTCCACAACCGGTTCAAGGGTATCCATCCCTTCATCTTCGGGCTGCCCGGCAGGTTCTTCTTCTGAAAAGACAACCGGGTCTTCTTCCGGAGGAACAGCAGATCCCTCTTCCGAGAAGACAACAGGTTCTTCTTCGGGAAGATGTTTCTCTTCCGGTATCATCTCCTCAATCGATTCGTCTTCCGTCTCTTTTATGTCCGGTTCGTCCAACACGACATCCATATCGGTAAAATCGACATTCTCCCGCAGTTCGGTCGTTTCAAAAAAAGAGAACGGTTTATTGACAAGCTCCCGCAGTTCCTTGTCCGGCAGGAAGGAAAACTTGTAATGTTCCGGGATTACAAAACGTTCACCCGTATTCACATGAATGCTTTCACGCTTCTCCACCGGAATGATCTTAAAAGTACCGAGCCCTTTGACCTTTACCAGTTTATCCGTATAGACACCTTCCGACACGACCGCTATGAATTCTCTCAAAAAGCGCTCGGAACTATTCTTGTCCTTACCTGTATATTCGGCCAACAGACCGGCCAGATCCTGTATCGCCAGCCGGTTATTCATGATCGCCTAATTCTTTAAGTTTATTCTTGACGGTCGTTCCGGGTTTGAACACCGGGACAAGTTTGGGAGGGACTAAATACCGTTTTCCGTTTGAAGGATTGACAGAGATCCGTTCCGCTTTTTTTTTCACCTCAAACTGACCGAAGCCCTGCAAATATATGGTGTCGTTATCTACCAGACGCGAACTGACGACGGAACTCAGGACAGAAAGCGTTTCAGCAACTTCCTGCGCAGTCCAACCCATACGGGCGGCAAGTTCAGTAACCAGTTCCTTATTTTTCATATCCGCGTCCATTAATAGATTATGCAGCTATATTAGTTATTTTTTCGTAAACCGACAAACATCTTTGCAGTTTTTATGCCAAATTAAAGTACGCTTCCATACAGGTCAAACGCCTGCGCATCGTCAATCCGTACGTCATAAAACATTCCGGGGATCAATTGCTTCTCTTTAGAAACAAGTATTTCCGGGTCGACCTCCGGCGAGTCGAATTCCGTACGGCCGACATAGAAATCTTCTTCTTCCCGATCGATCATCACCTTGAATACCTTTCCGATCTTGGAACCGTTCACTTCGGCCGAAATGCCTTCCTGTATACGCATCAGATAATCCAAACGGTCTTGTTTGACTTCCGGATCGATATCATCGGTATAATGTTTAAACGAATAGGTTCCTTCCTCATGACTGTAAGCAAAGGCGCCCATACGTTCGAAACGGGCTTCTTTTACGAATTCGACCAGCTCTTCAAAATCCTGCTCGGTTTCTCCCGGATGGCCGACCATCAAGGTCGTACGCAGATGGATGCCGGGTACTTCTTCCCGCATCCGGCGTATCAAGGCATATGTTTCTTCTTTCGTGATGTTACGGCGCATTTTCTTCAACATCGGGTCGCTGATATGCTGAAGGGCGATATCCATGTATTTGCAAACGTTATCGCGTTCGCTCATCACCCTGAGCAGGTCATAAGGGAAATGGGACGGATAACCATAATGCAAGCGGATCCATTCCACTCCCGGAATATCGGAGATGCGTTCCACCAGTTCCGGCAACGCATGGCGTTTATACAAATCCAAACCGTAATAAGTCAAATCCTGGGCGATCACCTGAAATTCTTTCACACCCTGTTTCACCAGCAGGCGAACCTCTTTCTCGATCTCTTCCACCGGTATGGACTGGTAACGCCCCGTACTGATCGGAATGGCACAATACGAACAGGTACGGTCACACCCTTCGGCGATCTTCAGGTAGGCGTAATGCCGGGGAGTCGTCAAGACGCGGTCGGCAGCCAATTCCCTGTGGTAGGATTTGCCCAAATCGTTCAGCAACTCTTTCCAATTGAACTTTCCATAAAAACGGTCGACTTCCGGCAACTCATTTTCCAGGTCTTTTAAGAACCGTTCGGAAAGGCATCCCATGACAAACAGTTTACCAATCTTCCCTTTCTTCTTGGCCTCTCCCAGATCGAGTATCATATTGATCGACTCTTCCTGGGCATCTCCGATAAAACCGCAGGTATTCACAACAACGATTTCACCATTAATCTTATGGGGGTCATGTTCGACGGTATACCCGTTCGCCACGAACTGGCGCATAAGCTGCTCCGAATCCACCAGGTTCTTTGAACATCCCAGCGTTATAATATCTACCTTATTTTTCCTCATATATTATGGTACAACTCCCTTTATTCTCCGAAAAGGGAGTTTACAAATTCTTTTCTATTGAAAACCTGGAGATCCTCTATTCCTTCTCCCAAGCCGATGTATTTGACAGGGATACGGAAATGATCCGAAATACCGATCACGACGCCACCTTTGGCCGTTCCGTCCAATTTGGTAACCGCCAAAGCATTCACCTCGGTTGCAGCCGTAAACTGCTTGGCTTGTTCAAATGCGTTTTGTCCGGTAGAACCGTCCAATACCAACAAGACTTCGTGCGGTGCATCGGGAACCACTTTCTTCATCACATTCTTGATCTTGGTCAGCTCGTTCATCAGATTGATCTTGTTATGCAGGCGACCGGCAGTATCGATGATCACCACATCCGCCCCGTTCGCCTTTGCCGAACTCAACGTGTCAAATGCCACCGAAGCTGGGTCGGAACCCATCTTCTGCTTCACGATAGGCACTCCTACCCGTTCGCTCCAAATCACCAATTGCTCTACAGCTGCGGCGCGGAACGTATCGGCTGCTCCCAAATACACATTTTTACCGGCCTTCTTGAACTGATAAGCCAGTTTGCCGATCGTGGTCGTCTTGCCTACCCCGTTCACGCCTACGACCATGATGACATACGGCTTCTTGTCTTCCGGAACCGTAAACGACTCCAGGTCTTCCGTATGATTTTCTGTAAGCAGGGAAGCGATCTCTTCACGCAGGATCGCTGTCAGCTCACTGGTCGTCACGTATTTGTCTCTGGCTACGCGGTCTTCGATACGGGATATGATTTTCAGTGTAGTATCTACTCCGACATCAGAAGTAATCAGTACTTCTTCCAGATTGTCCAGAACTTCGTCGTCCACCTTGCTTTTACCGGCAATGGCTCTGGTAATCTTAGAAAATACATTTTCTTTTGTCTTAGATAACCCCTTGTCCAGAGTTTCCTTTTTTTCCTTACTGAAAAAGCTAAAAATACCCATACCTTAATTATTGCTTAATTATTTCTTTTCTGAATGAGTGCGCTAAATTACTAAATAATTGACAATTGACAATTGACAATCGACAATTTTATTTGCACAACCTGATTTACAATCCAGACATTCCTCTTCTTTATTAATTGTCAATTGATTCAGTCCATTCTTTCCTTGTAGTCTTCGTAGCCGAACTCCCTATACATCACGAGCCGGTCCTCCTTGCTCCACAAAGCCAGGGATGGATGCGGGATTCCGTTGAACATGGTCGTTTTGACAATGGTATAATGGATCATATCTTCGAATATCAATTTATCACCCACTTTCAAGGGTTGCTCGAAAAACCAATCGCCCATATAGTCACCACTCAGACAGCTGTTTCCTCCAATACGATAAACAGGCTTTCCTTCTTCCGGCTCTATAGCCCCGCGAATCACCGGTTTATAGGGCATCTCCAGACAATCCGGCATATGGCAAGTGAAAGAGGCATCTATGATCGCGGTCTTGATACCATGATTCTCCACGATATCCACCACCGTCGTCAGCAGGAATCCGGTTTGCCACGCAAATGCACTTCCCGGCTCCATGATGATTTCGAGGTTCGGATATTTGGCCTTGAACGCCTGCAACAGCCCGATCAGATGTTCCGTGTCATAGTCTTTTCGTGTCATCAGATGCCCGCCTCCCATATTCAACCATTTGATATGCGGCAGGAAACGGCCGAAACGCTTTTCTACTTCTCCCAACGTCTTTTCCAGATCATACGAACTCGATTCGCAAAGCGTATGAAAATGCAAGCCCTCGACACCGTCGGGCAACTGACCATCCAAAAGGTCGCTAACCACTCCCATCCGGGAGCCCGGAGCGCAAGGATTATACAAATCCGTTTCGACATCCGAATATTCAGGATTGATGCGCAGACCGCACGATACCCGGTTTCCGTCCGCCTGCACCATCGGATAGAAACGTTCGAATTGCGTAAGCGAATTGAACGTCACATGACTACTGTATCTTAAAATCTCCGGGAAATCCGCTTCCGTATATGCCGGCGAATAGGTATGTGCCCGGCTACCCATCTCTTCAAAAGCCAGCCTGGCCTCAAACTTCGAACTTGCTGTCGAATACGGAATATATTCACGCACGATCGGAAATGCTTTCCACATCGCAAACGCCTTAAAAGCCAGGATTACATTAACTCCCGCCCTCTCCTTCACGCTCTTGATCAGTGACAAATTACGGCGGAGCAACTCTTCTTCCATCACATAACAGGGAGATGGTATCATATTGAAGTCTATCATCCGGTAAGTATTTTTCTTTGATTCTGTTGGGCAAAGATACACAATAAAAAGCGAAAAACAAGAACAGGGTTTATCGCCTCCCTTCTTCTTATCGTACTTTTTCCTAAAGATCCGTTAGTCCAAATCAAAACACACAGGCATGAAAATGAAATCCTCCACAACACCGGAAGCAAAAAGCCCTTTTTTCCTCATTAACAATTATTACCATAAGACACGTACCCTTATCTACTAAAATAAAGTAGATTTGCGAAAAGATAGTAATCTGAAATTCAAAAAAAACAACAAGACAATGGAAAGACTGACTGCACAAGAAGAAAGCGTGATGTTGTATATCTGGAAATTAGGATCATGTTTCATCCGTGACATACTGAACGAAATGCCCGATCCGAAACCGCCCTACACCAGCGTGGCATCGGTGGTCCGGAACCTTGAAAAAAAGAAGTACGTCACCCCGAAGAAATTCGGAACGATCACACTCTTTTCTCCACGTGTGAAAGAAGCGGAATACAAGCGTACTTTCATGTCGAATGTCGTACAAAATTATTTCACCGGTTCTTATAAAGAAATGGTTTCCTTCTTTGTCCGCGATCGTAAATTATCCAAAAGCGATTTGCAGGACTTGATGGATCAGATCGAAAAGGAAGAATAATCAATTATAAAGATATCAATATGATAACTCCGATACTAATCTATTTTCTAAAGGTAAATCTGGCGTTGGCATTTTTATATATCTGTTATCGCCTATTATTCCGTGACGATACGTTCTTCAGGTTACGCAGAGGGGTGTTATTGTCGATTTACCTGATCGCGTTCCTTTACCCTTTACCGGATTTAAGCGGCTGGTTATCCACCCAGACAAGCGTAGCAGGTATAGTCGGCTACTATTCAGGGTTGCTACCTAAAGAAACAGTCCTGACAGCAAGCAATGAAATAGCCGCCTCCGACTGGAAAGAAACCGGGCTCAAGGTTATGCAAGTTATCTGGCTGGCAGGAGCCGGCCTGTTGCTATCCAGATGTCTGGCAGAGCTGTTCACTGTTTGCCGCTTACACCGGAAATGCAGGAAAATTACTTTGAACGGCACTGAAGTCTGTATCCTTCCGGAAGCGGAAGCCTCCTACTCCTTTTTCGGCTGGATTTTCATTTCATCCGATCCGCATCAACGAGAAAGGCTTGATGACATTTTGATCCATGAACAAACACACGTCCGCCAATGGCATTCGATCGACATGATGGCTGGTGAAATCATCTGTATCGCCTGCTGGCTAAACCCGTTTGCCTGGTGGCTAAAGAAAGAGATCGGTATAAATCATGAATTTATCGCAGATGAACAGGTCATGCTTGCCGGATTCGACAAAAAAGAATACCAGTACCATCTGATCGGAGTAAAACATCCCAATACGGCTATTGCAAATTTATATAACAATTTCAGTGTCTTACCACTTAAAAAGAGAATTACTATGTTAAACAAAAAAAGGACGAACAACGCCAGAAAAGTGAAATACCTGGCACTGGTTCCAATGGCCGCAGGCTTGCTATTGCTCAATAATATCGATGCAATGGCACGTGTTTTGAATGAAAAGGTAGCAGAGGTTATCCAACAGCCGACTGCTCTCGCCACCACTACTGTTTCCAAAATGGAAGCAGCTAATCCGCTTCCACCGGAAAAAGACAAGATTTATGACACATGTGATATCATGCCGGAATTTCCGGGTGGGCAAAATGCATTATTGCAGTTTCTTGCTAAAAGCATAAAATATCCGGCAGAAGCCCAGCAACAGGGAAAACAGGGAAAAGTAGTCGTCACATTCGTTATCGAAAAAGACGGAAGTATTACAAACGCCAAAGTGACACAGGCTTTATATCCCTCATTGGACGAAGAATCCTTACGGGTTGTCAAGTCGATGCCCAAATGGACTCCGGGAAAGATGAAAGGTGGGAAAGCCGTCCGCGTACAATACACAGTCCCGTTAACTTACCGATTGCAGTAGCCTGACAGTATTTCCCTTTTTGAGCAGGACACAAAAAAGGCATGCAATCTTCAAAAATGCTGCCAGGCGATAAACGAAGATCACATGCCCCACGCTCCTCTCGAAGAGGGAGATGTTTTTACAAATTACCACGGCTTACCCGCAGAGGAGTAATAGAAAGAATGATACAAAAGTACTATTTTTTTCCTTTAAGGCCTACATGTTTCGCCTGATGACGCCCCGGATCGAAATTCTTGCGGGAGCCATCGGGCCAGATGACTTCGGCAGTCGTTCCTTCGGGAACGGAAAGGGTGGCCTGTATCTTTTTACCTTTGCGTTTCAGCGACACCTCGATCTTGCCGAAATGCGTATCTACTGTAGCAGAGGCTTCGGTCAAAGTGCCCATTTGGGGACAAACCTTGAAGGAACGAAAACCTGGAGAGGTAGGTTCTATACCGCACACTTTCTGACTCAGCAACGTAAGAGGGCCACCACTCCATGCATGGTTGATCGTACCGCCTCCGAAACCGTCCGGACCGATTCCCCATCCTTCGAACAAGGTCGTATATTCAGGATAATCCATCATTTTCGCATAGCGCTGCTTCATCCTCTCTAAAGCAAAGGCCGGTTCATTCATTTGAAACAAGGCTTCGAGCACATACTTTTCCATATAGGGACTGGCATGGCATTCCTTCTTCAGGACTTTTACCAGAGCAGGATATTTATCAGCGGAAGCTAAACCGGAAACGACAGCCATCGCCTGTGCACGGTCGTCCGTTTCTCCCTTATAGCTGGGAGAGCGATATGCTGATCCTGTCCAAAACTTTGTGTCGAAGCATTTCCCTATACTGTACATCATACGGCCGATCTCATCGGCATCGGCTGTTTTTCCAAGTTGGAGGGCAAAAGCTTTCTCTGCTTTCAAGGCCAAATAATACCAGCAATTTACCAACACACCCATATCGATGTTTTCTCCCCAGTCACCCCAGCTCCAATCGCCGTCACGCTCGATAACCAGACCGCTCTTATCTACTTGCCATACTTCGTGCAGATAATGGTGCATTCGGTCATAAATACCGGCGACAAAGCTACTGTCGCCACTATAATAATACTGGGTATAGAAACCGTACCAACCTACCGAAGCCAACATTTGCAATGGCAACTCTTTCCGCCAGTTACCAGCCGGGGCCGGAGCGAAAATCACACCGTCTTCGCGTTGCCAGTTCATCAGTTCGTAGATGCCTTTCAGCGCCAGTTTATGGCTAGAGGGAGAAAGGGCATAGAAAGCCTCGCCCAATTCGTTCACCTCGTCACCCCACCATTGCGCCCGTTCGCGGTCCGGACAGTCCATATAACTATCGCGCATCGTTATATATAAAGTGCGGGCCGAACGTTTCCAAAGTTCGTTCATGAACGGATCATTGCAACTGAAAGAACCTGTAAATTCGGTATCGTAACCGGTCTCCCGGAATTTCACATCCAGCACCTTCACGCCTTCCGGCAGGATATATTGCATCTCGTGACCGTTCATCCAGCCTAAACTCTCATATTCCTGCACGCCGTCGCGCGTGACATATTCAGCGCGGACGTTGTATTGAGAACCGCCCTCATAGTTGTCCGTCCGGATATGGATCACCTTGCCGGCAGGAGCTTCCACTTTCAGATAAGGAGTCACTTGGCTGTTATAAGGCAGGCGACAATAAAGCGTATCGCCGGCAGACGACCGGCGGACACTGACATACGGTTTCAAGCCATAGTCTTTCCATAGGGGTACTGGACGCTCGACCAATTTTCCTAAAGGGGCGATCCCGACAGACGAAATAATTTCAGCATTCGGCATCTTGCCTGTGTAGCCGGGCTGATTCCAGCCGGACATTTCCATCCTGGCATCGAAACGGATATTACTTTCCGGCAAACGATAATTCGGATAGGGCGCCTCAGTATCCTGATAGGCATCATATACGGTGCATTGCCAGCTCTTGTCGGAAACGATCTCGACACCAGGAGCGATAGCTTCAAACAGCAAGGCAGCCAGACCACTGTTCACATGGCTGAATCCGCTTTTACCGAAATGCCAGACCAGCACAGCAATCGTATTCTCGCCATTTTGCAAATAAGGAGCTATCTCTACCGGATCGTAGTAGGTGTCATACGGAGAAGGTCCCCGTTTAAGCCCGCCTTCAAAGACAACCAGGCGACCGTTTATCCACAACCAATATTTGCTATCGGCAGCGATGCGGGCGGTAAGAGTTTGCGGAACCTTGTCTATATGGACGATTTTACGGAAAGCCAACCAGGTGTTCGTCTTGCTCTGACAACGTTCCGTATTGATCCAATGGGCTTTCCAGCCGGATTCAGCCTGGCCGGAAGCGATACATCCGATTAACAGTAACAACAGAAAATAATGTTTCATGGTATTCTCGTTTAATAAGTTTTCACATGTGTACCAGACCCGACTGTTTCCGTCTTATCGCCGACACGGATATCCGCCGTACAGCCGGACGGGATCGTCACGGTAAGAGTAACTTTGCCTCCTTCCCGTTTCCATTCGCTCGAAATCAAGCCCCGTACAGAATGATACTCACCTTTCACCCAATCCATTCCTTCCACGAAATGAGGCGTAATCAGAATATGTCGGAAACCTGGTTCAACAGCATCGTAGTTGATACCAGCAAGCTGATTCATCATCCAAGCAGAGACATCTCCCATAAAGACATGATTCAGGGAGGCGTCGCGGAACTCAGGACTTAACGTCCAGGTTTCAGGCAACGTCGTATATCCCATCGTTTCCACCCAATAGCCCCAAGAGGGAGCTTCCGTCTTCGTAATCATCTTCATGGCATCCTCGACATAGCCGTAGCGGGTCAGCATGGCCGGAACAGACTTGCTTCCGAGCAGGCCGAAATCGAGGAAATGGTTGTTGGCACGCACGACCTCGCAAAGTTTATCGGCGACCAACTGCTCCTTACCTTCCGGTACGATTCCTAAATAGAGGGCAATCGCCTGTGCCGTCTGGGTTCCTTCAGCATAGACCCCCGTTTCGGGATTGAAGAACTTACGGTTGACCAAGACCTTCAACTCGTCGGCTCTCTGCCGATAGGGGGCGGCATCTTTACCCAACAGTCCGGCGAAACGGGCCATCAAGATGTAATCCAAATAATAATAAGCGGTAGAGGTATAAGTGTTATTGGTCGTAGACTTCCAATACACCCAATCTCCTAAACCGAAAGTCAGGTAACCACCGTCCTTCTCTTTTGCTTTCAAATAATCCAAATAGCGCAACATCGTAGGATACAGGTTCTCGATACTGCGTGTCTCACCATAATAATTATACAAAGCATTCGGGATGATAAACATGGCGGCATCCCATACCGGGCCGGGCCATTCACCATATCCCCAGCCACTGGAGGGGATAATGCCGGAGATCTCACCGGCTTCGCGCTGGTTATCAATGAAGTCGTTCATCCATTTCTCATACAAGGTGATGGCGTCGAAACCTAACAGGCCGAGGTCGATTGCTACATGCGCATCGGCCGTCCAGCCGTTCTTTTCACGCTGCGGGCAATCGGTCGGAATACTGTGCAGGTTGCTACGATAGGCCTCCATTGTCGCCTTCCATATCTTGTTCAACAACGGATCGGAGCAGGAGAAGGAGCCTACGGGCTCTACCGCCGTGTGCATGAACAGTCCGGTCAGACTCTCTTTTGTCAGGACTACGGGAGCCGAACTTTCAACCTCCACATGCTGGAAACCATGATAGGCGAATGAAGGCATAAAGATTTCCTCTTCACCTGTTCCTTTCAGTGTGAACACATCCATCTGGAAAACCTCTCTCGGTTTCACAGGATGATAATAGACATCTATATTTCCCTGTTCCAGACGACCGTTTGTTTTCAGCAACTCTCCATGCTTCAAAGTGATCCGCGTACCGGGAGCACCTTTCACCTTTAATCGGGACAGACCGGCAAAATTCTTTTCGAATGAAAATACATAAAGTTTATCGCTGAACTTCTTCATCGAGACAGGCTGCAATTCTTCCGTAATCCGGATACCCGGCATCTGCTGGGCGGCCAATAAGGGAGCCGGAGCTTCCGTAACTTGTACCGGCCCCCACTTGCTGTCATCGAACCCTTCCGCGTTCCAACCATTTTCTTCCAACGTGGCATCGTATTTGTCACCGCTGTAGATGTTGTTATAGGTATAGGGACCGGTCGCGGTACGCCAACTTTCATCGGTGGCGATGACTTCAGTCGTACCATCGGTATAGCGTAGGCGCAATTCACAGAGTATCCGAGGACGGTTACGCCAACGGGCAGTCTCGAAATTCCAGACAGCTTTGGATTGTACATTGTGCCAGCCGTTACCCAAAACGGTAGCGATAGCGTTGCCACCCAGTTTTAAAAGAGAGGTTACATCATGTGTCACATATAGGACACGTTTGTCGAAATGCGTATAGCCCGGATCAAGATAGTTCTCTCCTACCCGCTTACCGTTGATAAACAAATCGTAATAACCGGCAGCAGCCACATACACGCGGGCTTCTTCAATCTCTTTTCCCAATGTAAAAGCTTTGCGGAACATAGGAGCCGGCTCGAACTCCTTATCGTGACTGTCGGTTATCCATTTTCCCGACCAGTCGGACGACTTGAATTTGGCAGTCTCGAAAGTAGCCGTTTCCGAAGTCTCGCAAATATCTCCATCCTGATCCCATACCGTCACGTTCCAATAGTAACGGGTATGCGGTTCCAATGTCATATTACCGATATACGGTTGCAGGTTATCCGGCGAGGTCCCGATACGGATTTCCGAACGGGAAGCCAAGAAGTTCTTCTCACTTCCTTTGTATTCCCAAGTGAAACGGGGACTTTTCGTATCCAAACCGATCGGTTCGCGCAGGTATTCTGTTCGCAGGTTCACCGGAACCGTAAGCTCGTTTTTACCTTTGCAACCTATCAGCGAGAAGAAGGTAAGCGAGCAGATCAACAGCATGTTTTTTTTTCCCATATCTTTATCTGATTTGATTATCGTACAACTTTTACTTCGGACGGAGCATCGATTCGACTCCGTACTTTCCCGTCAGCGCCTTTTTCGTGACGGATAGTGATCACACCGTAAGGAGTCGGGAACGTTCCTTCCACCCACTCCAAGTCACCTAAATGCGGTGTGATCCGGACAACGCGGCAACCCGGCTCCACAACCTGAACACCCAACACATATTCACTCAGCCAGGAAGTCGGACCAGAAGCCCAACCGTGACAAAGGCTATGGCGGAAACCTTTATAACAATAAGCCCCGTAATCGCCATGAATATCTTTCTTGCCTACCGGAACCAATTCATCGATGCGAGAAGCGCCGGGCAACCAGTCTAAGTTGAAATCTTCCCAAAAAGTAGTTGCACCCAAATCGAGCATCGCACCCCAGAATTGGCGTATCACGTCGATCGCCCCTTGATAATTGCCGGCAGCAGCCATCGCTCGAAGCATATAATAACCATAAAAAGTAGAGAATCCATGCCCTCCATTAACTGCGAGATATCTCCGATCGGCCTCTTCCGGCTTCATCAGTCCGGCCAACGCCAACAGGGAAGCTGCCTGTTTCGATCCAGGAGCATCCGGAGCAACACCTGACTTCAGGAAAGGTTTTATCACCTTCGAAGCGGCCTTGGTCATCCTGTTTCCTACAGCCTCGCATTCTGCCGCCAACGCATCTTCACCCAACACCTTACAAAGTTCGTTTCCGGCTTTCATCGCCTGTAGCATCAAGGCTTGCAAGCCGGCATCGATGGCAACCGGATTTTCACTGGACGGCCAATCGAGGAAACGTCCTCCTCCGTCGAGCTTCTCGACGCCGTCTTCATCGACTTTGGAAATCAGAAGATGGAGCAAACCGGTCAAATAGTCTTTCTGTTCCTTCAAGTAAGCCAAGTCCCCCTGATAGTAATACCAGTCGCGCTGGATCAGCAACCACCAGATGGAATAACTGCACATCCCGTTCATCCAGCCAGGCAACGGCGTTGCATCGCGGATAAAATCAAGGCTTTTCGGTATCACCTCGTTATATCCGAAAACAGTGTTGACCGTCATCACTTCCGGATGCAAATCACCAATCCAGACCAAACGGTCACGTTTGATGCCATCCCAAATATACTCCTGCATATTCAAATGTACCGTATAAGCACCAGTCTGCCAAATCCGGTTCAGCCGTTCGTCGTTGCAACAAAATGAGCCTTTATATGGGATGTCCCGAAAAACGGAAATGGCACGTATTTCTTTAATATGCAATTCGACGGAATCGTCCAAAAGATCAATCCGGGCAAACCGAAACCCAGAATTACCCACTTCCATAACCCCCAACCAGGGTAGGCGAATAGTAAAATCGCGCATGGCATGATCGTTGGAAGCACCGTTCACCCCATCTATATCGCACATAGCTTCACTTACCGACTCACCCAAACGGATCCGGACGGCGACTGGTTCGTGCGAAGCCGGCATGCCGGTTACTATTTGCAAGCCACCTTGCAGTTCTTTTCCAAAATCAAGAAGGATGGCAGGATGTTGCCGGTCGGTGCTCGAAAGCTTACAGATGTTATGATTCACAAGATTGGCTTGTCCATTTCCGGAAAGAAGCAAATGGTTTGCGCCCTGTATCAACTGGCTTTCCTGCTGCCAGATGATGCGTGCGGGAGGTAGATATTCGCGTACACGACTATCGCGCTGCCGGGCGGACAATGATACGGCAAAGAATAGAGATATAAGAATAAATAATGTTTTCATGGTATATGGTATTTATATGAATGATGATTTATAGGTGGAAACGGCAACGAGGCTTGCACATTGTTGCTATAAACACACCTATAAATCATCATTTACGATCGTAACCTATCACAAACCGAAGGCCGGAACCAAATCATCCAACTGCTTGTCAGTCATGCCGGCGGGTTCGTATCCTGCCATGCGTGCGCTGAAATAGATTTGGGCGGACTTGCTTAGCGTGTCGATTGCGTCAAAACATTCGATCAGATCTTCACCGACTGCCAAAATACCATGTTTTTCCCAGAATACGACATCGTGCTTTTCCAATTGTTTAATAGTTGCACGTGCTAAATCCAGTGTCCCTGGTATTTCATAGGGAACAATACCGACTCCTTTCGGGACAATGATACGGCATTCGGGAATCATGCTCCACAACGTACGGGTGATGACATCCGAATCTAGGAATGGTTTACAATGCGTCATGCCGATCAGGTCGGTCGGGTGCGTATGCAGAACGACTCTGTTATCACGGCCCAGGCCACGCAGATAGTTATGCATCATCAAGTGCGAAGGCAACTCGGAAGTAGGCAAAATCAATTGTTCAGCAATAATATCATAACTTTTTCCATCCCCGGCGATACGGATCAGGGAACCGTTGGCCAACGGTTCCTGTGCTACATAACGCATCCGCTTTCCTGTACCGGTGACATAGAAAATATGTCCGGCAAGAGCGGTCATCGCTTCTTGTAAAGGAATAGCCGGTCCCAGTGCGGGAAGTGCTTTTTCGACATCGTTCATCAAGTCGGTCAGGTTTACGGAAATGTTACCACCGTTACGTTCCGCCCATCCTTTTGTCCAAAGATAGCCGGCCACTTCAGCGATACGGCCAATCTCGGCCATCAATTTTTCATTGTTTCTGATTGTTTTCATTTTACTTATATATCTTTTTTATGAGGGACACGCCCCCCGGCTCAAAATTGTTCTTCACCCGGCAAAAAACAGACAAGCACGGGAGCTTAATTTCATACCTATGGAAATTAAGTTCCATGCCTATCGAACTAACGTCCCATGCCTATCCATTTCCAATCCGATCATTATCTTAAATCAAATTAGGCAGCAAAAGTGAGAATATCAGGAGACACATGCCGCAAACCAAAACGACGATCGTCTGCCGGCTCACCCCTTTCCACTCTTTCAGGATAATGCCCCACACATTGCTGAAGATCACATTCAGCGACATCAGGATGCTCCATGAAAAGGCCAGCATCACCGGAGATTCGGCAAAATAGCTCTTTCCCATTCCCAGCCCGAAGAATTGCGAATACCACAAAACACCTGCCAGCGCACAAAATAAGACATTATTCAGCAAAGTACCGCCTGATACGGAAAAATAATCTTTCCCCGTATTGTTTCTTACATTCTGGAAAAGGCAATAAGAGGCGTTCGTGATAAAACCCCCGATCGTCACCAACAGGATGACCGGATTCAGTGCGAACAATTCGCTTGCGCCGGACTGTTTCGCCTTCTCAAGGATCGGAGCGCCGGATTCCAGGCCCAGATTGAAGCAGGCACTCATCACACCGGCCAAAAGAGCGACAAGCAAACCTTTCGTCAACGCGAAATCCTTTACAGCCGCTTTCTTTTCCTCCTCGGTCATATTACGGGCGCGAAGACTTCCGGCATACCCGATCACGGCGATACCGGCAAGCGTGATACACACACCGATCAACAAGACCAGGCCATCGCCACGAAACAAATCCGTTCCGCCAAAAACTGCAGGAAAAAGCGTCCCGAAACCGGCACACGTTCCAAGCGCGATACTCTGACCGAGCGCAACCCCCAAATAACGCATGCTCAACCCGAAGGTCAACCCACCGATCCCCCACAGGATTCCGTAGATAACGGCCCCCGCAGCTCCGCCGGCACTCCACAGTTCCAAGAGGCTGCTCCCATTGGGAATGGCAAGCTGCGCTCCTAAGAATGGGAAGACGAGCCAGGCAAAAATGCCTTGCACCAACCAGAAACTTTCCCAGCTCCAATCCTTGACTTTGTTGATCGGAACGTAGGAACTGCTCTGCCCGAAACTACCGATTGCGATTATGATCAATCCGATGATTATTTCCATATATGTTATTTTTAGAGGGCGAACACACAGGTTCGCCCCTAAGGTTAACGTTTACTTGTTACTTCCGCTTCGTATTTTTCTATCTCGGCGATATAATCCTCACCTACCGGGACGTCGTTTTGCAAGCAGAACATATCCCAGACGGCTGTCCACGGAAGGCTCTTCATTTCCTCCTGCAGAGCTAAACGCTGGAAATATTTGCCTTCGGCTTCGTACTGCTGCAAGGTTGCCGAGGGTTCGAGAAGAGCTTGCATAAAGGCCTTCTGTGTCGCACGGCAACCGATCACGTACGCCCCGATACGGTTGATCGTCGCATCGAAGTAGTCCAAGCCGATATGCACACGGTCCAATGCCTTGCAACGGATGATTTCGCGTGCCAGATCGAGCAAGTCGTCGCTCAAGATCACCACATGGTCGCTGTCCCAACGAATCGGACGGCTCACGTGCAACATGATCTCCGGTGTAAAAAGAAGCAGGGCCGAAACCTTGTCGGCGATACTTTCCGTCAGATGGAAATGGCCCGTGTCGAGCGTCACAATCTTATTCTTCTTCGCACCGTAGCCCAAGTAAAAATCATAGGAACCGACCGTATAACTTTCCAGACCGATGCCGAACAGTTTTGCCTCGATACAATCCTTCATGTTCTTATATTCAGTTGCAAAAATCTCGTCGAGCGACTGTTCCAGTATCTGACGATATTTGAGACGGCTGGCGGGAATCTCCTTGCTACCGTCGTGAATCCAGAGGTTCATGATACAGGGATCGTCCTGGTATTTACCCATCTCCTCGCTGATCCAGCGGCAGCGTTTCGTATGTTCGATCCAGAAATTGCGGATCGCATCGTCGGGATTCGCCAACGTCAGGTCGCCGCTCTTCGGATGCGAAAAAGAAGTGCTGTTGAAATCCAGCTTCATCCCGTTCTCTTTCGCCCACTGCATCCAGCTCTCAAAATGAGCAGGTTCCACTTCGTCACGGTCGACCTTCCTGCCCTGGAAATCGCCATATATTTCATGCAGGTTCAAGCGATGTTTACCAGCGATCAGAGAAGCCGCTTTCAAGACATCGGCACGCACTTCGTCGATCGTGCGGGCACGTCCCGGATAGTTGCCTGTCACCTGGATTCCGCCCGTCAGCGAACCGCCCTGGTTCTCGAAACCGCTCACATCGTCCGCCTGCCAGCAATGCATCGAAAGAGATATCTTCTGCAATTTGTCCATTGCCTCCCTTGCATCCACACCGACAGCTGCATAGCGTTCAACAGCTGCCTCATACGCTTGTCTGATAATGTTTTCTTTTGTCATGGTCTTATTTTTTTGAGGTTACAGATTTATATTTCCTAAAAGCCTCTTCCCACTCTCCACTACCTTCCGGCAGAAAGACAGCCGGCGAAAGGAAAGAGTTGATCAAACGGCGCATCTCCCAACGGTCGGCTACCAATCCCGCCGCCCTCGCCTGCACCATGCAGTTGCCGATTGCCGTCGCCTCCGAAGGCCCTGCCACAACCGGCATGTTTATTACATTTGCCGTAAATTGATTGAGAAGATTATTCATCGAGCCTCCCCCGATCACATGCAATTTGCGGATCGGGAAAGGAGCCATTTCGGATAACAATGCCAGCACCTCCTTATACCGGAATGCCAGACTTTCAAAAATACAGCGGATAAACTCGTCGTCCTCGACCGGTTCGGGCTGCCCCGTCTCGCGGCAATAAGCCTTGATTGCCTCCGTCATGCTCGGCGGATTGGCAAAACGCGGATCGTCAGGATTCACAAAACGACGGAAAGGCGTCGCCCGTTCCGCCATCTTGACTATCGCCGGATAGGAATAGTCGCGCCCGGCCTTCTCCCACTCTTTCCGACACTGTTCGAGCAACCACATCCCGGTAATATTTTTCAGGAAACGGGTCGTCCCGTCTATACCGCCTTCGTTCGTAAAGTTATGCAGGAAGGATTCTTCCGAGATAATCGGTTCTTCCGTTTCGATCCCCATAAGGCTCCATGTGCCGCTGCTAAGATAGGCAAACTCCCGATCCGCCGCCGGAACAGCCGCGACAGCCGAAGCCGTGTCGTGGCCGGCAACTGCTATGACAGGCACTTTGCCGATCCCCGTTTCCCGTGCAAGCGCATCGGTCAGCTCCCCGACAAAAGTTCCCGGCATCACTACCGGACGCATAATGGACGGAGCTACCCCTGCCGCTTCCAACAAGGACGCCTCGAACTCTTTCGTCACCGGATTCAGCAATCCGGAGGTGGAAGCATCCGTATATTCACAAACCTTTTTACCCGTCAACAGGTAAGAAAGCAGATCGGGCATAAACAGTATCTCTTCGGCAGCCTCCAACGGCCCGAAACCTTCCTTTTTAGCCCTAAATAACTGGAAAACACTATTAAAATTCATGATCTGTATACCGGTAAGCCGGTAGACTTCCGACCGGGGAACACGCTGGAAATATTCTTCCGGCGCACCGTCCGTATAAGGATCGCGATACGCACGCGGTAGCCCCAACAGTGTGCCGTCTTCCGCCAGATACCCGAAATCCACCCCCCAGGTATCGATCCCGATAGAGTCCGGGAGCAGGTTCCGGCGTGCACAAATCGTAAGGCTTTCTTTCAAGGCATCATATAACCGGTATATGTCCCAGTAATATTTCCCATGCAACTCCATGATCGCATTCGGGAAACGGTGAAGTTCCTGCATTTCAAATTTGTCACCAACCAAAGTGCCTAACACGGCACGTCCACTGGTCGCTCCTATATCAAAGGCTAAAAAGTTATATTTCTTCATGGTACAACAAAGTTGTTTGTTTTATGATTGCAAAAGTAAACGGTAAATTACTATCTTTGCTTTTGAAAATGATTTTAAACCTTTCAAATCTGACAGAGGAGATGGAGAAACGACTAAGCGATCAATTGAGATACCTGACGATAAGTGCGATAGACGAAGAGTGGGGAATTGTCGTCACGACCGTCGGCTACCAGTTTATTCCCCCGAAAGGGAACTATCCTCTTTCGAAGCATCCGGACAATTATAACTTCAAGCCGCAGACCGGACGAATCCTGAACGAATACCAGCTGGTCTATATCACGAAGGGAAGCGGTTACTTCTCTTCGCAATCCTGCAAGATGCAAAAGATAAACGCCGGCACGATGATCCTGCTTTTTCCGGGAGAATGGCACAGCTACTATCCCGACAGCGAGACAGGCTGGGACGAATACTGGGTCGGTTTCCGCGGTGTCCACATCGACCGGCGCGTGGAAAAACGCTTTTTTACCCGCGAGGAACCGTTACAGCACATCGGGCTCAGTGCGACGATCGTCGGACTATATGAAGACATACTGAAATTCGCCTCTCAGGAAAAGACGGGCTACCAGGAGATGATTTCGAGTATCGTCCTTCATATATTGGGTACGGTCTATTATAAAAGAAGAAACAACTCCTTCACGAATACCTACGTTGTGGATAAGATCAACGAAGCCCGCATCCTGATGAAAGAGCAGGTGGAAAACCCGCTGACACCGGAAGAAATAGCTTCCCGCCTGGGGCTCGGCTACTCCTGGTTCCGCCGTATGTTCAAAGAATATACAGGCGTATCGCCCGCCCAATACCAATTGCAGCAAAAACTCCTGAAGGCAAAGGAACTGCTTACCAGCAGCAGCATGAATATCTCGGAAATAGCCTACAGTCTCAAATTCGAGAATGCCGGACAGTTCTCCACTTTCTTCAAGAAGAAAGAGGGTGTGACACCGTCGGAGTTTCGTGAACGGGCGCACTGAGGAATTAAAAATTAAAAATTAAGAATTAAGGGGTGAGTTGAAAGGTAATTTTCTTGTTCATCATATAGTTGACTGCACCATAGATAAACAATCCTAAGAACTGGGCGAGATATTCGTTCAGGTCAAAGATTTCCACCATGATAAGCAAAGCGAGGAATTGGGAACAATAAGCACATCCGAAAGCGATCAGAAAAAGGGGAATCTCACGGCGAAACTTACCCGTGCGGGATGAAAATATCCAATATTTGCTCCAGAAGAAATTATTGATCTGCGCAATCACATAAGCGGTGATATTGGTAGCAATATAGTTACAACCAAGCTTGTCCATCATCAGCCAGACAATCAAGACAGTAATTAACGCATTCAGCGTACCGACCAGTATAAACCGCATCACGCGCACCATATTTTTAGATTGTATGACCAAGTGTATTTCTTGCTGTTTTGTTCTTTGATATCTGAAATTCCGGTACAAATATACAGGATAATATGCAAATATCCATGCAAAAAGTCACAAAGTATGGCGAACAACCCGTATCTTTACCCCATGAAATATTTATTGTTTTACATAATCAGTCTGTTATCTCTCACCGCCTGCATCCACGAGGAATTGCCGCCTGAGGGTGGCTTTGCTTTGGAGGAAGGCGATCCGTTACCCGAATTCAGCATTTCCAATCCGGATGGAACGGTATCGAAAAAAGACTTGGAAAATAAATTTGCCCTGATTATTTTCTTCAGTACGACCTGTTCCGACTGCCAGAAGGCCTTCCCGGATATTTCCACTTTATATCATACATACAAAGACGATCCCTCCGTCTGTGTGCTTCTGATCGCACGTGGAGAAACCGAAGAGCAGGTAGCGGCCTATTTCCGGGAACATCAGTACAATATGAAGTTTTTCGCCGATCCGGACCTGAACGTCTACTCCCTCTTTGCCGACAACACCATACCCCGCGTATTCCTTGCCGACAAGGACGGTACGATTATCCTGACGCAAACGGAAAAAGTAGATGCATCAGTATTTGCGGATATGTATAGATGAATTGATTTGCTCCTTGTGGTTTCTGGTGCGGTTTTGCCCTACCGAAATACTGATACAGATGGGATAAGAAAAAAATATATTATTTTTGTGAAGAAACAAATTAAAGATGGTTATGGGAGAAATTATTAAGCTGGACAATATTTGTCAGTACAATGAAATGGTAGGCCAGGAAACGCTGCATCCTCTGGTAAGTGTTCTCGACCTGTCGAAATCGTCCCGGATGATGAAGCACGTACGCATGAGCTACGGTTTCTATGCAGTCTTCCTGAAAGAGGTCAAATGCGGAGATTTGCGGTACGGACGCAACTATTACGATTATCAAGAAGGAACGCTGGTTTTTCTGGCTCCCGGACAGGTGATCGGCATCGATGACAACGGCGAATATTTTCAGCCGAAGGGCCGTGCCCTGCTATTCCATCCCGACCTGATCCGCGGCACATCCCTCGGACGCAATATGAAAGACTATTCTTTCTTCTCGTATGAGGTGAACGAAGCTCTTCATCTATCCGAACAGGAACGTGGCGTCATCATCGACTGCCTGAATAACATCAATGAAGAGCTTAACCGGGGTATCGACAAACACAGCAAAATGCTGATTGTCTCTAACATCGAGCTTTTACTTAACTACAGCATCCGTTTTTACGACCGCCAGTTCATCACCCGTGAAAACGTCAACAAGGATATCCTTTCCAAGTTCGAGAATGTCGTGAACGGTTACTTCCAGACCGACAAACCGGAAACGATCGGTTTGCCGTCCGTACGCTACTGCGCCGACCAGCTGCATCTTTCCGCCAACTATTTAGGCGACCTGATAAAGAAGGAAACGGGTAAATCCGCACAAGAACATATCCAGCTCCGGTTGATCGACATCGCCAAAGAAAAGATACTGGGCACAAGCAAGACCGTCAGTGAAATCGCTTACGAACTGGGGTTCAAATATCCTCAGCATTTCACTCGCGTATTTAAGAAAAACGTCGGATATACGCCTAACGAGTACAGGGGCATAAATTAAATGCGGGATTATATGGACTGATATCGGGCGGAGTAGACCCCCGCCCCTACAAGTCTGAAATATCTTAACATTTAATGCTCAACTGACGTAATACATCACGAATCTTTTCGAATGTGGTGATACGGGTCGGAACCAAAGGCAAGCGTAATTTATTTTCAATAAAGCCCATCGCATTCAGCATACTCTTCGCTCCCGCCGGATTGCCGTCGATAAACAGCAAACTGAACAGCTCCGTAAAACTATGGTGGATCGTGCGGGCGCTATCGTAGTCACCAGCCAATGCCAAGCGCACCATACGGCTGAACTCACGCGGAAAAGCATTGCCGATTACAGAAATCACACCGACAGCTCCCAACGTAATAAGCGGAAACGTAATACCGTCGTCTCCTGAAATCACATTGAAGTTCGCCGGTTTGTTCTTGATGATATCATCCATTTGGGTGATATTGCCGGAAGCCTCCTTGACTGCAATCACGTTCTTGAACTCACGGGCGATACGCAGCGTAGTCTCGGCCGTCATATTCACACCGGTACGTCCCGGAACGTTATACAGGACTATCGGTAACGTAGTCGCCTCCGCAATCGCTTTATAATGCTGATAGATTCCTTCCTGGGATGGTTTGTTATAATAAGGTACGACAGACAGGATCGCATCTATACCGTCAAAATTATCGTTTTTCAACTTCTCGACAACCGAACGCGTACAGTTTCCGCCAACCCCCAACACGATGGGAATGCGTCCGTTTACCTTCGTCACGACCAAATTGATTATATTCTTCTTTTCTTCTTCCGTGAGTGTAGGGGTTTCAGCGGTGGTACCTAACACAACCAGATAATCGGTTCCATTCTGCAACTGATAATCTACGAGCCGGGCCAACGCCTCATAGTCTACACTTTCATCTTCTTTAAAGGGAGTGATCAACGCCACACCCATTCCTTTTAAATTTATGTCTGCCATGATAATAATTGTCAATTGTCAACGGTGCTGCAAAAATAAGGAATTTATATCATTTTGAGCGTATCGCCTGCAAATAAAATAATATATGTTCGAATAAATGCTTGATATCTTCACGCTCTGTTACCGATATGGACAAATCATACAAATCTATATCGGCATGCTTCACTCCCACCTTGAATCTGCAAGGATGCTGTAGCATAAGATATTGCATCGGGTAGCAATCGGGGCGCGTAAGATCGATCAGGATATCCGCCTTGACCGTCTTGAACCGTTCCAGCACGACATCGGAAGGAACCTGCCAGACGTTCACATCCTTCTTGGCATGGACCGGGATGCACGAGGCATCTGCCTCCGGATCGCCGGTTACATAGACACAGGCCTGCACCTTCTTGTTCTTCTTATGCAGGACGTCCAGACAAGGCTCGACAAGCTCGCGGTCGTTTGCCTGATAAAGGACCAGGATATGGTCTGCGTCTTCCAGCGCACAAAACTCATGCTTGCGGCCGGCAGCCCCGAAAGCTAAAGACTGCACTTTCTTTTTAATAAAATAATTCGTCAGTCTCATTCCGCTATCATATTTAAGAATTCGTCTTCGTTTATAATCTTCACACCCAACTTGGCCGCCTTTTCGAGCTTGGCCGGTCCCATATTATCTCCCGCCAGAATATAATCGGTCTTACCGGACACCGAGCCGCTGTTCTTCCCGCCATGCTGCTCGATCATGGCCTTGTACTCGTCACGGGAATGCTTGGCGAATGTCCCGCTGATAACGATGCTCAAGCCTTTCAGCTTCTCGGAACGGTTGGCCAGCTTTTCTTCGGCCACGGACATCTGCAACCCATACTCCTTCAAACGGTTCACCAACGTCCTGTTACGCTCGTCGGCAAAGTAAGCGATGATACTTCGGGCGATCCGCTCACCGATCTCGTCCACGGCAGTCAAGTCTTCGAAAGAAGCCTGTTCCAACTGCTCCATCGAATGGAAAGCGGATACCAAGCGTTTTGCCACCGTTTCACCCACAAAACGAATCCCCAATCCATAAAGTACCCGTTCGAAGGGAACCTGTTTGGATTCTTCGAGGCTCGCCATCAGGTTACGGGCGCTCTTGTCAGCCCAACGTTCCAAGCGCAGCAGATCGGCTATTTCCAACGTATAGAGATCGGCCGTGTCCTTGATATAGCCGGCTTCGTACAAATCTTCGACTGTCTCCGGCCCCATATTGATGTTCATGGCCCTCCGGGTGACGAAATGCTCGATCTTCCCCTTGATCTGGGGAGGACAGCCGGCTTCGTTCGGACAATAGTGAGCCGCTTCTCCTTCAGGACGCATCAACGGTGTCCCGCATTCGGGACAAGAACGGATGAAACGGACCTTATCGCCCACCAGCAAACCGCGGGCTTCGACATCGACACCGACAATCTTCGGGATGATCTCGCCGCCTTTCTCCACAAACACCTTGTCACCCAAATGCAGGTCGAGTCCTTCGATAATATCCGCATTGTGAAGGGAAGCACGCTTTACGGTCGTTCCGGCCAGCAATACCGGCTCCAGATTGGCAACCGGAGTAACGGCTCCTGTCCGCCCGACCTGGAAAGACACGGAGTTAAGGCGCGTCACGGCACGTTCGGCCTGGAACTTGTAGGCAATCGCCCAACGTGGGCTTTTGGCCGTGAATCCCAAATTGCGTTGTTGGCGCAATGAATTCACTTTCAAAACGATCCCGTCTGTTGCAACCGGCAGGTTCTTGCGTTCGACATCCCAATAGGCGATATAATCGTATATATCCTCCAAGCTGTTGCATACGCGGATCACATTCGGGATCTTGAACCCCCATGAACGGGCCGCCTCCAAATTATCGAAATGCGTTTCCGCCGGCAGCTCCTCTCCCAACAAATAATAGAAATAGGCATCCAGCTTACGAGCCGCCACGACAGCCGGGTTCTGTTGCTTCAGCGTACCCGAAGCAGCATTGCGCGGATTGGCAAAAAGAGGCTCCTCCTGTTCTTCACGTTCCTTGTTCAAGCGGTCGAACTCGGCCCAGGGAAGCAAGATCTCCCCCCTTATCTCAAATGTTGCCGGGTATCGGTCGCCCATCAGTTTCAAAGGGACCGAACGGATTGTCTTCACGTTGGCCGTCACATCGTCGCCACGTGTCCCGTCGCCACGCGTCACGGCTCGGACCAGACGTCCGTCCTCGTATGTCAGGGAAATGGAAGTTCCGTCATATTTCAACTCGGCAACAATCTCGAAAGGCTCGTTCAGGTCACGGGCTATGCGCTCGTAAAAATCCTTCACTTCATCTTCCGAATAGGTATTGCCCAACGAAAGCATCGGATATTTATGCACTACTTGTTCAAACTCTTTGGAAAGGTCACTCCCCACCCGCTGGGTCGGCGAATGAGGATCGGCATATTCGGGATGCGCCTCTTCAAGGACCTGTAACTCCTTCATCATCTCATCGAACTCACGGTCCGATATCGTCGGTGCCGAGAGCACATAATAATTATAATTATGTTGCTCCAGCGCTTCGCGAAGTGCTTTTATTTTATCTTTTACCACCATTTTTTCAGTTGAAAGGTGAAAGTTGAAAGGTGAAAGTTAAAAAGAAAAATTCATCACTTTCAACTTTCACCTTTCAACTTTCAACTAATATATTAGTTCTACATTATCAATCCACATCGTATTGCCCGGTGAGCCGATATAGGCTCCGCCGTGGCTGGAAGTAAACTGCAGGACGATATGAGTCGGCAATTCACCTTCCGCCGCCCAGCCCACTTCCTGAATAGGGACGCTTTTACCCTGGCTGTTCAAGGCATAACGCTCTTCCACCTGAATCCGCATATAAGGCTTATACTCCGGATGCTTCGTAATATCGCCGTACAAGATAGGGTAGGTCGCATCGTTCACCCAACCGTTGCTGGATTCCGTATAACGCTGCACCATTGTCCCGACACGTTTGGAATAAATATTTCCATCTTTATCTTCCCAACGTTTCTGGAGCAAAAGAATGGCTGCGATCGAATCCTGTCCGGCAACGGTCGTCTTGCGGCTGAAGCCGGTACTGCGGATACGGTCCTTTTCCGGAGCCAGCTTCACCTTATAGTCAAAACGCAAAGCTTTCGGCTTCTTGGTAAACGCCACTCCGCTGTTCAACATGGCCTGCGGGTTCTTGGTCCCCTTGATCGGTTCGTGCACCGTTCCGAGGAAAACAGAACCGGCGGCTACCACTTCGATATCGACCAAGCCGAAAACCTTCACACTTTCCATGCGTGTCTCCAGACGTGCACACCAACCGTCATCCCGTCTTTCAGGGAAGACAGATGTATTCGTCTTCACCACACCTGCCACCTTCGCCATCACGTTGGAGTTCGCCCACGGCGAACCGCCCCGGTTCGTATAGGCTGTATTGCCGATGATCGTATCTGTCGGCCCCAGCTCGTAAAGATGCTTCGTATTTCCTCCGATAATGCCGGATTCATGTATCTCGCGAACGACCCAATGATCCATATCTCCAAAACTGAACGGCACTACGTGCTCTTGGGAACTGACAATTGACAATTGACAATTGACAATTCCCAAGAGAAAGAGGAATTTTGCTTTCTGTTTCATTTCAAATTCTGTTTTTTCTAAAATCCCTAAGTCGGCAAAGCCGGCAGAGCCGACAATTGTCAATTATAAAGAATATCCCCACTCCTTGAGAGCCATTCCCCAATTTTCTTCCACAAGCCGTACCGTGCGGTCGTCATACTTGTATTGGTTCTTCTTATAGCCCTTCTTTTTCCCGAGGTATTTCTCGATTTCAGCTTTAGACTCTTCAAAGCCGGGGAGGTTTAATTTCTTGTATATATCCTCTGTCATGGCGAAAGCATCCTGTTCGAAATCCTCAAACTTCACCTCTACCAGGTTTCCTTCGGGTATCAGATGCTTTTGTTCTTCATATTTATAGAACAAACGGCGGTATACTTCGATAAAATTGCTTTCGATCTGCTCGTTGGAGATGTCCTGCAAGCGGAGCGGCTGGATCGTATTGGTAAAGAAGCTGCGCGTGCTCTCGAACACCGTATACGGATTTCGTTTCAGATAGATAAATTTAGCATTCGGGAACATTTCCACCAAGGTCTTCACACGTCCCGTATGAGGCGGATTCTTGCTCAAGAACTGACTTCCTTTCGTATTCCAGAGGGAAATCTTGATCAGTTTGAGGAACGTTTCCTTAAACACTTCCCACTCATGTTCGCTGATATTGTCGAAAAGCAGATAACGGTCGCAATATTCGAGCATATGCTTCGGGAAGAACCAGAAATTATAATACGTGTAAGGCATCATATTTGCCAAGGCAAATTCCTCTTCCTGGGGAAGATCCACCTTCAACTCCATATTATCGGTCGGACGCTTGTCGGGCATCAAGAACGCCATGTTCTTCTTGAAGAAAGGCTGTCCCCAAAGCATCAGGTTCGGAAATACGGTCTGATAGGTCGTATTGTAGCCGAAATGCTTGTCACACGAGAAGACATTGTGCATGAATGTCGTCCCGCTACGCCAATGTCCGAGAATGAACACCGGGTCCATCTCCAACGGCTTGTCCGCAATCTTACGGTAACGCGCATCTTCGAAGGGTTGCAACAGGCTGAGCAGACGGCAAACGGATTTAGTCAGGAAATATTTATTACGAAATCCTTTGTCGATCGTTTTATTGGCTGTCACAGCCTTGAACGTTTTCCAGTCAGCACCCACTAAAGTATTGATCGGTAGTTTGTCAAATTCCAGTAATCCCATACCTTATTTATTTTCTGTTATACACTTGACGGAAACCCCTTGCCGTTCGAGCTCTTTACAAACGGAACGGATAGCTTCGTAGTGCTCGGGGCCGATACCCAATTCCGGAAGATTCAGTACAGCCAACGCGTCTTCCGTCATCATGTCGCGAGCATCTACCCGGTCGATAATCATACCGACAGCCGATGTATTGTTCGTGATCGGGTCGATCAGGATAAAAGCGCCTGTCTGTTTGTTCTTCTGATACGGATCGAAGAACAGTTCCTTTCCGGTCGTGAAGACGACACGGGCGATCTCGTTCAGCTTCATCGGCAAATCGTCAGTTGTCAGTTTTCCATTGTCAACCGACAACTGTTCCATCGTATTGACATTCACTTTATAACGGATGCTGTCCACACGGGCGCGTGTTAGATTGGTCGTATGCTTGATATAGAACTGCTTGCTTGCATCCATCGGTTCTTCGTCCATCCACACCAGCATGGCTTCGAAGTTACGGTCCGCAATCGGCAGGTTATCCGGATGGACGAGCATCTCACCGCGTGAAACATCGATCTCGTCTTCCAGCGTGATGGTGACGCACTGGGGAGGGAATGCATAATCCAGCTCTCCGTCGTATGTCACGATACTTTTCACTTTGGATGTTTTCCCAGAAGGCAAAGCCATCACCGTATCGCCTTTGCGAACGATGCCGCTGGCCACTTTCCCGCAGAAGCCACGGAAGTCCAGGTTCGGACGCAGGACATATTGCACCGGATAGCGGAAATCCTCGAAGTTGCGGTCCTGGTCGATCGGAACCGTTTCGAGGAAGTCCAACAACGACGGCCCTTCGTACCAAGGCGTACGGTCGCTCTTCTCCACCACATTGTCGCCATCCAGAGCGGACAGCGGGATGCAGGTGATATCCGGGATATTCAACGGAGCGACAAACTCCTTATAATCGGAAACGATCTTGTCGAAAATATTCTTGTCGAAATCAACCAGGTCCATCTTGTTGACCGCCAGCACCACATGCTTGATGCCTAAGAGCGAAACCAGATAGGTATGGCGGCGCGTCTGCGTAATCACTCCCGTGCGGGCATCCACCAGGATGATGGCAAGGTTGGCAGTCGAACCGCCGGTGATCATATTACGGGTGTACTGTTCGTGTCCCGGAGTGTCGGCAATGATGAACTTACGGTTATTCGTACTGAAATAGCGGTAGGCCACATCGATGGTGATCCCTTGTTCGCGTTCGGCTTTCAGCCCGTCCAACAACAGAGCGTAGTCGATATGGTCGCCGGCATTCCCCATGCGCTTGCTGTCGCGTTCGAGGGCATCCAGCTGGTCTTCGTATAACTTTTTGCTGTCAAACAACAAACGACCGATCAGCGTCGATTTGCCATCATCCACCGATCCGGCAGTCAGAAAGCGAAGCAAATCCTTTTGTTCATCTCTGTCGAGGTATTCTTTTATATTTAATGTTGCCATATATTTTAAGTTGAAAGGTGAAAGATGAAAGATGAAAGGTGAAAGTTGAAAATAGTGACACGAAGCCACTTTCAACTTTCAACTCTCCACTTTCAACTAATTAAAAATATCCTTCTCTCTTTTTCTGTTCCATACTTGCATCCTGGTCGAAGTCGATCACGCGTGTCGTGCGTTCGCTCTTGGTCGTCGTCATCATCTCTTCGACGATCTTTTCAATCGTGTCGGCATTGCTTTCCACGGCCCCGGTCAACGGCCAGCAGCCTAAGGTACGGAAGCGTACCATGCGCATCTTGATTTGATCGCGGTACTGCTCCGGCAGACGGTCGTCGTCCGCCATGATCAGGTTGCCGTCGATCTCTACGCACGGGCGTTCCTTGGCAAAGTACAACGGTACGATCGGAATATTCTCCAGGCGGATATATTGCCAGATATCCAGCTCCGTCCAGTTGGACAGCGGGAACACACGGATGCTCTCCCCTTTATGGACACGGGCGTTGTAGATGTCCCACAACTCCGGACGCTGGTTCTTCGGGTCCCACTGGTGGAACTTGTCGCGGAACGAATAGATACGTTCTTTCGCCCGGCTCTTCTCTTCATCGCGACGGGCGCCTCCGAAAGCGGCATCGAACTTATATTTATCGAGCGCATGCAACAACGCCTGCGTCTTCATCAGGTCCGTATGCACCTTGCTTCCGTGCGTGAAAGGCCCTACACCGGCATTGAATGCCTCCATATTGGATTCCACGATCAGGTTCCATCCGAATTTCTTCGCATAGTCGTCGCGGAACTGAATCATCTCCTTGAACTTCCATTTGGAATCGATGTGCATCAAAGGGAAAGGAACTTTTCCCGGAGAAAAAGCCTTTTCTGCCAGGCGAACCATGACGGAAGAGTCTTTTCCGATAGAATAAAGCATCACAGGATTCTCAAACTCGGCAGCTACCTCCCGGATGATATGGATAGACTCTGCTTCCAACTCCTGTAAATGGCTTAATTTATAATCTGACATTGTATGTTATTTAATGTTGTTATTATTCTTACCTTTCTATTCTAATATAGTTCCATGCCCATGAAACTATGTTTTCATGCTGCAGAAACAAAAATTTCATGCCGGGGAAACTATTGTTTCCCGCCAAGGGAAACCTTCGGCAATATCAGTTCGAGCAAACGGGTTACGGATTCCTCCAGGCTCAACACGGAAGTGTCTAACGTCAGGTCAGGATGTTCGGGTGCTTCGAAAGGAGCGGAAACGCCCGTGAAATCCTTGATCTCGCCCCGGCGTGCCTTCGCATACAACCCTTTGACATCGCGCCGCTCGCACTCTTCGATCGGAGTGCTGACATATATTTCCAGGAAGTTCTCCTTCCCGACAATAGATGCCGCCATTTCCCTCAAATCGTTATTCGGGCTGATAAAAGCCGCTATCGTGATAACTCCCGTATCGATAAAAAGTTTGCTTACTTCGGCGATACGGCGGATATTCTCTACCCGGTCTTCAGCCGAAAAGCCGAGATTGTTGTTGATCCCGCTGCGGATATTGTCGCCGTCCAGGATGCGGCACAGCAAACCGCACTTGTGCAACTCGCGCTCAAGCGCTATCGCCACCGTGCTCTTCCCGGAACCGCTCAACCCGGTAAACCACACCATCACACTGCGCTGCTTCAACAAACGCTCCTTATCCTCCCTTGTCATCATCCTATCGAAAATAGGGTAGATGTTAGTTGAAAGTTGAGAGTTGAAAGTTGAAAGTTGAGAGTTGAAAGTTGAAAGTTTCTCTTCGATATTATTATTATTTACTTGTTCCATTCATATTTTGTTTACTTGTTTTCACAATACTGACCGTCAGTTTAATCAATTCACGGCAGTCTTCTATAATCGATTCGTATTCTTTTTCAGATAAATAATCCGTTTCTTTCAATAACATAATCCAATATTCCGTTTCATTTGCTTCCTTCAAAGCAATATTCACTTTGCTTATAAAATCGGCTTTGGACTGCGCATGCTCAGCTTCTTTCAAAAGGGCGCCAATGGCAGTTCCACTACGCAACATCTGTTTTGACAGAACAAATTCTTTTCTTTCATATAATATCTTATATAGTCTAACGATACGGATCGCAAAACCAAAGGACTTTTCTGCCGTCAAACTCTTCCCCATCACTTTCAACTTTCACCTGTTTAGAATTTCCAGATCATCGGTATCACGAACACCGAGATCAAAAAAGTGATCAGGTTAAGGGGTAAACCGATTTTCACGAAGTCCGTGAACTTATAACTACCGATACCTTGTACGATCAGATTGGTCTGATAACCGATCGGCGTACTGAAACTGGCTGATGCCGCCATACAGATCACCACGAAGAACGGCGTCGGGTCCACACCGAGCTGCGTAGCGACCGACAAGGCAATCGGAAAACTGAGCGCCGCAGCCGCATTGTTCGTAATCAGTTCCGTAAAGATATTGGTGATGATAAAGACTATCGCCAGTAAAGCATACGGTCCCATGCTGCTGGACATACCGATAATATGGCGGGCTATCAAAGCGGCGAAACCGGAATTCTCCATCGCCTTGCTGATAGCAAAGGCACAGGCAATCGTAATCAGAATATCCCAGGATATATATTTGGTATACTTTTTCGGAGGGAAAATCTTGGTCCACGCCATGATGATGGTCGTAATGCAGACAAAGAAAAACATATCCAGCCGTATTTCAGGGAACGCCTCTTTCACCACAGGCAACTCCCCTATCGTGGCGCCTACGATCATAAAGATCAGCAAGCCCAATGCCAGCCAGCGTTTCTTGCGGGAAACAGGTTCCGTACCGTCCTTGCCGTTGGCAAGCAAAAGGAAGACGCTGGATTCACCCCATGTCGGCACGAACGTATCGTCCGCCCAAAGAACCAGCGTATCGCCCTCGTGCAACGTCACCTTATCGAGATCGCGGGTAAACCGCTGTCCCCCGCTCTTCACCTCTTTCACGATCGCACCGTAATGACGGGTAAAATTGAACTCGCCCAATGTCTTGTTGATACCCGGAAAACGGGAGCCTAACACAGCTTCCACCCGGTGCAGGTTACCGGGGTTGCCGTCTTCCTCCTCTTCCTCGTAGCGATCGGTGCGGGAATCGGGCAACAGCTTGTTGGAGAACACGAACAGGTAAATGATGCCGGCCAGCGCGATAAAGATCCCCACCCTTCCCAGCTCGAACATTGTAAACCCTTCATATCCGGCATCGAGGATCATGCCATGTACGACCAGGTTGGTCGATGTCCCGATCAGAGTACAGATGCCGCCTAAAATGGTCACATACGAAAGAGGAATCAAGAATTTCGTCGCCGGCAGTTTGACCGACTCCGCCCAACGCTTGATGATAGGAGCGAAAATAACGACAACAGGCGTGTTGTTGAGAAAAGCGGATACAAAAGCGACAGGCGGAAGCATACGCAACTGCGCCTTGAAAACGGTTGTCTTCCCCTCCGGCAACAACTTCTTTATAAGTTGTCCCAATGCTCCGCTCTGGCGAATACCCTCGCTTACCAGAAAAAGCATTCCGACGGTTATCATCCCTTTATTGCTAAAACCTTCGAGCATTTCTTTCGGCGTCAATATTCCAACACAGAGGAACAGCACCACAACCGTGAGTAACACCATTCCGGGCCTCAGCCCATCCCATATCAACGCCCCGATCATGCCGACCAATGCCAGCAATACAAATATTATTTCAAAGTTCATCCTTTCAATTGACAATTGACAATTGACAATCGACAATTAAGAACAGAGACCATTAATTATCAATTGTCAATTATCTGTTAGGGTTGCAAATGTAATAAGAATATTAAATCTAATCTTACTACGATAACCAATTTTAGGGATAATCTTGCTTACAGACCAAAAGTTTCAGCAAACGGAACAAACCGCCCGTCAGAGCGGTTTGACGATGAACCACGGATTATGAAGGTCTTCCTTATTGTACTTTAAAGGTGTTTTGCCATCGATATGATAAACTTCGCATCCGGCCGCCCGTGCAATCGCATGTCCGGCGGCGGTATCCCACTCCATCGTCGGTGCGAAACGGGGATAAACATCGGCCGTTCCTTCCGCCACCAGGCAGATCTTCAAGCTGCTGCCGCTACTGATCAGGGTGACCGGCTGTCCCTGCTTGCGCAGGTTCTCGATAAAGGCCGTCGTTTCTTCCGTCTGGTGCGAACGCGAGGCGACCACCACGACTCCCTGGTGTCCCATCGGCATAGGCAGGCGTATGGCTTTCGTTTTTATCTCGTCCATCGAAGGCTGATATCCGTAGTCTATCTCCGCCAGCTTGAACGCTCCCAACGAGTCAGCCGCGAAATACAGCTCTTTCCGCACGGGCACGTAGATCACGCCCAATACCGGAACCCCTTCCTTCACAAGGGCGATATTAACCGTAAATTCGCCGTTTTTCTTGATAAACTCCTTCGTCCCGTCCAACGGGTCGACGATCCAGAGCATGTCCCAGCCTGAACGTTCGGCAAAAGGCGTCTCCTTTCCTTCTTCGCTCAACACGGGGAAAGGCGTCACGGACAGGGCCATCGAGATAATCGCATGGGCCTTCTTGTCGGCTTTTGTCAACGGGGAGTTATCGGCTTTACGTTCGATGCCGAAATCGGATTCCGGATCGGTATAAATATCCATGATCGCTTTGCCTGCATCGAGGGCGGCGCGAATAGCTATATACAGGTAATTTGCATAATTATTCATCATCACTTATTCTTTTAGTTGTGTTAATATACAAATATAATCAATTTCCTCGAATAATCCGAATTTTAAGCCCTCATTTTCACTCGATGTCCAAAACATATATGTTTTGAATTCAAATCACCGGTGTTTCGTTTTCAAATCACCGGTGTTTTGAAATCGAACCGGTTGTTTTCAACGATGGATCGGCCGACGGCATAGCCTTCGTCATACAAGGCGGACAGCTTCTTGCGGTCGTTGGTGGTGCGGCCGACTTCCATTTTCTTTTGCGGACGGATGACGATCGCGTCTCCTTTCGCTTCCAGCTCGTCGATATAATCCAGCACTTCGTTATAGTTGCGGTAGCGTAGCTTCAACTGCTTCCGGATAGCGGGATATCGGCGGTAGATGAAGCCGGGCAGCCAGAAGTCCTTCTCTTCCTTACGGTAGCCTTTGTTGCGGGTCAGGACAATCACGTTCTTGCGGAAACCGTCGTCGATGGCGTGCCGGATCGGGATGGCATCGCAGACACCGCCGTCGACCATCGGGACACCGTCGACATACGCCACCGGACAAAGCACCGGAAGCGTGCAGGAGGCACAACAGATATCGACCAGGCGGTCTGCATCCTGCTTCTCCTCGAAATATTCGGCTTTACCCGTCAGGCAATTGCTGGTGACCATGACGAAGCGGTTCGGCGACTTGAAATACGTCTCGTAGTCGAGCGGATAATATTTTTCCGGATAAATATAAAAAAGGTATTTCATGTCGATATATCCCCGCCCCCGGAGGAAATGCCTGAAACCGATATAATCATATTTTTCCAGCAGGTCGATATTGCTGAAACGGGAACGCCCGCGCTGCCGGGAGGCATACGAAATACCGTTGCTCGCCCCGGCAGACACACCGATCGTATAAGGGAACCAAATGTCATGGTCCATAAAGCAATCCAGCACTCCGACGGTGAAGATGGCACGCATCCCTCCTCCTTCAAGCACCAGACCTGTGCGACTGTCTATTTCCATATCTGTTTACCATAAAAATAATAGCCATTGCCTGGCTCACACCGGACAATGGCTACAAAAATATAATAAATCAGCGATATAAACATCGTCTTTTTACAGAATAACTTCGTTCACCAAAGGACGGTGGCAGCGGAAGTCTTCGATATTCTGAAGGGTGGTCTCTGCAATGTTATGCAGGGCCTCTTTCGTGAAAAAAGCCTGATGCGAAGTAACGATCACATTATTAAAAGAAAGCAGACGGGCCAATACATCATCGTCGATAATTTTATCAGACTTGTCTTCATAGAAGTATTCGCCCTCCTCCTCGTACACGTCCAGACCGGCCGCCGCGATCTTCTTTTCCTTCAGGCCTTCGATCAGGTCGTTGGTGTTGATCAGTTGGCCCCGGCCTGTATTGATGATCATTACGCCTTTCTTCATCTTGTCGATGGAGTCTTTGTCGATCATATATTTTGTCTGGTCGGTCAGCGGACAATGCAAGGAGATGATGTCCGACTCGCGATACAGTTCGTCTAACGAAACATAAGAAATACCTTCTTCTCCGGCAAACTTCATGTCCGGGTAAAGGTCATAAGCCAGAATACGCATTCCGAACCCTTTCAACAGGCGGATCAGGATCTTGGCGATCTTTCCCGTGCCGATAATACCGATCGTCTTGCCGTGCATATCGAACCCCATCAGGCCGTTCAGCGAGAAATTACCGTCTCGCGTACGCCAGTAGGCACGGTGTATCTTACGGTTCAGCGACAGCATCAGGGCAAGCGAATATTCAGCTACGGCGTAAGGCGAATAGGCCGGTACGCGAACGACCGGCAGCTTTCCTTTGGCCGCTTTCAGATCCACATTATTAAAACCGGCACAACGAAGGGCCAGCAGTTTGACACCATTGTCCACCATCGCATCGATCACAGCGGCATCGGCGGTGTCGTTGACAAAGATACAGACCGCGTCCGTATCTTGCGTCAAGACTACATTGTTCGGATTCAAATGTCCTTTATAGTAGCGAATGTCGTAATTGTACTTTTCATTTACTTTGTCGAATGAAGCTATATCGTACGGTTTAGCTCCAAAGAATGCAATTTTGTATGCCATATTATTTGTTTTTATATCTAACAATCAAAACGGCCTAAATGTTGAAAAGAAAAGGTGGGTAGTAGAAAAGGAAAGGTCCGGCTAAAGAGTGCTTAACCGGACCTCTACCCATATATAGTTTTTATTAATGAAGTATATCGTTCAGCCTTCCTTTGAAGACTGTCCTTTTTTATTCGCAGCTGCATTACACTTATTATCCCGATGAATAAAAAAGCCACCTATAATAACTGTCGATAATAAGCACATCCCCATAAACCACATCATATTCATAATATTCATACAGTCTCTCCTTTCTGTTTTGTGTTTGTGTTATCTAATAAAACAAAGATAGCCATTCTTTCCATCCGTCCAAGCGTAACAGTCTAAAATTTACGGGAATTCGATTTCCACCGTCGTTCCCTTCCCGACCTCGGACGTAATCGTGATTTCCGCCCCGTAGCTTCTTAGGATACGCATGGAAAGACTGAGTCCGATACCATGCCCGGCGAACTCCCGTGTGTTGGAGGCACGATAGAAAGGTTGGTACACACGGGCGATCTCCTCCTCAGGAATACCGATCCCCATGTCCGTAATGGTCAGGACAGAACCTTTCAACTGCATCTCGACAGGCGCTTCTCCCGAATATTTACAGGCATTATTCAAGATGTTGCCGATAGCGATCTTCAGCAGATGCGGATTCGCCTCGATAGCGAAAGCGAAATGGTCGGTTGTAAAACGAACGCGGTTACCCACGAACTGCATCAGGAAGTCGGCCAGCAAAACCGTCTCACGTGCATTCTTCAGGATCTCCTTATCCCCATGAGAGAGAAAAAGCAGGTTCTTCATCAATAGGATGATGCGTTTCGTTTCGGAAGCGATACGCCCCAATGCAGCCTGGTATTCGGCCGGCGTACGTTCCTTCAGCAAGCTGATCTCGCATTCTCCCTGGATGGCCGTAAGCGGATTATTCAGTTCATGAGATGCATTGCTGATAAAAGACTTCTCACTCTGGTAAGCCGCATCGATACGGTCAACCATGCGGGTCGCATACAAACGGCCGACGAAATAGACCAGGACGGCACTGATCACCAGCATCCCCAGCAACAGCCAGCCGATACGGTGCTGGATATCTCCGCCGTACTGGTTGCTCGACACAACCAGTACGATAAAATTGCCCTCATTATCCGGATAGTAGACAGCCGCTCCTAATTCTTTCCCTTCATGGAAACGAACCACATTGCCTGCATACAGGGAAGCGATCTTCTCATCGGTCAGGTAACGGGACAAGACGCTATGCGCCTCCGTTATGCTGTCGGCGTTCAGCAAGATTTCCGCCGCAACAGGCAACGTTTCCTCATAATGCTGCTGGATACGGGCATAATCTTCCTCGTCCAACTCATCCTTCTCCCAATGCTTCTGTGCCGTCGCGTATGCCTTCTCCGTCAGATAGGAATAGTAGAGACGGCTAATATAGTCGGTCGCCACAAAATAGAAAACGACTGTCACCACCGAAATAATGCCGATCGTGATAGCCGTATAAAAAAGCGCAATCTTATTCCCGGTCTTCATGCTTCCATCATATAGCCCACTCCCACTACGGTGCGGATCAGTTTATGGTCGAAATCCTTGTCGATCTTGCTACGCAGGTAATTGACATAGACATCCACCACATTCGTATTCGTATCGAAGTTCTTGTCCCAGACATTTTTCAGCAAGGTCAGCCGGCTCTGTGCCGTCCCCTGGTTCTGGATCAGATATTCGAGCAGGCGGTATTCCTTTACGGTCAGGTCGATCACTACCTTGCCACGGATCGCCCGGTGGCTGGACGGATCGAGTGTCAGGTCTCCACAACTCAGAAGCGGTACGGCAGGTTCCGCCCCCGTACGCCGTAAAAGGGCTTTGATACGGGCTTCCAGTTCCTGGAAACTGAAAGGTTTCACCAGATAGTCGTCGGCACCGGCATCCAGTCCGTTCACGATATCGTCCGTCGTCCCTAAGGCGGTCAGCATGATAACGGGCGACTGGTAGCCATACGTCTGGCGATACTGTTTACAGAGTTGCAGGCCGTTCATCTTCGGCATGATGATGTCGAGTATCAACAATTGGAAATCCTCCTGCTGAACCAACTCCCAGCCGGCTTGCCCGTCATTGGCCACGCGGACTTCATGGCCAAACTCCTGCAAGCCCCGCTCGATGAAAGAGGCGATGTTTATTTCATCTTCTACTAATAATATCTTTGCCATTACATATTTTTGTGTATCGGACTACAAATATAGGATAAATGATGATTGTTGGGTGATTCTTTACCTCCCAATCTCTTTATAATTTACGTTGCAACAATTTTCCGTCTTTATCGTACAGCATCCGCCGGTAAAAGGTTTCGACCATCAGGGGGAAGACGAAGAGAGTGAAGAAGGTCGCTCCTATCAGACCGCCGATGATGACGATCGCCAACGGCCGCTGGCTTTCCGAACCGATGCCGTGACTGAGCGCCGCAGGCATCAGACCGATAGCAGCCATTGAAGCTGTCATCAAGACGGAGCGGACACGCGAACGGACACTCTGCTTGATGGCCTGATCCAACGGGCTACGCGCCTTCAGGTTACTTTTGATATCCGATATCATGATCACCCCGTTCTGTATGCAGATACCGAAGAGAGCGATAAACCCGATCCCCGCCGATATCGAGAAGTTGAAACGGGTAAGCAGCAAAGCCAGAATCCCCCCGACCGCGGCATACGGCACATTCAACAAGACCAGTCCTGCATCACGGGCATTCCCGAAGAGGACGAAAAGGATGATAAAGATAATCGCGATACTGACCGGCACGACCTGTGCCAACCGTTTCGTGGCCCGTTGCTGGTTCTCGAAATCGCCTGTCCATTTCAACGTATAACCCTCCGGCAAGCGCACCTGCTCCTTCACCTTCTGCTGCGCTTCGGCAACAGCCGTCCCCATATCCCGTCCGCGGACGGAAAACTTGACGGCACAGAAGCGGGCATGATTATCGCGGTAGATAATCAGCGGTCCCGTAATCGTGCGGATATCCGCCAGTTCCTTGACCGGGATCATCGCCCCGTCGCGTGCAGGAACCAGTATCTTGCCGATCTCGTCCTCACTGCGGCGAAAAGAGGATTCATAGCGTACCATGATATTGAACTTCCGTTCGTCTTCGTAAAGCAGGGAAGCGCTCTTCCCCCCGATCGCCATTTCGATAATCGACTGGACATCCTCTTTTGCCACACCGTAACGCGCCAGGCGGGATTCGTTCAGTTCGATCCTCAGTTCCGGCTGTCCGATATTGCGGATCACGCCCAGATCTTCGATCCCGTCCACCGTCTGCAAGACCTTATACACCTCGACCGCTTTCTTCTCCGACTCGTACAGGTCTTTGCCGAACACCTTCACTGCGATAGAACCTTTCACACCGCTGGCCGCCTCCTCCACGTTGTCGCTGATCGGTTGCGAGAAGTTGAAATCTACTCCCGGATAAATAGCCAGACGGTCCTGCATCTTTTCGATCAGTTCCGCTTTCGTCAGCTTGCTCTCCCATTGCTTCTCCGGATAGATGTCCACATGAAACTCGATGTTGTAGAAACCTGTAGCATCCGTCCCGTCATTCGGCCGTCCCGTCTGTGACAAGACCTGGCGGACTTCGGGATAAGAAGCCAACGTGCGCCTCATCCGGTTTGCCAGTTCCACCGATTCATCCAACGAGATGCTCTGCGGAAGCGTCGCCCTGATATAGATGGAACCTTCGTTCAACTGCGGCAGGAACTCCGTCCCCAACAAGGTGAAGCACCATAACCCGACAGCCGCCACCGCTGTCGTCACCGTCACCGTCATCCGTTTATGGGCATGGCAACGGTCAAACAGCCCCGTCGCCATCCGGTTCACCCAAACCAGAAACGGGTTATGTTTCTCCCTCACATTCTTCTTCAACAGCATCGACGAGAGGACCGGCACAAGTGTCAGGGTAAAGATCAAGGCCCCCAACAGGGCGAAGCCCAACGTATAGGCCAACGGACTGAACATCTTCCCTTCGACCTTCTGGAAAGAGAAGATCGGAACCAATGCCGTGATGATGATCAACTTGGAAAAGAACACAGCTTTCGCCCGGTCTTTCGCCGTATGCCGGATAATCCCCATCTTGCTCATCACGTTAAAGGCAGGCATCCCCACCTCACGAGCTTTCCTGTCGAGTGCGACAAACAACCCCTCCACCATCACGACCGCCCCGTCGATAATGATGCCGAAGTCTATCGCCCCCATCGAGAGCAGATTCGCACTCATCCCCATCGCCCGGAGGCAGATGAAGGCAAAGAGCAGCGCCAACGGTATGATGATCGACACCACGACCGTCGTACGCCAGTCCGCCATAAAAATCAACACAATGAAAGTCACCAGCAAGATTCCCTCTATCAGGTTGCGAGTCACCGTATGCACCGCCAGGTCCACCAGATTCTCCCGGTCATAGAAGGGGACGATCCGCACATCCTCCGGCAACGAGTTTTGCTGGATATCGGCGATCTTGTCTTTCAGGGCGGCGATCACTTCACTGGGGTTTTCCCCTTTCCGCATCACGACGATTCCCTGTACCACGTCGTCCTCTTCCATCCTTCCGACCTGTCCGAGACGGGGCAAAGAGGACTCGTGCACGTCTGCCAGGTTCTTCACCAGGATAGGCGTACCGTTGATGTTCTTCACCACGATATTCTCGATCTCCTTCACGTCGTTGATCAAACCGATCCCCCGGACGACATACGCCTGCGAACTCCGGGTGATCACGTCGCCCCCTACGTTGATATTGCTCTTGGCAATGGCGTCATAGAGCTCGAGTGTCGTCACCCCGTAGTTGATCAGCTGGTTCGGATTCACACTCACCTCGAAGGTCTTCACCTCCCCTCCAAAGCTGACGATATCCGCCACTCCGGGGACCGCCCTCAGTTTCCGTTCGATCACCCAATCCTGAAAAGTCTTCAACTCCCGTGCCGTCCGCTTGTCACTGCGCAACGTATACCGGAAAATCTCCCCCGTAGGCCCGTACAACGGCTGTACCTCCGGTGTCACCCCTTCCGGCAGATCTGCATCGTTCAAGAGGTTATAGACTTGCTGGCGAGCATAGAAATCGTCCACATCGTCATCAAACATCACATGGATGACCGACAGCCCGAACAGTGTCGTACTCCGGATATCCGTCTTCTTCTGTACCGGATTCATGGCTATCTCGACCGGGATCGTGATGAACTTCTCGATCTCCTCCGCGCTCCGTCCCGGCCATTGGGTAATGATCGTCACCTTCGTGTTCGTCACATCAGGAAAAGCGTCGACGGGCGTATGCAGGAAACTGACCGCCCCGGCGATAACGGCTATCACGGTCAGGAAAAAGATGAAAAACTTGTTCCTGAGCGAGAAAGTGATGATTCTGTCTATAAAAGTATGCATCTTGTTTCTTATTTTAAAGCATTATAGACCAGCAGAGCATTCTTGTTCACGACCACGTCTCCCTCTTTCAGTCCGGCATTCAGGTAGCAGTATTCGTCCGTCTGCTTATAGACACCGACTTCCCGCACCCGTAGGCGGTTATCCGTACCGACACACACGACATACTGCTTGCCTCCCTCGAATATCAGGGCGTGAGCCGGTATGCGAGGCATAAGCGGCCCTTCCACCCGGCATTGTACATACACGTTCGTAAACATTCCCGGTTTAAGCATATAATCCTTATTGTTCAATTTGATACGGACCTTCATCGTCTTGCTCTCGCTATCGAGCAAGTTATAGACCTTGTCGATCGTCCTGGCAAACTCCCTGTCCTTCCCGTAGGCAAGCGTCGTGATACGGACAGGTGCTCCTTCCTGTACTTTGCGGATATCGCCTTCGTACACATCCGCCATCACCCAGACATTGTCCAAACCGGAGATGGTAAACAACTCCTCTTCCCGGTCGGAGCGGATCAGCATATCCCGGCTGATGTTCTTCCCGACCACAAAGCCGGAGACAGGAGAAATTATGTCGTAAGTCGAATTGGAACCGATCCGGTAGATGTCATACACCTCGCGGAGCCTTTTCACCTCCGCCTTCGCATCGGCGGCTTCCTGCTCGGCCTGCAAGAGATCACGTTCGGAGACCGTACCGCTTCCGAGCATATCCCGTACCGCTTCGAGGTTACGGTCGGCCAAGGCGAGCCGACGGACGGCATCCTTCTGCTGTTTCTCGAAATCGGCCACTTCGCTGCTTCGGATAACGGCAAGGAGATCACCTTTCTTCACATAATCGCCGGCTTCAACCTCCACCTGCGTAACGGTCCCTCCGAAGATAGGATACACCTGGGCTACCTGCCCCGCATCGAAGGCGACACGACCGTTCAACAACAACTCGTCATTCAAAGGCGTCCTCCGTACGGTATCGACCGAAACCACCTGCCGGAGACTGTCTGTCAACATCAGGCCCGTAGACGTTTGTTCCGGCATAGAGGCTTGCTTGCCACATGAAAAGAACAGAGGGAAAAGAAAGAGTAGAAAAAGAGTTTTCTTATTCATATTTATAGAGATATATTTTAAATTCTTATCTGTCCTATTACTTTTGGCTTGATCCAAAAGTAACGCCCACGACTGTGTTCAACTCCTCCACCGCCATCACCACCCCCTTTTTCACATCGTATAACTGCAAGCAAGTCTCCTTATAAGCCTCATAATAATCGATAAACTCCAACAGGCTGATGTTGCGCTTTTGGAAACCGGCGTTTACCCCTTCGATGATGCGATTGAAATCCCGTTCCAGCTCATAATCCGAGGAACGGTAAAGCTCCAATGCCTTTTCGAGTTTCGTGTAACAAGCAAAAAGTTCGTTATCCGCCTGCCTGCGTGCCAGCTCCGCCAAACTATTGTTGCGGAGGACGGAGAGGCGTGCCGATTTGATATTTCCCTGATTACGGTTGAAGACGGGGACAGATACACTCAACCCGATGGCAAAGTAATTATTGCAGAAGTTCCCCGCCCTGTCATAAGCCCCTCTCAAACTCACTTCAGGGAAAGCGAGCGACCGCTGCAAACGCACATCCGCCTCCGAAGCCCGTATGCCCGCCTCCGCCCGTTTCAGGTCGGGACGCTCGGCAATACGTGCACTCAACTCAGCGAACGGAAGCTTATCCAGCCTGATGCTGTCCAACACCGATTCATTGAAAAGCGGTTCCAGGACCTCTCCTCTCTTCAACCCCAAAAGCAAACGCAGATCCCCCTCCAAGGCGACCGCCTCAGTCGAAATGCCGCTCCTCTCCCGTTTCAGCGAAAGCAGCAAAGCCTGTATGCGCGACTTCTCCAAGAGAGAGATATTTCCTTTCGCATTCTGTTCCTTATAAACATCTAAGACCGTTTCCAGATACCCGATCTCCCGGTCATAGACCGACAAGGACTTCCGGGTATAATAAAGATCGACGAACTTCACCTTCAGCTCTCCCCGAAGCGTGCGGAGCACCTCTTCAAACTGATATGCCGCCATCTCCTTATTGATCTTTTCCAGGCGGACCCGCTTGTTACGCTGGCCGGCAACATAGATCATCTGTTCGATCTCCACCACAGCCTCGCCCTCCTTTCCCAAATCGAAATACTTTCCGTTATTGCGGTTATAGATATTCTGTTCGAGTGAAATGACCGGATTCTCGAACAGCTTTGCTTGTACCACTTGCGCTTCCGCCATATCCATATTATAACGCTCGGCGATCAAAGACAGGTTACAAGCGGCGAAACGTTCAAGGGCATCATCCAACGACAGCCGGACAGCCCCCTCTTGTGCCGCCCCCGACCACACATGGATCATCAACAGGATCAATAAAACAGGTCTGCACATTTGCTTCTTCTTTTTTGCGGCAAATGTACAGACCTGCAACATGAATCACCCCGAATATCCGATTAGAATACTCTTAGGTCAAATTAGAAAATCATTAGATCATTTTTTCAGATCGATCCTGTAAGGCGGCCTCACCCGAAGATGATCCACTTCCAAAAAAGGAATCTTAGGATAGAGAAGGTCGAGGAGGCTAAGATCTATCTTGCCCGGAACGACCTCGATACGGACACGGGCAAGACCTTTCTTCTTAAAACCCAGAAGTTCGGCCGCACCGGCAGAGACATCGATGATACGTCCTTTGCGGAAAGGACCGCGATCGGTGACACAGACGATCACCCGCCTCATATTGGACAGGTTGGTGACACGCAGGAAAGTACCGAAAGGATACGTGCGGTGGGCAGCGACCAGCTCATCCGCATCATGGACCCGCCCGCTGGCGGCCTTACGGCCGTGGAAACGGTTGTGGTAATAAGAAGCAAGCCCTTCCTCCTGGCCCCACACATCCCCCGTGCCCGCGAAAGCGACCAACAGAAGGATGATATGTACCAGGCGGAAGGGCATACACGTTATCGTTTTACTTTACAATAACGCAAGGCTCTTGATTTTATTGCAGCAACTCGCCCTTATATTCTCCGGTGAGCGTGTTCAGGAACGCCACGAGGCTCTTGGTATCCGTGTCCGAGATGTTCTTACCGATCTGGAACTGGTGCATGATGCGGATGGCATCTTCGACCGTCGCAATCGAACCGTCGTGCATATACGGCGGGGTAAGCATCACGTTACGCAGAGTCGGCGTCTTGAAACGATGGCGGTCCTGTTCGTTCTTCGTGACGGAATAACGTCCGTTGTCACCGTCCGTCAGCCCCGTGCCGCGATAATCGAAATAATTATCCTTGATACCCATGTATTCGAAGGACTGTCCACCCAGGTTCACCCCCGTATGGCAAGTAGCGCATTTATTCTCCTTAAACAATTCGTAGCCTGCGACCTCCTCGGCAGTCAGAGCCGTCTTGTCACCCATCAGATACTTGTCGAAGCGGCTCGGCGTGAGCAACGTCTTTTCAAACTCGGCGATAGCATCGGTGATCGTAGACTGGTTGAACCCTTCCGGATACACTTCGAGGAAACGTTTGCTCAACTCCTTGTCTTCCGCCAGCTTGGCCGATATCTCGTCAAACGAGTGGCTACCCATTTCAACCGGGTTCAAAGGAGGCCCGGCAGCCTGTTCCTTCAGGTCGGCAGCACGTCCATCCCAAAACTGCAGGATATTCAAAGCCGAGTTATACACAGTCGGAGCATTCACGCCGCCGAACTGTCCGTCTATCCCCTCGGAATATTGTTTGCGGTCCACACCGGCAGTAGCCAACCCGTGGCAGGTAGCACACGAGATCGTGTTATCGCCGGAAAGACGGGTGTCATGATAAAGATCGAACCCCAACGCTACCTTGGCCGAATCGGTCGGGATGGAAGCCATCAACGGTTGCACTGGCTCATTGGCAAATTCTTCGGCGACGGTAGGTGTCGAATAGTTCTTCTTACGGACATCCTTCGCCCAGGAAAGCAAGACCGCCTTTTCGTCGCTATCGAGGTTTGTCCCCCAGTGCATCGGCATGTGCGAATACTTGGCGGGAGGCATGGAACCTGAGAGAGCGGCATCTTCCACTTTGGCCAGGTCAGCTTCGGAAACAAGTTTGCCATTGTCGAGCGCCTCCAGCATCGCCGTCAGATCCAGATAACGCGTACCTTCCCGCATATCCGCCTTGACAGTCGGACCGATCAGAGGAAGATTACCGTAGAAAGGAGTCGCCGCCGTAGCCGAGTGACACTGCATGCATCCGTTCTCACGAAGGATGGAAGCAACCTGTTTTGCCTGATTGTCCGCATACTTCTTGTATTCGGAGGAACCACACGAAGGCAGAACCAGAGCCAAAGAAAGCAGCCCTAAAGGCAATGCCGTCCTCTTACAAAGAATAGTGTTAAGCATAATTATTGGTTTATTTAGATTTGTTAAACGCAAAGGTATGCAGAATTATCAAGAGGCATGTAGAAAGCTCATCAGTTTTATCTATGGCATGATAAATAAAAACTATAGTCCCTTGTTATTCTCCAGCACCTCTCTGAGACCGTCGAGCATTTTGCCCGAAAGTTTCAGACGGGCGAGGTTTCTCTTGTAATCGTCGGGATGATGCAGGTCGGAACCGGCATAATCGTAGAAGCCTTCCTTCATCAGGTATGCGGCATATTTGGCAGGACGGGTGCCATACACGCCGGCAAGTGAGAACAAGTTCAGCTGGAACTTGTAACCCTTGTCCTTCAGCCGGAAATAATCCTCCTTCGTCATATACATATACCGTTCCGGATGAGCCAAGACAGGCGTGTAGCCCTCCAGGCTCAGTTCGTAAAGCAAGTTCAGATAGTCGGGAGGAGGCGAGAGATAGGAAGTCTCGACCAGGACTTGCCTGTCCTCATACGTCAAGAGGCCGTCCGCCATCTGCAAACGGAAACCGGCGTCCAGCATATACTCCGCCGCCAGCCTCAACTCGATCCCTTCCGGGGCAAACTGTTTCATACAAGCAAAACGATCCTGCAAGTAACTGCGCCGGTTGTCAGGCAGGTCCGCCATTACATGAGGAGTCAGGAAAACACGTTCCACACCAGCCTCCTGCATCGCATTCAGAGCCGCCTGCATATCATCGGCGCTCTGCACACCGTCGTCCACACCGGGCAGCAGATGTGAATGCACATCTGCCGTCCCCCTCAACAAATCGGTGTGAACCGCGTTCTTCTTTGGAAAAAGTAGGGAAAACATCTTTTCTATTTATTTTTACGTTGTCCGTAACCATACCCATAGCCGTAGGAATAACCGTAGCCATACCCGTAACGGTAGCCGTACGCGCCATGCTTGTAAACCGTCCCGTTCAGGATCAGGCTCATGTTACGCAGCTTGCCTTCCTGGTAGAGTTTCTCCACTTCGGGAAGGGCACGGCGGTCCATTCTGCCCGCACGGACGACATAGATCGTCAGGTCGGCCACCCGGTTGACGATCACCGCATCGGCAACCACACCGGCCGGTACGTTGTCCAGGATGATATAATCATACCGCTTACGCAGCTCGGCGATCAAAGTCTCCAACCTGTCCCCCAGCAAGAGTTCAGCCGGGTTAGGCGGAACAGGACCGGCATGGATGATATCCAGCTTGTCGCACAACTCGTTCTGCCGGATGATCTCATCGACATTGTCGATACGGCCGGACAGATAATTGGTGACCCCCTTGTCCGATACCCGGACAAGGGAGCTAAGGGTACCCTTACGTATATCGAGGTCGACCAAAACGACCTTCTTGTGCGTAAGGGCGAAACTCATCGCCAGGTTCATGGAGACGAACGTCTTGCCGGCTCCCGGATTGAACGAGGTGAACATCACCACCTGCATCTTCTTATCCTTCACCCGCATGAAGTCCATATTGGTACGCACGATACGGAACGCCTCCGAAACCGAGTCGCGGCCGTTCTCATGCACCACCACCTCGCTCTTGTCCTTCTTGTCGCGCATCGGGATCTCGCCCAGGAATGGCGGTGAGAGTACCCCCTCCACATCCTTCCGCGAGCGCACCTTCGTGTCGCTGACCGCCAACAGCCACAAGACACCTGCCGGTATCGCACATCCCAGCACGATGGAAGCCAACAGGATCATCATCGACTTCGGAGCCACCGGGGCATTGCTTCCCGCCGCCGGGTCGATGATACGTGCGTTGCTTTCCGTCATCCGCTGCGTCAACTCGTTCTCCTCACGCTTGTTCAACAGGTAGAGATACAGTTCCTCTTTGATCTTCTGGCGGCGTTCCACCGAAAGGACCTCCTTCTGCTGGGTCGGCACGGCCGAGATACGGCGGCTCGTCTGTTCCTCCTGCGCCCGGATATTCTTGATCTTGATGTTCAGGCCGACGATCAGGTTATCCACCGAACGGATGATGGTCTGCTTCATCGCGATCAGCGAATTGTTCAGGTCCTGCACTACCGGGTTCTTACTACTGCTGTTACTGATCAGCTTGTCGCGTTTCAGCAACATCTCGTTGAACTCCCCGATCTGCGACTCGATGTTCACATCCGATATGCCCGTGTTCGCCGGGATCAGGTCCGAACTTTTGCCGGGGTCCGTCAGGTAGTTCTTGATGTATTTCGCCAGGCTCAACTGGTTCTCCAGACTCAATCCCTCCTGGCGGTATTGGCTGGAAGTCTGCAGGTACATGCCCGTCTCGGACGAGATATCCGTCAGCTGGTGTTCCCGCTTATACGACTCGATATCCGAATCCACATCCCCCAGTTCTTTCTCGATCACGATCAGACGGTCGTTGATGAAGTTGGAAGTGTTCATCACGATCTGGTTCTTGTCGTTGATCGCATCCGTGTTGTAGACGGAGATCAGCGTGTTGATCACATCCTCCGCACGCGGGATGGAGACATCCTGGAGCGTCAAGTTGATGATCGTAGCCGTCTTGCTCGCCAAAGTGGCCTGCAAGCCTCCCTGGAAGCGGAGCGCCACATCCTGCAACGGCGATTTCGTCACCTGCACGACCGTATTGAAATACTTGTCGCCGTAATAAAGCGACGGGACCACCACCACCCGGCCGACAGGCGTCGTGACCGTGTCGTTCAGCGCCACCTTCACCGGCTTGCCGTCCGCCACCTCCTGTCCGCCGAGGGTGAATCCGGACAATACCACCTCCTTTCCGGAGACAGGAACCGCCTTCAACGAAAAAGCCTGTGCCTCTTCCGCATCCGGGAAAGAGAGCTGTACGGGTGACTGAGTGTACAGTTCCACCGTCCGCAGCCCGTCTTTTACCGTGTAGCTCACATCCAGATGCAGGTTGCGCGCCACTTCGGTCATCAACCGTCTGGACTTGAATACCAGCACCTCGTTATCCACATTCCGCTTCGTACCGAAAAGCCCCAAATCCTCGAAAGCGGCCGACTCGCTCATCGCACCACCCTTCGCATCGTCCTTGATCAGTACCGAAGCCGTCCGGGTATATACCTTGGGCGCCCACTTCAGATAGAGGAACGCCGCTCCGGCACATACCACGACAGACAGAACAAACCAATACCAGTTAGCCAACACCGTTTGCAGGATGTCCCCCAGGTTCAATTCGCTCTCTTCCACGCGGGTGTTCGTTTCTTGTTCTGTGTTCATAGGTTCTCTTTTTTTACTTTGTTAATGTCACAATCAGAGACGCGATGGAAACCAGGATCGAAGCGGCGGACAACCACACTCCCACCGACTTGTTCTGGTTGATCTCGCTCTGCCCCGCTTTCGCCTTGTTCGGTTCGACATACACGATATCGTTCTGCTGCAAATAATAGCAAGGAGAATTGAAGATATCGGATGAACGGAGATCATGCATCAGGATCGTCCGCTTCCCGTCCTTCTCGCGGATCACGGCCACCCGGTCGCGTCGTCCGTAGATCGTCAGGTCACCCGCCATACTCAAGGCCTCCAACAGGGTGATACGGTCGCCGGAGATATTGAACGACCCCGGACGGTTCACTTCACCCATCACCGACACCTTGTAGTTCAGGAACTGCACCGTCACGATCGGGTCCTTGATCAGGTCCTCGTCTATCAGGCGTTGCTTGATCATATCGGTTAACTGCAAACGAGTCAGCCCCGCCACATGCAACTTGCCGAGGATCGGGAAATCGATGTCCCCATTGGTATCCACCAGATAGCCCAGCACACGCTGCTGTCCTCCGCTTTCGCTTCCCAACTGATAAGTCACCATCGGCATATTGAACGGCAACGCCAGTTCCGGGTTCTTGCTGTTCACCATGATCGCCAGCAAATCGTCGTTATGGATATACACCTCGTACTTCTGTTCGATATCCTGCTGCTTCAGCGGGACGACATCCTGCAGGTAAACCACTTTCTTGGAAGATGCGCAGGAGGTACAGAGTACCACCACGCACATCAACATATAATTCCAGATTTTCACTCTTCTTTCCTGATTAAAATAAGTAATTACGGTTTATTGGATAGCACCGCCGGAATGTCCCGGATGGCTTGCGCCATATTCATAAGAAATACGTGGAGTACATCCTAAGTAGTTCACGATTTCAACAGAGGCCTTCACATATTTCAAACGATAGAATACACCAAACGAAATAGTGGATGTACGAGTCGTTTCAACAAAATCGATCGTCATCTTCATATCCCCGCTCACCTGTGCCTTGCCCAATGATACAGTCGATTCACGAACGGTCGACGTCGTTCCCTGGATTTTCACCAACGAACGTTCCAAAGATGTAGCCAACGCACTGATATCAGCAGAACTCAATCCGGAAAAAGCACTGCTCAACTGAGCTTCCAGACTTCCGTTCACTTCCCATCCCGAACGCTGTTTCATCGTGATCTCTTGCTCTACGGCATCCATCTTGCCCAAATTGTCAATCACTGTCGTGGACACCGTATTTTCACGAACCTGCCCCAAACTGATTTCGCAAAGCGGACCGAATGCATGATTAGAGAAATGATTCAGTTCTGCCACATACGCATTCTTGGCTGCATCATAAGAAGCATCTCCAACTTCTTCCCAAGTTCCGTTCTTTTCAACCAAATGTTTCACGTCGGCAAAATAAATATCCGAAGAAGTCCCGTTCTTGACGGAAACCACAACCGGTTTTTCAAAAACCTGACCGTCAGGCGTACATTGCAGAGTAGACAAACTCAACTGGTTGGAATTCTGACCGGCTCCCGGCGTATATTCCGTGATGGAAATATCCGTTTCCTCCTTCAAAGCATCAGCCGGAATACTCAAAGTAGAAATTTCTTTCAATGCTTCCACCAATTCCATACCATCCGTACCTACGGTCACGGCAGGGTTTGCTTTCGTCATATCCTGGCTCAATGCTACCACTGCATTAGCCTTTGCTCCCGAAGCAATCTCGGTTGCGGAAGCAACAGTCACGAATCCTTCTTTCGAAAATTCGACTGTGTAAGATCCCGTTTTTTTCACAGCCAGCTGATAAGCACCGTCGGCTCCGGAAGTTGCTTCGACACCATCGGTCTTCACCGTTACCCCTTCTAGTCCGTTGGTTCCGTCCGTTACAAAACCAGCAATGTAATAACCGCCTTTTTCCAACGGGTTTTCCACGATTTCAGGCGTCGGTTCGTCATCATCGCTACATCCTACAAATCCCACACTCAATGTCGCAGCCAAGCCCATAGCCAGCACTGCGCTCCAGAAATTTTTCTTTTTCATACTCATTAAAAATAAAACATTATATTATTTATTAAACAATATTCATCCTCTATCTCTCTTTTCAGCAATAAATCATAAATCATCCCTCCTCCTATCATAAGGAACACTATTGCTCTCATCCGGCCGAGTCTCGTAGTCCTGTCCGAGTTTCCGGCGGAAGTATTCAAGACCGCTCTGTCCCGAATATTCCATCTGGTAATATTCCGGCAGGCGCACCCTCACCTTGCGCGACTTGCCCCATTGCGGCAACGGGACGGCAAAATGGAAACCGCCGTTCGCCTCGCCCCCCGTGTACATGGCATACAAGCCGGCCGTCGTCCGTCCGAAATGGCGGATGCAGTCCACCCGCACCCCATAGTCGCCATAGATATACCGATGCACGCCCAAGTTGAAATCCATATTGAAACGCCTTTCGCGGAAACGGACCTCCGCCGCCCCGCTTACCCGCTTCCAGGCAGACACCTGCCACTTACCTTCGTAGAAAGTGGACGATCCGGTCACACCGCCTTCCAAGCCGAACCTCCAACGGTCGTCCGGCGTCGCATAGCGCAGTTTCAGGTCCGCCCCCATCCGGTTGTTCGTGAAGTTGCCGACCGTCACCCGTCCGAACGCCCCTCCGGGCAATCCGAACTCTTGGCTCAAGGTCAGCACCCCGGCCCGGACATAGTCCATCTGCCCGACCATATTGTTCCAGACCGGCAGGATCACCTGCCCCGTGAAAGCCGCCCCTTTCCAAAGCCGCGCCTCCACCGCCGGAGCGATATTGATCACCGCCCCGTATATCTTGTCCAGCCACGAATTGTTCAACGTGATCTGCGGATAAAGCACCAGTTCCACCCGTCCGTCCCAGGGCATACGGACTTCGTCGGGGTTGAACACACGCTGACGGGGCGTCAGCTCATACCGGATTCCACCCGCCACCGTCTTGAAATCGTAGCAATAGGCATACAAGGAAAAATGGTCGAACAGCCGTGCCGACACTCCCATGTTCACCGCCTTCGAGTCATATTCCGCCATCACCTCAAGCGGCTTCAGGAACGCCGGACGGTAGCTCACCCCGCCGAACACCCCCTTGTTCTCGCTCCTGCTGCGAAACGGCACATGCCCTCCCACCGTCACGCCGATATCATGGCCGTAGAAACCGAAATGCTTCGTCCCGACCGCATAGACGGAAGAGAAATAACGATTTCCGCCCGAATCCAGGAAAGGATTCAATTCGCCGGTCGTCAGCAAGTCATTCGAACCGATCACGACCGACGGCCACCATTTCCCCTCCTTCAACGGACGCAGACGCAGGGAGACCGAACGGTCCTGGTTCCATTTGCCGGTACTCTCGACCTTCAGCAACGTGCACCGGTAGGCCACCTCCATAAACGGTAGGAACGTCAGGTTCACGAAATAGTTTCCCGAATTATATCCCCACTCCTGAGGCAGCATCTCCTGAGGCAGGTAATTGCCTCCTGCCATGAACGTACCGTCCTCCTGCATATCGGCCGAAGGGATGTTCAGCAGACCGGAAACACCCAACGAGCGTTGGGCAATTGACAAGTGAGAATTGACAATCGACAATGAAATGCCGATTGTCAATAGGGTTTTCTTTATTATTCTATGTTTCATATTCTGTTTTATTACTTTTGACTTAATCCAAAAGTAACATCAAGGTTCTCCAAGGACCCGCACAATCTGTTCCACCTGCCTTGGTGTCAGCACCCGCCGCGAAGCCGTCCAGCCGTTCTCGTGCAAGAGTCCGAGCAGGACGGGATTACCGACGATCCACTGTTTCAAGCGCCTGGAAGCCACTTCGGGCGTGACATCCGGGCTATATTGCCGTCCCAGCCTCCGGAGCGTGGTGGAACGGTTTTTCCATTTTCCTTCTTCATCATCCGACGTCCCGGTCATACCCACCTCCAGTCCATTGTCGCCGGACGGCAAGCACCGACGGACAAGCCCTTCAACTGCGTCAGGCAATCCTCCAGCACCCGTAACAGGCGTTCCCGTTTCTCCGCTTCCGCCACACCGGACAAAAGCCCGATGCCTTTCCGGATGCGTCCGAGCAACACCTGTTCTTCCGAAGGCCGGGTCTGCCGCACCGCCTCACGGACGTAAGCGGCAAACGCCTCTCTCCCCAGCCGGCGAAAGAGCGAATCCGGATCGTCCCCTTCCGGCAGCCCGATCCTCACCGCATCCATCCCTTCGCCTGCAAGTACCGGGACAACCGCATCCGCCGCCTTGCGCCCCGCCTTGTCGGCATCCAGCATCACACGGACAGATGTCGTATATCGTTTCAGCAAGGCAATGTGACCCGGACAAAGCACCGTCCCGCACAACGCCACCGTATGCCTGAACCCCGCCGCATGCATCGCCAGCACATCCTTATATCCTTCCACCAGAAAGACGCTCCCCTCCCGGCAGATCGCCTTCCGTGCCTCGTACAACCCGTACAGCAGCTCGCTCTTTCGATACAGCCCGCCCGTTTCCGAATTGACATATTTCGGTTTATCCCGATCTTCGTCCGACAACCTCCGCGCGGCAAACCCGGCCAGCCGGCCCTCCTCGTCGCGCACAGGGAATACCAACCGGTTCCGCATCGCCTTCCAGCGTTCGGGAACCAGGCAGGGCGACTGCCCCACCCCGAAATCCAACCAAGTAGGCGTCAGTTCCGAACATCCGCTACCCGCAGGTAACAACAAAGCCAGGAAAGCTTCGTTTTCAATTGACAATTGGGAATTGACAACGGGCAATTGCTCCGCGTCGCTATTTTCTTTTTTCTCCTTGACTGCCAACCGTTCCGGCAACAACCTCGCCTCCTTATTGTCTTTCCCTTCAATAGCCAACTGTCCACTGTCAATCGACAATTTGTTCGCTGCCTCGACAAAGCCGACGTTCTCGATCTTGCTGACAAAGGCGAACACATCTCCCCTCTCTCCGCAAGCATAGCAAACAAAGCTCCCCTTCTCCTCATCGACGGAAAGGGAAGGATGCCGGTCCCCGTGGAACGGGCAAAGCCCCATCCACCGGCGACCGACACGGTTCAGTTTCGTATAACGCCCGATCACCTCCCTGATCGACAGGGAGGCTTTCAGTTCTTGTATCTCTTGCTTCGTCATAACCCTAAAGAGGTTTGCGTACCGGGCTGTATATAGTCCGTGATACGGGTGAACGAAGGGTTGTACCGGAAACGGGCGATCCCCGTCGAACCGTTACGGTTCTTCGCGATATAGATCTTGCCGACCCCCACCAGGCTATGCCCCGTCTTTTCGTCGCGGGTGAAGCCATAGCGTTCGGGACGGTAGATGAACGCCACGCAATCCGCCACCTGCTCGATCGTCCCCGAATCGCGCAGGTCGCTCATCACCGGCAGGTACGCCTTGTCGGCACGCGCCTCGCAGGCACGATTCATCTGCGAAACCGTCAGCACCGGACAATTGCTGTCCAACGCCAGTTGCTTCAACGCCCTTACATTCCGTCCCACCATCTGTTCCTGTGTCTCCCCCTTCCGGCGGTCGCCACCCAAAAGGTGCAGGTAGTCCACGACCACCAGGTCGCATTTCCCCAGGCGGCATTGCAGCAGCACTTTCGCCCGTATCTGCTCGACGGTAGCCCCTACCGTATAGTCGAGATAGAAAGGCAAGTCCTTCAACCGGAGGGCAGCCTCTTCCAACTGTCCCAACTCGCGTCCGGTCGGCTTGTTGATGCGCAGGTGATCCGGGTTCACGTCCGTCATCCCTGCCAGCACACGGTTCAGCATTTGCAGGCTCGACATCTCCAGGCTGAAGAAGCAGACCGATTTCCCGGCACGCGCCGCGTTCAGGGCCATCTGTAACGTCACCGCCGTCTTCCCGTCGCTCGGCCGTCCGGCGACGATCGTCAGCTCCGTATTGTGGAACCCTCCGGTCACATAATCGAACTCGGCAAGCCCGCTCTTCACCTGTTCGGCCTCCAGCTCACCCCCAAAGCGGCGATAATGCCAGGACACCGCTTCGGCAGCCAGTTCGCCGATCGTACGCACCGGAGCGCCCTCGGCCGTCTTCTGGCGGAACTGCATCAGAAGGCGCTCCGCCTCATCGACCAGTTCCTCCGGGACGGACGATACCTTGCCAGCCTTGAACGCCATCGTCCCGAACAACGTGACGAGGCATCTCAGCTTATATTGTTTCTTGATTCCTTCCACATAGGCCGCCACGTTCCCGTCGTGGCGCACATTCAGCATGTAGGGCAACAGGAACGACAAACCGCCCAGCTTGGCAGCCAGCTCCTCGTCCGCTTCGCGCATTCCGCGTTCCACCAGCACCATGTCCGGCCGTACCCCCGTTGCATAAATTTTCATGATCACTTCATAGACGAATCCCAACGAAGCATCCGCAAACATTTCCTGAGTCAGCCCTGCAGACTCCGCCTGCACCGGCGCTTCCATCGAGGTCATCAACAGGCAGACCAACGCCTTTTCCATATCGCCCAAAGAGATTCCTCCGTCCGTTTCTTCACCGTTCATCATTGCAAGCCTCCTTCCCCGTCTGCGGTACAACAATCGAACTGCATGCTTCGTCCGCCCATACGGCGTTCGGCCTCTTCCAGGGCGAGGAAAGCGGATTGCTCCGGCGCCTCCTTCCCTGCTTCCTTACGACGGATCCCCATGATCGAATCGTATCCGCAGACACAAACACGAATCCCGCCGTTAAGTCGCTTCAGTCCGATCAAATCCCTTTCTTTCAACCAGACAAGATTTCGGTCCAAAGTTGTCAGACTCATCTCGCAACTTTTAGCGAGGTTTTCACGTAACCCGATGTATTCCCCGCGTTTGCAAGTATAACAACGATTATTAAAATAAACCTGTCCGTCCTTGAAAAACACTTCCGAGAACAAGGCGAGGTATACCATGCCGACCGATCTGTCCCGGCCCTTGCCGTGGAACAACATCTCCAACACTTTGCGCGGAATAAGGACATATGACTGTCCAAGGAATCCGGCAACCTTTTTTTTGCTTAAGTTTACATCCATAATAGCTGGATTTTGACAATTAATAAATTCTTTATTGGCATGATAATTTGCAAATCGCTCCGAATACATTAAATAACAACAACTTACAAAGGCAAGTCGTCAGTTGGCGACCATTTGCCCTGGTGATTCCTATTATATAATAACTAAAACATACTTCTTATAACTAATTATAAAAAGCGATTTTCGCATTTTTTTCAGAAGAGCGATCTTCAACTTTCAGCCATCACAAAGGTAGAGTCAAATCCATTATTAAAAAAAACTATTTTATGCAGATTTTCAATTCCTTTCACCCTTTAAAAAGAAGCCATATAACACCGCCGATCGGTTTATTTTTTATTACGTGATTTGAAATTCTTAAATTCCGCTTTCATCCCGTCCACGATCGAATCGGCCTCCGGAAGTTGCTCCTTCAACTTGTTCAAAACGGTGTTTTCCGTATTTCCCGTGTCGAAGATGCGGTCCACATGACCGGCCATCCGAGCGAACGAGCAGTCCTCGATAATGCCGGCCCTCATCATCGCCCCCATATAGACCATGAACAAGTCGGGACGGGCCACCCATACCCGGGCAAACCCCGGAGTTTCCGTCTCGTAGCCGCAATAGCGGTACAACTCGTCACTGTAAACTTTGAAAAAACGATCCGCCAAACGATTCCACGATTCGTTTTTCTCACCCCTCAACCCTTTGAACAGGAAAGCGAGCGCAAACAACTCCACCTCCCGGTCCGCCTTCAAGTTGGCGATATAATCCTGCAGAAGCGGAAAAGACAGATATTTTCCCGTTATCGCCCTCACTTTTTTTTATCACACCTCAGGAAATCCTTCATGAAATTTTCCCTTTTGTTTTTTTGATCTTTCATTAATTCTAATGTTTTTCAGACCGTAGTATTATATGGCATTCTTCCTTTTTCCCTTCCTTTCAAAACATATATGTTTTGATTTTAAAACACCTATGTTTCGTTTTCAAAACACCGGTGTTTTGAAACTGACCAATCGGATGCAAATATACGAAAGATTAATCGACTCTATTCGACCCTAATCGACTCTAATCGACTTTGCGTTTTTTCCCTGCCGTATCTTTGTATAGTCAAAAGGGACATCTCCCTAATTTTCAATCTTTTAATTTTTAATTTTTAACTTTTAATTTTTCAATCCCCATGCCATTAATTTACACTCTCGTCAAACGCAAAGACATGAGCAAAGACGCAGCCTCAGGCGCAACTCTTTATCATGCACAGACCAGCATCACGAAAAAACTGACGCTGAACAAGATCTGTACCCGTATCGAAAACATCTGTACCGCCAGCCGCGGTGAGATCATCTTGGTGCTCGACGGCCTGATCAAAGTCATGAACGAAGCCCTTTCCGACGGCGAATCGATTCACCTGGGCGAATTCGGCAGCTTCCGTATGGTTGCCGGCAGCAAAGGTTCGGCCACCGTCGACGGTTTCAACACCGCCCTGTTCAACCGTGCCCACATCGTCTTTTACCCCGGCACGATGCTGATCAACCTCGTCAACAACGTCTCCTTCGAACGCTACGTCCCGAAAAAGGACGCCTCCAGCGAATCGGCCGGCGGTGGCGGTGGCGCGGATGATCGCCCGGGAGAACTGTAAATCAAGTGAAAGTTGAAAGTAACTCCACGTTGCTATTTTTCAACTTTCACCTTTCACCTTTCACCTTTCAACTAAAAAATCACCTTTCAACTAAAAAAATGAAGCAAAGCGAATTTTTTTCCTCCCTCCTTCCCCTCGCCCGAAAGGCGGGGGAAGCATTCCGGATCAATCCGGCGGTTATCCTGGCACAAGCGGCTATCGAGTCGGGCTGGGGACAAAGTGATCTCGCCAGCGAGCATCACAACTATTTCGGCCTCACCGCCTACGGCCGCTCCAACGTCTGGTGGAAAGGCGCAAGCATCGAGTTGGGCGCCCATTCCCTCCGTTTCCGTACCTACGACAGTCCCGGAGACTCGTTCATGGACTACGCCCGCCTGATCCGTTCGGTCTACCCGTTCGCCGCCGACGTCAGCGACGACCCGAAAGCCTTCGCCCGCAAGATCGCCTACAGCAAATACATCAGCGAAGTCAACGGCGACAACCGTGCCGCCTATCAAGCATTGTTGGTCAAGGTTTGCAGAAAAATCAGTAAACTCATTCCCCACCCCATAAATCATAATTCATAAATCATGAACGTCCTTGAAACCATCCTCAGCTTCCTCACCACCCTCGCCCGGATCATCTTTCCCCGGCGCAAACGCCCGGTTGCCGGTGACGACCTTTGTCCTTGTCCTCTGCCTGAGCCTCCTATCCCTCCTCTCCCTGTGGAGAGGGGAAACGGAAGTAACCCTCGCCGCTCTCGGAGCGATTCTCTCCCTCCTCTCTCCCCGCCCCCCGAAGCCCCCCACCCCGAAGCCGACTGGCTCGGTCTCTCCGGCTACACCCTGATGCTGGCAGGAGGAATCGGGAGTCTTTATAAGGTACTGGCGGGATAAAAGCTCCTCGGTAAAATCTATCTGCTTGCGCTCACATAAGCACCATCTTTGGCCTCAAAGATGGTGCTTGGTTCTTTCACATCCACGCTATGCCACACACCTAACGGGATCTGTACCCCATATTTGCTTTCGCGCGGACAAAGCGTAACACGGGAAACCTCCACGAACTTCCTTTCCCCGCCCGTTTCATCCTGACCGGAAACCTCGGCATATAGAACAACCTCCAAATATCCCTCTATACAGATCGTCGTCTCCGCCGTTTCCATATGCCGGTGAACAGGTACTTGTGTCCCAGGCTCCAACGCATTCAGCATACGCTGACTCTGATCCAAAGCAGAAGTACGCAAATCAAAATTCATCCGCTTCCGCTCATTCGCAACTGCTTTCCGATGAAGATCGGAAAGCAGATTCTTATCTATTGTTTGTATATTCATCCTGTTCTATTTTTCAAGGACAACCCCTGTTTTCTATCAATATTTTCTCCAAACCATCTTGTTCACAACACCCGTATAGCTCTGGATCAGCTTGACGACCTTCACCGAGACATTCTCGTCCACGTAGTTAGGAACGGGGAGTCCCAGAGCACCGTCCCGATTCATCTCGACTGCCACATCCACCGCCTGCAACACCTGTTCGGTCGTGATACCGGCCAGAATGAAGTTGCCTTTGTCCAATGCTTCCGGACGTTCCGTACTGGTACGGATACATACAGCCGGAATAGGATTGCCGACGGAAAGGAAGAAACTGCTTTCCTCCGGAAGCGTGCCCGAATCGGATACGACGGCAAATGCATTCATCTGAAGATGGTTGTAATCATGGAAACCTAAAGGCTGATGCTGGATCACACGAGGATCGAACCGGAAACCACGCTGTTCGATGAACTTCTTGGAGCGGGGATGGCAGGAATAAAGGATCGGCATGTCGTACTTCTCCGCCATAGCGTTCACCGCGTTCATCAGGTTGAAGAAATTGGCTTCCGTATCGATATTCTCTTCACGATGGGCGGAAAGCAGGATATACTTGCCTTTCTCCAACCCCAAACGTTTGAGGATGTCGCTCGCCTTGATCTGTTCCAGATTATCGTGCAATACCTCCGCCATCGGCGAGCCGACGACATAGGTACGCTCTCTCGGTGTTCCGGCGGCATTCAGATACCGGCGTGCATGTTCGGAATAACACATGTTGACATCGGCCGTCACATCCACGATACGGCGGTTTGTCTCTTCCGGAAGACATTCGTCGAAGCAGCGGTTACCGGCTTCCATATGGAAGATCGGGATATGCAAGCGCTTCGCTCCGATCACCGAAAGGCAGGAGTTCGTATCGCCAAGCACCAGGACCGCATCAGGCTTCACCTCGACCATCAACTGGTATGACTTGGCGATGATATTGCCGATCGTTTCTCCCAGGTCCTTGCCTACCGCATCCAGATAATAGTTCGGAGCACGAAGACCCAGATCGTCAAAAAACACCTGGTTCAATGTATAATCGTAGTTCTGCCCGGTATGCACCAGGATTTGATCGAAATATCGATCACAACGCTTTATCACGGCAGCCAACCGGATGATTTCCGGACGCGTACCGATAATGGTCATTAATTTTAGTTTGCTCATGATCTCCTGTTTTTACACTTCTTCAAAATAAGTATCCGGATGGTTCGGATCGAACGGTTCGTTGGCCCACATGAAAGTCACCAGTTCTTCGGTGTCCGAAAGGTTGATGATGTTGTGGGTGTATCCGGGGATCATTTCCACCACTTCGATCTTCTCGCCGCTGACCTCGAAGTCGATCACCTCGTCCGTCCCGATCTTACGCAGCCGGATCAGACCGTGACCACTCACCACCACGAACTTTTCATTCTTGGTGTGATGCCAATGCTGTCCCTTGGTGACACCGGGCTTGGAGATGTTCACCGAGAACTGGCCTCTATCCGGCGTGCGGATGATCTCAGTGAAGCTCCCCCGGTCGTCCGTCTTCATCTGTACCGGATAGATGAACTTCTCTTTCGGTAAATAAGACAGATAGGTCGAATAGAGCTTCTTCGTGAAAGGGTCGCCCAAATCGGGAACCGCGAGGTTACCCGGCATCTCCTTGAAAGAATAAAGCAAGTCGACAATCCCACCCAAGGTTATGGTATGGACCACCGGAACGGCACAATAGTTCCCTTCGCGGTGTTCGCCCCCCGACAAGGCGGCGATCAGCTCGTCCACCACGTCATCTACATAGACAAGGTTCATCACCACCTTAGGATCATTCACTTGGATAGGCAGGTCATTCGCTATATTGTTGCAGAATGTCGCCACCGCACTGTTATAGTTCGGACGGCACCATTTCCCAAAAACATTCGGAAAACGATAGACCAGGACTCTCGCACCCGTCTCTTCGGCATACTCGAACAGAAGGTTCTCTCCCGCCCGCTTCGACTCGCCATACGGATTATCCAGCGCAGCCTGCGTAGACGATGAGATCATCACCGGACAGGTATTACCGTGTTTCTTCAGCGTATCCAACAAGAGAGAAGCGAAACCGAAATTTCCCTTCATAAACTCCGACTGGTCTTTCGGACGGTTCACCCCGGCCAGGTTAAAGACAAAATCGGCATTCTTGCAATAGACGTCCAATTCGGCCGGGTCGCTGTCCGTATCATATTCGAAGACTTTCAGTTCAGTCCCTGAAACAGGATAATTGCGAGCCTTTCCCGACTGGATATTATGAAGTTGGGATACAAGATTCCGACCGATGAAGCCTTTGGCACCGGTTACTAATATATTCATTCTGATTTCTATTTACAAAGATTGTAGAAAGAGATCCAATCCGATGACTTCTATTTTAGGAAACGGGCATTCTTTCAATACATCAAAATGCCGATCCTCCGTCACTATGAACTTCGCATTTGCAATAACTGCACAATCTACGAATTTATTATCATCCGGATCAGATTTTATTAAATTAAATTTATAGTAAGGAGTAAGGAAACAAGTATACGGATTATTCAATATAACGTCTAAGGTCAGCTTGGCAACCTCTTTACCGACCAATCGTTCTAAAATTTCTTCATATTCGTTCAGGATCTCTCCCGATACGCACAATTCGTTTGTTCCATCCAGAAAGGATAGCCATATCCGATGATAACGGCTTCTACTTGGAAGACTTTGAATCAAACTGTTTGTATCCAAAACGATTTTACTCATTTCAAATCCGTTCGAAGATGTTTTGTTCTTAATTCATCCAACTTATCCTGATTCAAAACCCCTGAGTCCCAAAGTTCATTCAGACGCTTGTCCAGTTTTTGTGAGAAATACTTGGTCAGGACCTCTTTCACTTCCAACAGCTTCTCTTCCGAACCATCAAAAGCGAACAATTTCAACAAATGTTGTTGTACAGGATTAAATGCCGTAGTTTCCATACTTATACTCTTTATCAATTACAAATCTATATACAAAGATAGATTTATTTTTCAGACAAACAATACCCTCACTTCCTATCTAAAATTATTCGCTTCTGATTTCTCTCGGTTTTGCCCGTTCGATCAATCCGAGGTCTTCCTGAATAAAACGTAGGCGGAGTAACAGCTTTTTCATTCCTTCGACATCCAGACGAGTCGTGTTATGGCTATGATAGTCCTCGATCTTGGACAGGCATTCGCTTCCTTCGGTAAAGTACTTGTCGTAGTTCAAGTCGCGCGTATCGCAAGGGATGCGGTAATAGTCGCCCATATCGATCGCTTTCGCCATCTCCTCGCGTGTCACAAGGGTTTCAAACAGTTTTTCTCCATGACGTGTGCCGATCACCTTCACCTCCGTATCCTGGTACTTCGGATCGATCTGCGCGTAGGTCTCTTTCAACGCCTGTGCAAGGACAGACAGAGTGGCTGCCGGTGCTTTCTGCACGAACAGGTCACCGTTATGCCCATGTGTAAAGGCATAGACCACCAGGTCGACCGCATCATCCAGCGTCATCATGAAACGCGTCATCTCCGGGTCGGTAATCGTGATCGGTTTACCCTGTTCCATCTGTTCCACCCAGAGAGGGATCACAGAACCCCGGCTCGCCATCACATTGCCGTAGCGCGTGCAGCAGATCGTCGTCTGCGCCCCTTCGCCCAGCTCACGTCCTTTGGCGATCGCCACCTTTTCCATCAACGCCTTGGAGATCCCCATCGCATTGATCGGATAAGCGGCTTTATCCGTTGAAAGGACCACCACATTCTTCACGCCATGCTCGATCGCGGAAAGCAGCACATTCTCCGTCCCTTCCACATTCGTACGGGTCGCTTCCATCGGAAAGAACTCGCAACTGGGAACCTGTTTCAAGGCCGCAGCCGAGAACACATAGTCCACACCCCGCATCGCCACATCCACCGATGTCTTATTACGCACATTCCCTATATAAAATTTTACTTTGGGATTCTGCAACTGATGACGCATATCATCTTGTTTTTTCTCATCACGGCTAAAGATACGGATCTCCTTAATATCGGAATCCAAAAAACGCCGAAGTACAGCGTTACCGAAAGAACCAGTGCCTCCGGTGATCAGGAGGGTTTTGTCTTTGAATACTGACATAATGTATTATTAATTTAGAATTTTACAATCAATTATATTTTCATTGCGTTCTTAATCTCTTGTACAATATAAGCTACATCCTCATCCGTCACACACGGGCCACTCGGCAAGCAAAGCCCTTGTCTGAACAAAGATTCGCTCACCCCGTTCACATAGCGAGGATTGTTCTTATATACAGGTTGCAAATGCATCGGTTTCCATAACGGACGAGATTCGATGCCGACAGCATCCAATGCCATACGCATGGCTTCCACATTCTGGTTCGGTTCCGAGTCGGTATGCAAGGAAGAAGCAACGTGTGTCACACCGGCTGCGCCTCCTACCGCTCCCTGAACAGCTGTTTCGTAGGCATGTTCCTCGCCTTTCACATGCAAGGACGGATCGAGCAGGATCGTATTCAGCCAATAGTTACTGTCGAAACGGGAAGAAGGATTCTCGTGCAATACGATCCCTTCCACTCCGGCAAGCAGTTCCTTATAGAGTTGGCAGGTATGCTGATGGTGGGCGATATGTTCATCCAACACTGTCATCTGGCCACGTCCGATACCGGCACAGATATTCGACATACGATAGTTGTAGCCGATCTCTTCATGCTGATAATAAGGATAAGACTCACGGGCCTGCGTAGCATAGAACATGATCTTCTTTTTCGTTTCTTCGTCCGGACAGATCAAAGCCCCACCACCTGAAGTAGTGATCATCTTGTTCCCATTGAACGAAAGCACCCCGTATCGTCCGAACGTACCGCAAACCTGTCCGTTATACCGGCTTCCCAGCCCTTCGGCTGCATCTTCGATAACCGGAATATCATATCTGTCGGCAATCGCCATGATCTCCTCAATCTTCGCTGGCATCCCGTACAGATAAACCGGAACGATCGCCTTTGGCTTTTTACCTGTCTTGGCAATCCGGTCTTTGATTGCCTCTTCCAACAACACCGGGTCCATATTCCAAGTATCCGCCTCCGAATCAACAAACACCGGAGTAGCCCCCAGATAGGTCACCGGATGCGAAGAAGCGCAGAAAGTAAAACTCTGCACAATTACTTCATCCCCCGGACCAACACCACAGGCCAACAGTGCCAGATGAACGGCTGCCGTACCGGCGGAAAGGGCAACAACTTCTTTATTATTGCCTACAAAATGTTTCAAATCCTCTTCAAACCCGTTCACATTCGGTCCTAAAGGCACAACCCAGTTGGTATCAAAAGCCTCTTTGATATACTTCTGTTCTATGCCAGTCTCACTCATGTGGGCAAGGCATAAGTAAATACGTTTATTCATATTATTTCACTATTATATTTCATACCTACTAAAGTCATTCATTTCATCAACTTCTATAAAGTGGGAAAAAGCTAGACTCTCTATCAAATTTAATATCTTGGGATGCTCTCTCTTTCACCAACTCATTATAGATATCTTGGTTGAAAATTTGTTTTCCTATGGAAAACTGATAATCAGACTTACGATTGAAAGAGGCCTTAAATTTATACAAATTGTCTTCACCTGAGCCAACTCCTCCTCCTAAATGAAAGGTTTTATAGCCTTGCTCACAACCCCATAAAGCAGCATTGTAGAGTAAAAGGTTTGTCGGGGCTAAGTTTCGATATTCCATCATTGATCCAGATAAATGATAGTGCATTTGCTGATTGGCAAATAAGATAATTGACATAGCGATGATATGCTCTTCATAAACCGCATAGAACATTTCATAGTGACCTTGTAAATCCTCATGAATGGACTTATAGAACTCCTCTTTGAAATAATAATACTCTTCAGCATTATCTTTATCCATCGTCGCATTATAGATACGTATAAAATCGTCAAACAATGCATAATCATGAGCATGATAAATCGTAACACCTTTCTTTTCCGCCTTACGAATCATATTACGGTTCTTACTTACGATATTCTCCCATATCACTTCAGGAGAAGAAAGATCAATGACTATTGTCTTTCCTAAATCTATTACGTCCGTAATCTCTTTCATAAGTAATGCATTGCCCAATACAGGATGGTAACGGACAAAATTATCCACAATATTCAATTCTCTCATCTTCTTTATGTACACGTCCCAAAATTCCTGAAGTTTGTTAATATTCGTATCACCTTCAAGCAACACTCCTCCATATCCATAAGGAGTGATACTATCATACACCCCATTCATAATAGTCTTACGTTTCATATATACATAAATAGCTCTTAAACCATCTGCTTCATAAAAAAGAAGTTCCGGTTCTCCATCGCCATGAATACAGAAAGCCTTCACATAGCTTGAAAGATAATAAACATCGTATCTTTCAAATGTCTTTACGGTCTCATCCCATAAGAAAGACTCTTTAATACAATATATTCTAATCATAATATTTATTGATCAAGCTACACATTTCTTCAATTTGTTGCCGATTATACCTTGCGTCACAATGCACGCTTAACATTCTGTTAGAAAAATCAAGCGCATCTGAAAAACATGAATCCTCCGGTACTTTCCAAAGGATAGCAGGATAAATACGATTCTGAATCAGATGTTGTCTTAATGCCATCCGCTCATCATCCGAATTACATACAAAAATTATCGAAAAAGGAGACCAATCCTCATCCAAAGACTTTAGGATAGAAAATCTTTTATCCAATATGTTTGTCGCGATTTCCCAATTAGCAGTTCTAAGATCTGTCCATCTCTTATAATCAGCCTTTAGGAAAATATCCTTACTCTCTTTGTCCATTCCAGAGAGAGGAAGTTTATCTAACATCTCTTCCGTTTGTATATATTTTTCCCGAAAAGAATCTTTATCTATTTTCTCCCCATTAGTTTCCAAATACTTTCTCTTCATTTGCATCGCCTCATAACGAATGCCAACTAACTGATTACAAGAATCAGTAGGCTCTATTTGACTAGGAAGTTTCATCTTTAAAGGTGACCATAAAATCCCTCCTATCGCCACCGGGAAAGATTTACGAACAGAAGCAATACACCAATCAGCATCACTATTCAATGCCCAACTAGAGAGCAAGGCATGCGAATGATCCTCTACAACAGAAACAGGAATCCCCTCATTAGAACGCTTACTCCTAAGTCCAAAAAAATTCATCCGAAGCAACACATCCCCCTCTTGATAAGGAAGACTTCTAACTAAGAGATCATCATCCTTTCTCAAAGGATGATCATTGTAAAATATGATTTCTATACCCAGTAGCCTAATGTGCTGAATCACCTCATAACAAAAATAAGCCGGCACCCACATCCTTTTCCAACCTTCTTGATAGACAATAGCATCGATGGCATGCCGCCCGCTAGCATAAAAACGTACATCACCCATATCCTTAAAAGAGTTGGATAATGGACAATAAACTATATCACATGTATAAAAATCAGATCCGTATTCAATCATTTCCATATTTTTCGCAATAGGTCTGATAGACTTTATCGAAATCTTCTTTTAATAACCCCATATAAACCTGATTTTGAAACCGGCCATTTTTATAAACACTATCATGTAAAATACCTTCTTTTACATACCCCATTCGTTCGTGTAATTTCAATGAAGGAATATTATCTTCTAATACTAAAGCCCAAATACGATGTATTCCTCTTTCATAAAATGCAAATTTCAATGCTAGCATTCGTGCCTCAGTGGCATATCCCCCTCCCCAATAAGATTTATTTCCAATTAAAATAGGCACATGTGCAGATCGATTCACCCAATCTATGTCTTGAATATTTACAGTACCTATTAATTGGTCATTTTCCTTTAAACATATACCCAAAACCATACGATTCTGATCTTGAATTGTATTTAATACCCATTGACGCTCTTTTTCTTTGGAAACAAAAAATTTAGATCCACCCACCATATTTTGAATTTCTTCATCTTTGCGCCATTCATAGGTTATTAAATAATCTTCAGGCTCTAAAGCTCTTAAATAAACTCTAAACTTCATAATCCTACTATTTCAACAAATTAGCTTATATATCTATCTCTAAAATGTAAATCATCCACCTCTTCCATATTCCCAGCTCCCTCACCTATATTCTTTCGAGACAAAACATTCATGACAGTCATCCAAATAATCTTTATATCTGTAGAAAGCGAACAATGATCTACATACCACACATCATATTCAAATTTCTTACTCAACTTACATAAATTACGACCATTCACTTGTGCCCATCCAGTAATACCCGGTCGTACTTCATGACGACGGGCCTGCTCTTTACTATACAAAGGAAGATACTTAACTAACAACGGTCTCGGACCAATCAATGACATATCTCCCGTCAAAATATTAAACAACTGAGGTAATTCGTCAATAGATGTAGAACGGACAAAACGACCAACTTTAGTTAATCGTTGTGCATCCGGTAACAAATTTCCCTCTAAATCACGTTCATCCGTCATAGACTTAAACTTAATTACTTTAAAAATTTTTCCATTCTTACCCGGTCGTTCCTGTGTAAAGAAAACCCCTACTCCCTTATTAGCAAAGTACAACCAAATAGTTATAACTAAAAGTATTGGCCAAATGACTGCCAATGCACAAAAGACGATACAAAAATCTATTAATCGTTTGAAAAAATGTTTATACATAAAACTTTCAGATTAAACTTCAATCCAATTATATTTTAAATCATTCTCTAATATGCTTTATAACAGCCTTGTAGGTGTGATCAACCGTATAGTTTTCTAAGAAGAAACGATAGCTATTCTCTCCCATTTGTTGAATATCAGAAGTAAGCATCTTATCAATCACCTTCACAAATGACTCCACGGAATTACTAGGACAATAGAAACCATATCCGTTCTCCTCTGCCAATTGACCTGTATCACAATTCGGATCAGTCACAGCAATAATCGGCTTATGTTTCATCAAATAAGCCAGTAATCGACTGGGGTAATTAGGAATGGTAAAACGATAATCCAAGAAGATCAGCCCCACATCACAAGCATTTGCTAAATGATCATACTCATCTTTCGGCAAATGGTTAAAAAGCGAAACAGCCTTAGGTTGGTATTCCCTTATGAAAGTCTCTAACTTCGGATACTCCGTACCGTTTCCGACAATCACAAAATGGCAATCCTTCCGATCCTTCACTGCTTTCATACATTCGATCAAGAAAGGAATCCCTTGCGGTTTTCCCATATTTCCACCGTAGATAAAAACTGGTTTATCTGTAGGTAATCCGAACTTTTCACGAATACTTTCCATAGAAGCCACATCCAACGACTCAAAACAGGAAGCTACTTCATACGAATTAGGAGCAATCTCTACAATTACAGGATCTACCTCAGGATTATGTTTCAACACATATTGTACGTTTGCCGGACTCATGCACCCAATATAATCCGATACCCGATACAGTTCTTTCTCTTTTTTACGAAAATAATGGTAAAGAAAACCTTTCAGTCCACGCTTACTCAACATTCCTAAATCTACTGCATTCTGAGGGAAAATATCCTTTAACAAGAGATAACTCACCGCCTTCGGATTTCTTTTCTTAGTGTACTTGATCACTTTCGTAAAGGTAATAGGCGGAGTAGAATAAAGAATAACATCAAACCATACTTCACTGAAATGTTGTTTCAAAGCCATCTTAAACTGACTTTCCAATAAGATCTGACCAATCCCTTTCTCCAACACATTCGTCTTTGTTACATTCAGCGTCTTGACTCCTAAAAGATGTATCCCTTGTTGATACATCACCTCAGTAGGTAACCCTAGTTTACGTTCCCTTGGATAAACAATATACACCTCATGTCCTTTGTCACGGAACTTACGCATCAAATCTGTATAAATTCCTTTCGCCTCAATATTTTGCATATTAGACGACATTGTTAAAAATAGGATGTTCATTTAAGTATAGATACTTAACCATTTATAATTTGATTATATAACTGAAAATATTGTGAGAAACACTTTTTTTTGTCATATTTCTCACGTGCGAGTTGGATACAAGCATCCGCATAGTAAGATTTACCCTTTTGCTTGATTTTCTGAATCTTAATGTACGCATCCTTATAATCATGGTCTCGAGCTACCAAACCAGTTTCTGTTGTTATAAGAGAGGGAGGAGCCGTATTATCATAGACCACGGCGGGAGTTCCACAAGCATATCCTTCTACAATGGTAAGACCAAAAGTCTCCGCGGAAGAGAAGCTAGTCACTACATCTGCTCTCGAATAAAGAGCAGCCAAATCCCCTTGGCTATTAGTTCGTTGAATACCAATCATATTTTTAGGTAACTTTGCTATGATCTTATCTGGGACACCTACCAGAACGATAATTTCATCCGGCTGCAACATCCGACTCATCGCAATATAATCGTCCAGTCCTTTACTCGCACTTTTCCATTGGGAGCTAACTCCCAAAATGACAAACTTATTCTTGAAATGATCTGAGAGATTCATTGTTTTCAATAAGCCTGATGGATCTAACGGCTGAAAGATTTGGGTGTCTACCCCATTCGGTATAACATGAATCTCTTTCTCCTTAAAAAAAGACAGTTTCACATGACTCCCCACCCATTCAGAGACGGCTGTAATAACCAAATTATTACAACCTCCTATATACTTACGCTTCAACTCATAATTACGCTTAGAGCGATCGATCAAATTCCGTTTTTGAGGACAATCATGGCATCCAGTTTGCCAATACAGACAATTCGAACTTACGAAATGAGTACATCCACCCGTCATTGCCCAAAAATCATGAAACGTATATACAACTTTAATATCCGTCTGATTTAAGAACTTAAACAAGATTTCAAAATTTAACCAATGATCATGGATATTATGCAGATGAACAATATCGGGGTGAAGTTCTTGTATCTTCCTCACAAAACTTTTCGTAGCATGACGTGAAGCCAATCCCTCGTTATCCAACAAACGATGCTCCAAGTAATGCTCATATACCTCCCAGCGGCTCTCTATGCAATACATTTCTGACTGTGAAGGATTGAAATCACGCCCATAAGCAACATAAGTATCCCATCCCTGCGAACGAGCGATCTGATTACACTCTTCCGCGATACGTCCGGTAGACCCCCAATTAGAGGTGACATTAAGTTGTAAAAGTTTAGGCATATAAATTAAGCTATGCTGCATGGTCCTTGCTTAAAAGCTATCTTTTGACCCTTTTGTAAACAATTAATTAACTCCGACAGGCTCTTTGCGGCATATTCCGGACTCCATATATTTTGCATCGTCCTTACCCCAGCTTCTGCTAGTCGACGAAGTTCCTCAGGATGATCCATCAAATACATTACATTATCTGTTAACGACTCAATATCACAAGATTGAAAAATAAGACCATTCTCTTTATTCGTCAAAAGAAAAGGGATAGAACCTATCTCATTGCTCCCTACAAGACAACAACCATTACTCATAGCTTCATTCGCCACAGCTCCCCATCCTTCCTGTTTATCTGAAGTAAAGAGAAAAATATCATGCGAACGCATAGCTTCAAGAATCTGATCGTTTGGTACATTCCCTTTGAAAAAGACTAAATGTTCAACAGAAAGATCTTTGGCTAATTTTTTCATATTTTCCAGTTCCCCCCCCTCACCATACATATCAAGCGTAAATCTATATCCTTTTGACATCAACTTAGCCGCTAAATGAATAGGCAACTCAGGGTGTTTCCAATCTAAAAACCTCGCACACCACATTAATGATATGTTCTTAGATGATGGCATCTCTTGTTTGCTTAATGAAAAATCGAAACTCTTATCTACATTCGTAAAATATCCCCACTTATAGCACTTTTGCTTATACATTCCCAGTAAGTTCATATCTCGTTTCGTAAAAGCACTACAACATAATTTATAAATTGGTTTACGACTCCATCGACCTCTATGATATACCCAAAACATCTTGATTATACGAGGAGACAGTAAGTTTACCCATCCCTTCTTCAACCATCTCTCACTCATGTCAAAGGATAAAAGTTCCAAATCCATACGAACTTTCTGAAAAGGCAAAGACTCATATCCACTAAACACACACACCTCGGAAACCTTTGCTAATTCAATCGATTTATCATAGTTATCTGCCGATAGCCAAGCCCGAATCAAATAGGGACGTTTAGAAAAATCTTCCAAAGAGCCCTTGTTTTGATAAGACTCTTTCAACTCTACAAAAGCATAATCATCTCCCAAAATTTTATAAAAAGCATCCGCTAAACATGCCTGATGATGATTAAGTATAATTGAATAAAAAACTAATTTCATATAATCGTAATTATCGATTCACTTTCATATAATCCAATATCCTATCTGTCTGGATATCCCAATTTCGACTACAAAGCATAAACTCTCTAGCTCTTACACCCTGCTCATACAAATCAAACTTATCCTTTGCTTCTACTTTACGCAACAAATAGGCAAGTCCCGATGCCGTTCTATCTTTAAGTATAGAGACATATTTTCCATAGTCTCTTTCTGCGTGAGCGACTGGAGTAGATATGACATGTTTACCGGTAGCTAGGCATTCAAGCAATTTACTGGGAAAATGGTAATCAACTTCCTCTTCTAATCTAAGATTAAACAACACATCCGCCTGCTCATACACTTTAAACAGTTTGTCGAGTGTAAGCATCCCTAAATATTGAATCCTATTATCTGTTTTTGCGGCCTCCTCAATCATTGGAACATCTATACCATTCCCTGCGAATTGGACTATCACCTTTAAATCAAGATTTTGTTTTAAGGTTTCCAATATTAATTGAGTTCCATTTTGATCCCATAACATTCCTGCACACACACAAACAAGCTTCTGATTCGTACTTTCCTTCAGCGGAAAAAGCATTTGAGATACATGCTGGTTAATTCCCCCATCAACTAATAAAAAATCTTTTTTCGGAGCATAATCCCTCACAATATTCTCATTGATCACAATTCTGCCCGTTAATTGAGGAATGTACTTAAATGCCTGTTTTTCAGCCAACCTATAGCCCAACATTGTCAACCAGCTAAGTTTTAATCTCTTTGGGGGTACCCCCAAATCATAAAGAATGGCATACAATTCACTATTCGTTTCTTTACAGGCTTTATAAATATCCTTGACAGATGGATGATAGGTATTATAGATTAAAACCTTACGTTCCTCTCTCTTATGACGTTTCGCCCATTCCTTGATATACCGTTTACTCTGGATTCCCCAAAGTTTAGATTTAAGGATCTTAACATTCAAAGTTGGCAAAAATCGTAACTTTCCCCCATTATCCAACAGATCCTCCTTCGATTCAATCCAAAACTTTCCATTGGGATAAGATGGTACACAGGGGATACACAAAAACTCCACATTGTCCCCCAACACATCATAAAGGCGATTGGCTATGCCCAAAAGCACATTGTTTCCAGAACGATTAAGCGCCTTTGTATGATACTCCGGTCTATCCGGACAAAGGGGAGAAATAAAAAGTACAGCCATAAATTACAATATTCTGATGCCCAACCTATGATTGATAGCATCCTTTATATATTTAATTAGTATCAAAATAATGACAAGTATACTATAACGCAAAACGGCCCCCAACTCCGTATACTCTTTTAAAACAACAATGATGATCTGTGACAAACCAAGAATAATAAAGGTTTCTTGCCCCACCTTTTGAAAGAACTTGGCTATATATTTCGTTTTCAACAACAAAGAAGAAAAAGAAAATGTCATTGCCACACCACTAAGTGCCCCTATAGTCAACAAGAATATAGGAGTTACAGAATTAAAACAAATATCAAGCCTATAAAAACGAGAAATAATAAAGGTTATTCCAAAACCAAGAATAATTATTATACCTTTATATTTCTCCATATAACCAACAGAGCGCTTTGCGAAGTAGCCTATGATCACCAATGCAGTCGCATATGGTATACTGCTTAATGTCCACGGGAGATGTATTCTGTAATGACTCAGTAAACCACCTAACAATGCCAACGCAATGCATCCTCCAACAATCAGTCGATCTTCACGTAAACCGATTATAAATTTAGATATAACCAATGCAACAAAAAGAACTGGGATAAACCATAACGCTATACCATCCCAACCATGTGTTAACCAATAGACCAAATAAGGTATTCCCCCTTCAGGAAGCAAGAGACACTTTACACACAATACAATCATAGAATAACTGAAAAATGGTAACAGTAAGTTCTTACTTTTATTACGAATAAAACTCTGCGCTGTATTTTTATTCCAACTGGTCAACCATCCAGAGGCTATAAAAAATAAGGGCATATGGAATGTCCAGATAAAATCAGATAAACTTTTGGGAATAGAAGTATGCCCCACTACCATTAAGATGATAGCGATTCCCTTTGCTACATCCATCCATTCAAGACGCCGGCTCACGCCCTTATGGATCACATTCTCTCCGCGATCCATCTTACACCCTTTTTCACTACTGCAGCAGGATTCCCTGCTAAAATAACATTTGACTCAGAAAAGCATTTGGTGACAATAGGACCCGTTGCAACAATCGAATCATTAGATATTACCGCACCTTTCAAAACAGTAGTGTTATTACCTAACCATACCCTGTCTCCAACTGTTATTGACTTTGCGGGATTAATACGATTCCCCGTGCTCACATCAAGTATACTATGACTGTCACCAGTCCTGAAAATAACATTAGTAGAGAACAGACAATTATTTCCTAAAATAATCCTCTGCCCTTCAGTTTCCGCTAAATGCGTACGACCTAATATTTTATTAAAATCACCCAAAACAATTCCACCTTCATTGTCTTCAATCCAAAATTCACAATTGATAGTAGAATTATTATCGCCCAGTTTAACAATATTGTTATTACCGTTAATTACGATAGAACATTCCACAAGATGATTATTCTTACCAAACTGTATAGTATTCCCTGTTCCATTGATAATAATCCTTGATTTCTTCAAGTAGTTACCACTAATACAAATACGGTTATCTCCTCTATTTTTAATCTTATTTCCTCCCAGAAAAGTAAACAACCACGGAATCAGTCTTGTCAAGTAATTATCATGACTAAGAAGATATTTTTTTATTGAACGAATGCTAAACATTAGTTATTCTTTTAATAAGATTTTATTTTTCATTGATAGGTGAATAAATGGCCATGCCAAATAACATGGATAAAAGATAAAGCCTTCACCTTGTAGAGATATTATAGTTACACCAACAAAAAAAGCAGTTGTATGCAAATCCACTTGTTGATGAATATTATGCCAAAGTGCTATAAAATAATAAAGAATCCCCCAAATACCATAATAGAATAAAAAAGATAAAAAACCATTTCCAGATGCAATTGTTGTACCTACAATAGTAGGATTACCCAAAAAGAAATAATCATAAATATAGGAAGCATACTTAACGAAATCATTAAAACGTCCTCCCTCATCTTGACCTTGATTCATTTGTCTCTGTATTTTTTCTCCCAAAAAATCCAATGAATAATAGGCATACAAACAAGAACAAACAAGAACAAACAAGAACAAAAGTTTAACCATTATTTTTCCTCTGTAATAATAAAGAAAATAGTAGAGAATTATAAAAGCTAAAACGGCATACCCTGTCGTACTTTTTGTTGTAAATAAAGCGATGAGTAATACAACAAATTTCCAATTACTAAAAATTCGTGTTGCTCCATTATTCATCAAAAGATAAAAAAGAATCGCAAAATTCAGATAACCTTGATAAGCACCAGGTTCCCAAAACATACCTGCATTTCTATGGATAAACCCTCCATAATCCGAAAATAATTGTGTATATACAACCAATGATGTTCCAATATCGGTAAACGAGATACCAGGAATGAAACCAACATATTCATTATAGAAAAAAAATGGTATTGATATTGTCGCAACCACAACCATAATATCTACATAAATTTTCGCAAATTTTCTACCTACCTCCATCATTATTAATGCGCCAATAAATATTTTCAACAACAAATAAACTCCACTCGATATGGAATAATCCGGAAATAGTAACATTTGGAACAATGATATAAATATAAATGGAACAGAGTACTTAATGTAAAGAGACATAACCCTTCTCTGTTTGAGCCACAATAACAAGAAAACAGTCCCTATATATAATTCTCTCACATGTGGAGATAAAACAAATAAAGGATTTCCACTAGAAACAATCAGTATCAAGACCAACAAATGTTCCCTATATTTTTTTAATTGTCTCAACATTTTATTTTTTATTATAAGTATTCAATCTTTTTCATCATGTTTTTTTACAATAAGAAAGCAGATTGAATTATTTATTTAATTGTCCAAGAACAGATCTATAAATAGAGAATTGTGTTTCTGCAACAGTTTTAGGATCATGCTTTTTTTCCGAAAATGTTATAGATTGAATAGATAACTTCACAGCTAGCTCTCGATTAGTTAAGATTGAAATAATCTTAGATGCACACGCCCTATAATCATATTTTGAGAAATACAATAAAGATTTTGAACTCCCCAATTCACCCATTGCACCTGCATAAGTTGCAACAGTAGGTACCCCCAAATAAGTTGATTCAGCAAGAATTAAACTATAGGATTCCGCATAGGAAGGATTGACAAAAACATTACTATGTAGATAAGCCTTTATCAAATCATCTGTATTCAAACTTCCTAAAAATGAAATAGAATCACTCAAGCCATTTAAATATATAAACTGCTCCATCAAACGCATATACCCTGATTTACGAATACCTGTTTGTATTGAACCTGCAAATAATAGCTTAGTTTGGGGAAGCAATCGTTTTACCTCCCTAAATGCTTTTAATAATGTAAAACTCCCTTTAGTAGGTTCAATCATAGAAGCTGTAGAAAATATAGTATAGGGTTCCATCCTATTAAGATTCCATTTCACAGCCTGGAAGAACTGAGGCCGTAAAGCTATTCGAGTCTCATAAATGGTTGCTTTTGGATTCAGTAAATTAACGTTTCCTTTTACCCAATTAGATTGGACACTAATTATTTTATACTTTCGTATGACCTCTTCCTCCCTATTTACAGATTTATGTAATCGTCTTGATAAAGCTATTAATGAAGAAGATGGTCGAAGAAACTCTTTAATTGAAAAACATCTGATTATTTCTTGCATCGTAAGATCCCCATATAATACATCCAATACAGACGAATAGAATCCTTGCATATCTAATATAACAGGAACATTTGGACATATTGTTTCAAAAGGAATTGTTGCCCAAAAGAACTCTGTGCCCCATATCTGAATTATATCTGGATGATACGAATCGATAATTTTTACAAAAAGATCCATATCTCCTGCTGTAGTCTTTTTAGGCAGAACCCATTGAGATCTTCCCCGAACAATTTCTTCACGCACAGTATCGACCTTCGCTATTGTCACATTCGCAATCTGGACATCGGGATAATAGGTAGACAAAAGATCATTCATACCAGATATCCATGTTCCAGATCCACTCATTTGAGTTTCTGTTAACTTTATATTGCTAAACCATAATATTTTCATATCAAAGTACGTTTCAAAAAATTTTCACCTATTAGACTATATGATTTTAATTTGGTATCAACAATTGTCCAATCATAATTCCAGTCAAAAGTACAGATAGGAACGTCTTCTTTATAATAGATTTGTGCGCTTAATCCTAACCTGTTCAACAATGTATAAAGTCTGTCGTTCATGCCTACATTTCCTTGCTGCTCAGTAACAACGACAAAAGGTTTATGTAGCTTCAAACACATTACAACACAATGAAATGAGTCGGTAATAACATACTCTGCATGCTTAATATTAGAAAGCCATCCTTGCATTGTATACTCACCATTCTCGTTATTCCAAATAATATTCTCCTTTCCCAACACTCTATTAATTAATACTTTTCTATCGTGAATATAACGAATAAAAAAGCTATACACATAAGATTTATTCGTGTAGGAGAAAGAAAAATCATCTGCTAAAGAATGATAGAATTGAGATTTCATTAAAAGAGTTGGATCAGGTACAACCTCCACATCATCTCTACCCATCGATTCTACAATATCAATGCCAGAAGATTCTCGTACACTTATACTATCAAATGTTCCTATATATGTAGAGGCTACTTTACGAGCTTCTTCTGGATATGTAACACATCCGAAACTAAGAGCATATCCTATACGTTTACCTTCAAACCTAAATCCTAAAAAATAGGCAGGGGATATAATACCATTACCTTCACCAAACATCAAAAAAGCAGGATTGGTTACTTGATCACTCCCAGAAATAATCAAATCAAACTGTGATGCTATTTCGGAAATAGATGAATACGTATATAATCTGTCCGTTAAATTTAGATGGTTTCTACGAAATGGTATTAATGCATTTTCTTTCTTTTGTGCATCAATATATTCCCCTAAATTTAGGAACTTACGATGACGCAAGAAGTTGCAGAATGAGTTATCATACTGACGAGGTTTGTAATTTATGATTTTCACATTATGCCCTACAGAAGTGAGATAACTCTGCAATGCATAGCACTGCATAATTGCACCATAGTTCGTAGCCCAATGAAATGTCAAAATTCCAATATTCATTTACTTATTTCTTTTGAATGGAGATGGAATATTTTATTTACCAAACGTTTTGCAAAAGACAAAAATCTTCTAAAAAAGGAGGTGTAAGAATTTTATCAATAAGTCGTACTACACTATCTGTTTTTTGAAATTTATCAAAAAACAGATTACGCTTTAGATTAGGAACAACAGACATAACACATGCCTTATTATATTTGATCACAGTTGAATAATCAGAGTCACTGTATTCAACCCATTTATCAGAAGGAAGAAACTGACACCCTTTCTCTGTATTTACCATTAAACAACAAATTCCTTTATCATCATCACGTTCCGGCATCACATATTGTATTCCCCAAAAATCTCCAAGCGTAATATCACTACCACTTTTCATGCTTTTAGAAGGACAGGCATAACAAGAGGGACGCAAGTAGAGATCAGCCAAGAAGCCTTTCATAAAAATATTCTTATTATAGGGTTCTGAGAGCAAAACTGTATTTTTTGTTCCGTGCCCGTTGGGCACGGAAAGGGTGAGAGCAAAACTGTATTTTTTCCATCCTAAACACTTGTTTCTAAACTCAATACGAGAAATATCCCGTATTGAGTTTAGAATAATTAGTTTAGAGTGGGACAAAACTGAATTTTTTCGATTGTCCTTCAAGGCTATTAATTCTTCTAAATATTTTTTCCATACACCAGGACTTGGCACGCCATGACAAATAAAATCAACGGTTAATAAATTATCATAGGTTTTTCGAAGAAAAAGTTTTAATCCCGCTATCTGACAAGGTGTACCTGTAAACATCACCTTACGACCTTGTCTTAAGAAATGTTCCGCCTGACAAAAAGAATCCCCCAATCGACTCTGTACATACTTAGAACCGCGAAAAGCAGCTAAGCCTTCTTTAGTTTCTGTATAATCATGTATGACTTCCCAATCAGCATTGAAACGGGCTCCAAAAACAACTCCACCTTCGTGCAGAATTTGTTCTGCGAGTAGGGTAAAGATACCTCCTGAAGAACTTTTCATACGAATCTCTTCATTAATATTCTTTGCAGCATAGACTTGAAAAGGCTTGCATTCCTTTCCCTGATTCAATACCAAACATACTTTCTCACAAAGTCCACAATCGATACAACTCTCATTATCAACTTGAGGATAAAGAAAGCCCTCATTATCTAATGACATCGTAATACAGTGCTTAGGGCAAATTGATACACAAGCACTACATCCACAACAATCCTTCTTTTCTATTATATTAATCATATCCCTATATAATGATGTAGATTATTTGGAATGATTTTTTTCAGAACAACAATCAGCATAGATGTTAGTATCACTGTAATGATTATTCTTAACGACCAACTACTTATAGACATTTTACTCACCACAAAACCTAATATATACATATGAACTAAATATATAGGAAAAGAAATACTTCCAATCCAAACTATCTGCTTATAAATGAAATTTTCTTTCTTGATAAAATTTTCAATTTTCACATTAAAAAGAAATAATATTAATCCAAAAGCATACACAAATGCTGTTGGTTTAATTCCTACTCCCGAATGATAAACATATAATAAGTATTTAGCACTAACACTAGATAATACTAAACCACATATTGTTATCAAAATAGGCCACCATAAAGAATAATTTCTGACTGAATATTTTCCCAAAATAATACCCAACATAAAAAACATGAACCAACAAGGAAGTGGACCTGCATACACTACAATCGGTAAAGATATTCCTTCAATTACAGTAAGCCGAACCATTAAGCCTACCCATATAATTGACATTAAAGAACTTCCCCACATTATCTTGTTATATTTTGATTCTAAACGTAATACAAAAGGAAGAATCAAATAACATTGAATAATAAATACTATAAAATAATATATTGAAAAACCACAAGAAAAGAAATTCACAATACTCTTGCCAATACCAACACCCCTATAAACAGCCAATATTAAAAGCGGTAATGACCAAAATAGAGTTGGAACATAAACTTTAGGTATTTGTTTCCTCCAAAAAACAACATACTGATCTCTATCCTTGATAACCTTTTGTGAAAGAAAGAACTCAGAGACTGCGATAAAAAGTGGTACAGCTGCATTCAACACTTGCCTAAACAAAATATTATTATCAATCGTATAACAATGAATACCGATAACCATAATTATTGCTACACCACGAAGAAAATCAAAATACAAATTACGATTTGTCATTTTTTATTCTTAATAATCGAAGTCCTTTATCAAGTAAAAGCATTCTTTCATGCTTTGTAATACCAATAAATAAACTAGTGACACTTACAGATAAAACACAAGTAAAGCCCACTGCAAAAAATCGCAACCAACCTTCCTCAATCTGCATGTGCACAAACATTGGCAATATGATTGAAACTATAACAGTACAAATAATAGGCGCATATATATTCTTCAAGTAGGCCCACATGGGAAGATTAATCAACTTTCTTAGCATGAACATCCTTGAAATCTGTGCTACAGATTCTACACAGAAATGAACAATAAAAACAGAATAAGCTGGTGCCCCCATCTTCAACACAATATAAGAAATGGGTAAAATTGCAAGCAAAATACCACCAACTACTGCTTGGTAGACTTTCACCTTCCCTGTAGCTTGATTCGCAATGATACAAGGATTTGCTGTTGTATAAACAAGAGAAATACACAACATAATTTGAGCAAAAATGACTGTATGATCAGGTACAGTCTTTAGCCAAAGAGTCAAAAGAAAATTCGTTTCAAGTAAAACAGGCAATGCAATAAAAAACAACAGTAAAAAAGAAAATCTAGCACTTCGGAACATTAAACTATGCATCTGATCCAAATTACCTGCTGCATAGCTTTTTGTAATCTGCGGATTAAGTGCCATCTGGAAGTTCATTACAAACTGCAATACAGCTGACTGTACCTGAATTGCTATACCCCGTGCTGCATTAACTATAGGACCAAAGAATACATTCAACATCATATTAATCCCCTGAGTGTATAAAATAACTGCAAGACTCCCCCAAAAACTCCAACCTGCAAATCCTAGCATTTCCTTGATGAGATCGCTATTCCAACGATGGATATAGGAAGATTCTTCAAAATGCCTCTTACAATAGGCTGCATAGACCAATCTGATTGAGAACTGTACCGCAAGAAGTAAAATCGCATAAACAATAAGTTTATCAAAAGGGAAAAGCATTAATAAATAGACAACCAACAGTTTCAATACGACTTCGACTACTGAAATCATGGCAAAAGCCGACATCTTTTCATGGGCTACGATGTCAGCATTATAGGGTATTGACATGATATTCAAAACACAAACAATGATGGAACATTGATACACCCACATCGCTGCAATCATTCTATCCTCAGGAATCACCAACTTTTCCTGTAAAAACCATAAACCCACCGTCTCTCCAAGTATAACAATAAGGATAGAAATCATCGCATGAATCTGAAGTGAAGTGCTAAACACTCTTTGAAGCCGTTCCTTATTTCCAGATCCGAGCTCAAAAGTTATATAGCGTTGAGTTGCAGCCACCATTCCTCCATTAATGAACGCAAACATGGAAACAATACCTCCAACGACATTGTAGACGCCATAATCTTCAATTCCTAATACCTGAAGGATAACTCTTGATGTAAACAAAGATACCAACATCATCAAGAGCATTCTTGCGTAAAGAAGAAGAGTATTTTTTGCTATTCGTTTATTATTTTCTGTATTATCAGACATGAAAAATGTATTTTATTCGAGAATGAACAGAAAGAAAATAAGCCTTTATTCTAAAGACCATTTTAGTGTTACATTCCACAACCTTTTTACCATATTTTCTATTGCTTTGAGCATTATCTCTTCTTGCCCGGGAATGATACGTACTTCTAAATTATGTTTAATCAACATTGCATTAGCGAATGCGTTAGCATCGATTTCCACACTTTGTGAGATGTTCTTTTGCCAAGAGTCGTCATCTCCTTCATTTCTGATATAAGTAGAAAATTCTTGTTTCCAAGATAATATCGTAACTGGGAGTTCACTTGATCTTCCTGTTACTTCAAATTCTTCAATCACTTTATGCTGATAAATATGCCTTGCTTCATGATATAGGATATATCGCAGGTCAAACTCTGCATCCTCACTGATGGAGTTTTTTATCCAATCCTCATTAATATATAGAGTATAATTTTGCATCTCTGCCGCATTGTCAACAGTAGCGAAACGTTGTCCTATTGTTTCATATTGAAGCTCATACTGCGAACCATCTATACGCAATACTTCACACGCTTCATCAAAATATGCTCTCAATTGAGCTTTTACTGAATCTTCTATCATATTATTATCAGTATATTTCTCTCAACTGATCCGCCATGTAATTCTCCACAACTGTTTCATTGAGCACAAGGTTTTCATCTTTCAAGAAGTTGTATTCAACGCCTATACGTTTATTTTATCACATCGTCCCTTTCCAAACCACCATATTATGGTCGCTATAAGATGTTTCCGGAGAATAGCATTCATAACCTTTCAACGATTCCGAATAGAAAACGTAATCAATCCGCCAAAGTTTGCATAACTGACGGAAGGTATATTGGTAGCCACTTCCGCAATCACGGAAACCATCTGTCAGGCCTTTCCGTAACTGATGGTACGTATAAGAAGCGGGCGTATCGTTGAAGTCGCCACAAACCAATACCGGATAAGGAGAACGTTCGATCTCGGCATGGATTGAATCGGCTTGTTCTGCTCGTTTCTGATAGTTGCTTTTCATTTTCAAGATCAAATCTTTGACTGCCTTTGCACGTATCTTCAACGTCTTGCCGGGAGCGGTAATGATACCGCGATAGGCATTGACGCTTGTTGTCTCAAAATGGTTGTTGATCACACGGATGTATTGGTTGTTTATTCTTACATCGGCTATCAATGACATATTACTGGAATTCTTATAATACAGAGCTTTTACCGAATGGATCGGATAACGGCTGTAGATCGTAGTCGGTAAATGGTCCGTACGCCGGCTGATATATTTATACAGTACATAATCGAAAGCGTACCGGATACTGTCCCGATGGTAATATCCGTCACCGGGAGCTTCCTGGAAGCAGATGATATCGGGTTGTAGCTGCTTGATATAAGCGGCGGCTTCGTTCATGGTATACTTTCTGTTCCAATAGAAATGGCTGGCGTTGTAGGTGACTACGGTCAGAGGGGTTCCTTCTTGTTCGGATACAGCCAGTTTATGCCAACACGAGGGTTGATAAACGGCTGACAGATAATCCGCATGAAGCAGGATCGCCAACAAAGGAACCATACATTTCCATTTCTTTTTTGTGAATAATTGTGTTACCAGCAACAACAGATTAACTGCCAATATCGGCCAAACCAACAATGTCAGGAAGGATAGCCAGATACAGATTCCACCAGCGTAATAGCCTCCGCCCAAACAGAGGGCGGATAATACTGCAAAAAACAGGAGTAGGGTATTATTCAGCCTTGTCCAACGCTTCATATACCGAATTCTTGCTCTTGAACTCAGGCACGATTCCTTTCATCATTCGGACGGTTCCCATTTTGTCTACTTTGATCGCGAGGTCGATCAAGGGGGACATGAGCGTACAGATGTCTTCGTAATCGTATTCCCGGACTTGGGCACGGTAGATCTTTTCGTTTTCCGTTGGTAATGTATTTTCTTTCGTTGCCAACAATTCTTCGTAGAGCTTTTCGCCCGGACGGAGGCCGGTATATTTGATCTCGATATCCTCGCCGGGGATAAGGCCTGCCAGTTCGATCATGCGGCGTGCCAGATCGGCGATCTTCACAGGGGTTCCCATATCGAAGACGAAGATTTCGTTTCCTTTGCCCATAAAGGTGGCTTCCAAAACCAAGCGGCAGGCTTCGGGGATCGTCATGAAGTAGCGGATGATGTCGGGATGGGTGACGGTCAGAGGGCCGCCCTTTGCCAACTGTTCGCGGAAACGGGGAATGACGGAACCGTTGCTGCCTAACACGTTTCCGAAACGGGTGGTGATAAAGCGGGTTTTACCGGATTGCCGACCTTTGCTGATAGCGATGCTCAGGCTTTGCACATACATCTCTGCCAAACGCTTGGACGCTCCCATGACGTTGGTCGGGTTGACGGCTTTATCGGTCGAGACCATGATGAACTTATCTACGTCGTACTTGACTGCCATATCAGCTACGTTACGCGTACCATAAACATTCGTATGGACGGCTTCGCAGGGATTCTCTTCCATCAGGGGCACATGCTTGTAGGCGGCGGCATGGAACACGATATGGGGACGGAAACGCTGGTAGATGCTTTCGACACGGTGGATCATGCGGATGTCTCCCATGACCGGGGTAAACTCGACATCGGGGAACTTTTCTTCCAACTCCAGCCGGATGTTGTGCATCGGGGTTTCGGCACTGTCGAACAGAACCAATTGTTTCAGCCCGAAATGGCAGAGTTGCCGACAGAGTTCGCTACCGATGGAACCGGCGGCTCCGGTGACCAAAACGACTTTGCCTTTCAGGGAACCTGCGATCTCCTCCATGTTGATACGGATCTCTTCGCGTCCTAACAGGTCTTCGATGCGGACTTCGGGAAGGGCACGCAATTGTATTTTACCTCCCTGGAGTTCGTCGATGGAGGGCAACAACAGCATACGGATCTTCTTTTTCTCGCAAAAACGGACCAGACGTTCGCTTTCCTCTTTTACGACTTTATAATCGGTAAAAAGAATGGCCTTGATGTTATAGCGGTTCACCAAGCGGTTGAATTCTGCCTGGTCGGATACAAAATAGACTTTATAGATTCCTATACGCATGGAGATTCTCGGTCCGAAACGGAGAAAACCTTCGACCTGATAGGATGAGTTTTCACGTAAAAACGAGTCGTTCAAGAATGCCGGAGAAGATTTTTCATGCCCGAAAACCAACAGTTTATCTTTACTACGGGAAGTCATGCTACTTATCATAAAAGTATAGCCCGTGATCAGGAAGACACGGAAAATCGTCAAGATAAAGAAGGTGAGAAAGAAATCGATCACACTTCCTAGCAGGAAGCTACGGAAAGAAAAGGTTTCAGTCAGCAGGAAAAGGACAGGCAGAACGATCGCCACTTTCAGGGAGGAGGCCATAGCGATACGCCCCGTCTCGGTAAAAGCAGAGTGACGGATAATTCCTTTATAGGTCTGACAAACAAAAAAACTGACGATGCTACAAAACGCCGAAGCTAAAAAGACTCTGAATACAACTTGGTTGGAGTAGTCGCAATCTAAAATGTAGCTGATTAAAGCCAAGGAAGTGATGGTCGAAAAAACAGAAAGAAACAGATCAATCAGGAGAATAACCCAACGATTGATATATTTCTCTCGCGTCAGCCTTAATAGTAAATAATTGATTTTCATATAATTAAAACATTTATTACCCCACACAAAAGTTCGTCAGTCCCGATACAGACAACGTAATCGAAAAATCTTGGCTACAAAATCTCAAAATAAAATATCATTAATTTGTATTAGAAACAGTAGAAATTTTGTACTTTAAAGTACAAAATAAGAGGTATTTAAATACCTCTTCAGGCGATAAATAATATTCTATTTTGACAGTGCAAAGATATTCAATTTCTTTGATATTCAAACTTTTTCGAATTTTAATAGCTTAATTATCAATCACATCCGAATTTTTGCAAAAATGTATGATAATCATGTATTAATTTTATTATTCACTTTAATTCACAAGAATATATCCTTGCTATTATAGTTAGATACAACCTTAATGACATCTATAAAATAATATATGATTATCATTTATTATTGAAAAATTTCATTCTAATTACAAATTAGACTATTTCTAAATAGTGTAATTTCAGCCGCACTTTTTCAACCGTATAACAATGAAGGATAATCAATCTTGATTTTTCCTTTCTTAACCACTTATTACAAATAGCTCATTTACAATAAATTATCATACATATTATTTCATACCAAAGTTCGTCAGTCCCAAAAGCAGGGAAGGCGTAACAAATTGGTTATATGATGATTAATCGTCTTCTAAATGACTAAAAAAACGTACGTTTTTTTTAGTCATTTTATATCTGAAATATTGTTAATGGCTGACTATCAGAGAGTATCAGATCTATCCATTGATACATCTGACTGACAAGAAAATAAAAAACAAATAAGAATATTTGATATTCAAAGATTTTAAGTATATTTGCTTCCTCTAAATGACTAAAAAAAACGTACGTTTTTTTTAGTCATTTTATTTTTACGGAGCTTTAGCAGAGATTGATAGTTTTTAATCTCTTTTTTAGAAAAACGGAGGTAGGAAGGGGTAAATGAAAAAAGGGTACATCAAATGAATGACATACCCTTTTATGATCCAAATAAAGACGGCTTATTCGATCGTGCTAATCGTAGAAATCATACCGAACTTTTCGTTATCGTTCAGATTCCAGATCACTTCACCTTTATCATTGATTTCGAATACCTGGGGGCTGTTGGCCTCTACGGCATTCTTGTCATGTCCCTGCCAGTTGCAGACGTACAGGCCGCCATCCTTTGCAGGAAGCAAGCCGGCGACGAAGAACAGGCGGGCTCCTTTGATATCGTTCTCACCGTAACGGCGGGCTACTTCGCCGTTGTCGAGGTTCACTTCCATCAGGGAGTGACCGTCACCACAGGCAACCCAATGGTTCCCGTTAGCCAATGCCAATGTCGTGAAGGGTGTTCCTTCGAGACGGGTGATCTTCACGACTTCGCCTCGCGGAGAGATCTCGCGCACGTCGGAAGTGGCAAAGAGGGGCATCAGGTAGTTACCGCGGGCATTCTTGTTCAGCTGGCGGAACTGGGCATGCGGATGTTCGATGCCTGTCTCATATTCGGTACGCGACAGGATTTCTCCCTTCGGGCTCACCTCCATGATGACAGCCGGATGGCCTACCCAACCCAAAAGATAGTTACCGTCGGGCAACACGCGGGCAGTCTGCATCTCACAGGTATCGGGAGCGGCAATATTCCAGATCTCCTGATGGTTGCGGTCAATCAGCTTCGCACCTCTGGCATAGGCAAAGAGGATATTCCCGTCGGGAGTGGCAACAGCAGAGTTGCATTCCCAGCCTTTTTCGAGGGGATGCTCCCACTCTACCTGCTTGGTGTTCTTATCGATGATCACGATCTTGTTCCAGCCGGAACCACCCAACAGCAATTTTTCTGTCTTCTTCTCGCAGGATGTAGCGGTTACCAGCAACAATGCGGAACAGAGATAAGTAAATAATTTATGCATAATTAATAATTTATCAATTTGCGAATGTGCCAATATGCCGGTGAAATACTCCAAATGGGACATTCATTCCATTGGTACATTGGCATATTGACCCATTAGCACATTATTGTAAATCCTTGAACATTTCGAAACCTTGTTCCGGTGTCAAGCCTTCGTGTACGACAGCGTGTACGGCCTGGATCATGGCGGCAGGGTTTTCGCTCTGGAAGACGTTACGTCCCATATCGACACCGGCAGCACCGTCGTTAACGGCGTTGTAGCAGAGTTCGAGTGCTTCCTTTTCAGGCAGTTTCTTACCTCCGGCGATCACAACGGGAACCGGACAGGCGGCAGCTACCTTTTCGAAACCGTCGCAGTAGTAAGTCTTCACGATAGAAGCACCGTTCTCGGCGCATACGCGCGATGCGAGTGCGAAGTAACGGGAGTCGCGTGCCATCTGTTTGCCGACAGCCGTCACACCCATGACGGGGATGCCATAGCGGTTTCCCATATCGACTGCTTCCACCAAGTTGGCTGCCGTGATGGCTTCCTGTTCGCCATCGCCGGCAGAGAACATGACTGCCATAGCGGAAGCATTGTAACGGATCGCATCTTCGATATCGATCAAGACGTTACGGTTCAATTCCGTCAGGATCGTAGAACCGGCATCCGAACGGAGGCAGACGGGCTTGTTGATGTTGGCGGGAATGGAAGTTTGCAAGATACCGCGCGTACACATGATACAGTCGGCATATTGTACGAGGGGAACGATATTCAGGTCGATACGTTCCAAACCTGAAGTCGGACCCATGATAAACCCGTGGTCGAATGCCAACATAACGGCACGGCCTGTTTTCGGGTTGAAGATACGAGAGAGGCGGTCTTTCATACCCCAAGAGTAGTTAGACGCACCTTTTACATGAAAATTGTCGAATTGGGAAGTTTGTCCGAAGCCGAAATTATTCGCTTCTCTGAACCCATCCATATCTGCCATAGCTTTTTTCCTTTCTTAATTTTTAATTCTTAATTCTTAATTTCTCAAAGCGCTTGTGCAAACGATTCGAACATGCAGCTCCAAGAGGTTGCACCGCTGTCGGCATAACCGACGGAACGTTCGCCGTAGTTACGGGCACGGCCGAAGTTGGCTTTCATTTCTACGGTCGAAGCAGCACCGGCAAGGGCGGCTTTCGCTCCGGCTTCGAGGATTTCCTTGATATCGTCCGAAGGACATGCCTGGATCGCTTCCACAGCCGGGATCAGGGCGTCCATCATGGTCTTGTCGCCTTTCTGGGCTTTCGTCTGTTTCTGCACGTTGGCAAGACCGCCGGCAAACATGGCTTTCACTCCGGCTGCATCCAGTTCCGTACCGGAAGCATGGTCGCTCATACCTAAGAAGAAAGCCCCCAACAGCGTACTGGTGGAACCGCTTACCTGCAACATGACGTCAAAACCCATATCGTTCAGCATGGTTTTGAACTCCGTTCCTTTCTGGGCCGTAGCCACGATAGCGGACATGGCTGTCACAATTGCCTGGCCGTGGTCGCCGTCACCGATAACGGCGTCCAGTTTAGAAAATTCGTCTTCGCGTTCTTTGATGTTCTTCAAGGCGTTGTCGAGCATCGCCTTGAAGTTTTCGATAGTCAGTTGTTTCATATCTCGTTTATTTACCGATTGTTGTCCAGTAAGGTGCATCAGCACGTTTGTTCTTCAGATAGTCGATATGATCTTCGTCGAGGATAGCCATGATCATCTGGAAACCAGCCTGTTCCTGTACGGTCAGGATTTCCTGGATGCGGCTTACGACAACCTGGAGGCCACGGGCTTCCAGTTCCTTGTAGGCCTTACGGAAGATGATGTTCAACTCCATGTGGGTAGTCGCTCCTACGCCGTTGATGATAAGCATCATCTTGTCGCCAGCCTTCGGCTTGAGCTGCTGGCAAAGCAGGTCTACCATCTCGGCAGCCGTATCGTCGGCAGATACAAGCGGTTTCTGTCCTCCACCGCCTTCGCCGTGCTGTCCCATACCGATCTCCATGATGCCCTGGGGCAGGTCGGTGATCGTACCGCCGTTCTGCGGATGCGTACAAGAGCGCATGGCAACGGCCAGAGTAGCGACGTTGTTGTTATAGCGTTCGGCGATTTCGACCAGCTCGTCAAGCGTCTTGCCTTCTTCGGCTGCAGCACCTAATATTTTATACAAAGGCACACAACCGGCCAAGCCGCGACGGTCGTTGATGTCGGCACCGATACCGGCGCTGATATCGTCGTGAGTCAGCACTTGTTTCACCTTAATGCCTACACGTTCTGCCAACTGGCAAGCCATGTTCGCACTCATCACGTCGCCAGAGTGGTTCAGGACAACCAACAGGATACCGGCTTCACGCTTCATCAGCTGCAAAGCCTGGAACAGACGCTGTGCACCGGGAGCGGCAAAGATGTCGCCCACGACAGAGCAGTCCAGCATACCTTCGCCTACGAATCCGCTCAATGCGGGTTCATGACCGGAACCGCCCAAAGTCACGATAGCCACTTTGTCTTCGCTCTTCGGATTGGCACGTACGACGATGTTTTCACCACCTAACTTGACCTGGTCCGGATATGCCAATACATAACCTTCCAACAATTCGGGTGTTATCTGTTCGGGATCATTTATAAATTTTGTCTTTATGTCTGACATGGTATATTCCTCCTTTATTTAAGTATGTTATTAATGTTATTATTTGATTTCCATGATTTCAATGGCGATGCCTTCTTCTTCGATGAAAGCGATCGTCAGGTGTTCGTCGCATACGGCCGGGCCGAAGATCACCTTCTTGCCTTTCAACTCTTCCTCCAAAGAAGGAACGGTGTAGGCAATGTGTCCCTGTTTCTGTACCAGTTCGGGCAGACAGCTGCCTTCCTCGAATTTCAGGAATTCGATGCGATTCGGACTTTTGCTATAGTCTGTCAACCATACTTTCAGGCCTTCGTTAAACATAGCCCCTTCTACTTGTTCTGTCGTTACGATACCGACATGATTAAATGTTCTCATGACTAATTAATTTTAAGTGTTCGTACTATTTTTTTATTCGTTATCAGTTCTCTCAACCTCAAAACATAGATGTTTCGCATTCAAAACACCGGTGTTTCGTTTTCAAAACATATATGTTTCACACCTTCGTCTTCCATCTCCTGTACGAAAGGACAGCCAAGATAACGACTACCCCCAAGGCGATATAAAGATAGGTGAATATTCCATGCACATTATCATTTTGACCGTATGAATGCATTCCGCTCAGGAAATAATTGACACCGAAGAAAGTCATCAGCACGGAAGCGAACGCGATCACGGATGCCAGATTGAACAACCAAAGACTATTCCAGCGTTTCACCAAGTGGAGATGAGTCACTACGGCATAGACGACCATCGTGATCAGCGCCCAAGTCTCCTTCGGGTCCCACCCCCAATAACGGCCCCAGGACTCATTCGCCCAGACAGCACCGAGGAAAGTGCCGACAGTCATCAGGGCAAGCCCTACCCACAACGCCATCTCACCCACAATACTCAGTTCGGTGATACGGGCTTTCAATATCTCTTTGTTCTTCTTTCCGGCGACGGACATCATCACCATATTGGTCAGCCCGATCAGGCAACTGATACCGAAAAAGCCGTAAGCGGCAACAATGACCGCCACATGGAACATCAGCCACGGCGATTTCAGGACCGGTACGAGCGGATTGATCTCAGGGTCCATCCAGTTCAGACCGGAGACGAAGAGGATGATACCGCCGAACAGGGTGGCCAGCGCGAAGGTGATCGTACTACGGCGCACGAACAACAGTCCGGCAAGGACAGTCGCCCATCCCACATAGACCATCGTCTCGTAGGAATTGCTCCAAGGAGCATAGCCACCGATATACCAGCGCATCCCCATTCCGAACATATGATAATGGAAGACGACCAGTACGCCGGCTCCTAACAGCCATACGGCAACCTTCATCCAGCGGGTCCGGCGGAACAGCATCGCGAAAGAAAGGACCAACAACAGTCCGCCCAAGACCAGATAGCCGATCTTGCAATAACGGAAAACATCCATCTTGTTATATTTCAATTCGGCCTGCATGCGCTTCGGACTGATATCGAGTGTCTTGTTCTTGGCTTGCTGGTAGGTGTCGATCATGCCGACCACTTCATCGGCTTTCGCCCAATCGCCGCTCTTCAAGCCCTCCTGCACTTCGCCTAAATACCAGTCGAAAATACGGGATACGAACATGGAGTCTTTGCCGGTAAAGGCAGAGAGGTCGTCGCCGGGTGCATACCATTTATGATTCGGATCGTCTTCTTTCGGAAAAAGGTTTAGCATCTGGTGATTGATCAGCTGATGGAAGATGTTCAACTGCTCGTCCAGTTTCATCAGGTCCTTGTCGAAACGCGTACGCTGGGCAGGCATCTTGTTATAGGCTTCTTCCAGCTTCTCTTGCAACTTGTAGCTGCCGTTACTGTCGAAGGCCTGGATATAGGCGCACTCGCCGTCCGTCAGGTCATAATAGGCGGCCAACTCCGGATTGGACAGGGCGATAAAGGGAACGCGCATCCACATATCGGGCATGGCTAAAAGGCTCAAAAGGAACTGGTCAGAGTTCAACTGACCGATCTTATCCGACTTATGGAGCTTACGTAGAATCTCCGAAGAGAAGGTATTGACCGGCATCATACGGCCGCTACCCGACTGGATCGGAAGGGCTCCGAAGAGGGCAGCATGTTCCGGGCTCACCGCATATTTCTGCACGGCATCGAGCATCGGGGAAGCCTTCCCGCCGGCATTTACGGACAGGGGAACGGCAAGGAGCGCAAGCAACAGGACCCTTACGTTGGTCGCCTTGCGCAATTCTTTCAGGCGGCGGCTCTGACGCATGAAGCGGGAATCCTTACCGACCAGGCAAAGGATCAGGCCGATGACCAGCAACAGATATCCGGTGTAGGTGATGTTCCGCCCCGCCACGTCGCGGTTGACGGAAAGGATGGTCCCGTGTTCGTCCTGGTCATAGGAGGCCTGGAAGAAACGGTAGCCTTTTACATCCAATACGTTATTCATAAAGATCCGCTCTTCGCGGTCTTCCCCGTCCACATGGACGATCACTTCACTCTCGTAGGAAGAGGGACTGGCGGAACCGGGATAGCGGGTTAAGGTGAATTTCTTCAGTTCAACGGAAAAAGGCAGGGTATGAAAGGTCGTGTTATCGGAAGTGCGGACAGCAATCTGGTTGCTTGTCTCCCCTTCACGCAGATGCAAGATTCCTTCTTCGCCGAAAAGGAAAGAGGTCAAGGCGCCGAGAAGGATGATGATAAAGGCGAAATGAGTCAGCATCAGTCCCCATTTGCCGCGTTTCAGGTATTGGTGTTTGATCGTAGCCGCGATAAAATTAACAACTAAAAGGAATTGGAGCAGAAAAAACAGGGGGGAATAATAAACCATTGCTTTGGCTGTCGCTGTACCGTGATACTTTTCGATGAAAGTGGCAACGGCCAGGCCAAAGGCATAAATCAGTAACAGGACGATCGTCGTTACAAAGGAGGAGAAAAATCTTTCGAGATTTGTTTTCATTTACTTTTTTATTAGAGTTCACAGATGCGGCAAATGTACGCAGATTAATCGTTTGATGAAATAACCGGTGGCAATCCGCCACATCTGTGTCCTCTATTAGTTGATAGATATCATCTATACCTTTTCATTATCAATCTTCAATGATCATACGGAAGCCGACGTTGAACACACGCTGGTACGGATAGTAAGCCTTACGCGTATGGGAAGCCGCATACTTCGGACGGTCGATATAAGAACCGCCGCGGGCCACCTTGTATTCGGATGTCTCTTTCGTCTTCTCATTGTACGGATACGATACATAGTCGGAACGGGTCCATTCGGCTACGTTTCCGTGCATGCTGTACAGACCGAACGGATTGGCCTCATAAGCCTTGCCGCCGACCTGGACCAGGTTACCATCGTCCACGCTCTCTTCTTTCGGAAGGAAGGTATAGTACTTGTACCACGGGTTGGTCTTCGCCATCGGCTGCGGGTCTACACCGTAAACGGCAAACAACAGCGTTGTCTTGTCCGCCAGATTGTCCTTCTTGCCGAAGTCCGCATGCATGTCGCCATACCAGAAGTCCTGGTCGCTACCGGCGCGGCAAGCCCACTCCCACTGTGCTTCTGTCGGAAGCGTGATCTTGAGACCGGTCTTTTCGCTCAGTTTCCGGCAGAATTCCATAGCATCGTTGTAGCTGACACGGATAACAGGCTGTTCCGGTTTATTGGCCGGATATCCCTGAACCACGTGGTCTTTCCACTGCTGGTCGACGAAACGGCTGTCGTGATCCGGGAAGACAACGTTGAACTGTTCGTTCGTCGTTTCCAGCTCGGCCATCCAGAAGGCTTTGTCGATCTTCACCTTGGCAGTCGGATAAGCATCCGGTTCGCCACGGTAGCTACCCATCACGAACTCACCGGCCGGGATACGGACGAAATTGACTTTCACACCCGGAGCGATCTCAACCACCTTACGGGTTTCCTTCTCCTTAGCCAGCATTTCCTTGATCCGGTCAGCACCGAAAGGCCAACCTTTCACCTTCAAGGTCTTTTCCTTTACAGGAGCGGCCTTTTCAGGCATTACCGGGGTGATCGGGCCTTGTTTCTTCAGGTAGTCGGCATAGTCGGCGATTTCTTTCTTCCAGTCGACACCGGCTCCGTTCGCATACTTGTCGGTCAATTCCTTACGACGCTTGATCTGGTCGAATCCCTTATAAGGAAGATCAGTCAATACGTTCGCATTGAAATAACCCTTGTCGGGAGCGTTGTAGTCGATCCAGTTATAAAGCGTCTTCCATTCCTTATCGGTCAGTTTCACGTTGTGATGGCCTTTCTTCAGCAAGCGTACCAATTCGCTCGTGTTGGGATGATATTCGTACGGCTGCAAAACGACCATGTCGCCTTCGCCTCCCTGACGATGCACATACGGATGCAAGTTCAGATAAGACGTGCCATAACCTAGCTTGTCTTTCTTTCCACCCCGCAGGTCGAACGCTTTTCCTTCACCGTTATGACAAGCGATACAAGCGCGGTCCAGGATCGGCTGCACTTCCAGGTCGAACGTGAAAGAGCGTGTACCGCCTTCGGGCAGAGTCAAGGCAGACGGAGCTTTCTGCGAAGCGATCACACGTTTCGGGATCGCGATCTGGTTCTGGTCTTCATGACAACCGATACAGGAAACCACTTCGCCCGGCTGACCGGTCACCCAGCTTCGCATCCACTGGATAGCCACGCCATCCTTATCCAAAGGCTGGATGGAGATCGGTGTATTGGCAGGAGCTTTGAAGATCACGGAACCGTCTTCTTCGACAGGAACCGTCCCCAACATACGCTTGATATCCCAACCGGACTGGATTCCGTGCCAGTTATGGTCGGAACGGGTCTTTACATACGCATATTCGTAAGCATGCAGACGCAGAGACTTGACCGTTCCGCGAGGAATACCTTTCAGGCCTTCTCCTTCGTAGATATCCTGAATAAAGAAGGTCGCTTCCTTTTCATTCAGTTTCACACGGTCGGGAATGGACGGAGGAGTCTTTGTCTTGCGCACCAGGATCGGGCTGATATAGCCTTCGCCTTCTGCCTGCATCAGACAGGTCACGTTGTCGTAGACGTCCACCAGATAGAGTCCCCACAAGGCATGCGGGTCCAACTTGGCTGCAACCAGGAAGTATTTGTCGTTCAGCGGAGTCGGTTTGATGAACTGCGGCCATACACCGTTTACCAACTGGTCCTTGATTTCTTCTTTGATCGGACGGTTACGGTGAGGGATTTCCTGTACCATACCGGCTGTGCTCTTACGTCCCTTGGTCGGATCGAAGATGATCATACGGCCTGAACGTGCCACACCGTGGTGGCCGGAGATGATACCGACGAACGCCGAACCGTGGCCGGGCAACGGCTGCACGTCGAACGTACTGTTCGGGAACATCGCACCGCTACCGTAGAGGGCTTTGTTTTCCGTTCCGTCCGGGTTCATGTGCATTACGATACGGGAATAGTAGTGGGTCAGGTCGGTGTACTCCCAGCGGGTGTACATCACACGGCCGTTATTCATGATGACCGGATTCCAGTTGGCGTCCTGGTCGAATGTCAGGCGGCGCATGCTCTTGTCCTTCGGGTCATACAGCACCATGTTACCTACCGCATCGCTACCGTTCACACAAGGAACACCCTGGTAACCGATGTTGGAGATAGCGATCACACGACCGTCGGGCAGGTAAGTACCATCGTAGAACTCCAGATCCGGCTCATCGTTTTCCACAAGCGGCTTGAAGCCTGTCCCATCCAGATTCACTTCATAGATGTTCCAACGCTTGTCGTCCTGTGTCTGTGTGAACATCACACGGTCACCGTCCCAATGCAGTTTCAGGTCAGCGATGGAAGAACCGTTTTTCGGTTTGTAGACCTGACGCATCTGTATATCGCCACGCAGATTGGAGAGTTCGACGATCTCGGCATCGAAGCCCTCACGACCGGCAGATTCCTGGTTACTCCAGTTATTGGCCTGAGTCCCCAAGGAAGGAGTCATGATCTGGTGTGCCTTTGAACCTACCTTGAAACGGGCTGCCACGATCTTGTCGGCATCCAGCAACGGGTTAGCCAGCAAGATGGCACGTTTGCATTCCAATGCTTTCTTGGCATCGGCGATAGCCTGTTCGTCACCGTTATAGATGCCTTTGAAACCTTTCTTTTCGAGCCGTACCAGTTCGTTCAGCATCGGTTCGTATTTGGCGGCGTCGTAGCCTTTCTGCTTTTTCATATCGGCGAAAGCCAATTTGACAGCCTCGACGTTCAGCCATTCCAAATCGCTCTGAAGCGTGTACAGTTCCTGTACTTTCTCAACCAGTTCGAGATATTTGCGTATCTGTGTATTGAGATCTTTTTCGTTTGCGATCTGCTTTGCCACATTCGAATAGTAGGCTCCGTCCTTCAACCGGGCGATCGCATTATCCGCAGCCTGCTTTTCGACTGAGGCATCCGGGGTGATCAACCAGGTATCCAGGCCGTCCAGTACCGCACCCAGCATACCGATTTCTTCCGGATACTTGTTGTTCAATTCTTCCGCCACAAAGGTCGGAACCGTATTCAATGCCTGGAAAAACACACTTCCGCCACTTGAAGTATCATCGATACCGACTTCGGCTTCGAAGCGGACATACTGGCCACCCACCGGGTATACCAACGTGCCGTTCGCATGGCAGAACACACCGTGTTTGTATTCCTTTCCAGCAATAACGATCTCATGATCGTATGCATTCGTGTTCATCTTGGGTTTTGCCCAACCGGCAACACCGTATTCATAAGGAACTTCGTCCAACCATACGGCTGTACCATCGGCTTTGATCAAACGGGCATTCGCCCATACAGCCTGGTCGTAATCCGTACCATCGGGACCACCGGCCGTTACAAGCACCAGCTTATCCACGCCTTTCAAGTCTACCACGAAAGGTTCGGCTTTCGCCTTATGCTTCATCCAGGTAGAGACGATCGGCATTCCGGATTTCTTCAGCTTTGCCTGTAATTCCGTTTTAGCTTTGACTGAAGCATCAATCCACGTTTCCGCCTTCTTCTGCTTAGGGCCGGCAGACACCATAACAGAAGAGGACAGAAAGAGTGATACTAATAAATAGTATTTGTTCATGTAATAAATTATAAGGTGTTTATTACTTATTATAACGCAGCTTTCGTGTTGGTGAAGCGCAAGCCGTCATTATCGTGGTAGCATGCCCATTCATCAACAATAGCACCTTCAGGACCAGCCATCATAAAGTGGAATGTTTCCAGTTTTTTCAGGCGAAGAACATCACCTACATTCTGTACGACGAAATTTTTGCTCTTGATCGCACCGTGGGTAGCGGGGATAGCAGGAGCGCTCGGAGTCTCGTCACCTACTTCAGAGAAGTTGTAAACCCATCCCTTTTCTACCATCCAGGATTCATGTTTAGCCGGGAATTTGGTCTTTACATGCGCATGTTCGGGGATCATCTGTCCCGGAAGCAGGTAGATCGCGTGAGCGAAGTAGCCGTATTCAGGATCGTTGACCCAGAAAATACCACCCATACCCACGTTTTCAAAATCACCCAGACCGAAATCAGTCACCCACATGTCCTTAGCCATCAGTTCGGTGAAAGGAACACCGTAGAAAGCGAACATGTCTTTCATTGCTTCCATAGCAACATCCTGTTGGAACTTGCCGTCTTTGTAGAAGTCGGCATTCGTGTACTTCTTAGAATACTTCATTTCTTTATTATTTTTACAGTTAGCATTGTTGTTACATTCATTCTTGCAGTCGTTTCCGCACTGTTCGGTGCATTGTCCTTCGCCTGCCGCTGCGCAACAGGTAGCCTCGCCAGTAGATGTTTTGCCGTTACATGCAGCCATCGAAAGCAGGAGGGCTCCCATAGCGGCCGATTTCATAAGATTCTTTTTCATTTTTTCTCTTGTTTATTTAGTTAGTAATATTTGTTCTTTACCTATCACCTGTCCCCCGCCGGAGAAGCTCTCGTTTCCATAAGGTGAAACGCCTGTCTCCATACGAGGGAACTTTCGTTTCATGCCTATGAGACGTCTACTCGATGGCGATCCCTTCTATTTCGATCAATAACTCATCCCGGCAAACGTCCGCCCACATATAAGATATGGGAATATTCAAACCATATCCTTCCAGCAGTTCTCGTGCCTCCTCATAGAAGGATTTCTCTTTCAGATAGACACGCAGCATTTTCAGTTTCGCCTTACCAATCAGCTGGCCGATGTTTTCCATCGTGATATGGAGCTGGCGTCCGAGCCCTACCCCAACCAGGCTTTCCTCCCCACGGATAGCTGCCGTACCGGAAATATAAACGATCCGCCGGTCATCGAAAGTCATGCTTTTGGCCCGTTCGAACTTCGGAGTGGCTTTCTTCTGCTGGGCAGCTTCGAGGACCTGGTCCGAATAGGCGTGGGCGGCTATCTGCAATTTATTGTCGATCGGGGTGGCATAGCATTCGGGACGGGCGAACACGGCCGCATCCAAATCGACCAGTATGCCCCCCAAGTTGGCCCCAATACCGGTAGCAGCCGGATAACCGTTGCTCCAGTCCGTCTTTCCATAGAAATCGGCACGGGCGTTGTTGAACATCTGGTAATGCTGGTCTGGCCCGTCGAAGCGGGTGATCTGCTCGATGTAGTTCCACTGGCGGATGATGCAGTTTACGGGGAAGCCTTCCCGGCGCATCACCTCTCCCATCATGTGGAATACTTCGGCGGACTGCTGCTGGATACCGAAGTTTATCACATCCCCGTGGAAGCCGCCGGCAAAGAGAAAACGGCCATCGGCATTTTCCAGTACGACATACGGGAAGCCACCGTGACGGCGGAAGGTGATATGATCGTCTTCGTCCGCTTTGTAGCTATGGACTTCCAAGATCAGTCCGGCATTCAGAGGTGGCTGGGAAACATAACTCAATACCGGTTCATGATTCCCATAAAACTTACGGATTTTCTCACGCAACATGATGCGGCGGGAGACGTATTGTTCGTTGTCGTTCGGCATGCCGAAGAATGCCAAACGGAGAATCTGTTCGTCTTGAGGCAACTGTGCCAGCAGGGCGTCTACCATTTCACCGAAAGTAGCCAGTCCGGTCGTATAGATATTATAATGTATTTTATCGCAATAATTCATAAAGAGTTCACATATTCGGTTAATGCTTCGATATCTTTCTCTGAAACTTTCTTCTCGATGCCGTGTTTATGGACACTGAACACTTCCTTCATGGTAGCGGCACGTCCGTCGAACAAATAGGGAGCCGTACGCCACACTTCACGCAAAGTCGGAGTATCCCAACCTTTTTCGAACTCTATATCCTCACCTATGCGGTGGTATTTCATATCCGTATAATAAACACCGCTATGGCATTCCCCGCATTTCAGCTTTTCGAAAACCTTCTGTCCTTCCTTTGCCAAATCAGACAGCTCGCCGTTCACCAAGTAAGGACTGGGCACGGGACGAAGTGATTTCAAATAGGCATCCACACAAGCGGCATCTTCTTCCGAGACTTCAAAAAACTGGATGAAGTTGAATCCTGCCCGCACAGCCCGTTCCGCATGTTCACGGATACCGGAAATCATATTGGGAGGAGTCATATGGCTAAAGAGCATGCTCTTGCAGTTCTTGGAATTGCCGACACCGTCATTCATCAAGTCCCAGTTCATGCCGTCCGTCCGGGCATCCCCCGGATGGCAGCCGTTACAGCTCTGCCAGTTCTGGAAGCAGTGAGAAGCATCGTTGAAGTAGCGTTCACCCTTGTTTTCAGCCGTTTCTTCACGTCCGGGATTCAGCTCGACCGACGTCACTTCGTTCGTATTGATATCCATTATGTTCAGGATATCGGCAAAGTAAGTCGGGATAATCAGCTTGTCACCGTTCAGGATCATATTGCGAGGACCGTTCCCCTCCAGTGGGATACGTTCGCGGAGGCCATACAAGAAAGTCAGGTCGTAGTCCAACACCGCCTTATTGGGATAGTTCAGGAATTTCTCCAACATCGCCTTATGGTCAATCACGCTGACCTCGTGCGTTCCCGAATGAGAGATGAAAACAGACTCGTCGTTGCAGGCAATGCTCCAGATACCGGCCGCCCCCCGTTCGGGTTCATCCACGACGATGGCTCCCAAGAACTCCTGCTTGTCGACATCGATCACGCTGAAAGCACTCGTGTTCATCCATCCCTGCTGCAATTGAGATGTAGGGACGGTGAAACGCCCCAAGTTGTGGGATACATATATATATTTGCCGTCGGGAGTTATACAGATTCCCCGAAGGGCATTGCTTCCGTTTGCCAACTGGATGTCCTTCACCTTCGTGAAGCCATCCATTTCGATGACGGATACACAGGCGGCCACATAATCGAGGTCAGCCCGCTGTGCAGGAAGGAAGTTCGTGACGAACATATATTTGCCGTCCTTGCTGAACACGGCGGACTTCGGTTCGCGCAATACCTTCACCGTACGCATCACCTTCCGCGCAACCGGATCGATTTCGGAAATCGTGGTCTGGAACTGGTTACATACATATATATGCTTCTTGTCCGGACCGAACATCGGATGACATGCTCCCGAACCGGTCGGAATAGAAGCCTCCACCCTGCCCGATTCGAGCGAGAGGATCTGTAAATGGCCTGTCGTTCCGAATGTAGTCACATATGCCTTGTCGCCATCCAAAAGGATACCCGTAGGCGTTTCGTCCATCGGGAAAGAACGCAACAATGTCTTGCCATCAGGCGAAAAAACATCCACCCGCTTTACTCCTTTATCTGTCATCAGCAACTCACCTTTGGCGTTCGCCACGACATCTGTCGGGAAGAACGGTGGGTTGCCTGCTGAAGCAAAGGAGATGCAACAGCAGGCAAAACAAGCCACCAGTGAGTTTTTAAACATGTATTTTCGTGTGTTCATGGTATATTATATTTTTTTTGCTTTACTATATCCCAACTCAAGAGAAATCGTCTGGGCCACTTTCCTTATACAGTCTGCCGAAACACGTACAACCTCTTTCGACAGCCGGTCCTTAGGGCCTGAAATCCAAATTGCCCCGCAAGGATAACCCGTATAATTAAAGATAGGCGCCCCGATGCAAATCACACCGTTCAGTTCTTCCTCATTATCCATGGCATAGCCCAATTTCCGGACCTTCTCAAGTTCCTCCAGATAAGCGTCACGTGTAGTAATAGTCCGGGCGTTGTAGCGTGTAAATTCCATATAAGACAAATACCGGTCCCGGACTGTATTCGGCAAATAAGCCATGATCGCCTTTCCCGGAGCCGAACAGTGCAAATCGAAAGGTTTTCCCGGCGAGAGGATAAAACGGAACGTATGATGTCCCTGCGCCTGCTCGATAAAGATACCTTTCCGGTCCCCCAGCACGCCGAAGCATGCCGTCTCTTTCACCTGGTCGCGCAAATCGCGCAAACGAGGCAAAACAGTTTCCAGCAAATTGTGTTCATTCAACGATCTGAATCCCAAAGTTAGTAATTTACGGGATAACTTGTACCTTTTTGTGTCTTCATTATAGATCAAATAATCCAGACGGACCAACGTATTTAAAATACGGTAGGCCGTAGTCTGTGAAATATCAAGGGCGGACTTGATATCCTGAAGCGTCTCACCCTGGGTGTGAAGCGACAAGTACTCAAGTACAGCGATCCCTTTTTCGAGATTCGGAACCTTGTAGTTCTCTTCTGCTTTTTCCATATTTGGAATAACGCTTTCCATATTTGAAATATTGTTTCAGATTTGAATCAAATATAAAAGAGAGCGAATAAATGCAAGCAGGATGTTTGTAAAAATTAGTTAAGTATGTCGTAAAACACATTATAGTTGAAAGGTGAAAGGTGAAAGTTGAAAGTTGAAAGTGAAAATAGCAACGCGAAGCAACTTTCACCTTTCACCTTTCACCTTTCAACTCTTCTTGTAGCTGACGATGGCCAGTATGTTAAAGAATACTGCGAACAGGCAAACGGCAATGAAGTGCCCGGTAAGGTCTGACAAAGTGCTGCCTTTCAGATAAACCATCCGCATCACTTCGACTAAATAGCGGAGCGGATTGACACGTGTCAGTTCCTGTGCCCAGACCGGCATACTGCTGACCGGTGTAAACATACCGCTCAGGAGGACAAAAATAATCATAAAGAAGAAAGCCGTGAACATCGCCTGTTGCTGGGTGGACGAAACGGACGAGATCGCCAAACCGAAACCGGTAAACGCCATCAGGTAGACGGCAGCGAACAGATAGATGATCCCCATATTGCCTACCGGCAGCAACCCGTAGACAAGCCAAGCGATACAGGCGCCTATCGTGAGCAGGATAAGACCGATAATCCAGAACGGTATCAGTTTGGAGAGCAGGAACAAGGCCTTCGGGACAGGTGTCACGTTGATCTGTTCGATCGTTCCCTTCTCCTTTTCGCTCACGATGTTCAGGGCGGAAAGGAAACCGCCGATAAGCGTCAGCAGGAAGGCCATGATACCGGGAACCATATAGTTCTTATAACTCAGATGCGGATTGAACAGGTTTGTGACACGGATTCCGCCCTCTCCGGCCGATACGGACGAGAGCTCCTTCTCCTGATTGAAATCCTGGATGATGGACGCGAGGTATGAACTGCCGATTCCTCCCTTCGTCCCGTTCACGGCATTGGCGGCGATCAGAAGCTCGGCCGTACCCTCCCGCTCCAACCGTTCTTCAAAGCGGGACGGGATTTCGAGTATGATATCGGCGGCATTGCTTTCGATGGAAACCAAAGCCTCGTCGTAGCGGGGCGAAACATCCGCCAGGCGGAAGTAGCCGGAAGAAAGGACCTTGTCTGTCAGCCTGCGGGAAAGAACGGTATGGTCATTGTCGACAATACTCAGATTGATATTCCGCATCTCGAAATTAGCGGCAAAAGGAAGGACCACCAGTTGTATGACCGGCAACAGGAAAATGATACGGGGCAGGAAGCGGTCCCGTCTGATCTGCTTGAACTCCTTCTCCAACAAATATTTCAGCATCCTCATCATCATAATCGTATTTTAAAACGTTTCACACTTAATCCTATCAGCACGACTGCCATCAGGACCAGCACGCCTACTTCCTGCAGGACGGAACCGAAGCCCAGGCCTTTTATCATGATATCTTTCACGGCGATGATATACCATTTGGCCGGTACGATATTGGAAATGACTTGCAGGATCACCGGCATATTCTCGATCGGGAACACCATCCCGCTAAGCAATATGACAGGCAACATCAAGACAACAGCACTGATCAGCATGGCGGCCTGCTGGGTGTCGGCTATCGTCGAGATCAGCAATCCCAAGCACAACGCCACCAATGCATAGAGGACGGAAACGCCCACTAACAGAGGCAGACTGCCATTGATCGGCACATCCAACAGGAAGTACGACAAAGCCAGGATGGTAGCTATATTCACCAGGCTCAGCAACAAATAAGGGGCCGCTTTTGCCAGAATGATATAGACCGGCTTCATCGGAGAGACAAGAAGCACTTCCATCGTCCCGATCTCCTTCTCCTTCACGATCCCGACGGAGGTCATCATGGCGCAGATCAAAATCAAGATCAGCCCCATGACACCGGGCACGAAGTTGTACGCGCCACGAAGCTGGGGATTGTAGAGCAAAGAAATTACCGGCACAATTTCTTTGCCAGTTGAAAGGTGGAAGGTGAAAGATGAGAGTTGCTTCGCGTTGCTATTTGCATTTTCACTTTCAACTTTCAACTTTCCACTTCCAACTGCTATCTGCGTAGCATATGCAGATAGCTGCGTCGCTTCGTTCGGATCGGTCGCGTCGACCAATAGCTGGATTTCGCTTTCACCTTTCACCTTTCCACTTTCAACTATTAAAACCATCCGGACTTTTCCCTGACGGAAAAGGGCCTGGCCCTCTTTTTCGCTATCGATCATCTTGTAGAGTTCGAAATACTCGCTGGCGACAAAATGGGAAATCATTTTCTGTGTCACCTCGTCCCGGCTCTGATCCAGGATTGCGACAGGCACACGTTTGATCTCCGTCGTGATGGCATAGCCGAAGAGGATGATCAGGATAACAGGCATCAGCAGCAGGATCATCATCGTCCGCTTATCACGTGAGATATGGATAAATTCCTTTTTAACAAAAGCGATCAAAGAACTTTTCATTCTTATTTCTTCATTATTAATTCTTAATCTTAACTATCAGTTCTCCTTGCTCTCCGTGCCAATGCATGGAAGACTTCGTTCATGTTACCGGCCTTGAAAGACGATTTGAGGGCGGAAGGGCTGTCCAAAGCTTCGATCTTTCCATCTACCATGATGGAGACACGGTTGCAATACTCCGCCTCGTCCATATAGTGGGTGGTGACAAAGACCGTAATACCCCGTTCGGCAGCCTGGTAGATCAACTCCCAGAACTGGCGGCGGGTGACAGGATCGACACCTCCGGTCGGTTCATCCAGGAAAACGATCCGAGGTTCGTGGATGATGGCGACGGAGAAAGCCAGCTTCTGCTTCCAGCCCAACGGCAGGGCATCGACCAGTGTGTTTCGTTCGTTCTCCAAATCAAGGACCCGGAGCAGTTCGTCCGTCTTCGCTTTCAACTGTTTTTCCGACAGACCGTAGATGCCGCCGTACAAACGGATATTCTCCCATACCTTCAAGTCGCCATAAAGGGAAAACTTTTGGCTCATATAGCCGATATGCCGCTTGATCAGTTCCGTTTCCTTATAGATATCGAAACCGGCAACCTTTCCCACCCCGGAAGTCGGTGTCAAAAGGCCGCACAGCATACGCATGGCTGTCGTCTTACCGGCTCCGTTCGCTCCCAAGAAACCGAAGATCTCTCCCTCGCCTACCGTGAAACTGATGTGGTCGACAGCGGTAAAGGGACCGAAACATTTCGTTAGTTTATCTGTTTCTATTACGTTCATCTTTTATATTTTCTTAATTCATGCCCGGAGTTCGGACGAGGCTTCTAAAACTCCTGAACCGCCTTCCGGACTTCGGACGAGACTTTCAAAACTCTCAAACCGCTTTCCGAACTCAGGACGGGACTTTCAAAGCTCTCGAACTGCCTTCCGGACTTCGGACGGGACTTTCAAAGCTCTTGAACCATCGTCCGAACTCAGGACAGGATCTTTCATGTTTTCGAGCGCCATGAAACAGTCCTCAATACCGGGTTTTATCCGCTCAATACCGATTTTCGTATGTCCTTTGGCTTCCAAAAAGGCGTGCAGACGGTTACGGAAAGCCGTTTCCCCCTCTCTGTCCACCACACCCCTCGAAATGGAGAAATGATGAGCGTCTCCGAAAGAAAAACAAGAATCCGCATCCGGATATGTCCTGAGGTCGAGCAACAGTTTATACATCGAAGCCGACCGGACCGCATACAAATAGTTATCGAACGTACTGCGGATGCCTTCCGGCGTATCGACCGACAAGCATCGTCCGCCACGCATCAACGCGATACGGTCGCAACGGGAAGCCTCGTCCATATAAGGCGTCGAAACCATAATCGTAATCCCTTGCCTCTTCAACCGGTCCAACATATCCCAAAACTCCACACGCGAAACAGGATCGACACCCGTCGTCGGCTCATCCAGGAAAAGGACATCGGGCCGGTGGATCAGCGCACAGCTCAACGCCAACTTCTGCTTCATCCCGCCGGAGAGCTTCCCGGCTTTCCGTTTCTTGAAAGGCTCTATCTGGACATAGATATCCCGGATCAGGTCGTAGTTTTCCCGGACAGTCGTATTGAACACGGTAGCAAAGAAGTTCAGGTTCTCTTCCACCGTCAGGTCCTGATAAAGGGAGAAGCGCCCCGGCATATACCCTACCCGCCACCGGATCTCCTTATAATCGCGTACAACATCCAGTCCGCAGACCGATGCCGTACCGCTATCCGCCAGCAGCAGGGTTGTCAGTATCCTGAACAGCGACGTCTTGCCCGCCCCGTCCGGCCCGATCAGCCCGAAAAGCTCCCCTTCGCCGATATGCAACGAGATGTCCTGCAAAGCCTGAACCTCCCCATATACCTTATTTATATGTCGAATATCAATCTCTCTCATCAGTGTCTATTGAATATCACTTCCCCATACTGTCCGATCTTCAAATAGCCGTCGTTCTTGACAGCTATCTTGACGGCATAGACCAGATTGGCACGTTCGTCTTTGGTCTGGATGCCTTTTGGGGTAAATTCCGACTTCTCGGAAATCCAGGTGATCGTACCGGGATATTCCCTTTGTTCCTTTTCTCCGAAATCGGCAAAGACACGCACCCCGCCACCGAGCTTCAATTTCGTAAGCTGTTCGGCAGTAGGATAAGCGCGGAGATACAACAGATCGGTGTCGGCGATCTTATACAGAGGCTTGCCGGCAGCCGTGACTTCGCCCGGTTCGGCATATTTCACGAGGACAGTGCCGGACTGCGGGTTGACAATACGGCTTTTCTGCAACTGATCGTCCAACTGCATGATCTGGTAGACGATACTTTCCGCTTCAGCATCCGCCCCGCCTGTCGTTTTATGCAAGGTCGAATATTGTGCATCCAGTTGTTTTTGCAGCACTTTGATGTTGTTGACAATGTCATCGACCTGTTTCTGGTTGCCGGCTTTCGCCTTTACCAGGTTCTCCATACGCTGTTGCTCGCTCCGGGCGACGGCAATCTGCTGTTCGAGGGAAGCGATCTGTTTGCGGATATCCGGTTTTCGGATGTCCACACTACGAAGGTCTGCTTCGAGCTGCTTCTTTCGGAGATAAAGCTGCGTACTGTCCACATAACCCAGCACGGCGCCCGCTTCGAGCCGGTCGCCTTCCTGCAGGTTTAGTTCCATGATCTTCCCGTTCGCCTCCGAAGAAACGATTATTTCGGTGGATTCGAATGTTCCAGTGGCATCAAAGTCGCTCTCATTGCTGCTACAAGCTGTAATCACAATAAAAGCAATAGAAAAAATAAGATATTTCATATTATTTATTTTTATAAAACTACCTATAATATTGGGAATTATAATTCATTATCGTACTGGTGTTGTTTATTATTCATAATATAAACTGTTTCTATGCGATCCCGCGTCAAGCGCGGGAACAGGACTGTTATTCTTCATTTGTCGTATACATATAATTATAGATCGATTGCAACTGTTGTATCCGGTGTGTGGCTGCCGTCTGGCGGGCCAGATCTTCGGAGTTGATTTCGCGGATAAGGTCGGTGACGGAGATCACGCCGTTCGCCAGCTTGACTTCAGCCGCCTTCTTGATGCTGGCGCGCAGGCGGATGATCTTGTCGTCAGCCTTCATCAGATCGGTCATCTTCCTGATCTCCGTGTTTTGCTGCGTCAATTGGAGACGGGTGTTGAAGAGGAATGTTTCCCGCTCGACCTCCACCGCCTGACGGTTCGTGGCAATCTTCCGGCGATCGTTCTTCAAGGTATATAATTTACCCATGTTCCAACTCAAACGGACACCGGCAACATAAAACGGATTGAAACTGTCTTCCAGCATATCCAACCCCGGCCGGCCATAACCGCCCTGCAAGAAAGCACCAATACGAGGCATCAGGCCGGCAGTCAACTGCTTGTTCTGCAATTCGAGCAGATTGCTTTTGGCATCCAGCGCACGAAGCTCCGGACGGTTGATCACAGGAGGCAACGAAGGCCTCTCCGGTATCGAGGGGACTTCCAGCACGAACGCCCCGGCATCCGGGCGGCCGATCAAAGCAGCCAGCATCTTGCCGTAAGCCGAACGGGCGGCCTTCAACTCGATCTCCTTCTGGCGGGCGTTCAACAATTCGACTTCCATGCTTTCGCGGTCGGACTGGTTGGCAACGCCGTTCTCCATCATGGCTGAGATACGGTCGATATTGATCTGCAACTCTTTCTGGAGCAAACCGTTCTGGTGGATCAGCTCGTCCTGCAGAAGGCAGCCGAAATAAAGCTGGTTCACCCGGTCGTTCAAGATATAAAGATCGCTGTTCAACTGTTCACGGTCGGCCGTCGCCTGTGCTTCCGTCAACCGGCGAGTAGAACGGATCACGCCACCGTCCCAGATCGTCTGGTTCACTTCGGCCACGACCTGATACTGATCCTTGCTAAGTGTGGGAATCTCGATTCCGGGGATGATTGCCGACAGCTTGTCGGCGTCGAACGGCAACTTCGTCACATCGCTCTGATAAGTGGCTTTCGCATTGACAGCCAACTGGGGCAGCCATCCTTTCGCAGCATTGGACAAATTATACTGTTCGGTCTGCTCGATCAGTCTATACTGGCGAACCTGCGGATAGTTGGCCCGTGCCCATTCATAGCATTGGGACAACGTAACTTTCTCCTGCGCTCCCGCTCCCTGTACCAAAGGAGAGCAAAGCAGCACCAGAACAAGCCGCTTCCAGTCATTCAAGATCATTCGTTTCATATACATCCTCCTCTCATTCGTTCATCACCTTCGGCTGATCCGGGGTAAGCAACCGGACCAGCACCTCTTTTATAAATGCACCGCGTTCCTGCAAAAAGGCGTCGAACTTCCGGGGATCGCCTTCAAAGAAAACATTCGTCAACGGGTCTCTCGCCAATACCGGAAACACGATCAGGCTCATAAGCGTAGAAATCAGATAAACCAGGGGCATCTTTCTCAATATTCCTTTTTCCATCTCCTCCAATGTCTGATCCTGTATCCGCCGAAACAGTTCCAGACGTTCCGGATCTTTCAGAATAACCTTGTACAGATGCTCCGGATCCCGGTTGAACTCATTCACCACAAAAATCGGGAAAGAGGGATTGGACTGGACGATTGCAAGATATTGGTCTATGATCCTGGGGAATTTTTCCAAACAGGACACAGGTTCATCCACGATCATTTCTATATTAGGCAGCAATGCTCCCATCAACTGTCCGAAGATCGCATCGAAAAGCATCTCTTTCGTCCGGAAATAATAGTGCATGGCCGTACGGCTGATACCGACATCGGCAGCAATATCGCCCATTTTGGTCGCTTCATACCCTTTCCTGACAAACACTCGTTTCGCCGCTTCTATAATCCGGCTTTCCATGTCTTGAAGTTCTTCTGTACTCATCGTTATAATGTTATTAAATATTTTATCCAATATGTCTGACACACATGTCAAAAATAGTATAAAAAAACAGGAGTGCAATGGCTACACTCCTGTTTTAATATCTTTTAGCGATAAACTACATCTTACTTATCTATTGTACGGGCGGGAACACCTTCGAAGGTCATTTTAACAGGATTTATAAATCCGTTCTCATCGAAAGTCATCCGGTCGATACAAGTCACACGGTGGTCGCGAGTATTGTCGTTCAGCGGGCGGCGATGGTAGACGATATAATAATCTTCAGTATTCGGAACATGCAATACGGAATGATGCCCGGCTCCCCGCGCGATCGTCGAATCCTGCTGGAGAATCGTGGCGACACGGTTGAAGGGTCCGAAAGGCGAATCGGCAATCGCATAAGCGACACAATAATCGGGACCTGTCCAGCCCCCTTCGCTCCACATAAAATAGTACTTCCCGTTCTTTTTGAACATGAACGGACCTTCCACATATTTATCCGGTGTCACTTCCTTGTAGACCGTCCCGTCTTCAAAAGGAACCAATCCGGTGAAATCGTCGTTCAGGCAGACGACATTGCAATGTCCCCAACCGCCGTAATACATATAGTAGCGGCCATCATCGTCACGGAAAACGAACTGGTCGATCGGCTGTGCCCCGTTTACGATCTCGTTGATAAGCGGTTTGCCTAACAGGTCCTTATACGGACCTTCCGGGCGGTCGCTGACGGCAACCCCGATTCCTCCTACTTCACCTTCATGCACGTCGTTGGCCCCGAAGAAAAAATAATATTTGCCATCCTTATGGATGATAGACGGCGCCCACATGGCTTTCTTCGCCCATTTCACGGCGGAGGTATCGAGTACAGACGAATGTTTCGTCCAGTTCACCAAATCCTTGGACGAAAAGCAGTCGAAATAAGTCTGCTTCTCATACGCATCGCTCCAAGTCGGGAAAACCCAATAGGTATCACCATAAATGATCCCTTCCGGATCGGCATACCAGCCCTCGAATATCGGATTACCACTGGTCACGACATCAGCAACAGCCTTCTGTTGCTGTTTCGGCTGCCCGCACGAAACTAACGCGGCAGCACACAATAGCATATATAAACTTTTTTTCATCTATGAGTTATGATTTTTTCATTTATGATTTATAATTTATGCGATAATAAGCGTGTCAACACATAAATCATAAATTATAAATCATAAATCTTTTCATTTCTGTTCCATATTCTTAGCCAGCCCTCCTTCGGATGTTTCCTTATAGAGACTCGGCAGGTCGTTTCCGGTCTGACGCATCACTTCCACCACCTGGTCGAAACTTACCCGGTGCTTGCCATCGGAGAAATTGGAGAAGGTGTTCGCATCCAGCGCACGGGCTGCCGCAAAGGCATTGCGTTCGATACAGGGAATCTGTACCAACCCGCAAACCGGGTCGCAAGTCAGTCCCAAGTGATGCTCCAGCCCCATCTCGGCCGCATACTCGATCTGGGCAGGTGTCCCCCCGAACAACTGGCTAGCCGCAGCAGCAGCCATCGCACAAGCCACACCGACCTCTCCTTGGCATCCTACCTCGGCCCCGGAAACGGATGCATTCGTACGGACCACATTACCGAACAACCCGGCTGTCGCCAACGCACGCAAGATACGAGAGTCACGGAAGTCGCGGGACTCTTTCAGATGGTAAAGCACAGCCGGCATGACACCACACGAACCGCAGGTCGGGGCCGTCACGATCTTGCCTCCGCAAGCGTTCTCCTCGGAAACGGCCAGAGCATACGCATAGACCATCCCACGGCTTTTGATACTGCTGCCGTAACCTTTGGCACGGATCATATAGTCGGATGCCTTACGCCGGATTCCCAGACCGCCGGGCAAGATGCCTTCGGCTTCGAGGCCGTTACGGACCGCTTGTTGCATCACTTCCCATACTTCGGCCAGATAGTCCCATATCTGCGGACCTTCGCACTGTTCGACATATTCCCAGTAGGAATGGCCGGTTTTTTCACACCAGGCCTGTATGTCCTTGATGGTATGCATTTCGTAGACCTGACCCTGTGTCAACTCGTTGTAGGTTTCGTTTGCCAACGTCCCTCCCCCGATACTGTAAATCGTCCAGTTATCCAGTTCCTCTCCGCTTTCGTCAAACGACTGGAAGAGGATGCCGTTCGGATGGAAAGGCAGGAACACCTTCGGTTCCCAAGTGATGTTGGTCTTGGCCACCGGGCTCAACACTTCGAGAATTGCCGCATCCGTCATGTGGCCTTTGCCTGTAGCCGCCAGGCTCCCATAGAGCGTAACATTAAAACGTACGGCTCCCCGATTGCGTTCCAGGAACATCCGGGCAGCACGCATCGGTCCCATTGTGTGGCTACTGGACGGTCCGTGACCGATCCGGTATATTTGCTTGATCGATTCCATTGTTTTGAGATTTATGAGTTATCATTTGTAATTTATAATTTATGATTTATAGTTTATGCATTGATGATCAATCATAAATTATAAATCATAAATCTTTTCACACTTTCAAAAATATATTCCGCTTATAAAGCAGCCACAAAATTACATAAATAATCAATGCGTTCGACGCTGCAATCAAAGCCGGATAATAATTTCCTGTATATTGTTCGAGGCCATGAAAAAGAGAAGTTCCTATACATCTGAAACTAATCACGTTAGCCAGCATATAGGCCACGATCGAATTCATGCCGTAGACTTTCAACCAAGTCAGGTTCTTCCGGTGTCCTTTATAATCGATCCAATAATAGAACAAACCCATCAACAGGAAACAATAGCCGCTGCTGACCAGCACCATAGAGCTCGTCCATATCTTCTTGATCACCGGCAACTGCAAGCCCCACAGCCAACCCAGCGCAACCATTATCGCACCAATTCCTAACAGCCATTGCCATTTGTGCTTCCGGTCCATTCCGCTCTTCAAGATATGCCCGGCAAAAACTCCGGTCAGCACCGTCACGCCAAAGTTCAGGCTACTTAATATCCAGGTATAACGATAAGATCCGGCAAATACGATCTGTCCGTTCTCCACAACAGCAGCATCGCGGAATCGTCCCAGGACCGTACGGTCCACCCATTCCGCCAGGTTACCGTCCGGCGTGTAGTTGCCACCTCCATAACCATCGACCGTAATAAACTGCATGGCTCCCCAATAGGCTAACAACAAGGCGACCGCCGTCCCGATCTGCACGGACAGACGCACATGCAAGAACAGCATTGCCGAAATCAGATAGCCCATCGCAATTGCCTGCAATGTGTTCGAATAAAGATAAATCCGGTCCGGGTCCAATCCTAAAAGGTTTCCCTGGCACATCATACCGAAGATCCAGAGCAAGGCCACTCGCTTGACGATACGACGGTAGACCGCCCATTTATCCGGCATCGCCTTATATCGGGAAAGGGCGAACGGCATCGACACGCCCGCCATAAACATGAAGAGCGGCATCACCAAGTCCCACGAAGAGAACCCCTCCCACTGCACATGCGAGAAGCCCCACAAAAAATCGTTATACCAAGGTGCATCTATCGCACGTCCGAGAGAATGCAGGACCCCTTCCAGCGCCACCAGGCAAAACAAATCGAAGCCACGTAACACGTCGAGCGACTCCAGGCGTTGATAAGCTGGTTTCATGATGATTTATGATTTATGATTTGTATAAAAAAGATTTCAGATTTATGTTTAATGTTATGTTTTCTGGTCATAAATCTGAAATCACAAATTTCTTCACACTTTCAGGAAAATTCGTTGACGGTACAGGAAGTACAGGAATCCCCAGCAAACGGCAATGTAGCCGATCGAACCGGCTAAAGGCTGCGCGGCTTCCGGCATCCATCCGACAAGTCCGCCAAACAGGCCTTGGGATGTATAAGAGAAATCGATGAATCTTTGCGCCAAATAGATCGTAATCGAATTAACCCCGATCACCTGGAAGAAGAAAGTCCACTTCCGCCATCCCAACACATCGACAATGTAATAAAACAGGGCGAACATCCAAACCGAATAGGCTCCGACAACGCAGACAAACGAACTGCTCCACAGCTTTTTGTTGATCGGGAACACCAAACTCCACAACACCCCCACCAACAGTAACAGCACACCGGCCAACACCAAGCCGGCCACCTTCCTCTTGTCCGTCAATCCCTCTTTACGCAACTTGATAAACTCGCCCGTAAACATTCCCAACATAGCCGTCACAATCCCCGGCAACGTGGACAACAACCCTTCCGGGTCAAAAAATCCTTGATGCAAACGCCCCGGCAACAACAAACGGTCCACATAGCCGACCCAGTTGCCTTCCAGCGTGAATGGTCCGGCCTCCGCACCCGGCACAGGGATAAAAGCTATCCAAACCCAATAGCCGACCAAGATCACCCCCGCTATCCACGCCCTGACTGAAGTCCGGAAATGCACGAACAGCAAGGCGGCAAACATCCATCCCAACCCAATACGTGCCAAGACGCTGGCGCAACGAAGGTTCGCAAAGTCAAACTGTAGCAATCCGTTATAGACACATCCCAGCAACACCAGCGTAATTCCTCTGCGGACAATCCTTTTATAGATATCCGACTCGCTCTTCCCCTGTTCGCGCTGCTTTTCCAACGAGAACGGAAACGAGATGCCGGCAATGAACAGAAACAGCGGAAAAATCGTGTCGTGGTGCGTCAACCCGTCCCACTCCACATGATCCATCTGTCCACCTATCGCCTGAAAAAAAGAATTCGGAAACAACGTTGCCAACGCAACGAAAAGGGAAGCCCCTCCCATAATAAAGAACATATCAACCCCCCTCAGGGCATCCAGCGACAGCAGCCGCCGGGACTGTTTTTGTTTTTCCATACTATGTACAATGTCTTTTAAGTTTACTTTGTCGATCGAGTTTACAAATATAGGTCTTTTTTCTACACAAGCAATTTATACAAGAAACCTCGTTTCTTCAGATACATTAAAAATTTTCATTCTTTCCCCAACAGTGAAAATAAATTTTCCATCGCATGAAAATTTATTTCCCCACTATGGAAAATTTATTTTCATGCGATGGAAACTTCTCTTTCATGCTATGGTATCAGCACAACGTTCCCAACCGAAATTTTCTTCATAACGGTCGAAGAGGGGTTCCTCTTCGATATTGTATTGACGGAGCAAATCGCGTACGTATAACTGGTCTTCGGGTGTAAAACAACGCTCCTTGCGTTTCAAACGGTAAAAATGAGTCGTCCCGAAATATTCTCTCATCTCCCGCCGTATTTCTTTAGCCTGGCGATAAGGGATATTGTCCAACAGGTGCTCCATGCCATAAGCATTTTTCAACGGGCTGTCGTCCATAAACCCGGAACAATCGCCATCGGGGACAACACGTTCCGGGTTGATCGCTCTCACCGCCCAACGTTCTTTCGGGATATGCCGCGACACCTGATGACGCAGACAGGTGGAAGCATGCAGGCATTTCCCGTTAAAACAGAGTGCAAAGTCGTTCGGGACCAAAGAATAATCTAATTTGTCTAACATGGTATTAATGTATTGATATTAGACAAAGGTACTCACAGATCCGGCGGAAAGCAAACATTTACACTCAAAAAATGATCACAACAACAATGACTATAGGCGAGATGAGGGAGTTCACCGTGCCAACGGCTGCCATTTCATATAAGTACCGGTCCTCCACAACCACTCCATCGGTCCATAACGGAACTTCTTCAGCCAATAATGGCTGAACACTATCTGAACACCCGTATAAGCAAGACAAACCAATACACTCAAGAAAACACCCAGATGGCTCCAATCCAACCCGAAACCGGAAAAAATAAAGACTCCGATCACGGACTGCGCGATATAATTCGTCAGGCCCATACGCCCGTAGCTGACTAACGGCGCCATCGCCCGCTGCACCTTCTGCAAACGGTATCCCTCCATCACCACAATTACCCATAGATAAGCAGTCAACAGGTTAATCAGATTAGTCGTCGTCGAACTCATCCACGAATAAAAAGAGACCTCTCCCCAAGCCACAGGCGGAAGATAAGAACGCGCCACATAAAGCAGTCCCAACCCTGCGAGGGCAAGCAAGGCCCAACGGTTCAGTCGGCTACGAAACTCATCCATACGCTCGAACAGACGGATGCGTCCTACGATGAACCCTAAGATGAAAAGTCCCAAGGTCAAGTAAATACGCCCGCTCGACACCTGGAAGCGCATTTTTCCGACGATCCCGTCCCAAGCGTTACTCTCGATCGTTTCAGACAAGGTCGGGACTTTCCGAGGACCTGCCGGACGGGAAGCAGGCCTTTCGGCAACACGTTCCACCTGCTCGACCGCCGGAGCCGTCAGGCTTTTATAAGCTACCGGGACAAGTGTCGCCCCCCCTAAGAAAAGAAACAGCGTAATCCCTGCCAACAGCTTGGTCGGCCATTTATACATCAACACCAAAACAAACCCCAGTATCGCATATATCAGCAAAATATCCACCCGGACAATCAAGCCGTGTAAATAACCGATCGCCAACAAGAGAACCAGCCTCCACAAAAAACGCGGACGGAAGTCAAGTCCTTTCTTCGCCACCCGATCCATCTGGATAAAGAAACTTAAACCGAACAGGCAAGAGAAGATAATGAAGAATTTCCCGAAAACCAGATAATTGATAAGCCAACTGAAAATCTCGTTCATCGTTCCCTCCCACGGGAACACAGCCTGAGACGTCATCGTCCCCATAGCTCCAAAATGTTGCATAGAATGAATCAGGCAAATGCCGATAAGAGAAAAGCCACGCAAGGCATCGATCACTGTAATACGCTCTCCGAGAGCAAGCACTGTTTTTGTTGTTTCCATATTTTCAAATTTCAGATTTGATTTTTATTCGTTTTCTTCCGGGAACAAAATTACAGGGCATCACTCGAACAGAAGGAATACAAATTACGGTTTTGTGGATATTTTTTACTGTAGAACGGCTCTTGGTTCGGAATGAATCACATAGTGACCTGTTTTAGGATTCAAGAGAAACAAGATTGTAAATTAATTCGTATGTTTGCAGCCGTAACCTAAAAAAATAAAGACAATGACAGTAATCATTTTAATAGCAGTGATCGTGATCCTGGCAATCTGGATCGTTTCTTTGTATAATTCGTTAGTGAAATTGCGCAACAACCGCGAGAACGCATTTGCCGACATCGACGTACAGCTCAAACAACGCCATGACCTTATCCCACAGTTGGTCGAAACGGTCAAAGGCTATGCCTCACACGAGAAAGAGACCCTGGAACGCGTCATTAACGCCCGTAACGGGGCGATCAGCGCCAAAACGATCGACGACAAGATCATGGCCGAAAACGCCCTGACTTCCGCTCTTGCCGGATTGAAGATCACGCTCGAGGCCTATCCCGATCTGAAAGCCAACCAGAACTTCTTGCAGTTGCAGGAAGAAATTTCCGACCTGGAAAACAAACTGGCTGCCGTGCGCCGTTATTTCAATTCGGCCACGAAAGAGTTGAACAACGCAGTCGAGACATTCCCGTCCAACCTGATCGCCGGTATGTTCGGTTTCAAGAAGGAAGTGATGTTCGACCTGGGCGAACAACGCGCGACACTCGAAGAAGCACCTAAAATCAAGTTCTAAGGATGCAATACGTCGGTATACAAACCCAACAGAGCAGGAACAATTTCCGGTCCCTGCTCCTGCTTTGCTTGTTTCCCTGCCTGGTAATGGGATTGCTTTTTGCGTTCTGCTACCTACTCCACCTGTTGGCGATGAACGACGACGGCCTGACGGGGGCCGAACTGCTCGGATATTCCACCGGGATGTTCATCCATTTGGCACCATACGTATTGGGAGGCGTACTCATATGGTTCATCATCGCCTATTTTGCCAATACAAGCATCATCAACTCGGCAACCGGTTCCGAACCTTTGTCGAGAATGGAAAACAAAAGGGTATACAACTTAGTGGAAAACCTATGTATGAGCCAGGGAATGAAAATGCCCAAGATCAATATCATCAACGACGATTCTCTGAACGCTTTTGCAAGCGGCATCAACGAAAGGACTTACACCGTCAGCCTCTCACGGGGGATCATCGACAAGTTGGACGACCAAGAACTGGAAGCGGTCATTGCACACGAGCTGTCGCATATCCGCAACAAGGACGTACGCCTGATGATCGTATCGATCGTCTTTGTCGGCATCTTTGCCATGCTCGCACAGATGGCCATGCGCTCCGTCTACTACTCGTCGATGGGACATAGAAGAGACGAGAAAAACAACACAGCAATCATCATCTTTTTAGTCATGGTTGTTGCAGCCATCGGTTATTTCTTCTCCATGCTGATGCGTTTCGCCATCTCACGCAAACGGGAATACCTGGCCGACGCCGGAGCTGCCGAAATGACCAAGAATCCGCTCGCCCTCGCCAGCGCACTACGGAAAATATCGGCCGATCCCGACATCGAAGCCGTCAAACGAGAAGACGTAGCCCAGCTTTTCATCCAGCATCCGGGCCAACAGGCCAAAAGCGCACTGAACGGTTTAAGCGGACTTTTCGCCACTCATCCACCCATTGAAAAGCGGATACAAGTACTCGAACAATTCTAAATTTAATCAAGATTTAATATCCCTAATCATTCCAATCCCGGCATTAATTTAATATCTTTGATGCCGGATAAAAATAAGTGTTGGAAATGATACAAAAAGAATTGATCGGCGATCTTAAGCTGAAATGGGATCGCATACAACAGGCGATGCGGAAGATAAATGCCGACGGATGCCTGCTTACCGTGGATGTAAATCTGTATTACACAACCGGACGTATCTATAGCGGCTATTTCTATCTTCCTGCGGAAGGTGCTCCGTGGTTCTTCGTGAAACGGCCGAACGGACTGGCAGGCGATCATGTCGAATACATCCGCAAACCGGAACAGATGGCCGAGCTCTTCGCGTTCTACGGACTGGAAATGCCGGAAAAGCTTCTGCTCGAAGCCGACGAACTGACATACAACGACTATATACGTCTGCAAAAGATCTTCAATCCGAAAGAGACCGGAAACGCAACCGCAATGATGCGTGAGCTGCGTCGGATAAAGACACCGTACGAGATCGAAATGTTCCGCATCTCGGCCGAACGCCACGCCAAGACATATGCCGAAATTCCCGAATGTTTCCGCCCCGGAATGACTGATCTCGAATTCCAGTATGAAATAGAAAAACGGATGCGCAAGAACGGTTCCATCGGACTGTTCCGCGCCTTCGGCGCCAATATGGATATCTTTATGGGAAGTATCCTGGCGGGAGAAAACGCCGAAGTCCCCTCGCCTTTCGACTTTGCCTTAGGTGGTAGTGGTATCGACGCTTCCTGCCCGTTAGGTGCAAACGGAACGCCTCTGAAAGAAGGGACAGCCATCATGGTGGACATGGCGGGAAATTATACGGCTTATATGACGGATATGACACGTGTGTTCTCCGTCGGCCACCTGACCGAGCTTGCTTACCGGGCACATCAGACAGCCCTCCTTATCGAAAGCGAGATCGAGAATATCGCCCGGCCGGGCACACCTTGTGCCGAACTCTACGAGATAGCCGCCAAGATCACCGAAAGCCAGAGACTCGGCGCATACTTCATGGGGACCAAGCAACAAGCCAAATTCGTAGGGCACGGCATCGGCATCCAGATAAACGAGCTGCCGGTACTTACGCCCCGCTCGAAAGACATGCTGGAACCGAACATGGTATTTGCACTCGAACCGAAATATGTGATACCGGGTATCGGCGCCGTCGGCATCGAAAATAGTTTCCTGGTTACGGAAACCGGACTGGAGAAGATCACGCACTTCACAGAAGATATCATACAATTAGACAAATAAATCATAAATCATAAATCATAAATCATAAATCATAAATCATAAATCATAAATCATAATGAAAAAAACAATCTCACTTCTCCTGTTACTGTCTGTCATCTTCATGCCGGTAAAGGCACAAGATGTAGAAAACGTAAAGCCGGTGAAGAATGTCATTCTTCTAATCCCGGACGGGACATCACTGGCTACAGTCTCTATGGCGCGTTGGCTGCAATGGTATACCAACCCCGACAAACCGAAATTGAACATCGACCCGTATCTCTGCGGAACAGTCCGCACGCATTCTTCGAATGCCCCGATCGGCGACTCGGCTCCTACGACTTCCTGCTACATGACAGGACAACCCAGCCGTACAGGCTACGTTTCCACCTACCCGGAGAACGACGGTGACAACGATATCTACCCGACCGATCCGGCACGCGCTTTCCAACCGCTGACAACCGTCCTGGAAGCTGCCAAAATAAAACAGGGCAAATCAACGGGACTGGTTTTCACCTGCGAATTCCCGCATGCAACACCGGCCGACTGCTCCGCCCACAGCTACAACCGTGGCAAATATGAATGGATCGCTCCGCAGATGGCTCACAACGACCTGAACGTCGTGATCGGTGGCGGCGCCAGCCTGCTTCCCGAAGAGAGCGAAGCCTACCTGAAAGGTAACGGATACGGTATTTTCAAGAATGACATCGACGGTATGCGTAATTACAAAGGCAACAATATGTGGGCTTTGTTCGGAGATCGGGAAATGGCTTACGACATCGACCGAGATCCGAGCCAACAGCCATCCTTGGAAGAGATGACACGCAAGGCAATCGAAAAGTTATCCCAAAACCCGAACGGTTTCTTCCTAATGGTGGAAGGCAGCAAGGTCGACTGGGCTGCCCACGCGAACGATCCGGTCGGCATGGCCACGGATATGTTGGCTTTCGACCGTGCTTGCGGTGCTGCCCTCGAATTTGCCCGTCAGAATGGCGAGACTGCCGTAGTGATCGTTCCCGATCATGGCAACAGCGGTATCAGTATCGGCCGTGCCGACTGTAAAGGTTACGATAAACTGAGCAAGGACCAGTTGTTCCATCAGCTTTCTTTGTATAAATTGACAGCCGAAGGCTTTGCCAAGAAAGTGAACAGTGTACCGAATTCCGAAGTGCAAAACGTCTTCCGGGAATATGCCGACTTCGAACTGACACCAGAAGAACTGGATGCCTTGGACCATTGCAAGAATTACAAAAACAGCCCGATCCCGGAAAATGAACGCTCGATCGAAGGCAAAGGCTCTTTATACAGCAGTTCGCTGACGACTTTCATGTCCAAGCTGCTGACCTCCAGAACCTGTTTCGGTTTCACAACCGGCGGCCACACAGGCGAAGAGGTGTTCCTTGCAGCTTACCATCCCGACCGTACAAGCTTACCTCTCGGTATGCACACGAATATCGAACTGAATCATTATCTCTGTGCCCTGTTCGGTATGACACACGACACGCTGGAAGAACTGACAGCCGGAAACTTCGCTCCTCACACGGAAGTATTCAAAGATTTCAAATGTGAAATCGTTCCGGCTAAAGACGAGAAAGGTTCTCCTTCACTGATCGTAAAAAACAAAAGGAAGCAGATCAACATCACGCCGTTCAGCAACATCGTGACGATCGGAAAGAAAGGCCAGGAAGAAATCCGCCTGAATTCGGTAATCGTATACGTTGACAAAAACAATACATTCTACTTGCCAACCAAACTGGCAGAATATCTGCAATAAAAATAAAGAAGAGGGTGGTGTGCGCACCACCCTCTCTCGTGAAATTTATCTCCCCCATAAACCTGTCTTCTTCCTCCAAACGCCATATTTACACATTACACGGCAATAAGTTATAGTTATTTGTTTTTTTTCAATTATTCTTTTCTTAAAATATCTATACTGTATAAATATGGAAGATTTATATAGACATTCAGACAAATAAAACCGCTCTTTTTAAGGTACATTTGCGTCATTTTTAATGAATAAAACGAATATGACAAGAGCAAATGCAAAATGGATACGGCTGATGGCAGTTATCGGCTGTACGACTATGTGGATGGCATCCTGCAAACATGCACCGGATGCACAGATGAAAGCATCTTACGCGACGATGAAAGTTTCTACGGCAGACAAAGAGTTGACAACACCTTATTCGGCCACGATCCGCGGTCGTCAGGATATAGATATTTATCCGCAAGTATCGGGAACTATCGAGCGACTTTGTGTAACGGAAGGACAGGTTGTTCGGAAAGGACAATTACTTTTTGTTATAGACCAAGTTCCTTACAAAGCAGCCTTAAAGACAGCCCAGGCAAATGTAGAAGTGGCAAAAGCAGCTTTAGCTACAGCCGAACTGAACTATAACAGCACTAAGGAGCTGTTTGAGAAAAAGGTTGTCTCAGCGTTCAACTTGAAAACAAGTGAAAACAATTACTTGACTGCCAAAGCGCAACTGGCACAGGCAGAAGCCCAGGAGCTGAATGCCCGCAACAACTTGTCTTATACGGAAGTCAAAAGCCCGTCCGACGGAGTTGTCGGTATGTTGCCTTACCGTGCCGGAGCATTGGTCAGCGCCAGTATTCCTCAACCGTTGACAACTGTTTCCGATAATTCGAACATGTATGTTTACTTCTCCATGACCGAAAATCAATTACTGGCCATGAGCCGCCAGTACAAAAGCATGGACGAAGCATTAGAAAACATGCCGGAAGTGTCGTTGAAACTGAATGACCAGTCCATTTACGAACAGAAAGGAAAGATCGAATCGATCAGCGGAGTGATCGACCGGAAGACCGGGACAGTCGGCGTGCGTGCCGTATTCCCCAACGAATCCCGCCTGCTTCATAGCGGAGCCTCCGGCAACGTGCTCATACCGCAGGCTTACAAAGACTGTATCGTGATTCCTCAAGGCGCAACAGTCCGTTTGCAGGACAAGACGCTTGTCTATAAAGTAGTGGACGGCAAGGCTGTTTCCACATTGATTACCGTGGCTGAAATCAACGACGGTCGCGAATACATCGTACTCGACGGATTGAAGGTGGGCGAAGAGATCGTATCCGAAGGAGCCGGGTTAGTACGTGAAGGAACGCAAGTTAAATAAAGGATCGAAGTATGAAAGGAAATATATTTATCAAACGGCCTGTTATGGCCATCTCCATCTCCATTCTTATTTTGGCGATCGGACTAATTTCGCTCTTTACCTTGCCGGTCGAGCAATATCCTGACATTGCGCCGCCTACGGTTCACGTATCGGCCACTTATACAGGAGCAGATGCCGATGCGGTGATGAACAGCGTCATCATGCCGCTGGAAGAAAGTATCAACGGTGTGGAAAACATGATGTACATGACTTCCACTTCCACCAATGCCGGTTCGGCGACTATCGAGGTATATTTCAAGCAAGGGACAGACCCCGACATGGCTGCTGTCAACGTACAAAACCGTGTAACGAAAGCACAGGGCCTATTGCCCGCCGAAGTAACTCGTATCGGTGTCAGTACCCAGAAACGACAGACCAGTTTCTTACAGATCGACGCACTTGTCAGCTCCGATGGGCGATATGACAAAACATTCCTCGGAAACTACCTCGACATCAATGTCATCCCACGTATCAAACGTATTGAAGGTGTTGGCGACGTAATGGAGTTGGGCGATACCTATAGTATGCGTATCTGGTTGAATCCCGAACGAATGGCCCAATACGGATTGGTTCCTTCGGACGTGACATCCGTATTAGGCGAACAGAACATCGAGGCTCCGACCGGTTCGTTAGGAGAAAATTCGAAAAACGTGTTCCAGTACACCATGAAATATCGTGGACGTCTGAAAAGCGTAGAGGAATTCCAGAACATTGTCGTCCGGGCTCAAGAAGACGGTTCCGTCTTACGCCTGAAAGATGTCGCCAAAGTCGAGTTGGGAACATTGAGTTACGGTTTCGACAGCCAGATGGACGGCAAACCGGCCGTGACATTCATGATCTACCAGGTAGCCGGCTCCAATGCAACGGAAGTAAACGAACGTATTGCCGCCGAATTGGAAAAGATGAAAGAGGAATTGCCTACAGGAACGGAATTCATCACGATGATGAGCTCCAACGACTTCCTCTTCGCCTCAATATATAATGTGGTTGAAACGTTGATCGTGGCGATCATCCTCGTAATCCTTGTTGTGTATTTCTTCCTTCAGGACTTCAAGAGTACGCTGATCCCGTCTATCTCGATCATCGTTTCACTGATTGGTACATTCGCTTGCTTGACAGCTGCCGGATTCACGATCAATATCCTAACCCTGTTTGCCCTGGTGCTTGCCATCGGTACGGTGGTGGACGACGCGATCGTGGTGGTGGAAGCCGTACAGGCGAAATTCGATTCGGGCTACACCTCGTCTTACCAGGCAACGAAAGATGCGATGGGTGACGTAACAATGGCCGTTATCTCTTGTACTTGCGTGTTCATGGCCGTGTTTGTACCCGTAACTTTCATGGGCGGTACTTCCGGTATTTTCTACACGCAATTCGGTGTGACAATGGCGACCTCCGTAGGTCTTTCCATGATCTGTGCATTGACACTCTGCCCTGCTTTGTGTGCCATGATGATGCGCCCGAGCGATGGGAACAAGAGTGCCAAAAGTATTAACGGTCGTGTACGCGCAGCCTACAATGCCTCTTTCAATGCCGTATTGGGCAAATACAAGAAAGGCGTCATGTTTTTCATCCATCACCGTTGGATGGTATGGGTCGGACTGATCGCATCCGTTATTCTGTTGGGCTGGCTTATCAGCAATACCAAAACAGGTCTTGTCCCGCAAGAAGACCAGGGAACCATCATGGCGAATGTAGCCATTGCCCCGGGTAGTACGCTGGAAGAAACAGGCAGGGTACTGGACAAGGTTGAGGACATCCTGAAAAACACGCCGGAAGTAGAACATTACTCCCGTGTAGCCGGTTACGGTTTCCTGGCAGGTCAGGGTACCTCCTACGGTATGGCAATCATCCGTTTGAAAAACTGGGATGAAAGAAAAGGTGCCGAACATGTTTCCGATGCGGTGGTCGCACGTCTGAACGCACAATTCGCCCAAATCAAAGAGGCACAGATATTCTGCTTCCAGCCAGGTATGATTCCAGGCTATGGTCTGGGTAACTCTATCGAGTTGAACTTGCAGGACCGTACAGGTGGAGATATGAGCACCTTCTATGGCAATGCCATGCAGTATATCGGGGCTTTGAACCAGCGTCCAGAAGTAGCGATGGCTTACACTTCTTATGCCATGAACTTCCCACAGATATCGGTTGATGTGGACGCAGCCAAATGTAAACGGGCCGGCATTTCACCTTCGACGGTTCTCGACGTATTGGGTAGTTATTGTGGTGGCGCATACGTTTCCAACTACAACCAATTCGGAAAAGTATATCGTGTGATGTCACAAGCCTCACCAGAATACCGTCTTGACGAACAAGCTCTGAACAATATGTTCGTTCGCAACGGAACGGAAATGGCTCCGATCAGTCAGTTCGTAACCCTGAAACGGGTACTCGGACCTGAAGTGGCCAACCGTTTCAACCTCTTTAGCTGTATCACGGTCAATGTGAACCCGGCACCGGGATATTCCACGGGTGAAGTGCAACAGGCCATCGAGGAAGTGGCTGCCCAGATGCTACCGACAGGATACGGATACGAGTATGGAGGTATGGCACGTGAAGAGGCTAATACGGGAGGCTCGCAGACACTCTTTATCTATGCGGTCTGTATCTTGCTTATCTACTTGATCCTGGCTTGTCTGTACGAAAGTTTTCTTGTGCCCTGGGCCGTTATCCTGTCTGTTCCGTTCGGTTTGATGGGCTCGTTCCTGTTTGCCAAACTGTTTGGATTGGAAAATAACATCTACTTGCAGACCGGTGTAATCATGTTGATCGGACTTTTGGCCAAGACGGCGATTTTGATTACTGAGTTCGCCATCGAACGCCGCCGTAAAGGGATGGGGATCGTCGAATCGGCTTATTCGGCCGCACAAGCCCGTTTGCGTCCGATTTTGATGACCGTACTTACGATGATCTTCGGTATGCTTCCGCTTATGTTCGCATCCGGAGCCGGAGCCAACGGTAACAGTTCATTAGGAACAGGTGTTGTCGGCGGTATGGCAGTCGGGACATTGGCATTACTGTTCGTCGTACCGGTATTCTACATCATTTTCGAATACATGCAAGAAAAAATCCGTCCGCCGATGGAAGTTGAAACCGATATGCAAGTTGCGTTGGAAAAGCAAAAGAGCCAAACCGAACGTGAGGGTTTAAACAATGAAAATAAATAAGGTATGAAGAAAATAATCGTATTAACAACCGCAACCGCCCTGTTGAGCAGTTGCGGCATATACACCAAATATCAACCGGCCGAGACGACTCCGGACAACCTGTACGGAGAAGAGGTGGCAGTCGATGATACGACCAACTTCGGTAATGTGAACTGGCGGGAACTTTTTACGGACCCGCAGTTACAGGCTCTTATCGAACAAGGGTTACAAAACAACACCGACCTCCGGTCCGCCCAATTGCAGATCGAGGAAGCGGAAGCGGCGTTAATGTCGGCAAAACTTGCTTTTCTTCCTTCGTTCGCACTTTCCCCGCAAGGAACGATCAGCAGTTTCGACGGTGGGAAAGCGACAAAGACATACACGCTGCCAGTCACAGCCAGTTGGGAATTGGACATCTTCGGACGTCTGCGCAATGCCAAGCAACAGGCCAAAGCACTGTATGCCCAAAGCAAGGACTACCAGCAGGCTGTGCGTACCCAGTTGATCGTCGGGATCGCCAACGTATACTATACATTGTTGATGTTAGATGAACAGTTAGCCATTTCGCAACAGACAGAAGAAGCCTGGAAAGAGACGGTAGCTTCTACCCGTGCATTGATGGATGCCGGATTAGCCAACGAGGCTGCCACTTCCCAAATGGAAGCGGCTTACTACAGCGTACAGACTTCCATTCTTGACTTGAAAGAGCAGATCAACCAAGTCGAAAATAGTCTCGCCCTATTGCTCGCTGAGACACCGCGCCGCTACGAACGTGGAAAGCTGGCCGACCAGCAGCTCCCGGAAGACGTAGCAGTCGGCGTACCGATGCAAATGTTATCGAACCGTCCCGATGTACGTGCTGCCGAACGTTCGCTGGAACAAGCATTTTACGCGACCAACCAGGCTCGTGCCGCTTTCTATCCTTCCATCGTACTGAGTGGAAGTGCCGGATGGACCAACTCGGCAGGGAGTATGATCGTCAATCCTGGCAAATTCCTGGCTTCGGCAGTCGGCTCACTCACACAACCGTTGTTCAATAAAGGACAGATCATGGCCCAATACCGCATCGCCAAAGCACAACAGGAAGAAGCAAGCCTGTCTTTCCAGCAAGCCTTGCTGAATGCCGGCAGCGAAGTCAACGACGCTTTGGTCGCCTGCCAGACAAGCAAGGCCAAGACCCTCTTGTTCGAAAAGCAAATCCAATCCTTGGAAAAAGCATTGGAAAGCACCTCGTTGCTGATGGAACATGGTACAACGACCTATCTGGAAGTGCTGACCGCCCGCCAATCCTTGTTGAGTGCACAGCTGTCACAAACAGCTAATCGGTTCACCGAGATACAAAGCGTGATCAACCTTTATCAAGCTTTAGGCGGCGGTAGAGAATAAGAAAACATTTTTTATCCATAAAAGCCAAAAACCTTCTAAACCGGACCTTTTACCTATTCCATAGGACCTGTTTCAGAAAAAGTATCCAAACTTCGACGAAACAGGTCCTTTTTTATCAAGTGAAAAATAAGCGGAGCCATGACATTGTCTATTCATTTTTTTATACTTTTGTGGGCATAAGACAGAATATACACAACAATGAAAAGTAAAAGTTTAGTTTCTATCGATCAATGCTCCAAAGAGGACATTCTTCGTATTCTGGATAACGCCAGGAAGTTTGAAGCAAATCCGAACCGTAAGGTACTGGAAGGCAAAGTTGCAGCGACCTTGTTCTTCGAACCCTCCACCCGCACACGTCTAAGTTTCGAAACTGCAGTGAACCGGTTGGGCGGCCGTGTGATCGGTTTCTCTGACGCTTCCACGACTAGTTCCTCCAAAGGCGAAACACTGAAAGATACCATCCTGATGGTAAGCAACTACGTTGATCTTATCATTATGCGCCACCATTTGGAAGGCGCCGCCCGTTATGCATCGGAAGTCACGGACGTGCCTATCATCAATGCCGGTGACGGAGCAAACCAGCATCCTTCCCAGACAATGCTGGACCTCTATTCCATTCAAAAGACACAAGGCAAGCTGACCGATCTCAACATCACAATGGTAGGTGACCTGAAATACGGACGTACCGTACACTCACTGATAGTAGGTATGTCTCATTTCAACCCGACATTCAACTTTATCGCACCAAACGAACTCCGCATGCCGGACGAACAGAAAAACTTCTGCGACAAACATGGCATCAAATACAACGAATATACCGAATTTACGGAAGACATCATCAACCAGACGGATATTCTGTACATGACCCGTGTACAACGCGAACGTTTCACCGACCTCGAAGAATACGAACGTGTAAAAAATGTGTATATACTGAAGAATGAGATGTTGAAAAACAGTCGTGAGAACCTGCGTATCCTGCATCCGCTGCCTCGCGTTAACGAAATCGCTTATGATGTGGACGATAATCCGAAAGCCTATTATATCCAGCAGGCACGCAACGGACTGTTCGCCCGTCAAGCCATCATCTGCGAAGTGTTGGGCATTTCCGTTGAAGATTAAAAATCCCGTTTTCTGATTTTCAACTTTCAATTATCAATTTTCAATTATCAAAAGTTATGTCAGCAGAAAAGAAAAAAGAATTACAGGTCGCCGCTTTAGAGAACGGTACTGCCATCGATCATATCCCCCCCAGCCAGTTGTTTAAAGTAGCCAAATTACTGGGGCTGGAAAACATGGACAATACGATTACGATCGGCAACAATTTCCACAGCAATAAAATGGGCTGTAAAGGCATGATCAAAATCTCCGACAAGTTCTTCTGTGACGAAGAGATCAACCGCATCGCCCTGATCGCCCCTAACGTGATCCTGAACATTATCCGCGATTACGAAGTGGTGGAGAAAAAGACCGTTACCTTACCGGACGAACTGGTAGGGCTCGTAAAATGCAACAATCCGAAATGTATTACCAATAATGAACCAATGCCGACCCGTTTCGATGTAATCGACAAAGAAAAGGGTACGATCAGATGCCATTATTGTGAACGTAAGATTAATAAAGAAGACATCATCGTTAAATAATTAACAATCGACAATTATTTGTCGCAGTCTTTTAATTGCCCATTGTCAATTACCAATTGTCATGAAACACGACTGGAAGCCCGGCACGATGATCTATCCGCTGCCAGCAGTAATGGTTAGTTGCGGCTCTGAGCCTTCAGAATACAATATTATCACAGTCGCGTGGGTGGGTACGATATGTACCAACCCACCGATGTGTTATATCTCCGTCCGTCCGGAACGTCACTCCTACCCGATCCTGAAAAAGAACATGGAATTTGTGATTAACCTGACAACCCGCTCTTTAGCATACGCAACAGACTGGTGTGGTGTCAATTCCGGCAAAGATCATACTAAGTTCGAAGAGATGAAACTGACGCCTGGAAAAGCCTCGGTCGTAAATGCTCCAATCATCGAAGAATGCCCGCTCTGCATCGAATGCCGGGTAAAAGAAGTAATGGCATTAGGCAGCCATGACATGTTTATCGCCGATGTGGTAAACGTGCAGGCCGACGACAAATATCTGGACCCGGAAACGGGAGCTTTCGATATGCAGCGTGCTGACCTGCTGGCTTATTCACATGGCAAATATTACGGATTGGGCGACTTTGTCGGTAAATTCGGCTGGTCGGTCAGAAAGAAAAAATAGTCATGAAGAAAATTTACCTTATATTGCTGATACTTCCATTCTGTTTCTCGGCCAACGCCCAGAAGTTTATCAAGATCGAAGATAAGACATTCAACTGGGGAGGAAAAGTCGGAGTCAATGCCGCGCTCCCGATTGTCAAATCGTTGACGATAGACAATCAGGAGATGGAAGACATACGTCTGCAATATAAGGTAGGTTACCAAGCAGCTGTGTTTGCACGAGTCAATATCGATCGTTTCTATATTCAACCCAGCTTGGCATGGCAATATACGGAAGGTGACATACGTTTCAACATACCACAGACGGAAAACAGCCTGCCTGACGGGACAAACACCCAAATGCCTATCGGCAAGAACCGGATTACTTATAAGTCCGCCACGCTCGAAGTTCCGGTGATGATCGGTTATTATCTGGTAAAAGAAGGTCCGTACGCATTAAGCATGATGTTCGGCCCCAATATCAAATACAACTACAAAACGCGCTACAGTACAGATATGACAGACAGACCCCGCGAGTTTGAAGACGACAATACCCCTTTCGGCATCAGCATAGCCGCCGGGCTGGGAGTCAGTATCTGGCGTCTGTTTCTTGACTTCAGTTATGAATTCGGTTTGAACGAGGTAGCTTCCGATTTCCGTGAGATAGGTACCGAGGCCAACCAGAAAGGGACTCTCAACATTGAAAAACGAACAAACATAATGAGTTTCTCACTCGGTTTCCTGTTCTGATTCAGATTTTCATTGTTAAACCATTAAAAAACATATCAGATGAAAAAAGTCAAGATTACGGTATTAAAAACTACTTTAGATGAACAACTGGCCCGCGAATACGGCGCCGAGGGACTGACCGCCTGCCCCATGCTGAAAGAAGGACAAGTTTTTTATGCTGATTATGCCAAGCCAGAAGGTTTTTGTGACGAAGCTTGGAAAGCGATTTACCAATATGCTTTTGCGTTGTCACATGGTGCCGGAAAAGAAGTATTCTATTATGGAGACTGGATCAGAAAACCGGGAGTTGCCATCTGCAGTTGCAATGACGGATTACGCCCTGTCATATTCAAGCTCGAAGCGACGGACGAAGAGTCCGAGATAGACTACACGCCTGTCCGTTGACCAAGAATCAGGATGTATACCCTTATCCTGTAAAAATGGTACTTATCCCCGTAATTCATATACAATCCGAACCAGCCTGTCACAGTAACTTTGTATCTGTTCCTCCGGAACATTTTTAATAGCGATTTAAACTAATATACAAGTATGGCAAAAAAAGTATTGATCTTATCATCCAGTCCCCGCCGAGGCGGCAACTCAGACACACTCTGTGACGAATTTATGCGTGGTGCGGCAGAAAGCAATCATGAAGTGGAAAAGATTTTCCTGAGAGACAAAACAATCCATTACTGTACGGGATGCAGTACATGCAGTCTGTACCAGAGGCCATGCCCTCAAAAAGACGACGCGGCAGAAATCATCGAAAAAATGGTGGATGCCGATGTGATCGTAATGGCTACCCCAGTCTATTTCTATACAATGAGCGCTCAAATGAAAACCCTGATAGACCGCTGCTGTGGAAGATACACGGAGATGAACGGCAAGGAATTTTATTTCATCGTAACGGCAGCCGAAGACGACCATAAGAAAATGCTCCGCACGATCGACACTTTCCAGGGATTCCTGGACTGCCTGGAAGATCCCGTAATAAAAGGAACCGTGTTCGGATTAGGCGTTTGGCACAAAGGAGAGATCAACGGAAATCCCGCCATGAAAGATGCCTATCAAATGGGAAAACAGGTTTAAGCGATTGCAATGACAGCCCTTTTCAAAGCATATATGTTTTGAATGCAAAACATATATGTTTCGTTTTCAAAACACCGGTGTTTTGAAACAAGGCCTTTCCATTTACGACCGGAAGCTAATCCGTATGGCGGAAATAAAAAGGCTGTGTCGCAATCCTTGACACAGCCTTTTTATTCCCAAACGCCACAAAATGTTAATCGAACATATGTCTGAACTTATCGAAAATCTTCTCCTTGACAGATTTCTTCGGTTGGAAATTAGGAGAATTCTCCAAGCCGTTCATGATATCCTTCTCTGACGCAGACAACGTTTCCGGAATATAAACACTTACGTTTACAAGCAGGTCTCCCGTTCCATAACTGTTAACAGAGGGAAGCCCTTTGTTTCGCAAACGGAGCACTTTCCCCGGTTGAGTCCCTGGCTCGATCTTGACTTTAGCCTTACCATCGATGGTCGGAACTTCAACTGTGCCACCCAAAGCCGCTTGAGGCACACTCAGTAACAGGTTATACAGAATGTCGTTCTCGTCACGTATCAGTTCCGGATGCGGCTCTTCTTCGACCAAGATCAGCAAATCACCGTTAATACCTCCATGACGGGCTGCATTCCCCTTCCCACTCATGGAGAGCTGCATGCCTTCCGCCACACCGGCCGGGATATTGATCGTGATCACCTCGTCGTCGCGCACGATTCCTTCACCATTGCACTCGCTACATTTCTTGGTGATAATCTTCCCTTCGCCTCCACAGGTCGGACAGGTTGTCTGTGTCTGCATCTGTCCTAAGATCGTATTGGCCACACGGGTGACAACACCGCTGCCATGACAGGTTTCACAAGTCTTGGAACTGTGATCGTCCTCCGCCCCGCTACCGTGGCATTTGGAACAGGTTACATATTTCTTAACTTTGATCTTCTTTTCGACTCCGGTAGCGATCTCTTTCAGGTTCAACTTTACTTTCACACGCAAATCCGAACCACGATTCACCCGGCGACCGCCACGTGAACCGCCACCAAAGCCGCTGAACCCGCCAAAGCCACCGAAATGTCCGCCAAAGATGTCTCCAAACTGAGAGAAAATATCATCCATAGACATTCCTCCGCCAAAGCCACCGCCCTGCGAAGCACCTCCTACTCCGGCATGACCGAACTGATCATAACGCTGACGCTTCTGAGGATCACTCAGTACATCGTACGCTTCTGCAGCCTCTTTGAAGTTCTCTTCAGCCTGCTTGTCACCCGGATTCTTGTCAGGGTGGTACTGAATCGCCTTTTTACGGTAAGCTTTCTTTATTTCTTCTACCGAGGCAGTCTTCTCGACGCCCAGCACTTCATAATAATCTCTTTTAGCCATCTTCGTATCTGTCTGTTGTTATTTGCTCATTATCCTGTCGTATTATTCGCCTACCACTACTTTAGCGTGGCGAATCACCTTATCGTTCAAAGTATAACCGGTCTGCACACAATCCAGAACCTTACCCTTCATATCGGGTTCCGGTGCAGGAATCATGGCGACTGCTTCAGACGTTTCAGCATCGAACGGTTCACCGACAGTTTCGATCGGTTTTACATTCTGATGAGACAGGTAAGACATGAATTTCGAATAGATAAGTTCCACTCCTTCCGTAACAGCCTTTATATCTTCAGCCGAACGGATATTCTGCAAAGCACGTTCGAAATCGTCGACAACAGGAAGCAGGTGAGTCAAAGCACTTTCGCCACCGTTCTTGATCAGCTCGGACTTTTCGCGCAATGTACGTTTACGGTAGTTATCGAACTCAGCCATCAAGCGCAGGTGGGAATCATTCAGTTCGTCATATTTCTTCTTAAGTTCTTCCAGCTCCTTCTGCTCCGGACCTTCATCCGTCACATTGTCAGATACGGAATTTTCTTCTGACGCATTTACCTGTTCATCCTGCAATTTTGTCGCTTCATCAGCACCTTGGCGTTCTTTTTTGTCAGCTGTTTCCTTCTTGCTATTAAAATTCATCTTGTTCATAATCAATTATATATTTTCATTACTATCTAATTGTCAGTAAGATATCATACCTATATCGGTCATACGACCTGCCTGTCGGCATTATTCTTGTCGATATCAATCACCAATATAACATCAAATATACTGCCAACTGTTCTTATAGAACGAAAATATCTTTACCTTTGTGTAGTAAAAGATGATTTATTGTCATAGTACAAATAATAAGATTAATAAAACAATTAAGAAATTAATTATGAAGAGAGCGATTTTGTCAGTTTTACTGCTATTTGCATTTCTTACCGGTTTTGCCCAAAACCGGAATATATGCCGATTAGGAATTACATACGATATCAGTCAAAGCGACCACTGGGGGAAAAACAAACCGGTCATAACCAGTGTCATTCCTTATTCGCCGGCAGAACTCGCAGGAGTTAAAACCAATGATATCATTATAGCTATCGACGGTGTGCAAACGACAGATATTTCGTCGGAAGAGATCGGTGAAATGCTGAATCCCGCCGGGAAAAACGAGGTATTACTGACGATCGGCAATCTGGCAAACCCTGCTAAACAGGTGCTTGTCAAAAAAGAATGCAAAAAAGGGAATGCGATTACCGAAGAACAATTGGCCACCGCTTTTTCTATGTACAGCCTCGAAACGACCAGCGAACGGGAATTTGTCTGTCCATTCAAGACAACCGTGACAGCCGACCCTGTAGATTTCGGAAAGTTCAAGACGTTCGCCTTCTCTGCCATAGACGAGAATAACAGCAAACTGGAAACGGCCATCAACGAAAGTATCGAAAAGGAGTTGACCAAGAAAGGGATGACTGTCGACACAAACCGTCCCGACATTATAGTACAGACCTTCTATTTCTTCGATAAGAATCCGAACTATAAAGGGGCGAACAAGATTCTGATTGAAAAAGAGCCGATCTATCGCTACAACTTCAATCACAGTAAGATGGAGACATTCCCGTTCTTGAACTCGATGTCTGCAGAAGCGGAAGCGGAGTATCTCCTCCAGTTCGGTTTTCGCCTGATTGACCAACGTGATGTACCGGGCCGTATCCTGTGGGAATGCGAGGCAAACGAACTGCTGGAAGACTCATATCGTCTAGATGAATACGCCCGCATTCATGCACCGTTGATGTGTATGCAATATCCATATGTCAAATATCAGCGCAACGTGCCATTCAAGGTCAATCAGAAAACCTACAACTATACAGGGCTAAGTTACGACATCGACCATATGGAACAGATCGCCGACGTCGATAAGAACTCTCCTGCCTATGCAGCTGGATTACGCCCCCGTGATATTGTAGAGAAAATCAACGACCAGAAAATGAATCACACGGCAGAAGAATTCTCCGCTGCTTACAAAGGATTTATTACCAACACGATGAAATACCGCGATCCGAAAACCCAGTTTACGGATGCCAACGGTTTCAAACGCTGTATGTTCTGGGACACATTCAAATACCCACAAGTAGCCGATGCGATCCAGAAACCCGGTAACAAGACCGCCTACTCATATTTATATTATTACGCCCCGTATATCAACCCATCCGGAAACAATGCCTGTACGTTCGATATCAAAAGGGGTAAAAACAAAATGGAAATCATCGTCCGCCCGACCATTCGCCGGTCCGTAACGGTCGAAGTAAAATAAAGCATTTACAAGAACGTGATATATCCGCAAAATTTCGAACAAAAAACGGGCTTCGATAAAGTCCGTCGTTTAATTTCAGAGAAATGTTTAAGCCCGCTCGGAGAAGAACGGGTGGCAGAGATGGAATTCTCTGCCGATTATCAAACCGTAACCCAACGTCTGGAACAAACTGACGAGTTTGTTCGTATCCTGCATGGAGAAGACGAGTTTCCCGCCAGTTATTTTTTTGATGTGCGTTATTCGTTGAAGCGGATACGCCCCGAAGGAACCTGGCTGGATGAAAAAGAACTATTCGACCTGAAACGTTCGCTCCAGACAATCAACGACATTATCCGTTTCTTCCGCCCTTCCTTGGAAGAGAAAGAAGAAATCAAGTATCCGGCATTGACCGCCCTTGCCGGCGATATTCAGGTATTCCCGCAGTTAATCGGAAAAATCGACGCGATACTCGACAAATTCGGACGAGTGAAGGACAATGCCTCTCCTTCACTGGCGCAGATACGAAAAGAGATCACGGCTACCATGAGCGGTATCTCCCGCAGCTTGCAGTCGATATTACGCGCCGCACAATCGGAAGGTGTAGTAGATAAAGATATTACTCCCACCATGCGCGATGGGCGCCTGATGATCCCGGTCGCTCCGGCTTTCAAACGGAAGATCAAAGGGATCGTGCACGATGAATCGGCTAGCGGCAAGACTGTTTTCATCGAGCCGGAAGTCGTCGTGGAGGCAAATAACCGCATCCGCGAGCTGGAAGGCGACGAACGCAGGGAGATCATGAAGATCCTGACGGAATTTACAAACTTCATCCGTCCGTTAATCCCCGATATCCTGCAATCCTATGAGTTCTTGGCCGAGATTGACTTCATCCGCGCCAAAGCATTGTTTGCCGAGCAGATAAACGGAATCAAGCCGGTCATCGAGGACAAACAACAAATTGACTGGATACGCGCCGCACATCCCCTACTCTTCCTTTCGTTGCAGAAACAGAACAAGCAGATCGTCCCTTTGGATATTCTTCTGGAAGAGAAAAAGCGTCTGCTGATTATCTCCGGTCCGAATGCGGGTGGTAAATCCGTCTGCCTGAAAACGGTCGGATTGCTGCAATATATGTTGCAATGCGGCCTGTTGATCCCCGTATATGAAAGCTCGAAAACGGGATTGTTCGAAAACCTGTTCATTGACATCGGAGATGAACAAAGTATTGAAAACGACTTGAGTACCTACAGTTCACACTTGACGAACATGAAATTTTTCGTCAAGAACTGTAACAGCAAAACTCTAATCTTGATTGACGAGTTCGGTAGTGGCACGGAGCCCCAGATCGGAGGTGCGATTGCCGAAGCCCTGTTGGACCGTTTCAACCGGAATCACAGCTACGGCGTTATCACGACTCACTACCAGAACTTGAAGCATTTCGCTGAAGACACGGAAGGGATCGTTAACGGCGCCATGCTCTATGACCGCCACCTGATGCAACCGCTCTTTAAGCTGTCGATCGGTAATCCAGGAAGTTCTTTCGCCATCGAGATCGCCCGGAAGATCGGCCTGCCGGAAGATGTCATTGCGGATGCATCTGCTAATGTCGGCTCCGACTATATCAATATGGATAAATATCTACAGGATATCGTTCGTGACAAACGCTATTGGGAAAGCAAGCGACAGAATATCCGCCAACAAGAAAAGAAGCTGGAAGATATTACCGCCCGCTACGAGCAGGATTTGGAAGCCGTAAACAAACAACGGAAAGAGATCATGCGTAACGCCAAGGAAGAGGCACAGCGTATCCTTTCCGAAGCCAACGCAAAGATCGAAAACACGATCCGCGAAATCAAAGAGGCACAGGCGGAAAAGGAACAGACCAAGCTTGCCCGCAAAGCCTTGGAAGAATTCAAGGCTTCTGTGATAGCAGCCGAAGAAGAGGACGACAAGATCGCCCGCAAAATGGCAAAATTACAGGAACGCAAAGAACGTAAAAAGCAGAAACAAAACGCGCCGGCCTCCAAGCAGGTCTTCAACCGTGATGTCATAGAAGCTGGCGACAACGTCCGCCTCAAAGGACAAGTCTCTGCCGGAACCGTTATGGAAGTTCAAGGAAAGCAGGCAGTTGTAGCATTCGGCATGATCAAGAGCACAGTCAAGTTGGAACAACTGGAGAAGGTCAGTAAAGGACAAATCAAGAAAGAGATCCAAAAAAGTACTTTTGTCAGTGTCCAGACAGCGGACGATATGCATGAAAAGAAATTGAACTTCAAGCAGGAGATAGATGTTAGAGGTATGAGAGGGGACGAAGCCTTACAGGCCGTTACTTACTTTGTGGACGATGCCATACAGGTTGGTGCCGCTCGCATCCGTATCCTGCACGGGACAGGGACAGGCATACTTCGGCAGCTGATACGCGATTACCTGCACACTGTTCCGGGCGTCCGCCAGTATCACGACGAACATGTCCAATTCGGAGGTGCGGGTATTACGGTTGTAGAACTCGAATAAGAACAAACAGATATGAGGCGAAGAGAATATGTACATCCACACAAGCGCAAGCATATTTCCAACCGACATCTTGCCGACCGATATTTCTATGCCGGCGAGCATGATACCGTTACCCGGATCAGCCTCACACAGTACAATGCTGACACTCTGCACACACGGGAGATCAAGACAAACGAAACGTCGTTCAAAAAATTTGTCGACGGAAATAGTATCAACTGGTTTCAGGTTAGCGGTCTGACTGATTCGGAGGCGGTCACGCGTATCGTCAATGAATTCGGGATGCATAACCTGGACGCCAAAGACATTCTGACTCCCCAACACGTAGTCAAGATAGAAGAGTATGACAAACACATGCTTATCGTACTCAATTCTTCCTACTACGACACCAATATGGAGATCAACTCCGAACATATCAGCATCCTAATCACGGGAAACGTAGTCATCAGCTTCACGGAAAGCAACAATCCTGTATTCGAAAATGCCTACAAAGCCATCGAATCCAATATGTTGAATATTCGCCGAAAAAACAGCGGACTACTCCTGGCATTCCTTTTAAATACGATCATTGCCAATTTAGTGGAATCGGCCTCCAAAGTGGAGGAAATGCTTGAGGATATAGAAGAGACCCTGCTCGATATCAAAAACGACCAAGGTAATATGGGGCTGCTTATCCAGCAACGTCGGAAAGAATATATGGTTATCCGCAAGAACAGCCAACCGCTGAAAGAGCAATTTGCCAAACTGCTGCGCACCGAAAACGGAATCATAAGCTCCGACATCCTTCCCATCTATAACGACTTATCCGACCAGTTGCAGTTCATCATCCAGACAACCGAAAGCTGCCGGGAAATCATATCTTCCCTGGTCGATCTCTACATATCCAATAACGACCTGCGCATGAATGCGATCATGAAACGCCTGACAATCGTATCCACGATCTTCATCCCACTGACATTCCTGGCTGGTATATGGGGGATGAACTTCAAGATGATGCCAGAATTGGACTGGCAATACGGGTATGGCATAGCCTGGTCACTCATGCTACTGACAGCAATCTCGACCTGGCTATACATGCGGAAAAAGGATTGGTTTTAGAGTCCGTAGTTCCGTTTGAACATATAATAGGTATTTCTGGAAACATTAAAACGTTTACAAATTTCGAAAACAGTGTCTCCGCGTTCAAGCATGCTGATCACCTCTTCTTTATTCGCATCCAGGAAAGACTGTTTTGCAGCCGATCCTTTCGGACGGCCTAACGGGCCTCCCGTGCTCTTCTTATGATTCAATGCCTCTTTGGTACGGATTGACATCAAACTGTGTTCGATCTCCGTCACCAACTTGAACACGTTTCCCATAACTGGCAGATCCAATGCCTGGTCTAGGATATACCGGTCTCTTATACTATAGATCTGAACGCCTTTTTCCATGCAGCGTCCCATAATATCCATAACTTCCGACAATGTTCGTCCCAAGCGAGAAATATCCGAAAAGATCAGACTATCGCCTTTTTGCATACGATCCAGTACCCTAGCAAGATTACGTTCATCTTCCCTCCCTTTGTCGACAGTGACATCCGTAATCCACTTATCGACATTCATATCATGATTCGAAGCATAACGTTCAATCTCATCTTTCTGTTCTTCTAGAAGTTCTTTGTTTGAAGTTCCTACTCTTAAATAAGCTATTACCATATTTCCAGCAACTTAATAATTAAAAAAACGTAGAACCAAAATTTATTTCTCGGTGAAGATACGAAAAGTAATTATAGCACAATAGCTAAACTTTCCATTTTATTCAAAGAAAATGTTAGTATTCCGTTCTTTAACACAATAAATTAAATCGTATGTAAAAAGCTATCGAACTAAGAATGAAATAGCTAACAAATTATCCAATAACCGGGGATTTATTACCTTTCCCGCGATATAAGTATTTTGAACATGTTTATCGTTTTTTTGCTTTCCAATCTGTCGGACACTTCTTATCTTTGTAATTAGAAATGAAAAGGTTTTTAATTGTCATATTCGCATTACTGTATGTCGGATTGTCTTCCGGTATAACATTGACACTTCACCACTGTATGGGCAAGCTGGTCGAAGTAAACATGTGGCAAGCCGAAACCTGCAATACCTGCGGAGCTAAGTATGCCCACAAGTCCTGCTGCTCTACCGAGACAGAGTTTATAAAGATATCGGACGACCAGAATGTCGACCAGTTACAAGTGATCAAACATGTACCGGTAGCAATCGCCCTTCTGTTCGATTTGAGAAATCTATATAGTCTGACGGAAACGGAGCAAGGAACCGACTTTCCCATATATGCTGACACTCCGCCTGAATGGAGCGGGACAGACCGGCTCATCCGTCATTGTACCTTCCTTATTTAGCCGATAGCAAATCCTCGCAGGTCCTTCACCCTTATTTGAAAAGGGCGGACCGTTTTTTTGTCTTCATCCCAGACAACAAAAAAAGAAAAAATCTGTTTCCTCTGTGTGTATCAGAAGGAACCGCAGTGTATCAAAATGTATCTGTCCCCGTGTTTGACACAAGGACCAGGCTATTTTGATACCGTCACGATCCATTATCAATACATATAAATACTTCTTATGCTAAATAAAATAATCCGTTATTTCCTTGAGAACAGGGTGATAACCATATTGATCTTAGTGCTGGTAGTCGTATGGGGCATCTCGACTTCTCCATTTAACTGGCACGGAGGGATCATTCCCCGCAATCCGATTCCGGTAGACGCGATTCCCGACATCGGCGATAATCAACAGATCGTAGCGACCGAATGGATGGGACGTTCGCCCAAAGATATCCAGGATCAGATCACCTATCCGCTGACCACTTCCCTGTTGGGGATTCCCGGAGTCAAATCGATCCGTAGTTCTTCCATGTTCGGCATGTCCTTCATCTATATTATTTTTGATGATAATATCGAATTCTACTGGAGCCGTTCGCGGATTCTCGAAAAGCTCAACTCCCTTCCCCCCGGTACGCTGCCCGAAGGCGTACAACCGGCGTTGGGTCCGGATGCAACCGCTTTAGGACAAATCTACTGGTACACGTTGGAAGGACGCGATCCGGCAACCGGAAAACCGACAGGCGGATGGAATGCGGAAGAGCTGCGTACCATACAGGACTACTATGTCAAATACAGCCTTTCGGCTGCCGAAGGAGTGTCGGAAGTGGCATCAGCCGGAGGTTTCGTGAAAGAGTACCAGGTCGAGCTGAATCCGGATGCCATGCGCGCCTTTAATGTTTCCGTTATGGATATTATGGGGGCGATCAAGAAAAGCAATCTCGACATCGGAGCCGAGACAATGGAGATCAATAAGGTCGAATATCTGATCCGCGGCCTGGGCTATATCAAAGATGTATCCGACCTGGAAAAGGCCGTCGTGACGGTTCGTGACGGTGTGCCGGTACGCATCTCCGATGTAGCGTTTGTAAATATCGGTCCGGGTACGCGGCGCGGCGGACTGGATAAAGAAGGTGTCGAAGCAGTCGGCGGTGTCGTGATCGCCCGGTATGGTTCCAACCCTTTGGAAGTCATTAATAATGTAAAAGACAAAATCAAGGAGATGGCGCCCGGACTTCCCCAGAAAACCTTGCCCGACGGGACTGTCTCCAAAATCACCGTCGTACCTTTTTACGACCGGACAGGCTTGATCAAAGAGACAATCGGCACGCTCGAAACATCTTTATCCCACGAAATACTGATCTGTATCATCGTTATCATCGTGCTGGTCCTCAACCTCCGGGCATCCGTCGTGATAGCCAGCATGCTCCCTATCGCCGTGTTGTCTACCTTCATCATCATGCGCTACACAGGAATAGCCGCCAATATAGTTGCCCTTTCGGGTATCGCCATCGCTATCGGCGTGATGGTGGACGTCGGCGTCGTGTTTGTCGAAAGCATCATCCGGTATATGGAGATGCCGGAAAACAGAGGCATCCGCAAAGGGAAAGCGATGGTAAACCTTATTTATAAGGCGGTCAGTGAAGTGTCGGGGGCGATTGCCACGGCGATGATCACGACTATCGTCAGTTTCCTGCCCGTTTTTGCAATGGAGGCACAGGAAGGAAAAATGTTCTCTCCCCTCGCCTACACGAAAACCTATGCGCTGGCCTCTGCTTTCGTATTGGGATTGATCTTGCTGCCGACCTTATCCTATATATTGTTTTCGGTACGGATCGACTCAAAGCGGATACGGAAAGTGCTCAACTACATACTGATTGCAGCAGGTGTCCTCTTGTCTGTCCTGTACAGTAGTATTCCGGCACTCGGACTTACAGCCGTCGGACTTAACAACCTACTTGCTCACCGTTGGAAGAAACCCGGAATAAGTAACTATATCAATATCGGTATCGCACTTGTCGTTGCCACCTACTTCTTGGCAGAAGAATGGTTGCCGATGGGCCCCCAGAAAGGTATTATCGTCAATCTTCTTTTTGTAACAGGATGTATCGCCATCATTCTTGCACTGCTCTGGTTACTGGTGATCTACTACGAACGTATCCTTCGCTGGTGTCTGAATAACCGGTGGAAGTTCATGCTGTTACCTATCGCGACTATCCTATGCGGCATCCTGATCTGGAAACGGATCGGGCAAGAGTTCATGCCCAGCCTCAACGAAGGTTCATTCCTGTTGATGCCGACCAGCATGCCCCATACGGGAATCGAGCAAAACCTGAATTATATCGAAGCGCTGGACAAACGCCTGGCAGCCATCCCCGAAGTGGAAACGGCAATCGGCAAATGGGGACGGGTAAACTCGGCACTCGATCCGGCTCCCGCCCAGATGTTCGAGAATACGATCAACTATCGTCCCGAATATATCCTGAACGAAGACGGAAAGCGGGAACGTTTCAAAGTGAACCGGAAAGGAGAATATCTCCTGAGAAACGGAGGCACTTACAATCCGGCAGACGGCTTCCGCCTGATACCGGCAGATAGCCTGATACCGGACCGCAAAGGAGACTATTTCCGGCAATGGCGTCCCGAAATCAAGAACACCGACGATATCTGGCAGCAAATTGTCAACGTCACCCACCTGCCAGGACTCACATCCGCCCCGAAACTGCAACCGATAGAGGCACGCCTTGTCATGCTCTCGACCGGTATGCGCGCTCCGATGGGATTGAAGATATACGGGCCGGATCTGGAAACGATCGAGCAGAGCGGAAAGGCGATCGAACAGGCGCTCAAAGACGTTCCTTCCGTGATCCCTTCGTCCGTGTTTTATGACCGGGCGGTCGGAGCACCTTATCTGGAGATTAAGCTGAACCGGGATAACATGGCCCGGTACGGAGTGAACGTCGAAGATTTACAGGAGATACTAAGTGCAGCCGTCGGCGGCATGATCCTGACGAAGACGGTCGAAGGCCGCGAGCGTTTCCCCGTGCGCCTCCGCTATGCCCGCGAACTGCGTGATAATCCGGAAGCATTGTCCATGCTCCTGGTTCCGACAGCCACCGGCGCCCAGATTCCATTGAAAGAACTCGCCGATATCGAATATGCCCGAGGCGCCCAGATGATCCAGAGTGAGAACACCTTCCTGGTCGGCTACGTGATCTTCGACAAGAAACAGGGAAAAGCCGAAGTGGATGTTGTGAAAGAGGCGACAAAAGTGATCGAAGGAAAGATACAAAACGGAGAGCTGAAACTAACAAAAGGCGTTTCCTACAAGTTTGCCGGAAACTACGAACAACAGGAACGTGCCACCGCCCGGCTGATGATCGTCGTTCCCCTGGCCCTGCTGATCGTCCTCCTGGTTCTGTATTTCCAGTTCAAGACCCTTACGGCCTCGTTGATTCATTTCTCCGGTGTCTTCGTGGCTTTTGCCGGCGGCTTTATCCTGCTCTGGCTGTACGGTCAGGACTGGTTCATGAACTTTTCGCTGGCGGGAGTCAATATGCGGGACCTGTTCCAGATGCATACCATTAACCTGAGCGTAGCCGTATGGGTCGGCTTCATCGCCCTTTTCGGAGTGGCGACAGACGACGGTGTGCTGATGGGAACTTACATCCATCACGTCTTCCTGGAAAAGGACCCGCAGACCAGGCACGCCATACGTGAAGCCGTCGTGACAGCAGGACTCAAACGTGTACGTCCCGCAGCCATGACAACCGCGACCACCCTGATCGCCCTGCTCCCCGTCCTCACCTCGACCGGAAAGGGAGCCGATATTATGGTTCCGATGGCAATCCCGACTTTCGGCGGCATGCTGATCCAGTCGATGACCATGTTTGTCGTCCCCGTATTCCAATGCTGGTGGCGGGAAGGGCTGCTGAAGAAAGAGGAAAAGGCCCGCAACGCAGCAGAAAATTCCTCACCAGGAAAATAAATTTTCCTCAGCATGAAAATAAATTTTCTTCGGATGAAAAAAAATTTTCCATTGCATGAAAATAAATTTTCACGCCGAGAAAAAAGTTGAAACTTTCTTATATATAAATAAAGTATTAATAGAATGAGAATAAAAAAGCATATAGCCATCTTACGTTGGGCCGCCATCCTGCTATCGGCACTTTGGTATCTCCCGTCACAGGCACAAACGACCGACAGCCTTTCCCATTACCTGGAAACGGCCGCCCGGAACAATCCGTCGGTAAATTCCAGCTTTGCCCTTTACAAAGCATCCCTGGAAAAGATACCGCAGGCGGGAGCTTTCTCCGATCCCGAACTCGAAATGGGCTTCTTCTTCAAACCGATGGAGCAGCTATCCGGCAAACAGGTAGCCGACTTCACCCTGATGCAGATGTTCCCCTGGTTCGGAACCCGCAAAGCAGCCCGCAACGAAGCGACCGAGATGGCACGCATGGCTTACGAACAATTCAGGGAAACCCGCAACAACCTGTTCTACGAAGTCAAAAGCCAGTGGTATCAACTGAACAATCTGAATGAGCAGTATAAGAACACAGCAGCGAACCTCGAACTGTTAAAGCAGTTGGAGCTGTTGGCGCTGAGCCGTTATACAGCGTCGTCCGTTCCGGGCAGGCCGACACCATCCGTTGCGCCTCCGGTCGCACCTCCCGTTCCCCAGACACCGGCAAACAACAGTATGGGCGGTATGGGAAACATGGGGACCTCTCCTTCCACGGCCTCTGCGACACCGGGCGGAAATACAACGATGTCGGGTATGGGCGGTTCGATGGCAAGTGGTACGATGGGGAGCGGTTCATCCGGCAGCATGTCCGACGTACTTCGCATCCAGATCGAAATGGCCGAACTGGAAAACAACCTCGAAGCTCTCCGATCGAACAGGAAAGCAGCCGAAGCTCGGTTCAACAGCCTGCTGAACCGGGATCAGGATCTGCCGGTACAAACTTCCGATTCGCTGGCACAAAAACTGTTTTCCATAGAAGACAATGCGGTCCTGGACAGCATCATCCTCTCCAACCCGATGCTCTCCATGCTCGAAGCGGAGGCAAACTCCTATAAGGCAAAGGCGGAGATGGACAAGAAGATGAGCCTTCCCATGTTCGGCATCGGACTGCAATATTCCATCATGGCTAAGAATTCAGAAGAGATGGCCCGGATGTCAGGGATGAGCAATATGAACGGCATGGATATGGTCATGCCGATGATTAAGATCAGCATCCCGATCTTCCGCCGGAAATATAACGCCCAGCAGCGGGAGAGCCGGCATTACCGTGAGGCAAGCGAGCTGAAGTACGAAGACACGCTCAACCAGCTACATGCCGAATATATCGCCTTAAAGCAACAACTGGCCGATGCCTCGCGCAAAATAGACCTGTACGCCAAACAGCAGGACTTGTCCCGGTCGACCTACCAGTTGATGATCCGCGAATTTTCGGCAGGGACGACTTCCCTCACGGACATCATCCAACTGGAACGCCAGTTGTTGGATTACAGCCTTAAAAAGAGCGAAGCGGTTGCCGGATACAACACGCTGATCGCGGGCTTAGAGAAATTAGTATCAACCTCCGTAAATGAATAACAAGATGAAAAAGATAAATGAAATAATAAAAAGCAAACCGGTTCAATATATAATAGTAGCCTGTGCCGGCTTATTAGTCGGCTGGTTGTTGTTCAGCCCGTCCGAAAGCCCCGCTCCGGCTACCCATGAGGGGCATGAGATGCACGAAGGACACAGTCACGACCTCGTGCAGGACGAGACGGGCGTCTGGACCTGCTCCATGCACCCCCAGATACGCCAGGATAAACCCGGCAAATGCCCGATCTGCGCGATGGACTTGATCCCGGTCCGTAAAGGAAGCGGCGGCGGAGAAAGCTCCGCCCCGAAAGCAATCCAGTTATCGGAAGAGGCGGCCGCCCTGGCAGACGTGCAGACTTCAAAGGTCAGCAGGGAAAACCCGGTCAAGACAGTCCGCCTGTACGGCAAGATCGCCCCGAACGAACAAAGCTTACAGTCCCAGACAGCGCACGTAGGCGGACGTATCGAACAACTCAACATCAATTTTACCGGTGAGAACGTACGAGCCGGACAAACACTTGCCGTCCTTTATTCACCCGAACTGTTCACCGCCCAGCAGGAACTGTTGGAAGCCATCAAGATGAAGCAGCCCGCCCTGATCCAGGCAGCCCGAGAGAAACTCCGTCTCTGGAAAATGACAAACGCCCAGATAGAAGCGATCGAACAGTCCGGTAGCGTTTCCCCACTCGTCGAGATCAAAGCGAACGTAAGCGGAATCGTCATGACCAAACGCGTAAACCAGGGCGATTATGTCGCCTCCGGCGCTGTCCTGTTCGACATTGCGAACCTGTCGAGCGTATGGGCGATGTTCGATGCTTTCGAAGTAGACCTGCCTTTCCTGAACAGAGGCGACCAGGTTCATTTCACCTTGCAGGCTCTTCCCGGCAAGACCTATACGGGTCGGATCGCGTTTATCGATCCGATCATCAACCCGTCCACCCGTACGGCACGTGTCCGGGTGGAAGTTCCCAACAGCCATATGGAACTGAAGCCGGAGATGTATGCGACCGCCGAGGTCAGCGCCCCGCTTCAAGGGTATAAAGACCGGATCACCGTGCCGCAGACTGCCGTTCTCTGGACCGGCAAACGTTCCATCGTTTATGTCAAGCAACCGGACACCTCCACCCCGACCTTTCTGATGCGTGAAGTAGAACTTGGTCCTTCCCTCGGCAACGCATACGTGATATTAAAAGGATTATCCGAAGGAGAAGAAGTCGTAACGAACGGTGTTTTCTCGATAGATGCCAGTGCCCAACTGGAAGGGAAACAGTCGATGATGAACAATGACGGCGAAGCACAACCGATGAGCGGCCATGCAGGGCATACGATGAGCGGTCACGAAGGGCATGCCGCGCACGGTACATCCGCAGCACAACCGGAACCGGCAGGCGAGCATGCCATGTTCGGGGTAAAAGGTTCCTGCGATATGTGTAAACAACGCATCGAAACAGCAGCCAAAAGTGTAAACGGCGTTTCATCGGCTCATTGGGATAAGGAAAAACAGATGATACATCTACAGTACGATCCGTCCAAAACATCTGTGGACGCTATTAGCAAAGCTATTGCCAAAGCGGGGCACGACACGGATACTTATAAAGCGGATCAAGCCGTCTACGACCAACTGCCGGGTTGTTGCAAATACCGGCAATAAGCGGATACTACAACCCGGACAAGCGACCAGCCCGTCATCGCCACTATTATCATTTTTTATATTGGTGGCGATATTCGGTCGCGCTTAGTCCGGCTGCGTTCTTAAAGAAACGGCTGAACGCAGCCTGGTCTTCGAACCCTAGCATCAAAGCGATCTCTTTAGAGCTTTTAGCCGTATAAAGCAGTAAACGCCGGGCTTCAGCCTGAATGCGGTTATGGATGATACGGATGGCGGAAGGCTGCTGATAGGCGGAAAGGATATTTGCCAGTGTCTTCGGGGATTTGTTCAGCATGTCCGCATATTCCTGCACCTGTTTTTTCTCCTTAAAATAGGTATCGACCAAGACATAGAATTTGCGGATCGTCTCGAACTGAAGGCTGTTCTCCCGAACAGCTCCCTGCCGGTCTTCCGCTATTCGCGTACATAATATGATAAACCGTTTCAACAGTACCCGGAGCATCTCGTCTTGCAGGTGATCGGTACTGAGAAACTCCTCTTGCATGATCCTCGTCAGCGTGTCGATCTTCCGCCGTTCATCTTCCGAAAGGACAAAAGTCAGCACATGCGATGAACCGTGAAACAGCAACCCGTTGCACGACACCTCATGGTCGTTGCCATGTATACAGTAGAAATTGCCGTTGAACATCAAAGCATAGCATTTGCCTTCGATGCGCAGAAACTCCAAATGATGCAAATGGGAAAGCGGAACGAGTTGTCCCTTCTTCAAAACAACATGCTGATGATCGATATCCAACTCCACTTCGCCGGAATCCACCCATATAAATTTATACAGCGTTTTGTCTTTCAGAAGATCCGGGTCTTCATGGAGCGAATCGGTCAAGACGATCCGCCCCTTTATTTTCGCATTCTCAAATGTCCATTTCATGGTATCTTAATTTTCAATTCTCAATTTTCAAATTCCATTACCTCCAGTTCCCTGGCAACTCTCCTGTATGCCGCCTGAACCAACGCGCAAAGGTATCATAATTAGAGAAATTAAGCATCATGGCAATGCGGGAAGGTCTCAGTCGAGTTTTAATCAGTAAGTCTTTCGCCTCAAGCAATACATACTGGCCGATCCATTCCGCAGCCGAAATACCGGAATGCGATTTGCATTTGTTATTCAGTTCCGTCGAAGTCATTCCCAACTTCTCGGCAAAATAATAAACCGGATAATGATGATAACGACTAATCAGCAAGGCGAAATTGTGGAAGAAAGGCGGAACCTCGCTATCCCGGTCGTCCGCCAGATGTCCTCCCTGCTGGAGGAAGAAAATAAGGGCACGCAAAAGCGATTCCACCACTTTGACACGGACATCGCTCATTCGCTCGATTTGTGACTGCATCAGCCGGATATAAAGCCCGGACTCCTCCAGTTCGTCCGGTGTAATCGTCCGGAACATCAGACGTTGCCGATTGATCAGCAGATCACTACCGGCATAGATCACGATCCCTTCAAAACCTGTCTCCGAAAAACGGGATATGTCACTCACATCTTCCACAGACGCCAGGAACACCTGTCCGGCAACTATGGAGATTTCCTTTCCAAGTGCTTTGCATTCGAACTTTCCTCCCCGGCAGATCACAGCAAGAGTTCCCGGTTCCAAAGGCAACAGTTCATGATCCTGCCCGACTTCAACGTGAATGATCTTTAAAGTACTTTCCAATGTCAAATTCGCAGTCGACACGGCATGATAGAGGTCGATCGGTAATATTTTATCTGTATTCATTTCCTTCTCACTTTAGAATAAAAATCATTTCACTTCGAACATTTAAAGATAGTTATTAGTTTAATACATACAAGTCTTTTTAGATTAAGTTAAAACCCTATTAATAACATTTTATGATAACAACTCTCGTCATTTTAGCGCTCTCCGCCTTGTTTTTCGTGAACGGGAAGATACGCTCGGACCTCGTCGCACTCTGCGCACTCGTACTCCTCATGATCTGTAAGATTTTAACTCCTGAAGAAGCATTATCCGGTTTTTCAAATCCGATCGTAATCATGATGGTCGGCTTGTTCGTGGTCGGGGGAGCCATCTTTAAAACTGGCCTGGCCAAGATGATCAGCAGCAAAATACTCCAGTTGGCAGGAAAAAGCGAATTGAAATTATTCATTTTAATTATGGTTGTGACAGCCTTCATAGGAGCCTTTGTCAGCAACACCGGAACTGTGGCCCTGATGTTACCCATCGTGGTCAGTATGGCGATGAATGCCAACATAAACCCCAGCCGCTTCCTGATGCCTCTCGCTTTCGCAAGCAGCATGGGAGGAATGGCGACCCTGATCGGTACGCCTCCCAACCTCGTCGTGCAGGAAGCTTTGAAGAACGCCGGGTTCGACAACCTCTCGTTCTTCTCTTTCACTCCGGTCGGATTGGTCTGCGTGCTGACTGGGATCATTATCCTGATCCCGCTCAGTAAAATATTCCTAGCAAAAAAAGACGACAACAATAAAAAAGAGACTTCCGGCGGCCGCACTCCAAAAGAACTGGCACAGAAATACCAACTCTCCGACAATCTCTACCGCTTGAGAGTCACCTCCGGTTCCCTGGTTTGCAATAAGACATTACAGAAACTCAATATCACACAAACATACAATCTGACGATCCTCGAAATACGAAGAAAATCGCCGTCACAGGGCCGCTTCATGAAGACCGTGGATCAAAAATTGGCCGGTCCGGACACAGAACTGAAAGAAAACGATATCTTATATGTCTTCGGAGCATTCGACAAGATCGAACTGTTTGCCCGTGAAAACAGACTGTCGCTCACAGAATCGAGAGTCACCGAATTCGCCGGCGGACCGTCCGACGAAAAACTGAGTGTGCAGGAGATCGGTATCGCCGAAGTCTTGTTGATGCCGGATTCCAAATTGATCAATAAAGCGGTCAAAGATTCCGGTTTCAGGGATAAATATGGAGTCAACATATTAGGCATACAACGGAAAAACGAATATATCCTGTCTGACATAAAAGAGGTAAAGATGCACTCCGGCGACATCCTCCTGATACAGGGCACATGGGATAGCATCGCCCGCATGAGCCATAAGCAGTCTCAATGGGTAGTCCTCGGACAACCTGTCGAAGAAGCATCCAAAGTCACGCTGGACTACAAAGCACCTGTCGCCGCCCTGATCATGATCTGCATGATCGCGGCAATGGTATTCGATTTCATTCCGATTCCTCCGGTCGCAGCCGTCCTAATCGCAGCGATCTTGATGGTACTGACAGGCTGCTTCCGTAATGTAGAAGACGCCTACAAGACGATCAACTGGGAAAGCATCGTACTGATAGCCGCCATGCTCCCGATGTCGCTTGCCCTCGAAAAGACAGGAGCCTCCAACCTGATATCGGAAAAACTGGTAAGCGGATTGGGTGATTACGGGCCACTTGTCCTTATGGCGGGAATCTATTTCACGACTTCTCTACTCACCATGTTCATCAGTAATACGGCAACAGCGGTACTGGTGGCTCCCATCGCGTTGCAATCGGCCTTGGCAATCGGGGTCAGCCCCTACCCGTTCCTGCTGGCCGTAACGGTAGGTGCGAGCATGTGCTTCGCCTCTCCCTTCTCGACTCCTCCGAACGCTCTGGTCATGTCGGCGGGCAAGTACACATTCATGGATTATGTCAAAGTCGGCATGCCCTTGCAAATCATTATGGGAATCGTCATGATCTTCATATTGCCATTATTATTTCCATTCTAAACATTCACTGATATTTATTAGTTTTATATTTGCACATCAAAAAAGAAAAAGATGAAGATACCGTTTAAACCGATCGGAATCGAAGATAGAGATATTATAACATCCTTTACGATACCGAGTAATTACAAGAATTGCGATTATTCATTTGCCAACATTTGTAGTTGGCGATTCCTCTACGATAGCGAGTTCGCCATTGTTGACGGCTGTCTGCTGATCCGCTTCTGGATCGAAAATAAAACGAGGGTCGCTTATATGACGCCTACAGGTCAAGGCAACCTGAAACAAGCAATCGACCTGTTGGAAGCCGACTCGCTCGAACAAGGCCATCCGCTCTGTATGTTAGGCGTAACGCCCGATGCCAAAGAAGAACTCGAAAAAGCAATCCCCGGAGGATTTTTCTATATACCCGAACGAGATTATTTCGATTACATCTATTTGCGTGAAGACTTGGCAACCCTGAAAGGGAAAAAATACCAGGCAAAACGCAATCATATCAACAACTTCAATAAGAAGTATTCCTACAAATATATCCCTATCACACCGGAACTGGTTCCCGAATGCCTCCAGCTCGAATGCAAATGGTACAAGGCCAACCGGGAAGATAATGACGAGGAGGATCTGAACGACGAACGCCGTTCCATAATCTACGCCTTGAATCATTACGATGAATTAGGACTTATTGGAGGAGCCATTTGCGTAGACCATCAGATTGTCGCTTTCACCTTCGGCGCCCCGATCAACCACGATACTTTCGGCGTCCATGTCGAAAAGGCGAATGTGAACTATGAAGGGGCTTATGCTGTTATCAACAAAGAATTCGCCTCCCACCTTCCGGAGAAATACACATATGTGAACCGGGAGGAAGACTTGGGTATTCCCGGTTTGCGCCAAGCTAAACTTTCGTATAACCCGTTCACCCTATTAGAAAAATCCGCAGCAATAAAGAAACCTGCAAAATAATATTGAACGATGGATAACAACAAGCCTCAATTAATCGACCTGTGGCGTACTTCTTTCGACGACAGCGAAGAATTTATCAAACTGTTCTTCGACCGGGTTTACAAAAAAGAGAACGCCCTGTTCATAAAGAAAGACGGAAAGATCGTTTCCGCCCTTCAAATGCTTCCGTATGTCATGACCTACTATGGGACGGAGATATCCGTAAACTATATATATGCCGCCTGTACCCTTCCTTCCGAACGCGGGCAGGGGCTCATGCGCCAACTGATTCAGGATGCCTTCAAAGTGATGGAAAGCCGGAAAGTGGCCCTGACGGTCATCATCCCGGCTGATCCGTGGCTGTTCGACTATTACCGTGATTTAGGGTATACGGAAGCTTTCGACTATTCGGAAGAGACGTATATCCGTCCTTTTGAAACAGCTTGGGAACAGGGTGTTCTGGTTGTCCCGCCCGAAGTCCCTTCGATGGAGTCCCTCTACAAGTTTTTCAATAAGAAGCAGTGGGAACGCACTTGCTATGTGCTGCACGATTATGACGATTTCGTTACTATCCTGCGCGATTTGCAAATGTCCGGCGGACAGATGCTGACCGCCTTGAACATTCAGGACGAACCGATCGGAATGATCTTTTTCTATCCTGCCGGCGACCATATCTATGTCAAAGAATTGATGTATGACAACGACCATATCAAAAAACTACTCTTACAGGAGGCAACAACACAGAACAAGGTGGAAAAGGCCGTCTACCGCACCCCCTTCACCGGACCGGGGACTTTTCCCTTAGGCATGGCACGTGTCCTGGACCGTGACCGCCTCATCCATCACTGGGCTTCCACCCACGAAAATTCTGTTCTCAACATCGGCGAACTGAAAGAAATGGACACCCAATCGCTCACCCGCCTGTTGCTCGACTATCAGAGCCGGGAAGCCTATATGAGCTTGATGCTCGATTAGCGGTTCATTCTACCCAAAAACAAAAGCTCAGCGCCACTCCGACAGGTTACGGAGATCCGAAGGAACGATTATCCGATTAATTCGTATTTTTGCAGATTCATACAAAATTATACGGATAAAAAGAGCTGACAATGTTACGGAAAGGAGACCTTACACAAGGAGGTATAACCACCACCCTGCTACAATTCACATTGCCGATGCTGGCAGGATCGCTTTTACAACAATGCTATAACATAGCCGATACGCTGATCGTGGGACAGTGTATCGGCGCAAATGCGTTGGCAGCGGTTGGTTCCGCCTATACCTTGATGGTTTTCCTGATCTCTATCCTGCTAGGGTTGTCAATGGGAAGCGGCACGGTTTTCTCACTGCAATACGGAGCCGGTGACCTGTCCGCTCTGCGACGTAGCATCTACGTTTCTCTCCTGCTGATCGGCACGGTAACCATCTTGCTGAATGTTGCCGTGTTCCTATGGCTCGATCCGATTTTACGATGGTTACAAGTTCCCTATGATATTTATCCGTTGATGCGTAACTATCTATGGATCATTTTCTGGGGAATAGTCTTTACTTTCCTGTATAACTTTTATGCAGCGTTGCTTCGGGCCGTAGGCGATTCCGTGACACCATTATGGTTTTTGGCCGTGTCAGTCGTTCTGAATATCGGGCTTGATTTGTTTCTTATTCTCGTCTTGGATCAAGGCATCGAAGGAGCGGCAGTCGCAACGGTTATCGCACAGGGAACGGCGGCATCCGGTATCTTGCTGTATACCTATAAAATCCGCCCCGAGCTACGATTACACCGGGAAGATATGCGCTTCGACCGTTCCAGCCTGAGAGAAATCACTTCTTTCTCCACACTGACTTGCGTCCAACAATCCGTGATGAACTTCGGAATATTGATGGTGCAAGGGTTGGTAAATAGTTTTGGTACGGTTGTCATGGCCGCATTCGCCGCAGCAGTCAAGATCGACTCTTTCGCCTATATGCCCGTTCAGGAGTTCGGGAATGCTTTTTCCACCTTCATTGCCCAGAATTTCGGAGCGCGGAAAGGGGATCGCATCCGCCGGGGAGTACGTAGCGCATTTCTTATAACGATCGTCTTTTCCCTTATCATCTCGCTGTTAGTTTTCTTTTTTGCCAAGCCGTTGATGCTTATTTTCGTCCGTCCGGATGAGGCTGAGATACTTCGCATCGGAACAGAATACCTGCGTATCGAAGGAGCTTTTTATTTAGGCATCGGAATCTTGTTCCTCCTTTATGGTTATTACCGGGCCATCCGTATGCCGGGAATGTCTGTCGTGCTTACCATTCTGTCTTTAGGTACACGTGTCGTCCTTTCTTATTGGCTGGCATCCATTCCCTCTATTGGGGTCACCGGTATTTGGTGGTCTATTCCTATCGGTTGGTTTCTAGCAGACTTAGCCGGCATTGCCTATTACCGTTATCGCAAATATGCAGCCTCACGGACTTGACAAAAATCCGCCTCCGATATACATTTATTACCGGATTTTTCTATCTTTGCAGCCGTAAAAAGTAATGATAAATTATGGATGACAGTATTCCGCGAGAAATAAAAACAGTAAGTAACAAATAACGCGCAGGGGTAAACAGCAAGGCCTCTGTACGTTGACAAAAACGAAAGGAGGCAATAATGAGAACTTTTCTTTATTGTGAAGCCGGCTTTGTGGAAAAAGACCAGTGGCTTCCAAACAGCTGGGTCAATGTAGAATGCCCTACACCGGAAGATATCCATTACCTGACAAACCAATTCAATGTTCCCGAATCTTTCTTAAGCGACATTGCCGATACAGACGAACGCCCGCGTATCGAATATGAAGGGAATTGGCTATTGACCATCATTCGAATCCCGGTACAGAGCCAGGAACAAGGAATCCCTTTCACGACCATCCCTCTGGGGATTATGACGAACAATGAAATCATCATATCTGTTTGCTACTACAAGACGGAACTGATACCGGACTTTATCCGATACACCCGCCGCAAAGAGGTCGTCGTACGTCACAAATATGACCTGATTCTGCGTCTAATCCATTCGTCCGCCGTATGGTTCCTGAAATACCTGAAACAAATCAACAACGAGGTGGCGCATGCCGAAAAGGCGCTGGAAAAAAGTATCCGTAATGAAGACTTGCTTCGTCTGATGAAGCTGGAAAAGAGCATGGTTTACTTCAACACATCCATCCGTGGTAATGAAGTGATGCTCACCAAACTGCAAAGCATCTTCCAAGAACCGGTCTATATGGACAACGAACTGGTGGAAGATGTGGAAACAGAATTGAAACAGGCGCACCTCACGGTCAATATCTATAGCGATATCCTGACCGGTACAATGGACGCATTCGCCTCCATCATTTCCAACAACGTGAACACCATCATGAAGCGCATGACCTCTATCTCCATAATCCTGATGGTTCCCACCCTCATCGCCAGCTTCTACGGTATGAACGTCCCGATCTACGGAGAAAATATGCCGCATGGCTTTGCCATCATCGTCATGATCTCCATCACACTATCAGCTTTATCATTTTTCATTTTCAGAAAGATCAAATGGTTCTAAATTAAAAAATCCGCTTTACCTTCACAGGCGAAGCGGATTTAAAATCGATAAGCTTTTTCTAATCAAATATCTAATCAGAAAACAATATCTCGGGAAGGATAATATCTAATTCTGACAAATAAATAGCAAAGGACGTGCCAGAAATAGAAATAAAGATATATTTTAAAACAAACCACTGATATACAAACCAATAAAAATAATACATATAATACAAAAGAAATTGGGGAAGTGTGGAGTGGATTGGGGAAAGTGTGTAAAAATTCCACAATCAAGTGTGGAATCCCGACTTTTGAGCGTGGAAAGAGCAATAATAATCGACTGCCTTTTTCAGCAAATCTTCCGGGAGATCGAGAGATTCATCGAACAAAGAAGTTTCGACAGTAAGAGCTTTCTTCTTCGAATCTTTTTTCCAATTGCCAACGATCCGGCCCTCATACAGGATCACGGGGTAAAAGATACCGAAAGTATTGAATGCCTTATGATGATGTTCATGTAGCATAACGGTCGTCCGGTCTTTATAGCTGATCAAATATTCATCATACGAAGGTAAGAGATGCAACACTTTCCGGCAACGGGCCTTCAAGTCACAGGTAACATGCAGGTAAAAAGTTTCCGAATCAAACTTTTCGGTTAGCAGATCGGTTTCGATCAACGCAACCGCATGTCGAGCCTCGGTTGCCGCCAAGCCGGACCACCAGACAAAATCAGACAATGTAGCCGGGGAATGGCTTTGAAAATATAGGGTAGCCAATCGGGCGAGCGCCTCTTCGCGGCTGAGTTCTTTCATCGGAGGCACACGTTCTTCCAACAGAGCATAGGTCGGCTTCTTGTTTTTATCTACCCCGCTGCACACAAGGCCATCCGTTTCAGCACGGACCAGAAAATAATGTATCAAGTGATTGTCTGTCTCGATCCCTGCCCGACCGAACCCATCCATCAACTCCTGTTTTGTCAAACTCTTGTTTCCACCCAACAATTGTTCCAGCAATCTACAACCTTTCGTATAGAAGCTTTCGGTTATCTCCATCTTCCGGCTTCTTGCATAAGAATCGAAGGCTGTCCGTATACGACCTCCCGACAATTGCAGCATCCAGCGGATATCCTCTGCTACGATGAAATGCCAGGTCGGTCGTAATATATGGGTACGCAGGATTTCCCCCTTTGCAAGCGCATCGTCCACCACCCGCAACGAAGAAGACTTCAAGCGAGTCCCGACCGCCCATTTCGCCATCGTATATTCCTGTGCTTGGACAGCTCCCATCCAGGCAACCAATTCCTTCGGACTCCTAAACCGGGGCTTTGCCAATTGATGGCTCAACAGACGAATATCGGTCAACATATTCTTACCGTTAGCAGGATTTTCCGGTCATAATATCCAATACCAGCTTATCGGTGGCTTCCATTCCTTTGGAACCGATAGAAGTCAGGTTAATGATCGACTTGTCGACATTCTCATCAATAATGCCCTCGACCGGAGTCACCACCTTGTTTTCCATTGCCATCAACGCAGACAGCATAGCAGTCGAAACACCGCTGGAAACTTTCATGGCACAACTGGGCTTCGCCCCATCGCATATCATACCGGTAATATTGCCGATCATATTCTTGATTGCATAGGAAATCTGCACTTTATCGCCTCCCATCAGATAGGTAATGCCGCAACTGGCTCCCGTGGCGGCCACCACACAACCGCAAAGGGCGGACAAGCGTCCCAAGCTTTGCTTGATATAGATGACCATCAGATGGCTTAACATCAGGGCACGGATTAACTGTTCTTCCGAACATTCGATGTCTTCGGCAAAAGAAAGGACGGGAAGTGTCGCTGCAATCCCCTGGTTTCCACTACCGGAGTTACTCATCACCGGGATCATGGCGCCATCCATGCGGGCATCACAGGCAGCAGCCGTCATTGCCAGCATATGGGTATAGGCAGAGTCTCCCATATATTTACGTCCGTATACACCGGAAACGGTCTTGCTGACCGTATGTCCGAAATTTCCTTTCAGTGAAGCCTCGGCTGCTTTCCGGTTCAGATCGGCAGTTTCCAGGATAAAACGGATCTCATCGAGCGGCATTTCCATCGCAAATTCATACACAGTAGAGAAAGAGAGTCTCAATTCGTCTTCATCGCCCGAAGCATCACAGGAAACACCTTCTTTCCTCCGGTCTGTCAATACCACACCATTCTTCTCCACATACACGACATTCGTATGTTCATGGCAGATTATCACCCGCGAAGTTTCATCTCCGGCTGAACAAATCACTTCGATATAGAGCTTGTCGACATTATCCTTTAAAGCGATATGAATCCGTTTATCTTCGATCACCTGCTTTCCTTCAGCAAGCGCTTCAGGTGTCAGGTCACGCAATACTTCAAGACCATAAGCAGACTTGCCGATCAACGTACCCAAAGCAACCGCTATAGGCAACCCGACCATTCCGGTTCCAGGAATTCCGACACCCATCGCATTCTTCAGGATGTTGGCGCTCAGAAATACTTCCGTTTTCTCCGGTTTACAGCCTAAAACCTCGGCAGCCTTAGCGGCAGCCAATGCGACCGCAACCGGTTCCGTACAACCGATAGCGGGAATCACTTCCTGATGTATTAGTTTGATGATTTGTGTTTGAGTTGTTTTATCCATGAATATAGACTTCTTTGACTTTAATATTGCAAAGATAAGACATCCTTTTCAAAACATAGGTATTTCGATTGCGGAACATAGATAATTTGAACTATTTCTTTATTAAATAAAGGAATACCCGACAGAAAAATGTACATTTGTTTCATCTAATAAATAATTAATAAATTATGGGAACTTTAGGCTGCATAAATGATATGTTACAACGGGACAAAGAAAACCGCGAGCTCCGGAAATTAAGCAAAGAACGCCTAAAGGAAACCCGAAACAGGCTCATGAAAATCGGGAGCAGTACCAAACTACCCGATACATCCGTTGAAGAAATGAAAGAAATTCGAAAAAAGACTATAGAGAAAGAAAAAGCAGATGCCAACCATCTATCCAAAATAAAATTACTTTTAGCCATATTTGTCTTATTCGTCCTCCTTTCAGTATGGCTGTTTTATTCTCTCATCAGATAAGATCTCATTTGTCACCACCGACAGTTTTAACCGTAAAGGTTTCCTCTTCCGTGCCGTTGCCACGCCCTTCTTTCAGACAGACGCTGAACACAGCTTCACCTGTACGCAACTTCGGGGAGGCCTGCACCATGACATTATAGATGATACGGTCATCACGGGTGATTTTGGCTATCTTGACAGGTTCGGACAGTTTCAAATACCTGCCCTTCTCAACTTTCACTATCGGTTCCACGTCCAAAGCATCCTGAAAGCTGTTGTTCACAATCACGAGGGAGATACGGCAGGTCTCACCTGCATTGATCTTATCGTCGCGGGTGACACTGTCCTCTTCCAATAAGATATCTTCGATCTGCAAATCGGGAAGGAGAACATGCGAAGACGGTGTATAATTCCCCGAATTCCTCTTCTCCACTCTTATCTCGTCGCCTGTATTTGCAGCAATCTGCGCACCGGCGATTCCTCCGACCGCCGTCCCGACAAACGCCCCTATGTCACCTCCGATATCATCGTCTATGGAATTTCCGACCGCTCCGCCGAAAAGCCATCCGACAAAAGCGCCTATCTGGGCCCCTACGCCAGCTCGGTCTTCCCGACTCATATTCTTCATCGATCCGCATCCTGTCAGAACCAACAAAGACACTATCGCATATAGGACTTTATTTTTCATACTCAGTTATTTTAACCCTTCCAATTAACAAACAAAGATAACCATCCATTTGATTTAATGACATCGGAAAGGAGAAAAACCCCTATCCGATTGCGTTTTTTTATGTAAGTTTGCGCCCGATTAAACAAAGAATGATGACAACTCAATTCAAGACTCCGACCGCAGACCTGCAACATCAGTACGATCTTCTGCAGAAAGAATTCGAATATGAAAAAGAGATGTACCGCCAACAAATCGAACGGACCGGAATACACCGCCGCATCCAACAAGGACTGTGCTGGTATCCTGTCGTACCAGGAAAGAGTTACTATAATTCCTTGAACCAGCTCGTCGTAGAAATCGAACGGCTGGAGGATAAAGAGACCGAACACAATTTCGAATATGGTCGTCCGGTCTGCTTCTTCACGACAAACGGAAGCGGAAACCCCGAATACCTGAACTTCTCGACCGTCATCAGTTACGTACAAGACGACCGAATGGTCGTAGTACTGCCCTCTCCTAACGCACTTACGGATATACAGAAGGCTGGTGAAATCGGCGTCCAACTTTATTTCGACGAGACCAGCTACAAGACAATGTTCAACGCCCTGTCCACCGTTATCCAAGCGAAAGGAAACCGGTTAGCTTACCTACGGGACGTCCTGTTAGGCAAAACGCCCGTCGGCCGGCGCACATTTTTTCCTATGCGCTTTCCCTGGCTGAACCTGTCGCAGGAAGAGGCGGTCAACCATGTATTGGCGGCAAAGGATGTGTCAATCGTGCACGGTCCTCCCGGAACAGGCAAAACGACCACTTTGGTTGAAGCGATCTATGAGACTCTGCACCGGGAAAATCAGGTAATGGTCTGTGCCCAAAGCAATACGGCCGTAGACTGGATATCCGAAAAACTAGTCGATCGTGGCATTCATGTCCTACGCATCGGTAACCCGACACGCATAAACGACAAGATGCTTTCCTTCACCTATGAACGGCGTTTCGAATCGCATCCCGACTATGCCGAACTATGGGGAATCCGCAAGGCGATCCGCGAGATACAATCCAATCTCCGCAAAAAGAGCCACGGTGAAAAAGAAACAGCACGCAACCGTCTCTCCCGTCTCCGTTTCCGGGCGACGGAACTGGAAGTGAAGATCGACACGGAATTGTTCGACGAGGCGCGTGTCGTGGCCTGCACGCTGGTCGGATCGGCGAACCGGGTATTGACCAACCGTAACTTCACAACTCTCTTTATCGACGAGGCCGCCCAAGCACTCGAAGCAGCCTGCTGGATCGCAATCGGCAAAGCGGATCGGGTCATCTTAGCGGGCGACCATCACCAGCTCCCTCCTACCATCAAATGTATAGAAGCGGCACGCGGCGGCTTAGACCACACCTTGATGCAAAAAATAACCGACCGGAAGCCCGAAACAGTCTCGCTTCTGAAAACGCAGTACCGGATGAACGAGGACATCATGCGCTTTCCTTCCCGTTGGTTCTATCATGACGAGCTACAATCCGCACCGGAAGTCAAGCATCGCGGCATCTTGGAATTCGATACGCCTGTCGTCTGGCTCGATACGGCGGATTGTCATTTCGAAGAAGACCGGCTCGACGACAGCATGAGCCGTATCAATAGAGACGAAGCTACACTGCTCGTTTCGACCTTACAGAAATATATCGAAAAGATCGGCAAAGAACGGGTATTGGATGAAAGCATCGACTTCGGTCTGATTTCACCTTACAAATCGCAGGTTCAGTATATCCGCGGACTGATCAAGCGCGACACTTTCTTCAAACCTTTCCGCCGCCTGATAACCGCTCACACGGTAGACGGCTTCCAGGGACAGGAACGCGATGTGATCATGATCAGTCTCGTACGAGCCAACGACAAAGGCCGGATCGGTTTCCTCGGTGACCTGCGCCGCATGAACGTCGCCATCACCCGCGCCCGCATGAAACTGATGATCTTGGGAGACGCACCGACACTAACACGGCATGCTTTCTACAAGGAATTATACGAATATATCTGGGAAAACGGACAGGTGATCACCGTTCAACCTCCTTCCCCGACATGATCCTCTTATTGTCATATTCGTAAAAAAGCCATTAGTCCAAATCGAAACTACTACCGCATCTATTTCGATTTTATACCCTTTTTAATTCAAATATCGTATATTTGTATCATTAACAAAAAATACAGAGAGGCCATGAAGTATAAATTATTAGTTCTCGACGTAGACGGGACGCTGCTCAACAATCAGAAAGAGATCAGCCCCCGTACCCTGGCTGCCCTTCTGAAGGTACAGCAAATGGGGGTACATATCGTATTGGCATCAGGAAGACCGACTAATGGAGTCATGCCCATCGCTGAAAAGCTGGAACTGAATCATTACGGAGGTTACATTCTTTCTTACAACGGCGGTCAGATCATCAACGTGCAGACCGGTGAACTATTATTCGAGAAGCGCATCGATCCGGAATGGATCCCCTATTTCGAAAAGAAAGCAAAGAAAAACGACTTTGCCATCTTCACCTATCACAAAGACTTCATCCTGACGGACAAACCGGATAACAAGTATGTCATCCAAGAAGCCAACCTGAACAAGATGCAGATTGTCGGTGTCGACAACTTTGCCGAAGCCGTCGATTTCCCGCCCTGCAAATGTATGCTGGCAAGTGACGACGAAGAAGCGCTCATCGGTTTGGAGAATCATTGGAAAAAACGCCTCGACGGTGTGCTGGATGCATTCAGGTCGGAACCTTATTTCTTAGAAGTCGTTCCCCAGTTCATCGACAAGGGAAACACTTTGGGCGTGCTGATGACCAAACTGTCCGTATCGCCGGAAGAAGTGATCGCGATCGGCGACGGCGTTTGCGACGTGACCATGTTGCAACTTGCCGGTGTCGGGATCGCGATGGGAAATGCGGAAGATTCGGTGAAGGCTTGTGTGGACAAGACGACACTCACCAACGAAGAAGAAGGCGTAGCCGTGGCCGTCGAACGGACAATCCTGGCTGAAATACGTCCGACGGAAGTACCGCTCGACCAGTTGAATATGCGTGCCAGACACGCTCTGATGGGAAACCTCGGCATCCAATATACATATGCATCCGAAGACCGTGTAGAAGCGACCATGCCGGTAGACGAACGCACCCGCCAGCCATTCGGCATCCTACATGGCGGGGCGACACTCGCATTGGCCGAAACGGTTGCCGGGTTAGGATCGATGATCCTGGCCAAACCAGACGAAATCGTGGTCGGTATGCAAGTCAGTGGCAACCATATGTCATCCGCCCATGAAGGAGATACCGTTCGCGCCGTCGGAACCATCATTCACAAAGGACGCTCTTCGCACGTTTGGAACGTCGATGTATTCACATCCACAGATAAATTGGTATCATCCATCCGTGTAGTCAACAGCATATTAAAAAAGAAATGACACCAGACGAATTAAGGATTTGTAACGTAGTCGACACATTGATCAGAAAGAACCGGAGTTTTGCACTCTGGCGGATACCAGGAGAATCGCCTCGTTTCGCCATGCAAGCCTCCGGTTCTGCACGTATTCTTTATCATATCGAGGAACTGGACGAACAGAGTGGTTTCGTCATTGCTCCCTTCCATGTAAGCAAACAGCACCCAATCGTACTGATCCGGCCGGACATCCAGAAACTTCCGCCCGATGAGGAAACAAAAGTTTCATACTTGATGCCTGCGGAACAGGAATTCCATCATAGTGAAACGCTTGTCTCCTTCCTCGAAAACCCGAAGGAAGACTACAGCCGCCGTTTCAATGCCTTCATCGAACCGCTACGCCGAAAGCAGTTCGAGAAACTCGTGCTGTCGCGCTGCCAGACGATTCCGGCAGACAGAGCCAACTTCTCCCCTGCCGCCGCTTTCCATAAAGCAATCAGACGGTACAAATATTCGTATGTTTATCTCTGCCATACACCCGAAACAGGTACATGGCTCGGATGTACGCCTGAAATCATCCTCTCCGGCGAGAAAGGAAAATGGCATACGGTCGCCCTTGCCGGCACCCAACCTCTCCAAAACGGGGAACTACCGATAGAATGGGACGACAAAAACAGGGAAGAACAGGAATATGTAGCCTTTTACATACGCAAACAACTGCAAGCATTAGGTATCAAACCGACAGAAACTCCTCCGATCCCGGTACGCGCCGGCGAATTGTCGCATTTGAGAAGTGACTTCAGCTTTCCACTGCCTGATAATAAAAAACTCGGTGAACTGTTGAAACGGCTCCATCCCACGCCTGCCGTCTGCGGACTGCCCAAAGAAGAGACGTATCGTTTTATCCGGGAGAACGAAGGCTACGACCGGAGCTATTATTCAGGCTTTATCGGCTGGCTGGCTCCCGAAGGGAAGAGTGACCTATATGTAAACTTGCGCTGCATGAACATCTTGCCCGGATCATTTGTTTTATATGCAGGCGGAGGCATTCTTGCCTCTTCAGAAACAGAAAGCGAATGGCTTGAAACGGAAGCAAAAATGCAAACAATGAAGCGACTGATTAATTCAACTGACAATTGAGAATTCATAAATCATAAATAATATAACCCATGATAGCAAAAAAACTGACTGACCTCATAGGCAATACACCGTTGTTGGAGTTCTCAAACTTCAACGCAAGTAAAGGGCTGAAAGCGAAAGTAATCGGAAAGCTGGAATATTTCAACCCGGCAGGTAGCGTAAAAGACCGCATTGCATTGGCAATGATCGAAGATGCGGAAGAAAAGGGCTTGCTGAAACCGGGAGCAACAATCATAGAGCCGACCAGCGGGAACACCGGCGTAGGACTGGCTTTCGTCTCGGCCGCCAAAGGTTATAAATTGGTACTGACAATGCCCGAAACCATGAGCCTGGAACGTCGTAACCTACTGAAAGCATTAGGAGCCAACCTGATCCTCACTCCCGGAACGGAAGGGATGAAAGGTGCCATCGCCAAAGCGGAAGCATTGCGTGATGAAACACCCGGCTCCATTATCCTGCAACAGTTTGAAAACCCAGCAAACCCTGCCCGGCATGCTAAAACAACCGCACAGGAAATCTGGCGCGATACGGACGGCAAAGTCGATATCTTCGTCGCAGGAGTCGGAACGGGCGGTACGGTAAGCGGCGTTGGCAAAGGACTGAAAGCGCACAATCCGGATGTCAAAATCGTAGCTGTAGAACCGACCGACTCGGCTGTGCTCTCAGGCGGTAAACCCGGACCGCACAAGATACAGGGGATCGGAGCGGGCTTTATCCCTAAAACCTACGACAGCTCGGTGGTCGATGAAATCATCCAGGTAGAAGGAGACGACGCCATCCGCACATCACGCGAACTGGCACAAAAGGAAGGCCTGTTGGTCGGCATTTCTTCCGGAGCAGCCGTATATGCCGCCATGCAACTGGCCCGGCTCCCGGAGAACGAAGGGAAAACGATTGTAGCATTATTACCGGATACGGGCGAGAGATATTTGTCTACAGCATTGTATGCGTTCGAGGAATATCCGCTTTAAGAATTGACAATTGATAATTGTCAATTCTCCTTATAATCTTTCCGATAAGAACAAGTAGTCTCCGTCGGGAAATCTTTCGGGACTTTCTGGGTTACTTTTCCGGTTGCCGCCCATTCGGCGCCACGAAGCAAAAGCACCTGGAAGCCCGTACACTGCATTGCTATATTATCTTCCGTAGTAGCACCGGCATGGCCAAGCATCGTATGGAAGATGCGAGCATTCCCGTAATCGACCGTAAAGACCAGCGGTTCTTCACGACCGGAACCGTTTGTTTCCTTATCCGAATAGGCTGTGTACAAAATATCCCGGATATTGCCCGGTCCCCGCATACGGTCGTAAAGTTCATCTTTGGCATGACGCCATTTCAAAGGCAGGCCCTTCACAACCGGATGCACCTTGTCACGCCCGTTCAGCACATATTCGTGCTGGCGTCCATGAGAACCACCCGGACCCGCCGAACTGTCCTTGACCAGTTTTCCGTCCTTCCAATACACATAAGGGCCGGAATTCTCATTACGTCCTTCCCAACCACCCAAAGCACAGATCTTATTGAACTCCGGCCATTTAGAGAAAGCATTGTCGGCTGCATGATAAATGACAACACCACCGCCGTTCTGCACATATTCCAGGAAGCGGCGGTTCGTCTCCTCCGGCCACGAATCTCCGTTATAGTCCAGTACTACCAACTGGTAAGGGCTAAAGTCGAGCACAAAACCGGACATATCCTTGCCCTGTTCGGGAGAGATAGCAAAGTCCACATCAAAACGACCGGAATTTTCCAGGATTTGTTTCAGCACAACATGGCTCACCTGCCAGTTATGGTTGTTTTGTCCTGTGATCAGTAATGTTTTAATCGGTTTACGCGCCGAAACCGTACAGGCTAACAAGAGGGAAAAGACAACAAAAAACAGCTTCCCAAAATGTAAATGTCTCATGGTACTTTATGGTTTAAAGATTTGTTTGAGGCAAATGTACTAAATCAATATGAAATATGTACTTTTGTGGCCTTAAGAAAAAATACATCCATGATGAAATATTTATCCCGAATATTATTGATAACATTCGTATTTGTCTTTTCAGCCACTTATAGTCATGCCGACAGTTGGCGCGACAAAACAGAACTGCTCATATATTCTCCGCGCTATTTCGGTCCGAACGCATTTCCGATCCCGGAAATGAGGGACGGACGGGTGAGCGAGCGGTACGAAGTGGAAGTACGGGGCGAATACCATTATTATACGGGTGACAAGACCTGGGACATCGTGGGGCGTGCCCTGCTGCCCTTCTTCAGGGGGCGCGCGGGAATCGAAGTGAACTGGTGCTTCAAGGAAAAATATAAGATGACACCGGAAACGCGTGACGAACGCTTTGCCGTGGAGACGGAAAGCCCGATCAAATATAACGGCGACATCGTTATCAGCTCCTTTTTCCAAGTCCTGAAAAGCGAGAAATGGGTAGACGCGACCATTAGCGCCAACATCAAGACAGCCAGCGGAGGCCGCCTGTGCGACGCCCGTTTTACCGATGCCGCCTCCTACTGGTTCGACGTAAACGTGGGGCGTAACCTGTGGAAAAGTGCCGACGGGAAGGCCTCGATCCGTATGCAGGCGCTCGCCGGGTTCTATTGCTGGATGACGAACGACATGGTGCATCGCCAGAACGACGCCATCTCATACGGAGTCGGGTTCACTGGTAAATACAGAGGCTTCACGCTCGCCACCAACCTGGCCGGGTTCTACGGATACGAAAACAACGGTGACCGCCCCATACATTGGCGCAACAACCTCAGATACGAGATCAAGAAAAACATAATCTCCTTCCGGTATACACACGGAATGAAGGATAACCTGTACGAGACTTATTCGTTGGGATATATCCGATGCTTTTGAGAATTGAAAGTTAAACCAACGGCCTTCGCTCCCTGTTTAAGGGGAGATGAAGATTAATCGGATAGTAAAGCTGAAACTGGTAGATGCCAGACTCTATTTCGTGAGTCTGATCGTAGGATTGCTGACCGGATTGGTGGCGGTTCCTTACCACTATCTGCTGCAACTATTCTTCAATATGCGGAAGAACTTCTTCCAGTCTTCGCCTCCCTGGTATTACCATATCGTCTTATTCCTTGCCCTATGGGGTATCCTCTGCTTCGTCGCCCGGATGGCCAGACGGTGGCCTTACATCGGAGGCGGAGGCATTTCACAGACACGGGGTGCGATCAACGGACGCATCGAGTATGCACATTCCTTTCGCCAACTGCTGGCTAAGTTTGCGGGCGGTGTGCTGACACTCAGCAGCGGTCTCTCGATGGGACGCGAGGGGCCTTCCGTACAAATGGGTTCCTACATAGGTGACCTGGTCAGCAAATGGGGACATATCCTGAGCGGCGAACGCAAACAGCTCCTTGCCGCAGGCGCAGGCGCAGGACTGGCAGCTGCCTTTGCCGCTCCTCTTGCCGCCGCTACGCTGGTGATCGAATCGATCGAACGCTTCGATGCTCCGAAAACGGCTATCACGACGATCCTGGCCGGTGTCGTCGCCGGAGCGATCGCCAGTACGATTTTCCCGATCAACCCGTACCACGGCATACAGGCCATCGTGCCCGACCTGTCGATGGGACTGCATATCAAGCTGTATATCCTGTTTGCCGTCATCGTATCGGTTTTCGGCAAACTCTATTCACTGCTGATGCTATACGCCAAACGGATGTACCCGGCCATCCGGCAACCCGAATATATCAAGCTGTTAGGTCTTCTGGGCATGGCGTACATCATTTCGCTGACGGTCACTGATCTGACCGCCGGAGGCGAGCAGTTCCTGATGCAGCAGGCGGAAGGCGGCAACAGCAATATCTATTGGATTGCAGGGATGATGTTCCTGCACATGGTATTTACCGTTTTTTCCTTCTCCTCCGGATTGCCGGGAGGGAGCTTTATCCCGACTCTGGTGACAGGCGGACTGACCGGTAAGCTCTATGCCCTCATCCTGGTGCAGCACGGGGTCATAGGAATGGAAAACGTGAGCTATGTCATGCTGATCGGAATGGGCGCCTTCCTGGTCGCCGTCGTGCGCACTCCTATCACAGCCATTATCCTGATTACGGAGATCACAGGGCATTTCGAAGTTTTCTATCCTTCCATCGTCGTAGGAGGACTCACTTATTATTTCACGGAACTGTTGGGAATAAAGCCGTTCAACGTAATGTTCTATGAAGAGATGATCAACAAACCGGCCTTCCGTGAGCAGAAGCGGCTGACTTTGGACGTGGAAGTGATGGCCGGAGCCTATTTCGACCGCAAGGAGGTCGATACGCTCGAACTTCCCAACCATTGCGTAATCATGAATATCCACCGCGACTGCAAAGACATCTCCCCCGCCGGACAAACCATACTCCCCGGTGACCAGCTCACCATCGAACTGGACGCCCAAGATATAGAGAAACTGTACGAGCCACTGGTTAGCATGGCCAACATCTACTAAAATATCCCGACCGGCAACTTTAAACGTCCTCCCGGCCATCTCAAATCATTGGACACAAAAACCAAACAGCCTCTCAGGGAAATTATAATCCAGAATTATCAGGTATTTATGTAAAAGGAACTTCATTTTTTTATACTTTTGTCAAGATAACAAACGCCATATTCTGCCATGAAAGTAATTATCTGTTGTTTTTCCTTCCTGCTCCTATCCATCTGCCCTCCGCTCCTGGCGATGGAAGGTACGGGTGTTGCACTAAAAGTCAGCCTGTCCGGAAAAATATACAAACGTTTCTCTTTCGTCCTGGAAGAAGATATCCGTCCGCGAGACGATTTCAGGGAAGCCGGATGGTTCCTTACCACAGGAGAAATCAATTATCGCATTTTGCCGAACTTACGGGTGGGAGCCGGCTATATGTCATTAGTCCGCTACAAGGCATCGGAGGAACTGCGCAACCGGTATTACCTGTACGCCTCCGGTTCGCATCGGTTCGGGACATTTAAAATTGCAGTCCGGGAACGCTTTCAGAGCACATACAAGAAAAATGGCCTGCATCCGACCAACTACCTCCGCAGCATGTTCACCCTCTCCTACCGGATCGCCTCTTCGGGATTCGAACCTTTCATATATGTAGAGCCTTTTAACAACGTAGGCTACAACGGGAAGATGCGTGCCGATAAAATCCGTTATTCCGCAGGCTGCGACTACCGGATGGACCCCCAAAACCACATCCAGCTCTATTATCGCTACCATACCTTCAATGTATACGATCCGATCAACTACCGTCATGGCATCGGCCTGACCTATTCTCACCGGTTCTGATTCAGGCAGGAAGACATCTATCCACAAAACGAAAGGAAACGTACCGATATGCATTTATGCAGAAGCCATTTTACCGTCCTAAGGCACTTTTTTACTAAAGACAAGCAGAAAAAGAGCGGAAAGCAAGCAGAAATGGTTGGCAACACCCCCATCTTCCGGCTTTCTACACCCGGATGTTACCACCCCCCACACCCGGATGTCCGAAAAGGGTACACCCGGGTGTTCGGAGCCATATCATACTAATCCTTTGTAATTAAGATACATACTTAGCAGAAAGATCATATATATATATTGCTAAAATCCCAGTCGGATGTGTGACACAGTGTGATACAGGCGTGATACATGAATCCGGCATGTATCACACCTTGCACAACATGGATATCAACACATACAAGACAAAATGTGATAGAGTGACAGAGAAATGGCGATTCTCTTTCTGTCGGTTTTAAGGCTGCTTATCGCCTCATTCGGCTGTCACATATAATAGGCATAAATAAAAATATCACTATCTTTGCCCTCGGAATACCAAAAACGTTCCTTTATATTATTCACCGAGTGCTTGATAAACCTCGTTAAAAACAAGAAATATGCAGAAGACATCTACTGTAACCGTACCATTCATGCTGTTAGGCATCCTGTTCAATATCTGCCTGGTAGCTTCAAACCTGTTAGAAACCAAAGTTATCCAGGTATTCGGCATCACAGCGACTGCCGGACTGATCGTTTTCCCGATCTCATATATCATCAATGACTGTATCGCCGAAGTATGGGGATTCAAGAAGGCACGCCTGATTATCTGGAGCGGGTTTATTTCTAATTTCCTTGTAATCGGATTTGCGCAATTGGCGGTGATGTTGCCTGCCGCCCCATTTTGGGAAGGCGAAGAAGGTTTCAACTTCGTGTTCGGAATGGCACCGCGCATCGCCATAGCAAGCCTGATGGCTTTTCTTGTCGGTTCGTTCCTGAATGCTTACGTGATGAGTAAGATGAAGATTGCTTCAGCCGGAAAGAATTTCTCTTTACGGGCTATCGTCTCCACTTTGGTCGGCGAGAGTGCCGATTCGATGATCTTTTTCCCGATCGCTTTCGCCGGACTGATACCGATAGGCGAACTTTTCATTATGATCGGAACACAGGCGGTTCTGAAATCCCTCTATGAAGTAATCATCCTTCCCGTTACCATCCGTGTTGTAAACTATATCAAGAAGGTGGACGGTAACGATGTGTATGACGTAGGGACATCATACAATATATTAAATGTGAGAGATTTATGATTTATGATTCATAATTCCAAACAAATGCGACCAGTCTTCACGAGGTTGCGGCGTATAGGTATGGAATCCTAGTGATTCCGCCGTACGGCAATTAGGAACGGCATCATCTATGAAAAGTGTTTCTTCAGGACGGATATCGGCATCTTGCAGGACGTATTCGAAAATTTCGGCATCGGGTTTCAGCAGATGGAGGCGGTAGGAAAGATAAATATGATTGAAAAAGTCGGAAGCATGGTGGCCTTTATAGGAAAAACAGGTCTTTTCCGACCAGTCCCAATGAATCTCGTTCGTATTGCTGAGCAGCATCGTATTGTAACGCTTGCGGAGGTCGAGCAAAAGATCCAGCTTATAATCCGGAACATCATCGAGCATGGCGATCCAGGCGGCATCTATCTGTTCGTCCGTCAAAGGCTGTCTGGTCAGATGACGGATACCCTCGCGAAACTCTGCTACCGTAATGGAACCGAGCTCGATCTTCATGAACAGATCCTTATGCTGGTAGTTATTGACAATCTGCTCGCGTATATTCGCGACCCCCAAACTCTCGAATGCCTCGATGCACCGATTACGGGTGAGATTGATAATCACGCCGCCAAAATCTATAACCAAATTTTTTATGCCTTCCATGACCTTCTTTTAATTGACAATTGATAATCGACAATTTTGATTCTAACTATTTACTACCAGCGGCGACGACGCCGGTGATGCCGTTGCCGCTGTTTATATTGACGTATCCTGCGATATACCAGCCAGACAAATAACACTCCGAACACGGCAAAGATCAGCAAGACGATCCCTGTATTCAAGTTATCTCCTTTCACGCGGCTCCACATTTCCAAAACAAGTTCCGTCCGATCTCCGAAATCGCGGATCATGGCACAACGTTCTACCACCTTGCGGTCGGGGTATTGTACCGGATTGATCCGGATGCTATCCGCACCGGGACCGAAGAAATAACTCAAGTCGGAAACTTTCTCGATTGTCGAATCGATCTTGGCTTCCATAATTTCGGGAGTCGCAATGGCACTGACGTAACCGATGGCATCCATATTCCGCAAAGCGACGTCCGGACGACAAAGATAATCAATAAAATAACTGGCCGCCTTTACATTACGGGCATATTTAGGGATCGCCCAGCCGTCATACCAGATATTGCTGCCTTCTCGGGGCACTTCATAGTCCAGTTCCACCCCGACAGCCTCCGCTTCGTCCATCGCCCAGACCGCATCGCCGCTCCAGGTAAAATTGAGCCAGGCTTTGCCTTTCGTCATCATTTCCTTGCCGAAATCGGCTTCCCAACCGGCAATGTTGGGTTTCATCTTTTTCAGAAGTTCTTCGGCTATGGCGATCGCTTCGGGAGAATTGTCGTTCATCAGTTGCTCGACCGTCACGGTCCCATCTTCCAGTTCCTTCGCATGGGCGTAGATAATGGCCGTACCATAGGAGTCACGATAGCTGTCTTTCATCAATATCTTGTTTCTGAACTTCGAATCCCAAAGACACTCCCAGCTTTCGACCTCTTTCTCCTCCACGAACTGCTTGTTATACAAAATCCCAGCCGTTCCCCACATATAAGGGACGACATAGTCGGTCGTTTTCCGTCCCGGCTGGCTTAGCTTGTTCAGTTGCCCGCGGATATAGGGAGAGACATTATCCAGATAATCCGGTGTCTTTCCAAAATTGCGGTCTATCGGGACAAGAAGGTTTTTCTTCAACATCCGTTCGATTATATATTCGGACGGACAGATCAGATCGAAATCTTCATGCCCGCGTTCGATCTTAGTAAGCATGATCTCATTGATATCGAACACCTGGTAGATAATCCGGATATCTTCGCCGGTCTGCTCCTTGTACCAAGCGGGAAATTCGGCCAAGACATCCTCGTCGATATAGTCTGCCCAATTGTAGACTTTCAGAATATGACTGCGCTCCTCATCCGTACGATTGCATGAAGACATGAAAGTCAAAAGAAAGAGGCAACTCGCTATTATTGTAATCAGTTTATTCATTTCCTGCTTTTCTCCATTAGCTTTTGGACTTCTCCGCCCGTTTATTAATCACAATCAAAAGGACAAGCACCGTCACGAAAATGATAGTTGACAGCGGACGCAACTCCGGTGTCAGTCCCCCTTTGCGGGCATCCGCATAAATAAAGGTCGATAGGGTTTCCAGTCCCTCGTTGCCGATCGTAAAGATGGTAACGGCAAAATCATCGATCGAAAGCGTAAAAGCCAGTATAAAGCCGCTGATCATGCCCGGACGAATCTCCGGCAGGATCACCTTGCGCAACGCCTGGAAAGGAGTCGCCCCCAAATCGAGCGCCGCCTCATAGACATTCTGGTTCATCTTTTTCAGGCGTGGCATGACACTCAGCACCACATAGGGCGTGCAGAACGTGATATGCGCCAGCACGACCGTCGTGAATCCCTGTGAAACGCCAAAACTCACGAACAGCAGGAAAAGGGATACGCCCGTAATAATATCTGCATTCATCATCGGGATCGCATTGGCAAAATTCATTACCTGGCGGGTCCGTGATCGCAGGTTGAAAATACCGATAGCCGCAATACTACCCAACAGCGTGGAGACGGTCGCCGCGATCATCGCAATGGCGAACGTATTCCACAACGCACTCACCAACGAACGCTGCACGCCTCCTGTAAACAGCGAACTATACAATTTGGTTGAAAATCCCGTCCAGTTTCCCAAGACTTTCGCTTCGGTAAACGAGAAAATCATAATAATCAGAATCGGGGAATATAGCAGCACCAACAGTAGCCACAAATACCCTTTTGCCATCCATTTCGTCATCATATCACACCTCCCCCTTCGTTCGAAGCACTGTCCTCTTCATTCGTAAAGAGGATGGTAACACCAATCAGCAACAGCATAATAAGAGAAAGCGCCGCTCCATAATTCCACATACCGTTATAGATATTTTCTTGCACGGTCGTACCGAACAGTTTGATGTTATTCATCGTCAGTAATTCGGCAATGGCAAACGTGGAAACCGTCGGCATGAAAACCATGACGATCCCGCTCATCACGCCGGGCATCGAAAGAGGCAGAATCGTTTTCATAAAGACCTGAAACGGATTGGCTCCCAAGTCCTGGGCCGCCTCGATCAGGCTGCGGTCCATCTTTTGCAACGTATTATAAATCGGATAGATCATGAACGGGAGAAAGTTATACACCATACCGAAAACCAACGCCCCCTCTCCCAACGGCAGGTTCAGGAAATCGAACAATGCTACCGTAGCCAGCGTACGGATCAGGATATTCACCCACATCGGCAGGATGAATAGCACGACCATCGTCCGGGAAGTGTTAAAACGCTCCTGGCTCAGGATATAAGCTGCCGGATAGCCAAGGATGAGACAGGCAAGTGTGGTGATAATAGCAATCCCGATCGAATAGACGAACGTATTCATCGCTTCGGGGTGTACCATGAACTTACGGAAATTAGCAAAAGTGAACGCTCCGTCGGCATCTGTAAACGCATATAATACGATCAACAACAAGGGCATTACGACAAAGACAGCCAAAAACAGGGCATAAGGAATCGTCCAGTTCTTACGCCGCATAAAAAAAGCTGAAATCTTACTTATCACTTCCTTCCTTTTTAGTTGATTGAACAATCCGTATATTTTCGGGAGCGATCGTGATTCCGACCCGGTCGCCATCGTCCCAAACATCATTCGTATCGACAAAGATATCTTCGTCCCAGTCGGTAAACACCGTCAGATGATAATGGTTGCCTTTGTAGAGGATAAATTTCACTTCACCGGTCAGACGGCCGTCTTCCTCGTTGTCTTCCAGAATGACGCGGTCAAAATCTACTTCGACCTGCACGGGTGCTTCCGAGTCAATGCCGGATACCTCTCGGCATTCGAACGTACAGCCTAAAAATTCCACATGCGTGGCATCCACCATCTTTCCTTCGAACGTATTGCAGATACGTTCCTTTTTCATCACATGGATATCAAATGGTTTGACCAGCAAACCGACTTCCTGCCCGGCATCGAAACAATGGTAGTCCTGTACCATGAACTCATAGCCTTCCGGCGTCTGCACCATCATCTCGTAGTGAACGCCCTTGAAAATGGAAGAGGTAACCGTCCCGGTCAGCATGGCGGCTTCAGACGGCTCGAAAATATAAATGTCTTCCGGGCGGAGCACGACATCTACCGGGGTCCGTTCGCCGAAACCTTCGTCTACGCATTCGAACTCATGCCCGGCAAAGGATACCAACTTATCTTTGATCATCAGTCCGTTCAGAATATTGCTTTCGCCGATAAAGTCGGCGACAAAGGAGTTGATCGGTTCGTTATAAATGTCAATAGGCGTCCCGATCTGCTGGATCTTCCCTTCGCTCATCACGACGATCGTATCGCTCAGGGTGAGTGCTTCTTCCTGATCGTGAGTAACATAGATAAAGGTGATTCCGAGAGACTTATGCATTTCCTTCAACTCCATCTGCATATCCTTGCGCATCTTGAGGTCAAGAGCCGCCAGCGGTTCGTCCAGCAGGAGCACTTCCGGTTCGTTCACGATAGCTCTGGCAATCGCGACACGTTGTTGCTGTCCGCCGGAAAGGGAATCCACATCACGGTACTCATAATCGGTCATTCCTACCATCTTGAGGGCCTGCTTCACCTTTTTCTCGATCACGACAGCCGGAAGTTTTTTCAGCTTCAGGCCGAAAGCGATGTTATTGAAGACATTCAGATGAGGGAAAAGAGCGTATTTCTGAAATACAGTATTAACTGGACGTTTATGAGGGGGTGTTTGCGTAATTTCTTTTCCCGCAATGGTTATTATACCCTCAGAAGCAGTCTGGAATCCGGCAATCAGACGCAACAATGTCGTCTTCCCGCAACCGGACGGCCCCAGAATGGTTACAAACTCGCCCTTACGGACAGACAAATTCACATCATTCAATACGGCCTTGTCTCCAAAGAATTTAGACACATGCTCCACACCAATGATGCAGTCAGATTTTTGCATAGACAGATTCCCCTTTACCAATACTGATTAAACATATTTCCGCTTCTTCACGTAAAAAGCGGCACAAAGGTAACAATTAATTGATAATTGAGAGTTGAAAATTGAAAATTACGGTAGAGTCTTGCTCTTAGGCAACACCAGGTTCAAAAAGACTCCCAGTAAAGCCGAAAGCCCGATACCGGCCATCGTGAAACCGCCAAATTCAATGGCAGCACCACCAATCCCGAAAGTCAGGATCAATGAGACGATGATCAGGTTGCGAGTGTCGCCCAGATTGGTCCGATTCTGGATCAAGCTGTTGATGCCGACAGCGGCAATCGTTCCGAACAGCAGCAACATGATGCCCCCCAACACGGCGGCGGGAATCGATTTAAGCAACGCGCTGACCTTCCCAAACACAGAAAAGATGATACCGCTTACGGCAGCAATACGGATAACGGCCGGGTCTGTAATCTTTGTCAGCGAAATAGCTCCTGTCACCTCCGAATAGGTCGTGACGGGAGGACCGCCGATCAATCCGGCGACGATACATGCCAGGCCGTCTCCCAACATCGTGCGGTGAAGTCCCGGATCTTTTACGAAATCCTTGCCCGTCACCTCGTTGATTGCGTACACATCGCCTATATGTTCGATCACCGGAGCAATCGTCACCGGAATCATAAAAATAACCGCTTCCCACGACAATGAAGGCTTTACAAATTGCGGAAATGCAAACCAAGGAGCTTCTATCACAGGCTTGAAGTCGATCAAGCCGAACAGACTCGCAGTCAGATACCCGACGATGATTCCACAGAAGATAGGGATCAATCTCAACATTCCCCGACCCAACATAGAGGCGAGAATAGCGGAAAGCAGGGCTACCAGCGCCAACGGCCAGTTCTCTTTTGCCATATTCACACCTGAGCCTGCCAGCGAGAGGCCGATCAGAATAATAACCGGCCCGATCACCACCGGCGGAAAAAGCCGCTTGATAAAACCGATTCCTCTCCACCGGACCAACAAGCTCATCAACCCATAGACGGTCCCCACAGCCACCAGGCCGGACATCGTACCGGGCAACCCATACAATTCCGTCGCCTTTATGATAGGCGCCACAAAAGCGAAACTGCTTCCCAGAAAAATAGGAACTTTCCCTTTCGTCACCAAATGAAAGATCAACGTGCCGATACCAGCAGTAAAAAGGGCGGTAGAAGGATCAAGGCCAACCAGCAAAGGAACGAGAACAGTCGCACCAAACGCCACAAAAAGGAACTGAACGCCAACAACCGTTTTCTGAATGGGGTTCAGGGGTTTCATATTATCCATTCGTTCTTTATTTACTTTTTGCAAATATAATATAATCCAGACATCCAGCAATTCAATTCACTCACCTATTTTTTATAATAAGCAGCCGTTCATAATCCACCCCTTACTTTTAACTTAGTGCAACCCGGATAAAAAGTCCCGCCGTAAATTAAAACACGGCGGGCCGTCTCTACGTTTTTTTCCAGTTTACAATCAAAAAACGACCTACCCCTACTTGGGACTCTTCAATTCCAGGAATGCAGTCGGCAGGCCTTCCGATTTAACAGCAACCACGCTATTACCCTCGTTCCGTTTGATACGGATCAGGGCACGACCATTATACGCCTGTACTTTACGACTACCGGTCGAAGTTCCTAAATTGCAGATCAGGCTGCCATCTCCGGCAATCTCAAACGTAATCTGCTTTTTGGAGCTGAGACAACGGATGCCGTTTTTATCGATCAGTTGTACCTGTACCAAAGCCGTATCTCCCTCTTCGGAAAGCAAGCTCACTTGGCAAGCGGCTTCTTTATCCCATTTAGCAGTCTGGTATTCCTGACGAATGACATCAGAAACCTCCTTCTTCTCCTTTTTCTTTACACCGACAGCCCGTATTTCGTTCATGCCTTCCTGATAAACACAATTCCAGCGCAACCCGGCAGCCGGGTAATCCTGACTATTACGCCGTTTCACACCCTGGCTCACACCATTGACAAAAAGCTCCACTTCGTCGCAGTTAGAATATACCAAGATTTCCTTGCGGTCATCTTTTCCACCCCAGCGAACCGGCCAGGTATGACCGTAGATATGGATCATCGGCTTCTCCGTCCAGTAAGACTGGAACACATAGTAGCTTTCTTTCGGAGTAAAATCGCGTTCAACCACCCCCTTCTGATTGACATAAGGGACAGGATTGTCGGGACGGACCGGAGTCGAAAAATCTTTAAAAGGCCAGTAGGCTGTACCGGTCAGCCACGGCATCGTCTCCTGCTCTTTCAGATGCCAGTCGATCAGACGGACCACATAACTTTCCGACCAATCGCCATCGCGCGAAGCACGTGGAACGCCACCATATAAGGAAGCATCGCCGGCACGTTCATCACCGCCCTTTCCTGCCTCGATGTTCTTCAGATTATAAAAAGCATCTTCCGAATGACGACGGGCATGGCTGTCACCTCCCCACTCTACATGCAGGAAGTGTTTTACCTTCTGCATCTCCTGTTCTGAGATCGATTTATAATCGGTAAAGACACCCCGATACCAACCAGCCCAGATAGAAGGTGAATAGACATCAACAATATCATTACAAAATTCACACCGGCGGATCGCCGTCATACGTGTGTCGTCTAAACGGTGCGCCATGTCGTGCAACTCTTTCATGAAAGCACGGATCGCACTCTTGTCGAACGTATTGAAATCGTTAGGCCAGTCATTCTCATTACCCAACCCCCAGATGATGACAGCCGGATGATTATGATGCTGGACGATCATATTAGCAAGCATCCGACGGGCTTGTTTTTTGTAGACATCGCCTCCAAGACCGCCCCGACACCAAGGAATTTCTTCCCATACCAGAATGCCCAATTCGTCGCAAAGGTCCAGAATGATTTCAGATTGTTGGTAATGTCCTAAACGGATAAAGTTCACGCCCATATCTTTCATCATCCGCATTTCACGACGCATCATATCTTCCGTCATGGCTTGTGCCACACCAGCGTGATCCTCATGGCGATGCGTACCTCGCAACAGCAAACGTTTGCCGTTCAGGAAGAATGGACCTTTGTCCTTAAACTCCGTATGGCGGAAACCGAAGCGTTCTTCCGTCGTGAAAGTCTGATCCGGTGTCTTTACAGTCAACTCGCAAGTATAGAGTTGTGGCACATCCACGTCCCACAATACCGGATTCTTGATCTTCATCTTTGCTAAAAGCTGGTCACCCAAAGGAAGTATTCCTTCCAGTGTTTTCGAGAAGACTGGTTTACGGTCCACATCGTAAACGGAAACGGTCACATCCGCCTTCCTTATATCTTCCGGATTATAAAACGAAGTTTTCACCTTCAATATACCTTCTTTCAAGTTAGAAGAGAGGGAAGATTCCAAATGAATCTGTTCAAAAGAAACTTCAGGCAGGTACACCAAGTTCAAATACCGGTACAGACCACCATAGATATTGAAATCAGCCAGATCGGATGGTATCATTTCCAGATCACGTGAATTATCGCAACGGATCGACAAAGGTACTTTCCCTTTGAAACGTTCCGCATCTTTACTGCCGAGAAATGCTTTTACCGCATCCGTAATATCGACATTCCAACTGTCATAACCGCCAACATGGCTACCGACATGAGTCGTATAGACATAGACATCCGTCTTCTGTCCCGCCCCGTCGAAATCGAGTACGATCCGCCCGTTCCGATAGGGATTGTCTATCGCCAGCAAAGTTTTATACCATCCCGGACCTTCATAATAATTCACGTCCGGATCAACAGCATCTTCGGCATTAAAACAATGAGGTAACGTAACAGGCTGCCAGATGGGAACCGCCTCCGAACTGCCGGGTGCGGCAGGACGTACAGCCTCCCAGATTCCCCCCAAATCACCTTTCAGATATTCCCAATTGTTCGTCAGCCGAATCTTATTCATAGCAGGCACTTTCGCCACAGCCGACAGAACGGACAAACACAATAAGCATGCAACAAACAAGTACTTCATATTCTAATATGCAATTTAAAATTCAATTAATTTTACAAGAGAGCAGTTCCTTCTTTTTCCAATTTGGCTTTTCGCAACAAGGCTTCCAGATAGTAATAATCCGCATATACGATCGGCACATCCACTTCCGAACCGTGAGTCTTGGAACCGGTACTATGCAAAAGCAGGAAACCACAGTCTTTCCCTACACTTGCCCGATAACGGTTCGTCAGATTTTCCAATATCCTATCAGCCCTATCCACATATCCGGTTCTATTCGTTTCATCATACATACTCAACTCGTAAAGAGCAGAAGCCGTAACGGTGGCCGCCGATACATCACGCGGCTCGTCCGGTATTCCTGGAGCATTATAATCCCAATAAGGTATCAAATCGTCCGGCAATGTAGGATTGGAGAAAATATAAGAGGCAATTTGTTTGGCACGTTCCAAAAATTCAGGCAATCCAGTTTCTCGATAGCACATCGTATAGCCGTACAATCCCCACGCTTGTCCACGCGACCAAGCCGAAGCATCGGAATACCCCTGATGGGTGTTTTTATGCAAGACTGCGCCGGTCAACGTATCATAGTCGATAACATGATAGGAACTGTAGTCCTTACGAAAATGATTCTTCATCGTAGTACGGGCATGGTCGACTGCAACCTGGTAGAAAATGGAATCGCCATTCGTACGGAAAGCCCAGAAAAGTAGTTCCAGATTCATCATATTATCGATGATTACGGGATACTGCCATTTATCCCTGTTATGATCCCAGGAACGGATACAACCCACTTTTGGATTGTAACGTCTGATCAGGGTGTAGGCAGACTGCAACAGAATATCCTTATAACCAGAATCCTGAGTCAACCGATAACCGTTACCATAGCTACAATACATTTTAAAGCCCATATCGTGGGTACTCCCATTCCATTTCTCCTGTTCAAGCAGTTCAGTCTGTTTCCTGGCCTTCTCCTTCCAAAAATCATCTTTAGTATATTCATACATATACCAAAGTTCGCCTGGGAAAAAACCGCTTGTCCAATCATGGGATGCCACCATGCGCAGGAAACCGTTCGGATCGATATTGCGAGGATTGGCAAGCAGCTTGTCCGTACTTTTATAAACCGAATCCATTTCCACGAATGCATGTTTCAACTGTATATCGGCAAAATCAAAATTCGAACTGATAATATCCCTCTTGTCCAAAGCACAGGAACTACAGACAAGCAGAAAAACAAAAAAAAGAATTTTCAGTTTCATTTTGTCCATTTTGTGTTATAAGAAGGGGTATGAAATCATCAGTCATTCCATACCCCAAGATTATTTAAACCTACTCAAAAATTTTCTTACAAATTCGGATTGATCAATGAATCATGCTCCGGACAAGGGAAATACAACCGTTCTTCCGTTACATTCTTCACCTTTTCAGGAAAATTTTTCTGGAAATATTCCTTCATTACCGTCAGATAAGTGCCCCAGCGAACCAAATTGAAACGATAGATCCGTTCGTGTGTCGTCTCTAACGTCCATTCTTTTTGGATTGCCTGACGGAAAGTCTCTTTAGACAAACCGGACAAGTTATCCAAACCGGCACGTACACGCAGTTGATTCACGGCATCATAAGCTGCAGCCGTCGGACCATTGGCTTCGTTTTCCGCTTCGGCAAAGATCAGCAAGACATCGGCATAACGGATGATAGGAATGTACATATCCGTACGCTTGTTACGCTGTGAGAAATTTTCACGACCTCCATCACACCATTTCTTTCCATGTGGATACGGACTACCGAAATTCTCAGTCGTATAGGTTTTATTATCAACTGTACTGACAATTTCGGTCAAGAAGGTAGCGGCTTTCCGTTTATCCTTATCATCAAATTTATCGATATAGGATTGTTTCGTATAAAAGAATCCCCATCCTGATTCGGACCCGATACTGGTCGGACGCCACTCGGCTCCACACTGGTTATCTCCTAACCCATCTGCAAAATTCAGGGCAAAGATCGATTCTTTGTTATACCGATTGTTGACCAGCCAAAGATCGGCATAATTTTCTTCCAGCTTAATACCGTAAGTAGCGGCATTATCAATGACTTCCTTCGCTTTGGAAGCCGCCTTCGCCCACATGGTATTGTCTTTAACCTGTTCACCGGCCATCGTGATATAAACCCATGAAAGCAAAGACTTGGCGGCAGCGACAGTCGGACGTTCCGTTCCAGAATCCCATTTTACGGGAAGATTGGCTTCTGCATATTCCAAATCTTCAACAATCTTATTATATATTTCTTTAGCCGGTGTCTTTGTCATGTTATTCGCACTGGTAAAGTCATTCACCGGCGTGTCCAGATAAATAACATCATTAAAGATACGCACCAGATAGAAATAGGACATCGCACGCATATAACGGGCAGCTGCGACATAACGTGTCTTGACCTCATCCGAAACTTTCGAAGCATTCGGAACTTTCTCGATCATGATGTTAGAAGCATTGATACAAGCATAAAATTGCTGCCAGGGCTTATAAAGGCTCTCGTTATCGCTTTGCCAAGTCAAAGAGTTCATTTCATCGCGAGCCACATTATTGGCTGTAGCACTGACAACAGCATCAGTCGTTGCTTCGGCTATAAAGTTAATATGACGTTCGAAGTTGTTGCTACGCCAATAAGACAGCGATCCCATCAGCAGCATATTGCATTCAGCCTCCGTGTTCGGTAAGTTTTCAGGCGAGAGGAAATCTTTCGGTTCTTCCGACAAGAAAGACTCGCAACTACTCATCAATAGCATCAGGGAGCACACCCCTGCAACTGCTTTATATATATATGTTTTCATTTTCGTCTTTATATTAATGGTTCAATTATAATGTAAGATTCAATCCGAAGGTATAAGAGCGGGTTGCCGGATAACTACCACCGTCAAAACCTAAGTTATAGTTACCTGTACGGGAACTGACTTCAGGGTCATAACCGGAATAGCCGGTAATTGTAAATAGGTTCTGTCCGCTCAGATAGAAACGTAAGTTAGAAATGCCCCATTTGGATGTAACTGATTTAGGAAGAGTATAGCCGAACGTCAAATTTTTCAAGCGAATATAAGATCCATCTTCCACAAAACGAGATGAAGACGGACCCACACCCTTGTTAAATGCCTGTTGCGTATTCGAAGTTCCTTCACCTCTCCAGGAATCCTTTACAAACGCAAAAGCATTTCCGGTATTGTTCGAGTTGCTCGATAATTCGCTGAAAGTCACTTTCAACAAATTATAGACATCATTGCCATAGGTTCCCTGAAACATAAAGCTCAGATCAAAATTCTTATACGAAAAGTCATTACCAATACCAAAGATAAAGTCCGGGTTAGCATTACCGATGATCGTACGGTCTTCAGTCGTAATCTTGTTATCACCATTCAAATCCTTGAACTTCACGCTACCGACATCATCTTTTGTCAGCCCCAACGCCTTGGCTTCTGCCTCATTCTGATAGATACCGTCAAAGACATATCCGTAGAAGTTCCCCAACGGCTCACCGACCTTCACAATACCAGTTTCATTGAAACCAGCTCCCAAAGCACCTCCGGAACCATTTGTATAAAAGTATTCATCATCGCCAAGGTCAAGCACTTTTTCCCGATTCAAAGCGATATTCAAAGAAGTAGACCACTTGAAGTCACCCACTAAATTCTGTGTATTCAGAGAAAATTCCCAACCTTTATTGGATTTACTACCGATGTTCTGTGTCTGTGAAGAATAACCTGTATAGTACGGAAGGATCTTGTCATAATGCAGATCGACTGTCTTTTTATAATAATAATCCGCAACCAAAGATATACGTCCGCCCAATACGCTCAAATCAATGCCTATATCCGTCTGTTTAGTTGTTTCCCATTTCAAGTCGGGATTCGGTACACGACCTGGAACAAGAGCCACTGCAGAACTTCCGTTCAGGACATAACTGGTCGTACTGAAACTAGCCAACGACTGATAGGCTGTAATCGCCTGGCTACCTGTTTCACCATAGCTGGCACGCAGTTTCAGGTTCTGTATCCAAGAAATGTCTTTCATAAAATCTTCCTCACTGATACGCCATCCCAAAGCAGCAGAAGGAAAATATCCCCATTTATTATTCTTCGCAAACTTGGAAGAACCGTCAGCACGGAAACTAACAGATGCCAAATATTTACCTTTATAAGCATAGTTCACACGGCCCAACCAAGAAGCAATGGCAGAATGGTTTCCACCGGAAGCGACAGACAACAGACTGCTATTGGCAAGTCCCATATTCCAATAACCAAGCGATTCGATGTCGAACCCTTTACCACTGCTGTTATTGTTGAAATAATCGGAAGCCTCAGCAGTAAAACCGGCAACAACATTCAAAGAGTGATCTTTATTGAATGTCTTGGAATAAGTCAACGTGTTTTCACCAAGCCAGTTTGTGGTTTCCTGATCGTTCATGTAAGCATATCCCTGCCCTTTATAAGAAAGAAGATTCTCTCCGGAAGTAAACTGGCGTTGTTTACGGTCGCTATATGTGTAAGTCCAAGCTGTCTTAAATTTCAAGCCGCTCAAGATTTCCCATTCCAGAAAAGCAGTACCCTGAAAATAATTACGGAATTTATCCACAACCTGATCATTAATCAGAGCTACCGGATTATTCATCTGTGCTCCATCCTTTAGCGGACCGCTAAGGCTGCCGTCTTCCTTGTAGACAGGGACCAATGGCCCAAAACCTAAAGCAGAGAACGTGACACCACCACCATCAGAACCGTTCATCTGATTGACACTGGCGTTGGAAGACGACGAACGGGAAGCATTGATAAGAGCTCCGACCGTCACCTTCTTTCCCAGTTTCTGTTCGATATTGGCACGTATGCCGGCACGATTGAAATCAGAGTTCTTCACAATACCCTGATGCATCAAGTAGTTACCAGACAAACTATAGCGTGTCGTTTCTGTTCCGCCACTTACAGACAACGAATGGCCCGTGATAGGGGCCGTACGGAACACTTCACCCTGCCAGTCGGTATTATTCAAGTTATTAGGATCTATCCACTCCGGTATTTTCAATGCTGTCGTAGGATATTTCTCCTGTGCTTCTTTCAATAAGCCATATAGTTCCTGACCATTCAGCATATCCATTTTCTTTGATACCTGCGAAAGCGAAACATAACCACTATAAGAAACGGTCGGTTTACCAGTCTGCCCACGTTTGGTCGTCACCATGATGACACCATTCGCTCCGCGGGAACCGTAAATAGAGGTAGAAGAAGCATCTTTCAATACTTCGATAGAAGTAATGTCATTCGGGTCTATCAAAGAAAGGTCACCACCGAGAACACCGTCAATCACAACCAACGGAGCATTTTCGCCTTTCAAGGAGTTACCGCCACGAATAATAATGTTAGGCGATTCACCTGGTGCAGCCACACTATTCTGTACCATCACACCGGCCATCTGTCCTTGCAAAGCCTGATCGGTACGTGATATGGACAATTTTGTCAGATCATCGCCTTTCACAGAAGAAAGAGCTCCAGTCACGTCACTTTTCTTTTGTACGCCATAACCGACCACTACCACTTCGTCTAATGCTTCGGAATCTTCTTTCAGAATAATGTTCAGAGGAGCATTGCCTTTTACTTTTACTTCCTGCGATTCAAATCCAATGTAAGAGATAACCAATGTACAACCGGCAGGAGCTTCAAAAGAAAAGTTTCCGTCTATATCGGTGACGGCACCGATTGTCGTACCTTTTACAAGGACATTAACCCCTAACAGAGGTTCACCATTCGAGTCTTTTACCACCCCTTTCACAACAGATGACTGCAAGACTTCATTCACGATAGCCGAACTTTCTGCATTCGCCCTGCCAGGCAGAGCAGCCGAAGTCAGGCACAATGTCATGCACAGAGCACAACCTTTCATGTACGTGTAATTCATAATATTGTTATTAAGATTGAAACTTTTTGTGTTTTTCTTTAGTTGCAAATGTATGAGATGGCGGTTTCGATCTATTTAAAATTTATCTCTTTTACTTTAAAATTCAGTTCTGGCAAAAAATTAAAAACCCGCATTCAAAGCGGGTTTCAGAAAATAGATACAATATTGAAAGAAAATAGATCCATTTTTTAAACCGTTTTCATAGCCACAATAACGGATGTCGGATCGGCAAGTTACGGATTACCTCATCGTTTGTCGGAAAATGTTCCAAACTTTTCCAAATTTCCAGATAAGTCCTATTAGATGTGTTACAAATACTGAATAAAAGGGCAGGCTGGGCAACCGGCCATTCATCCCAAAACATGACATCTTCGGCAAAAGGCCAGCTCGATTTATCTGCTATATACGGGAATAGCCAAGCAACCGCCTTTTGCATATTGCGACCGTCGTCCATCGAGTACTGCCACAAATCATCTTCCCCGTCCGAAAGAATATGGCAGATCGTAGCCATGGCATCCAGATTGAACAAGGAATAGCCGTACGGTTTCGTCCGTTTCAGTTCAAGCGGAAAACTGCCGTCCTCCGCCATCTGTGAAGGAAGCAGAACAGACCTGTAACGGTTCCGGCAAAAGTCGAGAATCTCCTTATCGCCGGTATACTTAGCAAACTGGGCTACCTGCATCACCCAACAAGTTCCATGATTGTTTTTAGCATTCATCTCGTCTACCCCGTAAGGATGCGTTGTCAACCATTTCAGATAATCGGAAAACCAAGCACGGCTACCAGCCACATCCTCGACAGAAAGAACGCCGGCCTCTTCCATCCTGATAAGGGATTGCACGACCTCCAGGAGATGGATCGTATCGATGATACCGATCCCCCGTCCTGTCACGATCCCTTTGATCGCCTGCGCGTATTGCAGGTCTGGATTCATCCGGGTTTCGGGGGCGATGAACCAGGCGCGGATATGCTTAACTGCTTGCCGAATATATTTCTCGTCTTTCGTCACCAGCCAGGCGGAGGTCAAGTCGCCAACCAGCGAACTGAAGCGGATCATGGCATGACGGTGAGCAACAAAGTTATCGGGATTTGTCTGCCCATCTCGACGTATATAGGCACTATCCGGATTTATCGGATTGGGCCACCAATAATCGCCTTCGGAGTAGAAATCATGAATTCCTCCGGTACTTCTTTCCGCTCTATATGCAGTAATGGTCACAGGTTCTTCTATCAAGGCCTTATCTCCACGAATAACAATTTCAGTTCGGAGTAAATCCGTCACTTCTTCCTTTAAAGAAGGATCTCTCTTGCATTGGCAAAATAACAAAAGAATAACATAAAGTAATAATTTATACATGATATAGATTTTTTTTATTTTGTTGCACATATTCGGTCGGCGACATGCCGTACATCGCTTTGAAACAAGTAGCAAAATAAGCATGGGAATTGAAACCGATATTGGCAGAAACTTCAGATATGTTCATATCCGTTTCCAGCAGCATCCTTGCAGCAATCTCAAGACGTTTGTTACGGATCAAATCCACCGGCGAAAGGTCGGTTATCGCTTTCAGCTTCCTATAGAAGTTGGCACGTCCCATACCGACTCCTTTACATAGAATCTCCACATTCAACCCCGGATTGGAAAGATTCTGCTCAATCACCCCGAACAATTTTTGCATAAATGTATCGTCCGCCGATGTCGTCTCGATACCCAATGACTCCAACGAAAATTTTTTCCCATACAATTCCTTCAACCGTTCACGAGAAGCCAAGATATTCCGAATACGACACAGCAGGACCTCCATATTGAAAGGCTTCACGATATAATCGTCCGCACCGCACTGGAATCCCTCTTTGATATGCATCACCATCGATTTCGCCGTAATGATGATAACCGGGATATGTCCGGTCCGCAAATCCTGCTTGATCTCCGAACAAAGTTGCAAGCCGTCTTTTTTCGGCATCATAATGTCGCTTACCACCAGATCCGGCAAGGTTTCTGCAATCTTATCGAAAGCATCTACCCCGTTCTCCGCTTCAAGCACATCGAAATAAGGTTCGAGATGTTTGCAGATATACCGACGGACATCCGGATTATCTTCGGCTAATAACAAGGTATAACGCTGACCGGAAACAGGCAGCTGTTCCTGCATATTGTCAGGGACTTTGGATTCATCCTCAGCTACTTCTATTCCTCCGTAGGGATTCCTCGCAGAAGAGTCATCTTCTGCAAATTGCTCATGAGCATATGCTTCGCGGTTTACCGGAATCAAGACACGGAATACAGCCCCTTTTGGTTTGTTGTCTTCTACCCATACAACCCCTTTATGCAATTTCACGATAGAGAGTACCAGACTTAACCCTATACCAGTTCCAGCCGTATTCGACTCACTTTCATCCGTTCCCTGGTAAAAAGGGGAAAATATATGAAACTTGTCGGAATCGTCTATCCCTTTCCCTGTGTCTTCTACAGACAGACAAACATATCGAGAAGTCCCCCGAACTTCCCCACTTATCCTGCCGGGAAATTGCTCCTGCAATCCGGCAACTGAGAACAATTGCAAACGAATGGTTATCGACTCATCCGGAGCCGTATGTTTGAAAGCGTTCGACAAAAGATTGAAAAATACCTTCTCCAGTAAAACACGGTCGAACCACGCATCTATTCCCGACTCATCGGATTCCAAACGAAAGGTAATCCGTTCCTTGACCGCAATCTGATTAAAGGCAATATATATCTCCTGCGTAAACAGATACAGATCATTATGCGAAACACGTAGTTGCAGGTTGCCACTCTGGTTCTTCCTCAGATCCATTAACTGGTTCACCAGCAACAAAAGACGCTGGGCATTTCCATAGACTAGACGCAACGAACCTTTCAGGTTCGGGTTCATATCTACCCGTTGCAACACCTCTTCCAAAGGAGACAGGATCAACATCAACGGTGTACGCAATTCGTGCGAAAAATTGGTAAACATGCGTATTTTGGACTGATGGAACTCCTCCTGCCGCTGCTGCTCCTTCTGCTTTTCGACCAGGTCCTGTTCCAGCTTACGCTTCATATGCAGATAATACCAGACCACATAAAGGATGCCACCTATAATCAACAGATACAACATATAGGCATACCAGGTCTGCCAGAATGGAGTCCGAATATGAATCGACAACGACCGCCCTTCATCGTTCCAAAGACCGTCGTTATTGGAGGCGCGAACACGAAAAACATAATCTCCCGGTTTCAAGTTCGTATAGAAAGCCTCCTTTCGAGAACCAGCATCATTCCAGTCCGTATCATACCCTTCTAGCATATAAGCATATTTATTCTGATTCGGATAAAGATAGTTTAAAGCGGCATACCCAACAGAGAAGTTATTCTGATTATAATCAAGATCTATCGCCTGCGTATAATCAAGAACTTTATCGAGCAACCCCGAAGGGTCGCCGGGAACAACCGGTTTATTGTTAACCGTAAAAGAGGTCAGTACGACCGGAGGTATAAAACGGTTTTCTATCAACCGTTCAGGGTAAAAGGAGACAAGGCCGTTGCTTCCGCTGAAATAGATTCGGTCACCGGGCAATTTGATGCCGCCTTTCATGCTGAATTCATTAACTGGGATCTCGCTTCTACCCATATAATTGGTAAACTGGCGCGATTCAGGATCGTAGGCAGAAATACCGTTACCGGTACTGATCCAAAGTTTCCCGTCGTCTCCGGGAATTATCGAATTGATATTATCGTCGCTCAGCCCCTCGACGGCCGTCAACCACTCCATAATGCCTTTTTCTTCGTCAAAGCGACAAAAACCTCCACCGAAAGTACCGATCCAGATTCGCCCCTCCCTATCCTTTACGATATTACTTACCTGGTCGTTGTATAACTTCCGGGAACCTTCCTCACGAGTATTATATTTTATCAATTTATGCGTATGGGAATCGTAGAGCGCCAGTCCGCCGGTATGCATACCTACCAAATAAACACCGTCCCGTATCTCCAGGAAACTGCGTACACTTGGCAACAAGGCGAAAACAGAATCCGACGGAGCGATCCTGCCGTCCGGAAACACACGGACAATTCCCGTGTTGTCTGTCGTTCCCAACCACAATGCACCATCACTGCAACGCGTGATCGTATAAATACTAACCTCCTTATGAAAAGTATAAAAAAGAGAGAATTTCTTTGTCCGGGTATCGAATCGGTATAAAGTGCCTTTCTGCGTTCCGCACCAAACGAAATCGCCCTCCACAAACAGAGATTTGATAATATTCCGATCATTCAGAGCATTCGGCCGAGCATCCAGCAGAAAACGTTCAAACATATCTGTATTCAAATCCAGTGAAAGTAGGCCTCGCCCTTCCGAAGCAATCCACAAAGTATGGTCCGGCTGATAGGCCATCGTGGCAAAGATTCCAAACAGCTTGTCTGAACCACCCTGCAAATCGTAAAAAGTAAAACGGCTGTTCAAAGGATTACTGTAACTGACACCTCCAGCGTATGTGCCAATCCATAACGTATTCGCATTATCTACGAAAGCAGAAAAGACGGAAAAATGACTAAGGCCTCCTTTTTGTTCGTCAAAATTCGTATAGGTCGTACATGAACCGTCCACCAAGTTCAAAAGACTTAATCCGTTAAAAGTTCCGACCACTAGTTGACCATTATAAGTATTGATTGTACGAACCGAATTATTTCCCAGTCTGCCGTTCCAAGCAGTATAATGCGTAACAGCATTTGTCTCCGTGTCGATCCGGTTCAATCCACCCGAACGGGTTCCCACCCACAGACGTCCTTCGCTGTCTTCATGGATAGCAGATATATTATTATCCGTTAATGAAAAGGGAGTCGTATTTTTAAAATAATGAGACAAGAGATTCAACTTACTGTCACAGATATAAAGTCCGTTTTGTAAAGTTCCGACTAACAGATTGCCATCATGGTCTTCGTTGATAACCATAATCTGGTCACGTGGCAGTTCTCCCTCCAAGTCGTTCAAGATAAACGAATCATTCTCATAATCATACAAGTATAGACCTTTATTTGTTCCAACCCAAAAACGCTTTTGTCTATCCACATACAAGCTTGAAATCCACGTATGATAAAGGGGAGACTGCTTATAAGCAGCCATATCGTTGAGAGAATATACACGATCCACCCTCAAATCCATCCGGTTCAGACCGTTCATCGTGCCTACCCACAAGTTTCCACGGTCATCTTCAGCCAATGCTGTCACATGATTACTGGACAAGCTTAATGAGTCGCCATTACTATGTTTATACACGACAAAAGAATTACCGTCATAACGATTCAAGCCGTTACGCGTGGCAAACCACATGAAACCGCTCTTATCCTGATGTATTTTCAAGACGGAAAGCTGCGACAAACCTTCTTCCATTTTTAAAGAAGAAAAAGAAAAAGGTGAAACAGCCCCATTCAGCAAGGCACTAAAGCAACAAAGCAAAAGAGTGATCAAGTATGTTTTCCTCATAACGTAAAAGCATTACGCTACAAAGATACGAAAACAGATCAAATGCCCAGTCCTGTCACAAACAGAAAACGTACTCCGTCCTCGCATCCTGTAAAACCAACGTATTTATCCCACTGTTTTCATTATGCAAAATAACATTTGAATGGAATCAGTTGTTTACTTATTAACATATATGCTTTAAACAAGGGATAAATATCCGGCAACCCCTTCCGCACACCGTTCACCATCAATAGCAGCAGAGACGATTCCGCCTGCATAGCCGGCGCCTTCTCCACAAGGAAAAAGACCTTTCAAGGTTATATGCTGGTAGCTTTCCTTGTCGCGCAAGATACGGACGGGCGAAGAGGTCCGGGTTTCCACCCCGATCATCACCGCGTCATTGGTCAGGAAGCCTCTGGATACTTTACCGAAATGGCGGAAGCCCTCACGTAAGCGGCCGGTGACGAACTCCGGCATCCAGAAATGCAACGGGGAAGCCAGCAGACCGGGCGTATAAGAGGATTCGGGAAGATCGAAAGAGTTTTTCTTATTCACGAAATCAACCATCCGCTGTGCAGGGGCGGTTTGCTTCATCCCGCCGTTCAGCCAGCAAAGTTCTTCCAAACGTTCTTGGAAAGCCATCAAAGCGAGCGGCGAATCCTTACTGACCGCCATTTCTTCGTGTTTCATCAATTCGGAATAGTCTTCCGGGCGTATCTCCACCACCATGCCGGAATTCGCCCAGCGGGAACCACGATTGGAAGGAGACATTCCATTGACTACCACCTGGCGGGAACTACTTGCCGCCGGGACGACGAAACCACCTGGACACATACAAAAAGAATAGACTCCCCGTCCGCCGACTTGCGCCACAAAACTATATTCGGCTGCCGGCAGATAGTTTCCTCTGCCCTCCTTACGATGATATTGTATCTGGTCGATCAGCATCTGCGGATGTTCCAAACGGACGCCGACAGCAATGCCTTTGGCTTCGATAGGGATTTGCCGGTCATGGAGGTAGCGATACACATCCCGGGCGGAATGACCGGTTGCCAGGATGACCGGTCCCAGAAAGTTCTCGCCCGTATTCGTTTCGACACCTATGACTTCCCCGTTCCGGATGACCAAGGCATCCATTCGTGTCTCGAAATGGACCTCCCCACCACAGCGGATAATCTGTTCGCGGATATTCTCGATCACGCGCGGCAACTTGTCCGTACCGATATGCGGATGGGCGTCCGCCAAAATCGAAGTGCTCGCCCCGAACTGGCAAAAGACATTCAGAATCTTATCGACCGAACCCCGTTTCTTGCTGCGGGTGTAAAGTTTGCCGTCAGAATAGGCACCGGCTCCCCCTTCACCGAAACTATAGTTGGACTCTCCGTCCACCTTATGCTCACGGCTGATCAGAGCGATATCCTTTTTACGTTCGCGCACGTTCTTTCCACGTTCGATCACGATCGGACGTAGGCCGAGCTCAATCAGACGAAGAGCGGCAAACAAACCACCCGGCCCCGCTCCTACCACCACGACAGGCTTCCCTGCTGATACGTCTTTATATTCCACCAATTGAAATTCTGGTTCATCCGGCTGCTCATTGATAAAAGCACGCAGTTTTACATTCACATAGATCGTACGCTGACGTGCATCGATAGAACGTTTTAGTACCCGAACGGTGTGGATGTACGGGACAGATATTCCCGTCTCGCGAGCCACCACCTGCTTCAGCGACTGTTCGCTGACTGCTTCTTCAGGCAATATACGGAGTTGTAATTCTTGTATCATTGTTACTTCTTTAAATTCAAACAAAAAATCAAACCGGCTTGCGCCCTGTATCCGCTCCAATCCACTTTGAAAGTCGATGGAAAATCTGGATTCCGACTCTGATGCTCCTGCATCACAGCATCCCATTCATAAGCGATACTCATGTTTAATGCAACATAGCGGCATAGGCTAAACTTGATGCCAAAAGTAGGCTCCACAAAGAAATTCCTGCCGGAAAAAGTATTATCCTTCCGGTATCCAACTTCCGGGTCGGACTCGACGAACAGGCGGTTTATCTCGTTCACCTTGTTCAGCACAAAACCAGTCGAGAGCCCCACATAGGGCTCGAATGTAAAGATACTGACTTTTTCCTTCACCAGACAGAAGTGGTAAAAAGCACCGAGCTTATATCCTTTGTTACGCAGCTCGTAGTCGCAAGAGCCGGAATAATCCGTTACTCCATTCTTGCCCGCCGTATTCATATAGTTAAAAAGAACTCCCACATGATGGCGCCGCCATTCGACTCCGACACGGGCATCCTGCGTCACATAACCGGGGAAATTATCTGTAACCTGTGCATTGGTAACAGGAAGCATCTGATTTTTCAATATATCTTTCATATCGGACATCTGATACGAACCGTGACCGATATTATATTCGATTGTCAACGACTGAGCCTGCCCGAAACGGTCGAAAAAGAACAGAATGGCTATAAATAACAATACCTTTTTCATATATTCGGACAGTTTTCGAGGTTAAACGAATAATTCGCATTCTTATAACCCCAGTCACCGACGGGAGAAAAACGCAATTCAACCACACGCTCTTCCTGCCCGGCAAGAGAAAATTCCGCAATGCCGTCCGTCACCTTCTCCGCCACGATTTCACCACCATAGACGACATCGACTGCCGAATGGTAAGGATATGTCCAGGACAAGCGTATGCGATCTTCCTTCATATATTCTACCTGCACCTCTGGTTCAGCTTGCTCCAAATCAAGCGATCCAAGCGAACGGGGACGGTCGGCTTCCGACTTGAAATAAATATAGACCTTATATACCCCCTTCTCCCCAGCATATCGCTTATCGGCATAAAAACATTTGTCGAAATCCGACCTTTGCGTGATATAGGTTGAATGAGCATTCTCGTCAATCGTACTGAACTCTATCTGGTAATGGTCGAATCCGGCACGGAGTGCCCCGTCTACTTCCCAAAATATTTCGATCAGTCCTTCTTCATTCACACGATGCCGCAAAGAGAACTCCGACTCGGTACGCGCGTTTATCTTGAGAGGCCAACTACGCTTTTCCACATATCGCTCGGCCCCGACCTGTCCGGCAACCGTCCCATTATTCGTCCGGGCGAAAACCTCACACGACAACTCATAAGAGCCATTCGGAATCAGATCCACATCCAGCATGAAATCACATCGTGTCCCATCGCTTTCCCATTCCATCTCTCCAATGCGGACGATCTGCTTCTCAACCTCAAATCCGGGCAACGGACTGATTTGGCAAGCAGCATTACCACTATGTTCCACCACAAAGATTTTGTTTTCCCAATCATGGATAAACGGACCATAGAAGTCCACACTCATCGCAACCGAATCAGCCTGCCACTTTTCAAAATCCATAAAATTCTCCCCCAGCCGATACTCGCAGCTTGTAAACAAGAAGAAAACACTTACAAATAGATAAACAACACTTTTATTCATATACATATAAACTTATCCGAACAATTGCCGGAAAGCCTCTTCCACCTTGCGCACTTGCACGATTTGCATCTTGCATTTGGATGTGTCGAAACCTTTCAGGTTATTGTGCGGGATGATAATGCGCGAGAAACCCAATTTTTCCGCTTCTAGGATGCGCTGCTCGATACGGTTCACCGGACGGATCTCTCCCGAAAGCCCCACCTCGCCACACATCGAGATACCCGGCTCGATCGAAATGTCGAGGCTAGAAGAAAGAATTGCACTGATCACCGCCAAGTCGATCGCCGGATCATTCACCTTCAGCCCACCAGCAATATTCAAAAAGACATCTTTCTGAACCAGCTTAAATCCGGCACGCTTTTCGAGCACCGCGAGCAACATGTTCATACGCCTAAGATCGAATCCTGTCGCGCTACGCTGAGGCGTCCCATAGACAGCAGAACTCACCAACGCCTGTGTCTCGATCAGGAAGGGACGGATCCCCTCGATCGCAGCCGCGATCGCCACGCCGCTCAATCCCTCATGATTCTGCGTTAGGAGTAGTTCTGAAGGGTTACTGACTTCGCGAAGACCATCCTGCCGCATCTCGTAAATACCTAATTCCGCCGTGCTTCCGAAACGGTTCTTGATGCTGCGGAGGATACGATACATATAATGCTGGTCACCCTCAAATTGAAGTACGGTGTCAACGATATGTTCCAACACCTTCGGCCCGGCAATACTCCCTTCCTTATTGATATGGCCGATCAGAAGGACAGGTGTGCCGCTCTCCTTCGCATATTTCAGAATAGCCGCACTGCACTCGCGTACCTGCGAAACACTTCCGGGAGAAGATTCGACCACCTCCGTATAAATGGTTTGTATCGAGTCGATAATCAAGAGGTCGGGTTGAACGTTCTTGGTCTGTACGAATATCTGTTCGAGATTGGTCTCACAGAGAATGAAACAATCTGGATTCTCGTGCGCGATGCGGTCGGCACGGAGTTTCAACTGGCGACTGCTCTCCTCGCCGGAGACGTAAAGCGTGCGGAGTCCCTTCAACCCCAAAACGGTTTGCAGGACGAGGGTCGATTTCCCGATACCCGGTTCCCCGCCGATCAAGACCAGTGATCCTTTTACCAGACCGCCGCCAAGAACACGGTTCAACTCCCGGTCTCCGAGGTCGACACGCGTCTCCTCTTCAGAAGTAATATCTCGAAGCAGGACGGGACGCACTTTGCCACCATCCGAAACGTCATAAAGTGCCCGCTTTCCGACCGGTTCCTTTACCACGATCTCCTCAACATACGTGTTCCACTCCCCGCAGGAAGGACATTTCCCGATCCATTTCGGAGAGTCAACCCCACAGTTGGAGCAAACATATACCGTTTTTGCTTTTACCATTCTCTTATTTATTAATTACATGGACGCTTTGGAGACATAAAAAACATTCCATTTTTTAAGATTATAAAACTGTCAATTCACGGACGAAAAGACGGTTTATTATCCGAAAAGATCAAGCGTCAACTGCTTTTTCTCAGCTTCGAGCTTCCTGAGGTGGCGTTTCCCTTGCGGCGTAATGATTTCCATCTTATCGAAGCGGGTACGGATCACCGTCTCGACCGTGTAGCTGATGTTAACCACTTCACCTAATTCACTCATCTTCCGTTGTATCTCTAGCACACAATCTATACACATACCGCTCTTGAAGGCAATCTTTTCATCGAACATATCTTTCTTGAAATCTTCGTCGCACATGTAAAAGTCGATTGTCTCGCCGCCCTTGTTGTAGATGCCTTTCCAACGGTAACGGGCATCTTTCAGCACAGGTGAGATGATTTCTATCGTTGCTTTGTTGTCTTTAACAGGAGGCAATTCGTCAGAACGGAGGATGTAATAGTCAAACTGTTCGCGTTTGACCTCCAACGATCCCGAACGGCTGCGGTTATTTTCGTTCAGTTCGCGTAAAGTGAACTTTGTCACCTTCGGATAACCGCGTACAGCTTCGTAAAAGTTCGATTTGCATTTACAAAAACGCGGCGATGCACTGAGCAGTTCCACCAACTCGCGCGTCACGGTAATACCGGGTATTTTTTTTCTCAAATTACTACGCAATAAGGCAATTTCGCGCTGCATCTTTTCCTCGTCGGCCACCGAACGGTCCACAACCGGTTGTCCACCGACCAAAAGGGACGGACGCGTCCATACCTGCATGAACAAGTTAAGGAGAACAGAGATCAGGCGGCTGTTTTCACCTGCCACCGACCAGATTTCGCGAAAGCCCTCCTGTTGGGCAAAAGACTCGCAATAGACAGTCATTTTGATATCCAACATGTCTGCTAACGTCCGAACAAGCGAGAGTACCTCCTTTTCTGAACGATGTTTGATCATGGCATCCATGTAGTTTGACTTATCATTGAAGTAGTACCGCAGTTCGAGTTTGTTATCAAACTTTATCATAACTTACTCTGTTTTGGGTTTTCGATCGAAGAACGGGTTTTTCGAGGACGCACTTACCGGAATCGCCATCACACATTTGCAGTCGCCCAACATTCCCAAACGCTGTGCAGCCATACCGGCACTGAACATCACACGTGTATCCAGGCGCAAATCCGACGCCGTGGCACAAGCCGAACCGACCGCAATGCCCAAGTCCACCGAATTAATCGCACAAGGGACGGCTTCCGGCTTCTCCACACAAGTCGGAAACCCGCAGTGCGCGCAATTCAAACCCTGAACCTGCTGGCGCGTACCAGCAATCATGATGGCTTCAGCCTGAAGAATATTGTCAGCATCACGCAAAAAGAATTTTAAACCGGTTTCGCCGGACATGATGACAAGCTCTTCGGAAAGGCGTTTGATATCTTCATCCGTCACCATCGCCACTTCAATAATATCGATGCCTTTCCCTTTCGGAGCTGTCCGAGCGGCTGTCATCATCTGACGAACAGCCTGTAACACATACTCGTGTCGTATTTCTCTTTCGTTCTGTATCATTTTATATTGGTTTAGCACGAACAAAGATAATAATTACTCGTTTTATAGCTCAAGATTTGTCATCTTTTCTGTAACATCAAATGGATAGTCGGGGTATTCGTAAATACTGAAACGAGGTTCAGTCCCCCCCTCGGAATAATTCCAAATACTGATATACTCCCGCACATCTTCACCCATATCCTGTAATTGGCGCAGGTAGGCGGCGACGGACTTGTTCTCGACGATGTAGACTTCTCCTATCCGATCGATAATCGGGCTGTGACGGCGTCCGGTGTCGTGGTCGAATTTCAGGATACGCTTTCCCTCTGCTGTCAAACCGACCGTCCGAAAAGTCATGCTTTTGCCGATGGCTGGAAGATTCAACACACTGCGGTCGGTGGCAGCAAAAAGAAGATGGTTCTCTTTCAAAAAACCGGACAATTTCTTGCCTAAGGGTCGCTCATAGCGGATCAGCCGATACAGTTCCTTCTGCTTCTCTTTAGGGATAAGGCCGAAAACTTTCTCTTCTTGCTGTTCCTGTAAAGAACGGCTATTAGGAGCGAACACGGCATAGTTCTCGTGAAAACCCTTAACCGAAAAAGTGTAATAGCACACCACCCCCATCGCATTCAACGTCTGACGAAGTTTTGCCGTATGCCCACGCCGAGAAGCGGCAACGGTGTAGACCAACTGGTTAGTGATGATCCAACCGGCGGAGAGAATCGCCTCGATCGCCTTTTTTGCTTCCGGCGTGACCTCCAACGGGGATTGAAAATGTGTCTGGATAATAAACTGCGTAACACCGACACGTGAGGCTTTATCTTTGAAACTCCTCAAGATGCCGACTAGTTCGTCCGTGATTCTGAGAGGCAAGTAGGCAAGCAGGCGAGAACCCAAGCGGACCCGTTGTAACTCAGCGTACTTCTCCCCTTCGGGACGACTCTCGTTGGCTTTTCGTTTCCGGACCGCCATCTTATAGACAGCATCAAGTATGTTGCGGAGCGTCGCGTTCTGACTCATCAACGCGTCGCCTCCAGTAATCAAGATATCCCTAAGCTGCGCATCCTCTTCAAAATAGCGCATCAACCGACGCAGTTTCTTATCCCATGTTTCCTTTGGTTTCAAAGATTCGAAATCAAAATTCAAGCGCTCGCTCTGGAAATCATACATCCGCTGGCAGGAAGCGCACAGCCCGCCACAGGCACGCCCCATCGAATCGGGGATTAAGATCGCTACTTCCGGATAACGACGGTGTATGTTGTGTCCTTCCGGCAACAACCATCCTGCAGCATTTGGCTGTCCGGACACGACAATGTCTTCTTTCTCCCACGCCTTGATCCGGCCGTATGTATCGACCAGCTCTTCCGAATAAAGGATATAAGAGCGGATAGTTGCATCGTCATATCCGCTTGTATTCGTGTTCAGCAGGGAAAGGTAATAAGGAGTCACAAAAAACGGCATGCCTTTCTTACGAGCACGTGCCAACAGGTCCATCGTTCCAGCCGACAGGGAACCGCCAAGGAAATAGTTCAGTTCCGTCGGGCTTTTGAAAGCCATCGCAAGATGGAAACGGCCGGTATTCCACCATTCCTGCACTTTGACGTATTTCTCGGCATAGCTCATCCCTTCCGTAAACTGGAACCGAGAGGTCGGGGCATGACGCCGTTCGATCTTACGTATCAACCCGGCAATGATTCGCTCTTTGTTGGAGTGACGGATCGCCATCACCTCCTCGTCCAGTCCGGTCGGCCAACGGTTCATCTGCCGTTTGACAAGCGAACGGTCCGGAACGATTTCCTCCGGCTTCTCCAGCAATTCGAATTGCCGGTACAGGTCGATAAAGAAGTCCGGCGAAACATCTTCCTCCAGCTTCCCGGTCAGGAACTGCCACAGGCAGGTAATCGTCCATACCGGTATCTCCTCACCTGTTGAAAGCTCGGAGACCATCATACCGTCATGTTCGATCAACAGAAGAATACGCTTCGCCACGGCATTTCCCATATTGCTCCCGCCAACCGTCCTGTCAATACGGGAAGAAACAAAAGAGCGCAAGGCTTCTTTAAAAAGCGCTGCGCTCTCACTTTCTTCCGCCATCGTTACCAGTTGGGGAAAATCTTTTTTAAATGCTTTTGTCAATTGCGAAATGTCATACGAAAGTAATCTTCTTTTAATCATAAGCAAATACTTTTGAGGAAGGATTATTGAATGTTATTTTGAAGTCATTTGTCTACAAATATAACATTTTTCTCTAACCATCAAAAGCATGTTACTTATAAAACATCTTAAAAGTCTTACAAATCACAACAAAATGACAAAACAAGGGACCTATTCGCCACCTTTCTGCTACTTCCGCTTCATCTTCACTTCATACAGGTCGTGCCGGCGATCTTTCAAATTGCGAACACTTCCGTACGTGTGCAATTCATTCAGCAAATCGAGATCCACATCCGACACCAGGATCATTTCCGTATTCGGAGTCGCCTCAGCTCTTTTACCGTCTGTCGGAAAAGCAAAATCGCACGGAGTGAAGACACCTGACTGTGCATACTGAATATCCATATTATGGACACGGGGCAAGTTGCCGACACTACCGGCTATGACGACAAAACATTCGTTTTCGATCGCACGTGCCTGCGCGCAAACACGGACACGCGAATAGGCGTTTTGCGTATCGGTCAAGAAGGGTACAAACAGGATCTGCATTCCCTGGTCCGCCATGATACGCGACAATTCCGGAAATTCGACATCGTAACAGATTAGGACACCAATCTTGGCACAGTCCGTTTCGAAAGTCCGCACCATCTTACCTCCGGAAAGTCCCCAGCTCTTCGCTTCATCAGGCGTAATATGAACTTTCTCATATGTCTCATAGCTACCGTCACGGCGACAAAGAAAACCGACATTATACAACCCGTCGTCTTTGATCAACGGCATGCTCCCGGTAATGATATTGATGTTGTAGCTGATCGCCAAGTTGATGAAACGATTCAGCATCTCGTCCGTGTATTTCGCCAGCTCACGGATCGCTTCCGACTCGCTCATGTGGTTGAACTTAGCCATCAAAGGGGCATTGAAGTATTCGGGGAAAAGTATGAAATCGCTCTTGTAATCAGATACGGCATCCACGAAAAATTCCACCTGTTCAAACACATCATCGAGCCCCTTGTAAGGCCGCATCTGCCACTGGACAAGGCCGACGCGAACGGTCGTCTTGGTCGAAACTATTTCTGGAGTCGGCTGATAATAAATGTTGTCCCATTGCAACAGAGTCGCATAATGTTTGGATTCCTCATCGTTCGGCAAATAATTCGTCATCACTTTACGAACATGGAAATCATTCGATATTTGAAAAGTCAGCACCGGATCATAAATTTCTCTTTTACGGACCTTATCAATATATTCCTTCGGGCGCATCGTATCCGCATATTTATGATAATTCGGGATACGTCCGCCGAACATAATCGCTTTCAAGTTCAGGCTTTCACACAATTCCTTCCGATAATCATACATACGCCGTGCCAAACGCAGGCCCCGGTAATCGGGATGGATAAAGACCTCTATTCCATACAGGATATTACCTTTTGGATTATGCGTATTAAAGGTTTCGTTTCCAGTAACAAAGGCGTAAGTATGGTCGTTCTTTACCTTGTCGTAATCGACAATGATAGACAAAGCGCACCCCACGATCTTATCATCCACGACCGTAACCACCTGCCCTTCCGGGAAAATAGTGATTAACTTCTTGATTTGCTCACGTGTCCAAAACACATCCGAGCCGTCTGAATAAACTCTTGTAAAAGATTGAGATAATTGTCGGTAGTCCGACATCTGCAAAGTACGGACCTCTACTTTATTAATCTTAGGAGCATGTTCCATTTCTCATTTCAGTTTTTAAGAACGATGCAAAAGTATAAAAAGTTTCATCTGGATGAAACAAAAATTCCATGATAGCCAAAAAGACGGATGCAAACCTTCTACATCCGTCTTTTCGTCTAAAAGCTTTAGCAACCACCGCCCAACGCCCGGTAGAGAAGGATCTTTTTCCGGCAAAGGTCGGTGATGATGTCGATACGTTCCAATTCGCTATCCAGATAACGTTCATTGGCAGAGAGCACTTCGAGGAAGCCGACATAATTCAATTTGAAAAGTTCATTGGCATTGGTGACCGAACGTTGGTGAGCTACGGTCTCCACTTCTTTCAGGCGGACACGCTCCACTTGGTTTAGACCGGCACAATACAAATCCAATACTTCCGTATAGGCCTTCAAGGCCGTTTCGTGATATTGCGACAAGGCAATCCGTTGCGAAGCACGCGCCTCGTTCCACATCGAACGAATCTGGTTCCGCTGGAAGACTGGTGCAGTAATTCCTGCTGCCAAATCGTAAACCAGCGAAGCAGGCGCTGTGAACCATTTGCCAAGATCAAAGCTATTGAAGCCGCCTCCCGCACCTAACACCAACGAAGGATAGAAGGCTGCTTTAGCCGCCATTACATCCACCTTTGAAGCCAGCAATTCCATCTCGGCGGCCCGTACGTCGGGACGTAAGGTCAGCATGTTCGCCGGAACACCGTCTGATAGCGGGAAAGGGATCTGACGCAGCTCTTCAAAACTCATACGCCTGATTTCAAACGGAAAGACACCTAACAGGCAGGCTATCGCACGCTCTTTCTCCCCGATCAGTTGGTCATTTTCCAACAGTTTGCTTTCTATCAGTAGCATACGGGCATGAAACTGGTCGACAGCCAACTGCGTCTCGGCCCCCTCCTTCTTCAGCTGGCGAGTTAGCTCATACGAACGTTTGGAACTGATATGGGCTTCTTCCAAGACATCCCGACGTTTATCCAAACCGATCAGTTCATAATAGTGGACAGCCAATTCGGATATCAGGACCGACTGCGCAAAACGGGTTGCCTCAACCGAAGCCATCCAACGAGCTACAGCCGCCTGTTTCTTACGTGTCAGCTTCCCCCATATATCCGCTTCCCACTGGAAATTCAGGAAAAGTCCGAAATCACGGTAAGGGTCCGGGATATGTTTGTCTTTCGCCAAGGAAGGAACATTAGTCTCGCTATTCCCCACTCCGTCCATCGTATATTCGCCGAAACGGTTGACCGAAGTCCCGATGCCGAGGCTAACTTCAGGCAATAGCAAGCCTTTTGCCCGTTGCAGGTTGGCCCGGCTCATTGTCACCCGTTCCATGCTTTGCTTGAACGAATAATTATTCTGCAAAGCGACCTCCACATATCCTTGTAAGATGGAATCCTGGAAAAACACATTCCACTCCAACGGCTTTACAAATGCAGTGTCATAGGTATGCCCATCTCCTTCTGGCAGTACGGCACGTTCCCCATCCGGAGAGAGCTGCGGAGCCTTGCAAGCTGTAAGGCCGATCGCCGCCCACAAGCCAACTGTAGCAATTATCTTAAAACTCATATTCTTCTTCATTTGCTTTTTGTTTCTTTTCCTTTAAGTAAGTTGCCAACGATTCAAATATCACATAAAGCCCCGGTATCAGGAAGATCCCCACGAACGTACCGATCAGCATACCTCCGGCCGCCGCCGTCCCGATGGAACGATTGCCCAAAGCACCAGCGCCACTGGCTACCGCCAACGGGATCAAACCGCTGATAAAAGCAAAAGAAGTCATCAGAATCGGACGCAAACGGCTGGTTGCCCCTTGGATGGCCGCTCCCATAATGCTGACGCCTTCCTTGCGGCACTGGTTCGCCACCTCGATAATCAGGATCGCATTCTTACCTAAGAGGCCGATCAGCATCACGAGTGCCACCTGAGCATAAATATTATTCTCCAGTCCCACCACATATAGTAAAAGGAATGATCCGAACACACCTGCCGGAAGCGAGAGGATAACCGGAAGCGGCAGCAAAAGGCTTTCATACTGGGCCGCCAGAAGAAGATAGACAAAGACCAGACAGATCGCGAAAATAACCAAGGATTGTCCACCGGATTCTTTCTCCTCACGGGCAACGCCGGACCATTCTATATCGTAGCCTCTCGGCAACACTTCGGCAGCAATCTCCTCTACGGCTTCCAAGGCTTCACCCGAGCTGACTCCCGGTGCTTGTTCACCGGTAATCATGGCCGAAGTAAACAGGTTATAACGGGTAATCTGACTCGGACCATACACGCGCTCCATTGTCATGAAGTTGGAATACGGAACCATGTTCCCCTCTTTATTTTTAGCATACAAACCGAACAGATCCTCCGGATTCATACGATATTCGGGAGCAGCCTGCAACATCACCTTGTACATTTGCCCGAAACGGACGAAGTTGGAAGAATAGAAACTCCCGACATAGGATTGCAAAGTTTCCATCGACTCGTTCACATCAATTCCCAGTTTTGCCGCTTTGGCCAGATCGACCCGCAGCAGATATTGCGGGAAGTTCGGATTGAAACCGGATGTGACACCCGACAAACGAGGATCGGCATTCAGCTTGGCCACAAACGATTTGGCCACTTCGTCCAACTCGGCAAATGTCCCGGCAGTCTTATCCTGCAAACGAAGTTCGAAACCGCTGGCATTACCGAAACCGGGAACCGTCGGTGGAAGGAAGAACTGGATATCCGCATCCTTGATATGCGACACGCGGTCAGCATAGACGCGCATTAGTTCCTCGGCCGTCTGCTCGCGTTCGTTCCAAGGCTTCAAGTTGATCATCCCCATGCCAAAACTGGCTCCTTCCGTTTCCGTCATCAAGCTGTAGCCTGCCAATGTGGAAACCGTTTCCACTTCTTCCAACGGCAACAGAGCGGCCTGCACTTTGCTCAAAGCAGCTTCCGAACGTTCAAGAGTCGCTCCGGGAGGCGCATCGACATTCACATAGATCATTCCCTGATCTTCATTAGGGATAAAACCCGAAGGCAACACAAACGTCATACCCCATGTTGCCAGACAGAAAATAATTAACGACGCATAGGTCAGGAAACGCCTGTTCAGGAACAAACGCAGATTGATCTTATAACGGCGTTCCAGATGATCGTAGCGCTTATTGAATCCGTCGAAGAAACGCGCCAACAAACTTTTCTTCACCTTTTTGTCATGCGAGACAGGCTTCAGCATCAAGGCGCAGAGTGCGGGAGACAGCGTCAAGGCATTCACGCCCGAAATGACAATCGCCACTGCCAGCGTCAACGAAAACTGACGGTAGAAAATACCGACCGTACCGGACATAAAGCCTACCGGGACGAACACGGCAGACATCACCAGGGTAATGGCAATAATCGCCCCGCCGATTTCACGAATGGCGGCTTCGGTGGCTTTTGCCGGTGGAAGTTTTTCGTTGTGCATCTTCACATGTACCGCCTCCACCACGACAATGGCATTATCGACCACGATACCGATTGCCAGCACCAGTGCGAACAGTGTCAGCATATTGATGGAGAAACCCAACATCTGCATAAAGAAGAAAGTCCCGACAAGCGAAACAGGAACGGCTATCGCCGGAATCAACGTCGAACGGAAATCCTGCAGGAACAAATATACCACGATAAACACCAGCAAAAAGGCTTCCAACAACGTCCGAAGCACAACCGAAATCGAAGCATCCAGAAATCGCGAAACATCGTACGATATATTATAATCCATTCCGGGGGCAAAACTGCTTTCCTTGATTTCCTCCATCTTGGCTTTGATATTCTGAATCACCTCACGGGCATTCGAACCCGGACGCTGCTTGATCATGATAGAGGCGGAAGGCTTGCCGTCGGTCATGGAAATCATATTATAGTCTTCCGAGTCGAACTCAATCGTCGCCACATCCTTCAACCGGAGAACCGAACCGTCCGGCAACGCCTTCAACACGATCTCGCCATATTCTTCGGGAGTGCTGAATTTCCCGCTATATTGCAATACATATTGCAACTGCTGCGGAATCTTATCCGAACTGATACCGGTCTTCCCAGGAGCAGCTTCGATATTTTGCGAACGGATAGCGGCGGTCACCTCCTGCGGTGACATATTATAGGCTGCCAGCCGGTTGGGGTTCAGCCACACGCGCATCGCATAATCGCGGCTTCCCATGATCTCGACAAAACCGACACCGTCGATTCGCTTCAGCTCACGCAGGATATTGATATCGGCAAAATTGTACACAAACTTCTCGGTATGCGAACTGTCCGTGCTCATGATGTTCAGATACATCAACATACTGTTTACTTCTTTCTCGGTAATCACACCGGCACGGATCACTTCTTCGGGAAGTTCATCGAGGACTGTCGTCACACGGTTCTGCACATTCACGGAGGCGACATCCGGATCGGTTCCTACCTTAAAATAGATCGTCGTCAGCGACATACCGTCATTCGTACAAACGGTCGTCATATAGGTCATTCCAGGCACACCATTGATAGCACGTTCCAAGGGAGTCGCCACAGTTTTAGCCATCACATCGGCATTGGCTCCCGTATAACGGGCCGTCACCGTAACGGAAGGCGGAACAATATCGGGAAACTGGGTAATCGGCAAAGAGGTAATAGCCAGCAAACCCAGAAAAACAATCACAACAGAAATGACACCGGACAGAATCGGGCGTCTGATGAATATTTCAAACATACGGCTTACTTATTATTTTCGACTTCATCAGACAATTCCAATTGTTTACGGACCGTTTCGGCGTCCACAATCTCAGGCGTAATAACCATTCCGTCACTCACTTGCTGGACTCCTTCATAAACGATCAGCGTATTGTCAGGCAGGTCTTTCGTTACATAATAGGCACCGTGACGAGAGAGTGGTTCGAAACTGCGGACACTCACTTTGCCTTCTTCATCAACAGTATACACGTAAGTAAAATCCTGAATCTCGAATGTCGAACGTTGCGGGACCAGTATCACGTCTTCCATTTCTGTCAGCATACGGATTTTACCCGAAACACCATGTCGCAACAGGCGGTCCGGATTGGCAAAACGCGCACGAAAAGCAATGGAACCCGTACCACGTTCAAAATCACCTTCTACGGTTTCGACCGTTCCTTTGTACGGATAGGTTGTCTGATCCGACAGGATCAATTCCAAGTTATTATACTCCGGTTGCTCCACTCCGCTCAACTGCGTACGTTTATATTCAAGATATTCTTTCTCGTTGATCTTGAAATAGGCAAACATTTCCGAAACATCCGTCAGGGAGGTCAACAAGCTGGACGGCGTGACCAAGCTACCGACCTTAAACGGTATACGGTCCACATACCCTTCAAAAGGAGATGTGATGGTCGTATAGGAATAATTCGTTTCCGCACGAAGCAAACGCGATTTGGCCTGCTGTACCCGCAAACGGGCGACATCGGCTTCCGCTAATGCCTGTTCCAAGCGGATCGGCGAAATGATGTCCTTTTCCACCAAGCGCTTTACACGGTCCGCTTCGACTTCCGCCATTTTCAACTCGGCCTGCACTTGCTTATAATTGGCCTGCGCCTCTTTGACCTCTTCATACAGTTCGGCAGAGGAAAGCTTGAACAAGACCTGTCCCTTCTTCACGTGCTCTCCTTCGTCAACCAAGACATCTTCAACGAACCCTTCCACTTTCGGTTTAACCTCCACAAACTGGACAGCCTGAACATCAGCTACATACGATTGGGCCACTTCGATACTCGTAGCTACCAGCTTCACCACCAGCGTATTGTTTTTACTTCCGGATTTTTTTTCATGACTCCGGTTACAAGAGGTAAAAAAGCTGGCTATTAAAAACAAAAAAGGTAAATAGTTAAAAAATAATCTTCTCGTCATAAATCGTTTCTGATTAGTTTATTTTTAGGTTATAATTATAAACATGATAAAGCGTGCAATATCAGGGATACGACAAAGCCTTCCGCATACCGGCACAACATACCCATACACGCTCTGAAAAATAAAAAGAATCGAATAAGACCTAAATCAGATAGGAACAAAACCAGACAAAACTCTGGGTTTTATGAAGTTGATAAAATATAGGTAAGAATGCACATTGCTGCAATTCAAGAGAATGAATCAGCTCATGCACATTTATTATAGTCAGCCAGTCGGCTATAAAGTCTGCAACAAACTGTTGGATTTGAATCTGTTCCTGCCGGACAGTACGCAACGAGGCATTATCGTCAAAATCAAGTACATCATGCACTCCATTCTCTACCACCTCGATGGAAGAACTTGGGAAACCTTCCAGAAAGAAATCGCTGCCAACTGAATAAAACGGCATAAAGACCAACATGATCATCAAAATCACACGCTGGTAAAACTTTATCTTTTTATCCACGGTAGTTACTAACATTCCTTCCCTAAAAAACTTTTTGCAAAGATAAAGAATCCATATCTTATTTCAAAATACCGTTAATTAATCCCATAAAGAAAAAGTCCCGACGATAATAAATCATCAGGACTTTGCGGAGAAAGCGGGATTCGAACCCGCGAAACCCTTTAGGGGTTTACACGCTTTCCAGGCGTGCCTCTTCAACCACTCGAGCATCTCTCCTTTTCGGTTGATTATGTATATCAAGAAGCAACCTGCCTCCATAAAACGTAAAAAGCAGCTTTTGCTGCTTTCAGCGGAGAAAGAGGGATTCGAACCCCCGGAACCTCTCAGTTCAACGGTTTTCAAGACCGCCGCAATCGACCACTCTGCCATCTCTCCTTGTCTCTAAGACGGGTGCAAAAGTAGATGGTTTATTTGAATTATGCAAGTTTTTCATTTCATTTCTTTTTATTTTTTTCGTATTTCATTCCTCCATTTCTGATTCTCAGACACATAAAAAAAAATCCGATTCCTACTACTATGCACAGGAACCGGATATAAATTATATATAGAGAAATTAAAACACTCTTTTTAGAAAACAAGCATCTGCCTATTTCGTTTGCAGACAGCTTGAATGCAAGACCATATGAGCCTTCTCCTGCTCAGTCCTGATTGACCCGGCAGCCAGAATAATAGTTATGATCAAACCGATACAAGCCACTATAGCAATCACTTCCGTACTTTTGCGGGAAAGATACTCCCCTATGTTCTTTTCCATGCGTATTACTTTTTTAATGAATAATCTGCTGACCTGAAATGTGTGATTCAAAATTAAGAAGAAAAGGAAAGCTAAAGGAGACGGTGAATAAATAAGTGGACAGACAAAACACTCAAATATCTATTTAACAACAAGATACAAATCTTTTATATTACTAAAAAAGTGGATCAAATATAAAAGGATTAATGAATTTCCCGGACTAAATTCTCGAAATCATCCCTGGAAACGCATGCCTTGTTCTTTACTTTTGCCCGATAATTATAGATGGTATTCACCGAATAGCGAAGGAATTCGGCTATCTGAGAACTGTCGTTTATCCCCAAACGGATCAACGCAAAAATACGAAGTTCCGTATTCAGCAACTCGTCCCTTTTCAGTACCACCTGCTCATCTTCAAGCAAAAGTAAATTAAATTGTGTCACAAAATTCGGGAACAGATGGAGAAATGCAGTATCAAAATTCTTATAAAGTGCATTCAGCTCCGCCTCCAAACCCTTTGACGATCGGGTAACTTTAACCAGTTCCCCGATCTGTCCGGAAGAAACCATTTTATAAACCATACGGCGATAACCGTCGAGTTTATCGATATAAGAAGAACACAGACTCATGAAACGCCCGATATATTCCTCCTTGATCCGGTTGGATTCAGACAGTTCGAGGTTGGCGGACTGCAAACGATCGTTCATCTGATACAATTCGCCGTTCAGCACCTTCAACTGCTCGTTTGTCTCCTGCAAATGATTGCGGGCCTCCGCCAGTCGCTTCATCTGCCGATATATATAGACGATGGCAGAGATCAATAACAAGGTAAGTACACTGATCAGCGTCAGATATGTGACCAGTATCCGGTTCTTCCCTTCTATCGTAGCCTGGTAGTTCTTATCGATCAACGAAAGGATATCCGCACTCTGCCAACTTCTTGAGCGGGCACGAAACCGGTTCGTCTCATCCCAAGAAAAACGGATATAATGATAAGCACGCTCGATATCGCCATCTTTAAGCAATAAATCAGCCAACATCCACAAGGAAGCATGATCTGTGATAGCCGACTGAATATCTGACAAGGAAGAAAGGGCCAAATAATACTTTTCTTTTTCCCGATCTTTTTTCTGGCGGTAGATCATCGCACGCTGATAAGAAGTAAGTGCATATTCAGGAGTTCCGAACGGAATTTTTGCCAAACGTGTATCATTGATCCGAAGGGCTTCATCAGTACGTCCGTCAGCCCTCAAAGCCAGTTCCTGCAACTCAACCCGCTTGCCGGCATCTTCCGGCAACATCATCGCTAAAGAATCCCGATAGACGAAAGATTTATCTTCATAGCGGCGTATACTTTGCGGATCACGGGAATTACCGGAGATCTCCCTGTATACCTGTTCTTTGCAAGCGTAATAATCACGGGTAAGAGAAGCTGGCAAATCTTCACGGCGTACTTCCTCCAATACATCGATCGCTTCTTGGTACATGCCAGTTGCAGCATGCAGGGAGGCTAACAGCAATTTACTTTTGTACTCCCGCTCCTGATCACGCAAATTACGGGCGATCCTGATATTTTTGGTCAGATAGAGGACAGCCGAATCGCACATATAAGATTTATATTCCCGATAAATGCTATCGTTGAGCTGGTAAGCGGCAATAGAGTTCGGAGCTGTCTTGGTTGCTTTTCCTTTCAATTCACGGATCCGGGCTTCTCTCCTGTCTTTATAAATCTCATGCTGGAGAATCGTTTGATCCAAATTGACTAATAAAGAGTCGAGGTTACTTTCCGCAAAAACCATATTTGCAGTAAAAAACAAAAACAGAATTATCCTGTACCTCTTTCCCATTTCGACTCCAGCTTATTTCCGGCAGACAAATGTAAAACAAAAAAGCTTTCCTCCGGACGAATAGCCGGGGAAAAGCTCTTAAATACATAAAAACAATCTGATATCATGTGGCAACATGCACTTGTTTCTGCTTCTTCTTCGCCAGGAAATTATGCGCCATCATCGGGAAAAGCTCCAGAAGCAAGACCTCTTTTTCGTTCTCAGCCAATTGGACACCAACTTCTTCTATTACGGGATTCTCCTGCATTTCATAATCGGAAGGATCATAGGGGACCTCATCCCGCGAACCCGTAATCTTCAAACGAAATTCCGGATCAATCGGAACCGGCGTCTTTCCATACTCTCCTTTTACCAGAGCGACGAATTGGTTGGACGGATTACTGTACATCGGACGTCCTTTCAGTTGATCCAACGCGCACGATACTGCTTGAGCCCCGATGATCTGGCTTGTCGGCGTTACCAAAGGCGGCAAACCTGCATCCATACGCACCTGGGGGATCAACGACATTGCTTTTTCCAACAAGTCCAACTGTCCTAATTGCTTCAACTGAGCTACCATATTCGTATACATACCTCCCGGTATCTGGGCCTTCTTCACCAGTTCATTCGGTTCAGGGAAACCAAAATATTCTTCTATGGCACGGCAGAAGATAAGCAAATCTTCCTCTTTGTCTTTCCGGGCTGCGTCGATCGCATCGTTAAAAAAACGGTCGATCTCAGTCGGTATTCTGTCTGTCAAAGGGTTAAATGGCTTAGGTAGTTGTTTTGCCATATCGAAAACAGACAACTCTTTGCGGATATCCAACAGATGAGCATTGATTTTCGCGATCGCCTCCATATTGATATCCAGCTCGATCCCCATTTTCTTACAGAACACGTACACCAGTTCAATTGCCGGAGCAGCCGTTCCACCGGCGAAATACCAGATATTGGTATCGACAACATCCACCCCGTTGACAATAGCGGCCAAAACCGAAGCCAGACCATATCCTGGCGTACAATGAGTATGAAAATCTACCGGAACTTTGAGATGTTTTTTGAACAAACGTACTATTTCAGCGCTTCTTCCCGGTGGAATCAGGCCACTCATATCCTTAATCGTGATCATATCGGCTCCTAAAGCCTCCATTTGAAGCGCTTTATCCAAGAAGTATTCATTTGTAAAAACAGGCTTATGCAACGGATGCCCGTGTAAAGCTGCGACAATTCTTTCAACAGCCGAGTGATACGGATCAATCGTGTAACAGACGGCACAATCAGCCATTCCTCCGAAGCGTTTTACATATTTGACTGTCGATTTTATATTCTCCACATCATTCAGCGCATCAAATATGCGCATGATATCCAATCCGGATTCTATAGAATTGCGACAGAAGCCTTTAATAATCTTATCGGGATAAGGATTGTAACCAAACAAGTTACGTCCGCGTGAAAGGGCCGTCAACTTAGAGGTATTCCCTACCGAAGCTTTTATTTTCTCCAACCGCTCCCAGGGATCTTCTCCCAAATATCGCATGATAGAATCGGGCACGGCACCACCCCATATTTCCATCGCATAAAAACCGGCTTCCCTATAAAAAGGAAGCACTTTGTCTATCTGTTTTTGTGACATTCGCGTCGCAAAAGCAGATTGCTGACCATCCCGGAGAGTCAGATCCCGAATCAAAAGTTTTCGTATCATACCTAATAATTTGTTTAGACCGTTTCAGACTTAAATCTATCTTTATAACAAAAATTAAACTGTTTTGATTGGAATTACCGGGTTAAGAATAGCAAATGTTTATGAAAACGACCTTACCGACTTATCTTTTTAACATTCTCTTTCCAATAAAGAAGGAAGCGATCATGCCATGGGAGGATACACAAGGTAATCCACTGGATTATAATCAGAAACAGTGCATAAAATCTCCTCAAACAAGGCAGATAAACAGCTCCACATCCCCGTTCCGGTTTCACGAAGATCCGGGTCTCCACCTCCTCCACACCCGGATCTCCCATGCCCTTCCACCCGGGTCTGAAGAAACTTTTCAAGTTGTTTTTGCCTAAAAAGTAGCTTGTCTTCATGAAAAAACGAGCCTCTTTAATCTGTTTTGTATCAGCTTCAGAACATATCCATCATTTGATAAAATACTGATATATAATGCCTTATTACTTTTTACCCATGATAGTTATGATAGATGAATGATAGTTAAAAACAAGAACTATCATAGAATAACATACTGTTTTACAAGCACATAAACTCAATTATGATAGTATGATAGTTGTTTTGCTAAAGACTTTATATAAAAATGCCCGTGCTAAAGACAAGGACTGATTGCCTCTATTTGGAATAATAAAATAAAAACTATCTTTGAGGATTCATTACAATAAAATCAAAAGACAAATGGCAATCTCAAGTATACCATCTGACATATTCCGAAAAGCAGAAGAGACAGATATCGAACGAATCTGGCAAATCATCGGACAAGCAAAAGCCCAAATGCAACGCCTTGGAAGTCAACAATGGGACGAGAACTACCCTGCAATCGAACATATCCGTCAAGACATACAAGACGGAAACGGATACGTCATTTGCCGGGAAGACCGGGTTGTTGCATACGGAGTCATTTCATTCGAAGGTGAACCTGTCTATAAAGATATAGAAGGCAAATGGTCGAACGATCTGCCTTATGTCATCGTCCACCGCCTGGCCATTGCCGACGAGATGAAACGGCAGGGCATGGCAAAACAGTTTATGTTGCAAGCAGAAGAAGTAAGCCGAAAGAAAGGTGTCTACAATTTCCGCGTAGATACGAAATATGACAATGCTTATATGCTTCGCCTGATCGACACGTTGGGATTCAAATACTGTGGCGAAGTGTATTACCGGAACAACAGTGCAAGGAAAGCTTTCGAAAAGACAATCCGCCCTTACTCCCACCCGATAGGCATTTCCGATTATACGATCCGGGAAGCAACTTTTGAAGATGCAACCCTGATTTTCGAAGCGATTGATAAAAACCGGGAAGATCTGCGCATCTGGTTGCCTTTTGTCGACGGGCTCAAGAGTGTTGCAGATGAACAAGGATTCCTGCAATCCGTATTGGCTGTCCCTTACGAACAGCGCGATCCGGTCTACATTTTGGAACAAGGAGAAGCTATTTGCGGGCTGGCCGGGTTCCACTTCTCCGATGCCCCTAACCAGCGAACGGAAATAGGCTACTGGCTGCTTCCCGCCTACCGGGGAAAAGGGATCGTCACGAATACCGTCCGTTATCTCTGCCAATGGGCCGTGCGCGAACGGAACATGAACCGCATCCAAATCCGGTGTGCCGTCGGCAACATTCCGAGCAACGCTGTCCCGAAGCGATTGGGATTCACACTGGAAGGTACAGAACGGGAAGGCGAATTGCTGACTTCCGGTGAATACGTGAATGTTAATGTATATAGTATATTAAAGAAAGAAATAGAACAATGGAACAGGAAATCCAATTAAACGAGCACAACAAACAGGAATATCCTCCTATGCATACGGCTGAACATATATTGAACCAGACAATGGTTCGTATGTTCGGTTGTCCCCGTTCAAAGAATGCGCACATAGAACGGAAAAAGAGCAAATGCGACTACGAATTGCAGGAAGAACCGACCGCCGAAATGATGGAAGAAGTAGAACGTCGGATAAATGAGGTGATCGACCGGCATCTGCCGGTTACAATCGAATTTGTGCCGAAAGCGGAAGCCGGAAAGATCGTCGATCTCAGCAAGTTGCCGGAAGACGCAAGCGAGACATTGCGCATTGTCCGCATCGGAGACTATGACACTTGCGCGTGTATCGGAGCACATGTCAATAACACGTCAGAAATCGGACATTTCAAAATGCTCACATACGATTACACCGACGGACGGCTACGCCTGCGTTTCAAATTAACAGAACGATAAATAATGAGAATATGCCAATTCGTAAAATGTGCCGATCAACAGGAGTTTCCTATTCATCGGCACATTTACGAATTGGCATATTATTTACCTTGACCGTACTTCTTTCCTCATAAAAGAGACATACGACAAAGCAAAACATACAACTGTCGCAGCAATCAATCCGGTCAGTTGCGGCCAAACGACCAAAAGGCTCTGGCCTAAAGGCAACGGGCTTGGAATCGCGCCATGCACCTGCTCCATCGTCAGCGGCCCCAAACTCCTCACGGAAGGCATCAGCAATGTCATCGTCGCTTCATTAAACAACTCACTCGGTGCAAAACGCAGCAAATTCAACATAAACCGCTGGTAAGCGATCACCTGATAGTCAGAAGCCCAAGCCGAAGGACTCAATGCCTTTCCGACAAGGTTGATAATCATATTATAGAACACGCTGAAAAACAACCAGATCGCCACACAAGCCAATGCCGAAGTCGCCGCTTGTTTAAAACGGATTGAAAAGAATATCGACAAGTTCAACCAGAATGCCACATAAAAGAGGCTTACGAACAGAAAGAAGACGACACGCATAAACTCTTCAGCCGTAGGCGGGATTCCGATCGCAATCAGTCCGAATCCCATAACCAAGAATCCCAACATGAACAGCATGATGCCAATTACAGCCAGAGCCGCCACAAACTTCGCATTAATCAGATAATCCCGGTGAATCGGCTGAGACAATATACGGCTCAACGTCCCTTTATTTTGTTCCGAATTAATGGCATCGAACCCTAATGAAATTCCTAACAATGGTCCTAAAAAACTGATAAACACAGCAAAAGAAGGCAACGTCCCGTCCGAAACCGTAAACAGTTTCAGAAAAAGGAACGCTCCATCAGGATCATTCGGCTTTATCGCTTCACGGATATTTGTCAGAGCCGTATACAACGAACCCATACATGTCAGTGCAATGATAGCGATCAGGATAATAAAACGCCAGCTTCTCACATAATCGGAGATTTCTTTATTGACAATAACCCAAAAAGGATGATTCGTATTACTCATGGCCGCGTCCTCCCCCGAAATATTGATTATAGATATGGTCAAGCCCATGCTCAGTCTTATGCAAATCTGTCAGTTCGACCTCCGCCAGCAACTTTCCCCCTCCAAACAATCCTACCCGGTCGCAAACTTGTTGGACCTGGTTCAGATGATGGGAAGAAAACAGGACGGTCAATCCCTCTTCCCGGCTCAACTGCCGGATCAGATCCATAAATTCCTGCACACCGGCCGGATCTATCCCGGAAGTCGGTTCATCCAGAATAATTACTTCAGGGCTTTTTATCAGCACATCGGCCAATCCGAGGCGTTGACGCATCCCTTTGGAATATTTACCGGCCTTTTTATCCGCTTCCTTCACCAATCCTATCCGATCAAGCAACCGCTCTGCTTTCGCACGCGCTTCTTTCCTCCGGATACCATTAAGGGCGGCTGTATAAACAAGGTTCTCGATTCCTGTCATATCCTCGTAGAAACCCACATCCTCCGGCAGATATCCTACTTTGCGCTTCACTTCTATCGGATGAGTGGTGGAGTCGATATCACATACCTTTACGGAACCAGTTGTCGGTTCGGTCAGGCCCAGCATCATCAGTATGGTCGTCGATTTCCCTGCCCCGTTCGGCCCCAGCAGCCCGAATATCTCACCTTTGCGAATCTGCAAGTTCAAGTCGTTCACGGCAGTAAAGTCTCCATACTTTTTCGTCAAACCGGTAAGTTCGATCACATACTGGCACATGACTTACCTCCTTCCATATTTACGGAACAGATAATACACACCGCCCAACACGAGCATAATAATCAAAATCCCCAACCAACCGTAAACCATGGGAGTATGAACGGATATGCGGAACTCCGCAGTCGTATTGACTTCAGGCGTCTTGGCCGTCATCTTCGTCACATAATCGCCCGGAAGGGCCTTTCCGGATGCTTTTATCGTCGCAGTAACATTCGTCGTGCCACCGGCCGTCAGTTTCTCTATTTTAGAAGGTTCAAAGGTAACTTCCCAGTCAACCGGCTTAGAGGCTGTCAACTGGACATCTTTCAGTTCGGCAGACCCATTGTTGCGTACGAGCAGATCAATGCGTTTCATATCTCCTGCCGTAATCTCCGCGCTCAACAATCCCCTCGGAGTCGTCAGCTCGATATCATAGGAACCAGTGACAACCACCTCCAACTCGATATCGGCAGAGGTCGAACTAGTTGTCGCACGGACCGGAATCTTATAAGTGCCCGCCTGCACATTAGCCGCCGGATTAATATCGATACTGATATTTTCCGTCGCATTGGCTTCCACTTGTGCAGAAGTGGCTTGCTTGCCCGCAACCCGGAAAGTGACATTCCATCCTCTCGGAACGTCTGCCATCAATGCATATAGCTGCTGGTCTGCTGTCTGATTTTTCAACGTCGTGTTAAAATTGAAGGTTGATTTCGAATTGCCTTGCATATTGGGTTGCTTTGTCACAAATTCAGTTTGATAAGTTCCCTGTTCGGATACAGTCACAGTCAACGGCAATTCCGCCACGCCAGGGGCAGTCAGCGTAAAATGGTACGTTCCTTTATTTACTTTAAACGGGACATCCACCTTGAAAGAGAAATTCTTCTTTTCACCCGGCAGAACGGATATCTGATCGACTGTCCAACCTCCGGCTTTCATCTCATACTTCCAACCTCGCGGCATTCCTAAGACGGAAATAGAGGCATTCTTCACTTCGTCACAATTATTAATGACGTCAACACTGTAATTGATAGACTCTCCCGGCGGAACCGCAATCTTAGTGTAGGGAGTATACAACATCACACATTCATCAGCGCCATATGCGCGTGTACTCATCGGAAATAATACAAGTACGAGTACAAGTAATAGATTAAGATGATTCGTTCGCATTACTATAAAAAATTTTAGTACAAAATTGTTTATCAATAGCTGGCGACAAATATAGAAGTCTTCTTTATTACTGTCTATTAAAAGTATTAAAAAAAAATTACACCCCCTGCTCCCCACTTCCCCATATGTTTTGACCGAAGCGTAAGGAAGTTTTACATTCAAGCCAATAATTATAGAATATGAAACAACGAAATAAAATATTTTTATGTAAGTTTGCGTCCGCTAAGCGTGATATTTTAATATAGAACTTAAATATAAGAGTTATGCAATCAATTGACAATTTCAATTTTGCCGGCAAAAAGGCATTTGTAAGAGTTGACTTCAACGTTCCTCTGGACGAAAACTTCAACATCACAGACGACACTCGTATCCGTGCCGCCCTTCCTACTTTAAAAAAGATTTTGGCAGACGGCGGCAGTGTAATTATCGGTTCTCACCTAGGACGTCCGAAAGGCGTTACTGACAAATATTCACTGAAACACATCCTGAAACACGTTTCCGAACTGTTGGGTGTTGATGTTCAGTTTGCTAACGATTGTATCGGCGAAGAAGCCGGCGCCAAGGCTGCCGCCCTGCAACCGGGCGAAGCATTGTTGCTTGAAAACCTTCGTTTCTATGCAGAAGAAGAAGGCAAGCCGAGAGGTTTGGCTGAAGATGCTACAGACGAAGAAAAGAAAGCAGCCAAGAAAGCCGTTAAGGAAAGCCAGAAAGAATTTACAAAGAGATTGGCATCTTATGCCGACTGCTATGTAAATGATGCATTCGGTACAGCTCATCGCGCTCACGCTTCTACGGCATTGATCGCCGATTACTTCGACACTGACCACAAGATGTTCGGCTACCTGATGGAAAAAGAAGTAAAAGCTGTTGAAAAGGTATTGAACGACATCACTCGTCCGTTTACTGCAATCATGGGTGGTTCCAAAGTTTCTTCCAAGATCGAAATCATCGAGAACCTGTTAAACAAGGTAGACAACCTGATCATCACCGGCGGTATGACTTACACTTTCACGAAGGCTATGGGTGGCAAGATCGGTAAATCAATCTGCGAAGATGATAAGCTGGACCTGGCGCTCGATCTTATGAAGAAAGCAAAAGAAAAAGGTGTAAACTTGGTATTGGCCATCGACGCTAAGATCGCTGACGATTTCAGCAACGATGCCAAGACTGCTTATGCTGACGTAAACGAAATTCCCGACGGATGGGAAGGCCTTGATATCGGTCCGAAGACAATCGCTCTTTATGCCGAGGTTATCAAGAACTCCAAGACGATCCTGTGGAACGGTCCTACCGGCGTATTCGAATTCGAAAACTTTACAGACGGTTCCCGCGCAGTTGGCGAAGCTATCGTTGAAGCAACCAAGAACGGTGCATTCTCATTAGTAGGTGGCGGCGACTCTGTAGCTTGTGTCAACAAGTTCGGCCTGGCAAGCGGCGTTTCTTACGTTTCTACAGGTGGTGGCGCTCTGCTGGAAGCCATCGAAGGCAAAGTTCTTCCGGGCATCGCTGCCGTTAAGGGCGAAGCTTACAAATAAGAATAATCCTTATCCATAAATAAAAGGCTGCTTCTCACGGAGTGGCCTTTTTTATTGCTTTTTATCAAAACGACGTATTGAATTGCATGAATTGTCAATTGTCAATTATCAATTGTCAATCCAATTTTGTACCTTTGCGCGTCATATTTGGAATTAATAGAAAAATATATAGAATTATAAGGAAATGGCAAAAGAGCTGAAAGAACTGACTCCGAGAAGTGTGAACTACTCGCAGTGGTACCAGGATCTGGTAATCAAAGCGGATCTGGCAGAAAATTCTGCAGTACGCGGCTGTATGGTGATCAAGCCTTACGGATATGCAATTTGGGAAAAGATGCAACGTATCCTCGACGATATGTTCAAGGAAACAGGCCACGTAAACGCTTACTTCCCCTTGCTGATCCCGAAATCATTCCTGAGCAAGGAAGCCGAGCATGTGGAAGGCTTCGCCAAAGAATGTGCCGTTGTAACGCATTATCGTCTGAAAACAAACCACGACGGCACAGGTGTCGTAGTCGACCCGGCCGCCAAGCTGGAAGAAGAACTGATTATCCGTCCGACATCCGAGACAATTATCTGGAACACCTATCGTAATTGGATCCAGTCTTACCGCGACCTGCCTATTCTTTGCAACCAATGGGCAAACGTGATGCGTTGGGAAATGCGTACCCGCCTCTTCCTCCGTACCGCAGAATTCCTGTGGCAGGAAGGACATACTGCTCACGCGACACGCGAAGAAGCCGAAATCGAAGCAAAGAAGATGCAGGGAGTCTATGCCGACTTTGCCGAAAACTATATGGCGATGCCGGTCATCAAAGGTGTCAAATCTGCAAGCGAACGTTTCGCAGGTGCATTGGACACCTACACGATCGAAGCGATGATGCAGGACGGAAAAGCACTGCAAGCTGGAACTTCCCACTTCTTGGGACAGAATTTCGGCAAGGCGTTCGACGTTACCTTTATCGACAAGAATGGAAAGAGCGACTACGCTTGGGCGACTTCATGGGGGGTTTCAACCCGTCTGATCGGTGCCCTGATCATGTCCCATTCCGATGACAACGGCTTGGTTCTGCCTCCTCACCTCGCTCCTATCCAGGTGGTAATCATCCCGATCTACCGCAGCGAAGAACAGTTGGCGCAGATCAGCGAAAAGGTAAACGGCATCGTTGCCAAGCTGAAAGCGTTGGGTATCTCCGTCAAATTCGACGATGCCGACAACAAGAAGCCGGGATGGAAGTTCGCCGAATACGAACTGAAAGGCGTTCCCGTACGTCTGGCTATGGGCGGACGCGACTTGGAAAACAATACGATCGAAGTGATGCGTCGTGATACACTGGAGAAAGAAACCGTAACTTGCGACAACATCGAAACATATGTTCAGAACCTGTTGGAAGAAATCCAGAAGAACATCTTCCAAAAAGCACTCGACCACCGCACGGAAAAGACTATTACAGTCGACACCTACGAAGAGTTCAAGGAAAAGATCGAAGAGGGCTACTTCATCATGGCTCACTGGGATGGAACTCCCGAAACTGAAGAGCAGGTGAAGAACGAAACGAAAGCCACGATCCGCTGTATTCCGCTGGAAGGCGACAAGACTCCGGGCAAATGCATGGTGACCGGCAGACCTTCCGCACAGCGCGTATTGTTCGCACGGGCTTACTAAACCGTCCGTACATACAAAAGAAAATAAAGTTCCATAAGCATGAAACTCTTGTTCCATGCTTATGGAATTTTTGTTTCCTACCAATGAAATTTTTATTTACCTTTGGGGAAACTAATTGGAGACCTGTTATGGATTTAATTCTTCCTACCAATCAAAATACTTCAGCCCCCGTTACCCTTGACACAAAAGTGCTGGTCGTAATCGGGGCAAACGGGGCCGGTAAAAGCTCCTTCGGCAGAAACTTGCACCAACGCTACGCCGGACAAAGCGTATGGATATCCGGAATGCATTCCCTCTTCCTTAGCAGCGAAGAGAACAAGGCTCCTGCCAACGGCAACGAGCTGACACGGCTTCAGTCCATGATTGCGGAGCGACTTTTCATGCCGCGTATGTCAGAATATGAAAAATTGATCCTGCATTTGCAAACGGAAGAATTCGAAGCTGCCGTCCAGTATAAAGAAGAAAGCAAGCTGGCCCCTGATCTATTGCCGCCGGTTACCAAGATAGACCGTATCCAGACGATTTGGGAGAAGATGTTCCCGCATAACCGCCTGGTACGCAAATCGGGTTTTATTGAACTAACCTCCACCAGCATCGACGGAGACTCTTATACGGCCGGCCGGATGAGCGACGGTGAAAAGCTGGTGTTCTATCTGATAGGCGCCGTGCTCTGTGCTCCCGACAATGCGTTGTTAATCATTGAAGAGCCGGAAGTCCTGCTCCACGACTCCATCAAAAATCCTTTGTGGGACGAGATAGAAGCCATGCGCCCGGACTGCACATACGTGTATCTAACGCACGACATCGACTTCGCCGCCTCCCGCGACAACAGCAAGCGCCTCTGGATACGTTCTTACAATGGAGACTCCCGGATATGGGACTACGAACTGATCGAAAACAATGACAGCTTCCCGGAAGAGGTCTATATGGAGATCTTAGGCAGCCGCAAACCGATCTTATTCATCGAAGGGACCGACTCCAACAGCATAGACAGCCGCCTCTACCCGCTTATCTTTCCCGACTACAAGGTAAAACCGATGGGAGGTTGCCAAAAAGTAATCGAAACGACAAAGGCTTTCGCCCAACTGAAAGATTTCCATACGCTGGATTCCAAAGGGATCGTTGACCGTGACCGTCGCACGGAAGGAGAAATAGCTTACCTGCGCGAACAGCATATCTATGTTCCTAACGTTGCCGAAGTGGAAAACCTGCTGATGCTGGAGCCTGTTATCAAGACCGTTGCCGGCCGTCTGATGAAAGATCCCGAACTGGTCTTCAATCAGGTCAAAGAAAACGTGATCAAACTTTTCCTGAAAGACCTCGAAAGCCAAGTTCTGCTTCATGCCCGCCATCGCGTACAGAAAAAGCTGGAAACGGCTCTGAACCGGAAGATGAGTACGGTGGACGAACTGACCGAACATGTGGAAAGTATCCGCAACACCGTACATGTAGACGAAATATATGCGGGAATCAAGGAGAAATTCATTCGGTTTGCCGAAACCGGAGATTACAAAAACATCCTTCGCGTTTACAATCAGAAAGGGATGTTGCCTCAGTCCCAACTCTGCAAATATTGTGGTATCAGCAATAAGGAGAGTTATTTAAACCTCGTCCTTTCCATTCTGAAAGAGAATAAAGAAGATGCGACTGTCATCCGGACTTCCATCAAAGAATGTTTAGGAACATAAAAAAGTTTCCCGAAATGAACAAAAAGTCCGTAAAAAGTCGTTCTTTTGTAACTTAGAAAAATATATGCAACGGGGCGGAAGCTCCTTACCGATTTAAACTATGCGCACACCTACTCTTCAATATCTTTATCTGCAAAAGCCGGTAACGATGGTTATTGTCATTTGCATAATCTCTGTCCTTCCCTGGATCGGGCTGGGAGATTTTTCGACTAAGGGAGAACCTCGCGAAGCGGCGGTTGCCGTTTCCATGCTCGAAACCGACAACTGGGTTTTGCCACAGGTCTATGCGAACGAATTTGCCTACAAACCACCGTTGGCGCATTGGCTGATGGCAGTCGCTTCCCTGCCGCAGGGATATGTTTCAGAGTTCACCTCCCGCCTGCCGTCTGCGTTGGCTTTTATTATACTGATCGGTTTCACACTGGTTTTCTTTGGCAAGCGGTTGCGGTTCCAGCAGGCATTCATCGCCACGCTATTGCTCATCACCTGTATCGAGATACACCGGGCTGCTATGACCACGCGTGTGGACATGCTGCTGACAACCTTTATAGTGATCGGGCTTTATCAGCTATACAGGTGGGAAGACAAACTGGAGTTAAAAGGGGTGCCGATCGCCATTCCGGCCTTATTGGGATGTGCCGTACTGACAAAAGGACCTGTAGGTATTATCCTGCCGCTATTTGTTTTCGGTGTCTATTTGCTGATGCTTCGTAAATACTCTTATTTAGTGATATTCAAAGCACTTCTTTATGCTGGTATTTCTTCGATATTCCTGCCTCTATTGTGGTATGTCGCTGCCTGGAAACAGGGAGGCGATACGTTCCTGAATGTAGTGTTAGCAGAGAATTTCGGTCGTTTCTTCCACCTCAGCACGCCTGATATCCATTACAATTTAGGGCATGAAAACGGAGTCTGGTATAATTTCATGACACTGGCTGCGGGATTTGTTCCCTGGACGATCTTCTTCTTTTTCTCTTTATTCGGATTAAAACTGCACAAACCAGAAAAGTCGGTGAAAGAGATACTGGCTAACACTTGGAATAATATTCGATCGATGGAAAAAGAGAAACTGTTCAGCTTAGTTGCATTGGTTTGTATAATTTTCTTCTATTCGATACCTTCCAGCAAACGAAGCGTATACTTGATGCCGGCATATCCGTTTATTGCTATTTTCTTGGCTCAATATACATTATACATTACGGAATACCGGACGAAGGTAACCCGAGTATTTGCCGCTTTCATGGCCTCCATTACTGCCGTCGTCATGATTGCCGTCGCTCTGACAATGGCCGGAGCAATCGATCCTGTCAAGATTGCGAGTCAGTACACAAGCCACCAATCGACACTGGAAATGGTCGAGTTGGTATCGAATATGTTCGCATATCCCTGCGGACTGACAATTTGCATCCTGATAGTCCTTTTGGCTATTCTGGCGACTGTCTATTATCAGATGTTCAAGAAGATCAACATCAAGATCCTGTATGCGACGATTGCATTGGCCTTCGCCATTAACTTATTGATCGACGGGGTTGTCATGCGCGGTATACGCCAGGGAAGCTCCGCCCGTCCGTTTGCCAAGCAGGTTCAGAAAGAATATCCGTTGGATGACATGAATATGTATGTAATGAATGATCTGAAGACATATGCTAATCTTTACGGGCTGAATTTCTATTTGGGCAACAAGTTCCATAATTTCGGGCAGGAACAGCCGGTAAGCGGCTTCTTTTTCTGTACCGTGAAAGACTTGGAAACTGTACAAAAAAATTATGGAGATAAGTACACATTCAGTCTACTTACCTCCACAAAGAATGTTATTGCCGACGTACGTCAAAGAATCGTACTATGCAGCTTCTTACGAAACGAATAATCAATATTTAAAGACTTTGCCACCGGCAAGCACTTCCTGTCTTGCTTCATCGAATGTAGCTTTTTCTCCTGTCCGAAGAGAAGCCGTACACATGATGTTGGCAATAGAATGATTATAGCCGGCATCTACCGGAGCATTCGGTTGCTTGCGGCTTTTCACGCATTCCATCCAATTACGCATATGCAGGTTTGTCATTGGATCGGCTCCTGTATTGGAACCCGTTTCCACCTTGATAGAAGGCAATTTGAATTCTTCCAACAGGTTCGGTTGCATTCCCATTTCATCCGCGAAACGTTTGGTCAAACCACCTTCCGATGTCACTTTATTTGTATCCAGGTTCAACGTACCGCCATTAGAGAAGTACAATTCTTTTGTTCCGCCTGCCGAGTTATGCATACGGGAAGAATATACGACCTGGAAATTCTCGCCTGCTTTTCCATAATCGAACACAGCCGTCATCGTATCATAACTGCGGCGCCCGTCATTCCATTGATAGATTCCACCATTGGCTGCGACACTATTCGGGTGGTTGCAACCAGTAAACCAGTGTACCGTATCGATCTGATGTGACATCCACTGGCCGGGAATGCCGGAAGAATACGGCCAGAACAGGCGATATTCCAAATACTTACGCGGGTCCCATTCTTCGTACGGGCGATTCAGCAGGAAACGCTTCCAATCAGTATCCCTCTCAAAACATTGTGCGACCAAAGCCGGACGACGCCAGCGTCCGGGCTGGTTAACGTTCCAACACATTTCCACCATCGTGATCTTGCCAAACTTACCAGAACGGATAAAGTCGTTGGCAGCATGATAGTTTGGGGCCGAGCGGCGTTGGGAACCAATCTGCACGATCTTTCCACTTTCCAACACAGCTTTGCGGGCAGCACGAGCATCTTCCATCGTTTCAGCAAAAGGTTTCTCTACATAGGCATCGCATCCGGCTTTAACCGCTTCGATACAGTGCAAAGCATGCTGGAAATCGGATGTGGCAACGATCACGGCATCACACATTTTTGCGTCATACAGTTCTTCGTTGTTACGGAATGCTTTCACTTTCTTTCCATATTTCTCCTGGAAGAAAGCAACACCTTCTTCTCTACGCCGTTTCCAAATGTCGGAAATAGCGACGATTTCAAAGCCTAACTCATCGGCACAGGCCATAAAAGCAGGAATCAAAGAATGGCGGGCACGGTCTGAAAAGCCGACGATACCCACACGAATCTTCTCGTTTGCGCCCATTATGTTAGCGAAACTCTCTGTACTGAATCCCAGTCCGCCAATAGTCAGACCTGCTGCACCTAAGGCGCTGTGTTTAAGGAAATCTCTACGTGTTGTCATGGTTCCTATTTTTTAGTTAACTATTTAAGTTCTCTAATCTTGATATTCCGGAAAGAAACTTCGTCCCAGTGATCCTGCAAAAGGATATGACCTTTTTCAGCAGTACCGAAAGGTCCAAATTCGGCATATTCCTTCTTCGCGAATTTGCTTCCCTTCACGACTTCCAAGAATGCATCCGAAGCCCAATCATACTCAACGGTCTTAAAGCCGTTCATCCAATGTTCGACATGTTTGTTAGGGAATACTTTGATAACTCCCTTATTCCACTGTCCGACACCATTGAAGCGTTTGTTTTTCGCAGGGATAATATCGTACAAGCTGGAAACCGTACGGCTACCAGGATAAGTCGTGTACAGTTTGGCATCCGGATGTTGCTTGTCATCCAGAACCTGGTATTCCGGACCGATCACAAAGCCTTTATTCTTCTTGCTTTCCTGAATCAGATATTTCATACCGCTATTTGCACCTTCCGTCAACTTGAACTCAAAGCTCAGCTCGAAGGCGCCAAACTCATCGACTGTCAGGATATCACCACCTCTTTTACCTTCCGGACCGCCATTCTTCATAACAGTCAATTCACCATTTTCAATCTTCCATCCGTTTTCAGGGAATGTTTCCTGTCCGGCACCCCGCCATCCGTTAGAAGTCTTACCGTCAAACAACAGTTTCCAACCAGCCGCTTTTTCTGCTTCTGTCAGCGTATTCGGAATACAGTTCACTTCCGGAGCTAACGGGCCTTGCATACGCTCTGCCTCCAGATTTTCCGTCTTAATACGGATATTACGCCACCAAATTTCCTTGCCGACATTCTCCGTTTTCCCGAAAAAGCCATGTACCTGGAAAGCGATAAAACCTTCCGGTGTCATATCATCTACTACATTCGAAGTGTTCACACCATTCAGCCAGATGCGGATACTGTTGCCGATAGCTTCAATTCGATACTTGTTCCAATCATCTTTCTTATAGGCGGCTCGTCCAGCTTCGTTATTCGTTAAAGGAGCCAGCCAACCGCGTCGCGCCTCATCATAAAGCCCACCACTCCAAGCACGGTCGGACGGGTCAATTTCGCACTGATAGCCATGCACACGTCCATTATTGTAATCCGGCTTACTTTCGCTTCGAAACTGCACCCCGGAATTCAAGTCTGGATGACATTTCACTTCAAACTCCAGAATAAAATCACCATACGTTTGTTCTGTTGCCATAAAACTGTTCGGTTCTTTATCCACAGTCTGGCCGACCATACATCCATTCTCTACACGATAGGGAGCCTTACCATTCAACTGCTTGAAGCCAGTAAAATCCTTACCATTAAACAATTGCTGCCATCCGTCGTTAGGTTGGCAGGCACCACACAGCAAAGTCAGAGACAAAGCTGCTAATTTCAAATACGCTTTCATTTGCTTTCTGATACTATAATTAGTTAGACAATTAATTTCCTTTAGTTAATAAACATGTGTACGTGCACAAAGATATAAGTTTTTGCACTATCATAGCATTAAATCTCAAAAAAGTTAGAATAACTACACTAAAATAGCTCTTTACAAGCCGTCTATTTCCCACTCTCCCTGCTATTATTTTAAAATCAGAGTCGGCGATTATATAATCACTGCAGCCAATTACATAGCCGCTGCCATTGATTTAAGAATAATATGGCAGTAAGGCCATTTTTATTACGCAATAAAAGAATAAAGTAAATAAGATTTACAAATTTGTTTTCCTGTATCCCAATAAGAAGTATATTTGCAGATAAATGACCTTATTATAAACGAATTGATTTTTATGGAACAACAGTTTATGAAGACTGCCTTTTTTGATTTCGACGGTGTGGTTGTAGACACAGAACCTATTTACGATATTTACTGGAATGAAGCAGGAAAACGCTATCAGACGGGAATCCCCAATTTCGCATCCCACATCAAAGGGACGACATTGCCTTATATATTGGAGAAGTATTTTTCCGACCGATCTGAAGAATTTAAGGAAATGGTAATCCGCGAATCAATGGAATTCGAACAGCAGATGCCTTTTCCACCGGTTCCGGGTGCGATGGAGTTTATCCATCTTCTGAAAAGTAAAGATGTAAAAGTCGGTTTGGTCACCAGTTCCGACGATGCCAAGCTAAAACGGGCCTTCCGCCTTTTGAAACTCGACAATCTGTTCGATACGGTCGTGAGTGCCGACCGGATCACAAAAGGGAAACCCGATCCAATGTGTTATTTGCTTGCCGCCTCCGATCTGCATGTATCACCTTCCGACAGTCTGGTATTTGAAGACTCTTTTGCCGGAATACAGGCCGGGACCAATGCGGGTATGCGGGTTATCGGACTTAGCACGACCAATTCCGAAAAGTCTTTAAAAGACAAAGTTTATCAGGTCATACCCGACTTCCAAAACATTACGTTCGAAGAATACAAACAGTGGTAGAACGGACATAAAAATAAAAAGGGGATGTGCCGTCACTCCCCTTCTTATTGTACAAAAATCCGATTACTTAAAAATTATATCCGACACGGACAGCCAACGCTGCGGCATCCAAATCCTTTATAATATTATACTTGGCTTCCAAGCCGACAGAAACCCGATCTGTCGCATACACTTCACCTCCTAAGCCGATATTGGCTCCAAAACGAGTTGCATCCCAAGGACCTGCTTTCCAAAACGAAAGGCTTAAGCCTGCCAACGGATAAAAACCGAACATCTCACTCAATTTAAATACATAATGAGCATTCATATCAATTGCCCATGCACTTAACCCATCATTCTTTACTAAATGAGTAATAGACGGGGTCAAACGAAACGCATCCGTTACACAATAACGATAATCGATGCCGATAGTAGCATTGCCGATATCATTAAAATTATAACCCAAGTTGAAGCCAAACGAGGATTGACCTTGCTGCGTCTGTGCATATGCACCTATACTAAACAGCGTCAACATCAACATAACAATTAATTTTTTCATACTTTTCTTATTTAGTACAACAATATCTATCGCCAAATATAGTATTTTTCCTTAACAAAAGCATATTACTTTACTTTTAATTTATCACCTGCACTTTTTACAATGCTACGATAATAGTCTTCATCATAGCCAGGGAAATCCGGATATTCGGATAATCCGTAACCATTCTGCTTAAAATGTCCGTTTTCTTCCTTCTTCACGTTACCATCCATATATTTGACTAACAAGTATTCTCCTAATTTCTTCCAACGGGCTGTTGCCTGGTCGGCAGTAGTAGAACTAAACCAGGTCAGGAACTTGACCGCTTCCGCCGGATTCTTGGCATACAGTTCCGATGCAGCCTTATCGACAGCCGGAATTGTCTGTTGATAGCTGTTCTCCAACTCCTGCTGAACAAGACGGATATCCTGAATCATATAACTATATTTGCCATACGCCATATTAGCCACCCAGTTATGAATCCAGAAAGCGGATGTCCAAGAAAAATTCATCATATCACCGTTTCCGACACGATAACATTCGGGAGAAGCTGTCACCGAACAATAGATCGGCGTAAAGACAGCCATGTCTGCATCATCCACACCGAACCAAAGAATACCACCGACGGCATCCGGTAGCCAATTACGCATCTGAGGAACAATCACAAAACCGGTCTGCTGCGTAGCAATCGCACGCTCGTTCGTATATTCCTGACCGTCCACTTCGAAAGTCATCGGACGCCAACGATACGGAACTTTGTAAGGACCAGCACCGGCATCCTTCGTCATATCTAAATCAGTTCCTTCGAAATGGTCGCGCATACCGTTCTGCACATCCTGAACGGATAACAAACGATCAGGCTTGACATACAAAGGCATAGGCTTCTTCATTGCATCGCCCTTAATCAGATCCATATATTGATCCATCGATTTATCATATTTACGAAAGAAAGACCACACACGGGCTTCACAACCACGCAGAGCACTGAAATCATACGGACAATAGGCTTTCTGGAAACTAAAATCCTTATCCCTGCCACTGAAATATCCCTTTTCACGAGCAAAAGAGACAACATCCGGTGAATAAATGCAGTTCTCCTTATCATCAAACGGGATCTGCTGAATACGAGATTGATTGGCATGAGCCGAAATACAATCGTCCGGAATGCGAATAGCAACCCAGACTGCTCCTTTATTACCCGGACCTTTACCGATCATTTCCATCACCCAAGCTTCGTTCTTATCAGCAATAGAGAACGTTTCCCCACTGCTATAGTAGCCATAATCCTTCACCAGGTCAGTCATAATCCGAATAGCCTCCCGCGCCGTCTTGGAACGTTGCAAGGTGACATAAATCAGACTGCCGTAATCCATGATACCGGTCGTGTCAACTAGTTCGGGACGCCCCCCGAAAGTGCTTTCCGTAATCGCAACTTGATGTTCATTCATATTACCAACTACAGAATAGGTCTGTTCAACCTGCGGAATCTGTCCTAACGGTTTATGGGTGTCCCACTCGATGATATCCAGCATCGCCCCTTTCGGCCAAGTCGCAGCCGGCCAGCGATACAGTTCACCATATAACGTATGCGAATCTGCCGCATAACTGATCATAACAGAGCCATCAACCGAGGCTTTCTTTCCCACCAGTAGACCTGTACATGCAAAGGCTTCCATTCCGGAAAGCATAACAGCACAGGTTACCATCAAAATCCATGTTTTTCCCATATAAATAAAGTTTATGCAAATAATAACATATATACGCCGGCACCGCAGCAATAGCCGATCAACGCCAAAATTGAAAATCGTTTGGTATAATACATAAAATCGATCTTTTCCAATCCCATTACTGTTACACCTGTTGCAGAACCGATAATCAAGATACTACCGCCAGTCACGGCACAGTAGGCAAGGAATGTCCAGAAACCTCCGTCCGATACAAAGAACTGAGCATAAGGAGCCAGATTGGCCGCATCCGGTACAATCGGATACATACCCATTGTTGCCGCAACCAAAGCTACGTTGTCCACACAGGAAGACAAAATACCGATCACGAAGCTGATCAGATAAGGTTCATGTACATGCTTATCCAGAAAAGCGGACATCAACCCTAACTGGCCGGAGGTTTCCAAAGCCCCTACCGCCATCAGGATACCCAAAAAGAAAAAGATCGTCGCTAGGTCGATGTTCGGAAGTAACTGAGAAATACGTAACTTATTAGATTCGTGCATATGCAGTTTGCTATACATGATATCCGTATAGAACCACAGGACCACCAAGCCCAACAAAACACCTAAGAAAGGTGGAAGGTCTGTCACCATCTGAAAGACCGGAACCAAAGCCAACGAAAGTACACCAATCACAAAGATCACCCGACGCGAATGATTCGGTATTTCCGGTGCATATTCGTCTGCCATTTCTTCCTCGCTCATCACACGTAAAGTCGCATCTTTCTTAAACAACCAAAAATTAGCAATCGTCAGAGGCACAAGCAAGTTTATCAATGCCGGAAAGAATACATGCGAAATCTGGTGCATAGCTGTGACATTCTTGCCCACCCAGAGCAAAATGGTCGTCACGTCACCAATCGGAGACCATGAACCACCTGCATTCGCAGCAATAATCACCATACAGGCATATTTCAAACGATCTGTCCGATCCGGAACCAGTTTCCGTAACACGGCCATAATCACGATAGCAGCAGCCAAATTATCCAACAAGGCAGAAAAGAAAAAAGCGGCAAAACTTATATACCACAATAATTTCCTTTTATTGGCAGTGCGGATATATCCGGTAACAGCCCGGAAACCACCATGCTTATCCACGATATCGACAATCAGCATGGAGCACATAACAAAGAAAAGCGTTTCGGATACATTCCCTAAATGATAAACAATCGAACGGTTTGTAATAAATGTAATAAACTGATCTTTCAGAGGAGCATTTGCCATTTCCGGGTTTTGGGTCAGAAACTCTTGAAACAAAGGACTGGAGCGTTCGACAAAAATATCATAGGCGTCAAACATCAATATCATCCATAGTGATATTGCCATAAACAAAGCTATCGCAGCTTTATTTATCTTTATCTTATCTTCCAGCGCGATTGCAAGAATCCCTAAAACAAAGATGACAGGCATTAAAATAAACATAGTACAATATATTTAAATTTATTATCAAATCACAAAAGAAAGAATTTTTCATTCCAAGCTCTTGCATACCAAAAAGCATTATAAATTTTAGTTAAACAAAAGAATAGTCTGAAAAGCCCCCTCCTTTCGTTTTTATTATATAGAATACAGATATTCTATTTCTTCCGACCAAATAGACTCATCCGGTGTTTCCAGAATTAAAGGAATGTTATCAAACCGGGGATCATCCATCAGCATCTTAAATGTAGTCAATCCCATCACTCCTTTCCCAATACTATCATGGCGATCCACACGGGTAGCCAGATCTTTTTTGGAATCGTTTATATGCATGCCACGCAAATAAGAAAAACCTATTACCTCGTCAAAATGTCGGAATGTCTCCGTAAAACCTTCGACAGTCTTGATATCATAACCTGCAGCCAATGTATGAGCAGTATCTATACAAACTCCGACACGGGATTTATCTTCCACTTTATCGATAATGTAAGCAAGTTGCTCAAAAGTATATCCCAGATTGGTTCCCTGTCCGGCTGTATTTTCTAATACGGCACATACACCCGAAGTCTGATCCAATGCCCAGTTAACCGAATTAGCTATGCGCGTCAGACAGTCCTCCACCTCCATCTGGTTCAAATGACTTCCAGGATGGAAATTCAAACGATTCAATCCCAGTTGCTCACAACGTTGCATTTCATCCAAGAAAGCATCCCGTGACTTCTGCAAACCTTCTGCTTCCGGATGTCCCAGATTGATCAGATAACTGTCATGTGGAAGAATATATTCTGCCGCATAACCAAATTCCTCACAACGCTCTCTGAAAAGAGAAATACTCTTTTTTGTCAGCGGAGAAGATTTCCATTGACGCTGATTACGGGTAAACAAAGCAAATGCCTTCGCCCCAATCGCATTCGCATTCACTGGAGCATTCTCAACTCCACCCGATGCCGACACATGTGCTCCAATATACTTCATTATGTTATTTATGTTTTATTGTTTATTCACCTTCTGCTTTGCATCCTGCAAAATGAAATTTTTCTGTCGCCTGTTCTTGTGTAACTATAAAATAGACCAAGTCGGCACGCGTACATAACTCATCTTGTGAATTATAGATCTCCGTTTCAATAAAGATTGCATTTCGTTTACGGTCTTTGATACGCCCCCTGATTGTCAGCCTGGGCTCACAAGTAGAAAGACTTTTCAGAAAGCGGGCATCCAAGCGTGAGGTCATTCCTGAAGTCTGTAACTTCCTAAGCACTACCCAACCTGCCAATTCGTCCATCAATGTTGTCAGGATTCCACCATGCAACGTATTCAACCACCCCTGATAATGAGCTTCCGGCTCCCAATAAGCTACAATATCGTCGCCATCCTCATAAAACTCCATATGAAGTCCCATCGGATTGCTCGGGGCACAGCCAAAACACATATATCCATCCAATCCTTCCCAGGGATTAATAATCTTTTTCATATTTGATAATTTTTGCCACAGCCCTATTAATTTACAAAGGTAACAAAAAAAGCAGAAATAAGGTTTATTAAAATAGCGCCGCAACAAAGCTGTAAATAAAATAGCCGCAAACCGACACTTTCACCACCACACTGAACAGAAAACCGACAAAAGCCCCTAACCCGGCTTTAAAAGCCTCGGCAGACTTCTTCCCTCCAAACAACTCGCCAATTACGGCTCCTGCAAACGGACCGATCAACACACCCCAGGGTGGAAAGACGAAAAGACCGGCGATCGTCCCGATCATACATCCCCGATTCCCCCATTTACCGCCTCCACTGTATTTTGTACCCAACATGGGCGTCACATAATCCATCACCTGGACAATAATGACCAAAAAAACCCATAAAATCAAATGTGTAGTACTGAAATGGATTTTGTCCGTAAAGTGCAAAAGCAACAAACCCACATAAGAAACAGGCGGACCGGGTAATACAGGCAAAAAACAACCTGCCAGCCCGGCCAGCAAACAAAGTACCCCCAAAATAATAAGAAAGATATCCATATAGTTATATTTTAGCTGTATAAGTATTCATATGCAATAATACGAAAAAACACGAAAACAGTAAAATATAAATCCGAATCGTTTTCCTCTCAGTGCTGCCTCACCCACCATAAACAGGGACAGGTTGGCGGTGAACACTTCATCCTTTTTAACGGTCGCATTATCCGTATCTAACGAAAGAGAAGATTTTCTTTTGCATCAGGGGCATGCAGGAAAACGGCACCAACTATCGGGCAACTATTCAACTCTTTACAGTCGCCACAAGTATTCAATCTTTTTTTATTTACGCATTTACGGATTTCGCAATAATCGCTACAATAGGCAAATTTAGCACCGTCTGCCCGACATCCCATACAATTTATGGTTGCAGCCGTAATCTCGGGTGCGTTGTTCATCTCACTCCACTTCCGGGCAGTCTTTTCTCTTAATTCATTGTCATTTCCAACTGTGGCTATGCGAGCATCACAACCTTCACAATCCAACCCGCAACATGCAATTAATTGTTTCATCGTCTGTTATAATCCTTTAACCATTCCAAAAACACTACTATAATAAAGGAGGTGTGACAAAATTCATAATATGGCACACCTCCTTTTCAATATTTCTTTTATCAGAGTAAGTCAGAAGCTAATTCGGACAATTGACTACGTTCTCCTTTGATCAGATTGATGTGAGCAAACAATTCTTGCCCTTTCATTTTATCAACCATATAAGCGAGACCATTACTCTGTGCATCCAGATAAGGAGAGTCTATCTGCTGGATATCCCCGGTAAATACCATTTTCGTTCCCTCTCCTGCACGGGTGATAATCGTTTTAATCTCATGCGGAGTCAGGTTCTGCGCCTCATCGATAATACAGAACGTTTCCGAAAGACTTCGACCGCGGATGAAAGCCAATGCTTCAATCACAAGTTGCCCGTTCTTTTGCAAATCATCTATTTTACGAGCATCTGATCCACCGGGTGCAAACTGTCCCTTAATAACATTCAGATTATCAAACAAGGGCTGCATATAAGGAGCCACCTTCTGCTTCTCATCGCCAGGCAAGAATCCTAAATCCTTATTTGCCAAAGCAACAATAGGACGTGCCAGCAGAATCTGTTTATAAACATTCGCCTGTTTTAATGCAGAAGCCAAAGCCAGCAAGGTTTTACCGGTTCCGGCCTTTCCTGTCAACCCGATAAGTTTTACATCCGGATCATTCAGCACCTCAAAAGCAAAACTCTGCTCCGCATTGCGGGGCTGAATGCCATAATTGCTGGCTTTTTCCACTTTTTTGAATTTATTGGTGAACGGATTATAACGGGCCAGGACAGAATTACGCACACTCTTTAAAATAAAACATTCGTTCGGCTCCAGCTTCGACTTTATATCGAACAGATCAGCAGCGATGCCATCAGGAGATGCATACATCTTATCAATCAAATCCGGATCTATATTCTCGTAAATGTCTTGTGCACGTTTGAAAATATCGACATTAATGACCTTGTCAGTTATATAATCTTCCACTTCGATACCCAACGAACGCGCCTTCATACGCAGGTTCACATCCTTTGTCACCAGAATGGTTTTCACCTTCCGGTCTTTTTCAGACTCAGCAACCGACAGCGTACACGACAGAATACGATGATCTGCGGTTTTTTCCGGAAACGACTGGTAAATTTTCTCCTGATACTTGTCCCCGGTCACCACATGCAAAGTGCCTTTGCCAGGTCCCAGTGAAGCTCCTTTCAAAAAGAGGTCATTGCTGGTCAACGTATCTAACTCGCGTACAAACTCACGGGCATTGTAGTTGATCTGGTCGCTCCCCTTTTTAAACTTATCCAACTCTTCCAACACGACGATCGGAAGATAAATATCATTCTCCTGAAAGTTCTCAATACACTTGTAGTCGTGCAATATGACATTCGTGTCAAGCACAAAATTCTTCTTTGCTCCCATGATCTTTCGATTTAATGATTATGCCTCTAAGATAGAAATATTTCCGAGATATTATCCCTCGAAAGCCAAGAATATATCAAATAGACCAATTAATTCAACTTTTTTACAAAAACCAAAGATCACGCCCCGCTTTATTTATGTATTTTTGCTTTTCAAATGTCAAAATTAAATTCATGAAAAAATACAAACTTATCACATACATGTTGCTGTTTGCCGGATGCTTGTCGGCGCAAGATAATTTGTCAGCATTGCTTCCTATGCCGAACCAAGTCAAACAAATCGAAAGTAAGAAAGATTTCATCATAAGCGGAAAGACGACCATACAAACGAATCTGCCGGAGGATGCTTTTTGCATTGCAGAGTTAAAAGACATCTTGCGACAAAGAACAGGGAAAACACCAACTCTATCCTCTTCCGGATCCGGCAGTTCCGTCATTCGCCTCATACTGGATCCTTCAGTCAAAGGAGATGGACATTACCTGTTATCCGTATCCGAGAAAACAGTTTCCATAAAAGGGGCAACACAGGGTTCCATTCTGTACGGACTTATGACCTTAGATCAGATTCTGTTAGGAGATGTATGCCGGACTCTATCGGGAAAGATTGCACCAATCGAAATCGACGATCAACCCCGTTTCAGCTACCGTTCATTGATGTTAGATCCGGCACGTCATTTCCTGCCTACCGAAGATGTGAAGTTCTATATCGACCAGATGGTACGATATAAATATAATGTATTGCAACTACACCTGACAGATGACCAAGGCTGGCGTATCGAAATAAAAAAACACCCCCGGCTAACCGGAAAAGGTGAATTTTATACGCAGGAAGAATTAAAAGATTTGGTGCGTTATGCAGCCGAACGGAATGTTCAAATCATTCCGGAACTGGATATTCCCGGACATACAGTGGCCGTACTCGCCGCTTATCCCGAATTAGGTTGTAGTCACACTAACAGCATTCCCAAAACTGTCGGTGAAACTGTTAATCTAATGCTTTGTGCCAATAACGACAAAGTCTATTCCTTATATCAAGATATTCTGACAGAAGTAGCTTCTATCTTCCCCGCCCCCTATATTCATTTGGGAGGAGATGAAGCGATCATCGAGGCGAACTGGGGTAAATGCAAACACTGCCTGTCGCTTATGAAACAGTTGGGTTACACGAAACCAACCGAGTTGATGAACTACTTCTTCAGCAAAATTCTGCCTGTCGTACGTGAAAATGGTAAAAAACCGATGCTATGGTGTGAGCTAGACAATATCCGTATGCCGGCACACGAATACCTGTTCGACTATCCAAAAGACGCAGTCTTGATAACCTGGCGTTACGGTCTGACTCCATTATGTACAGAACTGACTGCACGTCATGGAAATACACTGATCATGGCACCAGGAGAATACACATACCTCGATTATCCGCAATATAAGAACGATTTTCCGGAGTTCAACAACTGGGGAATGCCGGTCACTACGTTAGAAACCACATACCAGTTCGATCCGGGCTACGGTCTGCCAGCCAGCCAACAAGCTCATATCGCAGGTGTCAACGGAACATTGTGGGCAGAAGCGATGCCGGACATCAACCGCGTCACCTATATGACGTACCCCCGTGGCCTGGCACTTGCCGAAGCCGGATGGACACAGATGGAGCATCGCGATTGGGAATCATTCAAGAAACGCATGTACCCGAACTTGTCGGAACTGATGAAGCGTGGCGTTTCTGTCCGAGTACCTTTCGAGATTGTCCGTTATCCGCAAAAGGAATAAAAGAGTGAGGAAAAGATTCTTGTTTCTGGAACAAATTTCTTCACTCAAGCGGATAATTTCCGAAATCGGCTCAACAAACTGATGGTTACTTTTGAAAACTTAATGAATATTCCTACTTTTACAACCGGATTTTGAGAAACCAGTATCAACAAATACATAAAAATTAAACACATAACAAATTTATGAAAAAGATTTTCAGCTTATTGTTAGCGGCCTCCGCGTTTGCGTGCACGCAAGAGAAGGTGGTCGAGATAACCATCAGTAATCCGTCTACCACAGACCGCACAAACGAAATCACCGAAATCACTTCGGACGCCATCGCCAAACTGAAGGGTGAGACATTCATCATTTCTGACAATACAGGCTCGCAAGTTCCCTATCAGGTAACGTATGACAACAAGATTATTTTTCCTGTTTCCGTCAGGGGGGGTGAAAACGTGACCTACAAGATCACCCCAGGAACACCTGAAGCGTTCAAAACAATTGCCTGCGGTAAACAATATCCCGAACGAGTGGACGATATTGCCTGGGAAAACGACCGTATCGCCTTCCGTACCTACGGTCCGGCCTTGCAAGCTACCGGCGAGAAAGCTTATGGTTGCGATATTTGGGTAAAATGTGTATCCGAACCGATTGTCGACATGCGTTACAAAACCGAACTAGATCCGGAAACAAGAGCTAAGATTGCAGAACTGCGCAAGACCGACCCGAAAGCAGCACAGCAATTGTCCGAATCTGTTTCCTACCATATCGATCATGGTAACGGATTGGATTACTATAAGGTAGGCCCAACATTGGGAGCCGGAACTTCCGCTCTATTAGCAAACGACTCCATCGTCTATCCGTATTGCTACAAAGACTACCAAATTTTAGACAACGGTCCGTTACGTTTCACTGTAAAGCTGGTTTACAATCCTCTGACTGTGAAAGGAAACAATAATGTGATCGAAAACCGCATAATTTCTCTCGATGCAGGTTCCCAAATGAATAAGTTCACAATCACTTACGATAATCTGACCGAAGCGACCCCGGTTGTAACCGGTATCGTTTTGCACGAGCCGAGCAAAGACTATCAGGCCGACGCAGCAAAAGGTTACATTGCCTATGCCGATCCTGCTGATCCCGTAAACGGACAAATTTATGTAGCAGCCGTATTCCCGGAGAAGGTTAACGAGGCTAAAGCTATCACATTCTCTGATAAAGAAAAGGCTGAACGAGGCGCAGACGGCCATGTTTTGGCTTACAGCACCTACACCCCTGGTTGTAGCTATACATATTATAGTGGTGCCGGTTGGAGCAAATGGGGATTTGAAAACTCCAGCAAATGGTTCGATTATGTACAGAAATTCGCACAAAATCTGAAAGAACCACTAACTGTAACAATAAAATAAATTCAAATCCAAATAAAAAAGTAAAAGGGGACATCAAAATTGAAGTGCCCCCTTTTCTTTTATTTCGCCTATATTTTCTTAAGCTAGATCAGCCATTTCAGGTTTAATCTAAATGAAATATCCGCTCCATCATCCGCCATTTCTCGGCAGATGTTGCACCCGGGCGGGCAACCTGAAAGATGGACATATACGTTTCCCACTCCTCCGGCGAGGCAAAGTAGCCAACCGTGCAAAAGCCTCGTCCCAATCAAAATCGAACGAGATCAGTTCGGGATCATCTTTCAGATCCAATGTCTGGCAATACCGCTTTGTTGGTATACCATATTCTTTCATTTTATATCCTGTCTGTTTCATCTTCTAATATCTGATTATAAGATTATTTAAGACCTCTGTTCTTCAATAAAGGCTCCGTGTCCGGTTCCTTACCTCGAAAATTTTTGTACATATCCATACCTTCATCAATACCGCCCGGAGACAAAACGTATGTACGAAATTTGGCGGCCACTTCGGGACTGAAGATGTCCCCCGTTTCTTTAAACGCCTCGAAAGCATCACAATCCAGCACTTCCGCCCAAATGTAGCTGTAGTAGCCAGCTGTATAACCACCTTCCATCGTATGACCGAAATATGTGCCCCAATAACGAGGAGCAATCTGCTTCAACAAACCTCGACCATACATAGCATCTAATTCAAACTTTTCTATATTCAAATCCACCGGAACCTCTTTCAGAACATGATAGTCCATATCCAACAAAGAAGAAGCCACATATTCAGTTGTTGCAAAACCTTGTCCATATCTACCACTCTTCACTATTTTATCGACAATAGCCTGCGGGATCACTTCGCCTGTTTCATGATGCTTGGCATAAACTTTCAAGACTTCCGGTTCGAACACCCAATGCTCCATTACCTGCGAAGGAAGTTCAACAAAATCACGGGGAACACCAGCCACTCCATTATAATGGACATCAGCAAAAAGTCCGTTCAAAGCATGTCCGAACTCGTGGAAAACAGTTTCAGCCTCGTCAACACTCAACAAGGCAGGCTGTCCATCTGCCGGTTTACAGAAATTAAACACAGTCGTCACTACCGGAGTTATGCGCTTACCATCCTTATACGTTTGGTCGCGATAACCACCGCACCATGCTCCACCACTCTTTCCCGGACGAGTAAAGAAGTCCATATAAAGTACACCTAAAGATGTACCATCCTTGTCCTTACATTCGAAAACCTGGGCATCCGGATCGGGAAGCGGCATGTCCTGCAACGAAGTAAAAGTGATGCCATACAGTTTGTTCGCCACATAGAAAGCACCTTCCCGGACATTGTTAAGCTCCAAGTATGGACGAACTTCGTTTTCGTCCAAGTCAAATTTCGCTTTCTTGGCTTTTTCGAAATAATAACGCCAATCCCAGGCTTCCGCTTCGAAGTTACCACCTTCTTTCTTAATCTCGGCATTGATATCCGCCAGCTCTTCCTTCGCTTTTACAAGAGCGGGAATCCAGATCTTGTTCAACAAATCGTATACATTCTTTTCATTCTTCGCCATGTTTTCTTCCAACACGTATGCGGCAAAGTCTTCATAGCCTAATAATTTGGCTTTTTCCAAACGGGCGACAACCAACTTCTTGATTACATCCTTGTTGTCGTTTGCATTATTGTTATTGCCACGACAAACATAGGCTTTATAGATTTTCTCACGCAAAGCACGATTGTCGGCATATTGCAGGAAAGGCATCACACTCGGATTATGCAATGTGAAAACCCACTTTCCATCCAATCCGGCCTCTTTAGCTGTAGTAGCGGCGGCGGCAATCAATGTTTCAGGCAGACCGGACAAGTCTTCTTTCTTATCGACCACGAGCTGGAAAGCATTCGTCTCCTTTAACGAATTTTGTCCGAAAGTCAGTTCTAACATGGAAATCTGTTCGTTCAGTTTACGAAGCTCCGCCTGTTCGTCGGCATCTAAGTTAGCACCGCCCCGGACAAACCCTTTATAAGTTTCTTCAAGCAGTTTCTTCTGCTCCTTATCCAAGTTCAACTTCGCCTGATTCTCATATACAGACTTCACACGGGCAAAAAGTTTCGGATTCAGGCTGATATCGTCACTATGTTTGGAGAGCAATGGTGAAAGTTCCTGTTCAAGAGCCTGAATCTCGTCGTTTGTGTTAACACTCGCCTGACCGCTGAAGGCATAAGCGACCTTCATAAGCAATTCTCCACTACGGTCCAGTGCAACAATCGTATTCTCAAAAGTAGCTTTGTCCGGATTGTTTACGATCGCCTCTACTTCTGCTGTTTGTTCCTCCATTCCTTTTAGGAAAGCTGGTTTGTAATGTTTAACTTTGATTTGTTCAAAAGGAGGAACGCCGAACGGTGTCGTGTACTCGGTAAAGAATGGATTCACGGCGGAAGTATCAACTCCATCACTCTTCTTTGATGAATTGCATGCCCCTAAAACAACTGCAAGTCCAGCAGCCATAAGTGTTTTATTCATGTTTGTAATTATTATTTGTTCTTAGTGTAAAGGTATGAATTAAACTAAGAGCCTGTTTAAATTTCCCCGAAATAAATTTTGCATAACCTTCATCGGCCAGCTTTATCCTATTACTAGGATTAATTTGAAAAACTACTGTCATACTATCACTAATTTCCTTTTATCAATTGAATATCAATGGACAAAAGCAATGATAGTAGGTATGATAGATGCCGATTCCATCTATCATACTATCACTAACCACCTGTCCGATATTTTTCTTCATATGACTTATTTTCAATAACATAATAAGATAAGGCCATTGACACCCGGGTCTCGATATCATTCACACTCAGGTGGCAAGACCGTTCACATCCGGGTGTAAAAAGCCTGTAAACGGGAATCTTCGGCACTTTTTCTGCCTGTTTGAAGCAAAATAAGTCACGTGTTTCAACAAAAAAGACGGTATCTCCTACAGAAAAACATCCTCAATAGCTTTTACTTAAAACTTGCGACAAGTTGCAAATATAGCTATAGATGATAAGAATAAGCTACATATTTTATTAATATTGCAGTCTATATGTACTAAATAAAAGATAAATATGAATAGAATTTGCCAACTTTTCGGTATTCAATACCCAGTTATTCAAGGCGGAATGGTTTGGTGCAGCGGATGGCGGCTGGCCTCGGCAGTCAGCAACGCAGGTGGTCTCGGCCTGATAGGAGCCGGCTCCATGCACCCTGAGGTTTTACGCGAACATATCCGGAAATGCCAGTCAACCACCGACAAACCTTTCGGAGTGAACGTACCCTTGATGTATCCGGAAATCGACGCTTTGATGAATATATTGGTGGAAGAAGGTGTGAAGATTGTTTTCACTTCAGCCGGCAATCCTAAAACTTGGACAGGCTTTCTAAAAGGACACGGGATAAAAGTCGCCCATGTCGTCAGCAGCTCCAAATTTGCTGTCAAATGTGAACAAGCCGGTGTCGATGCTATCGTTGCTGAAGGTTTTGAAGCTGGCGGGCATAACGGGCGAGAAGAGACAACGACTCTTTGCCTGATACCTGCTGTACGCCGTGCCACGACTCTCCCATTAATTGCTGCCGGCGGTATCGGAACAGGTAACGCCATGCTGGCAACTTTCGCTCTCGGAGCCGAAGGGGTTCAGATCGGTACCCGTTTTGCCCTGACAGAAGAAAGTTCCGCACATGAAAACTTTAAACAATTGTGTCTCAACCTGAACGAAGGTGACACGAAGCTCTTGTTGAAAAAACTTTCCCCCACCCGTTTGGTGAAAGGAGAATTCACTACAGCTGTCGAAGAAGCCGAAGCCCGTGGGGCTTCCGCCGAGGAAATGAAAGAACTGTTAGGAAAAGGCCGTTCCAAGAAAGGTATTTTCGAAGGAAATCTTCAAGAAGGCGAACTGGAAATCGGACAAGTCGCATCCTTATTCCGTGAAATGCAGACCGTGTCCGAAGTCATGAAAGAAATCATGGAAGACTTCCGCAAAGGAATGGAAAAGATACAACTGGCGTTATAGGTCAGGACACAAAAGTTTTTTCAACGTCACTTCTGCCCTATCATCTGCAGAAGTGACTGTTCCATTTGTCATTGATTTCTCGCTCATGTTCGGTTACAATCGGTTCATTCGGTAACCACTATTCAAGTACCAGCACCTCGTTGTCCTTATAGCTTTCATAGCTGGAAACTATTACCTTTTCACCCGCTTCAAGGCCATCGATGACTTCGTAATATTGCGGGTTCTGGCGACCAATCTTGATCTTACGGCGATATGCTTTCTTGCCGTCTTTGTCAAGAACGAATATCCAGCTACCTCCTGTGCTCTGAAAAAAGGTTCCACGCGGGATGATGATACTTTCTGTCGGCTGTCCAAGTTCCAGATTAATGTAATAGGTCTGTCCGCTACGGATATTATCTGGGCGTTCACCGGTAAAGACGAAATCCGTACGGAACTTACCGTCTCGCACTTCCGGATAGACTTTGCGTACGTTCAATTCAAAATCCGACCCCTGACGTTCGAATGTTGCGGACAATCCCTTTTTCACGCGGTCGATATAATGTTCATCGATCAAAGCTTCAATCTTATAGTCCGACAAATCGTTTATTTGTCCGATCTTCTGTCCGGCCGAAACATTTTGGCCCAACACGACATCCAACAATCCCAATTCACCGTCAATCTGCGAGCGGACATTCAAATGTTCCTTGCGTTCATGAACCAAAGCAATATTTTTACGCATATTAGACAAACTAGTTTCCATTTCGTCCATCTGGATCGTACGGGAGATCGAATCCTGACGCAAACGTTCCACAACCAAGTCATATTTCTTACTTGCCAACTCAAAATCTTCTTTTGCTTTCAGGAATTCTTCCTTTGCAATCAAGTTTTCCTCATACAACTTTTTCTGCTGGTTATAAGCACGACGGTAGCGTGTCATATCGACATCCAGCTGTGCTTTTTCCAATTGATTGTTCAATTTGTCCTGTTCCATCGTCACCTGTGTATTACGAAGAAAGTTCTGCTTTTCCGCCAACTGTGCCTCAGCATCCAAAATCTGCAGGTCGAGATTTGAATTGGAAAGACGAATAATCACATCCCCTTTCTTCACCTGTGCCCCTTCTTCCACTACTTTTTCCTGCACGATACCACCTTCTTCCGGGCTGAGCTGCACAACCGTAATGGGCTGTACCTGACCGTTCACACGAACAAAATCGTTAAATTGCTCTTTCGTTACATTCCCTATATTGACACCGCGGGCATCCACTTTCAATGTCGAAGCGTGATCACCGAAAACAATCCATCCCACCAAAATCAAGAAAAAAGCACCACCTGCTACATAAGGAATATGCTTCTTTTGAAAACCTTTCTTTTTTTCTAATTGTATATCCATGACTGTATGTTTTTTTATTTTTTAATTCTTAATTTTTAATTTCCAATCAACGGTTGTCCTTTATAGTAATCAACCTGACGGCACTTCATTACGTACAGCAAACGCTTCTGTAAAAGATCAGCCTTTGAATTCAACAAAATCGTCGCATTTGTCTGCACATCGAGTGGACTCATCAGTCCTTCCTCAAATTTGCGTAGGGTTATCTGATAAGCCAGAGCATCGGCCTTTACTTTCTTCTCCATTTGGATCGTTTCTTTAGCATATCCCTCCCGATCGAGAACGGCTTGCTCTACATCTTTCTGCAACTGACGAAGTGTTTCGGTTTGCTTTTCATAAGCAATCCGGACATTGTTGCGGGCACGGCGCATATTGGTAATCCGAGACAAGCCGTCAAAAAAAGGAAAACTAAAACTAAAATAAATATATTCCCCACGGTTATTTTTAAACTGGTTTTTAAAAGCAACAGGAGCGTTTTCCGATTTCAGATTTTCAAAATAACTGGTACTGATTCCAGCTTCGACGGAAAGAGTCGGAAGTAATTTTCCTTTTGTTATCAAGTAATTCATTTTACTAGCTTTCAATTGAAAAGCGGCCTGCAAAGCAGTCGGATTATTTGCCATAGCATAATCTTGAATGGCACTGACAGATTCCTCGGCCAATATATCCTGTACGGGAGGAACAACCGTATCGACATCAAGTGTCAAATCCGACGGATAGTTCATCGCGTTCTTCAAGGTCATCATCGCCGTATTATAAAGGTTCTGCTGATGCGTCAAATTGTAATCGTCACCAGCTACCTGCGATTCGATCTGGGCAACGTCTGCCTTCCCTTTCAAACCCAATTCTTCCTGGCGACGCGTTTTGTATAAAAGACGCTGGCTGTCTTCCAACTTTTCAGAACACATTTTCACCAGTCCCTGATAATAGACAACCGTAATAAACGCATCCATAATGCTGATTGCCAAATCATCTTTCTGCTTCTGCAAATCATTTCTCCCCATATAGCGATTCACATTTGCCAACCGCCATTGGTTAATCAACTGCCCACCTCTGAAAAGCGGCAAAGAAGCGTATACCCCATAACCGTTATTAAAGGTGGAAGTGTTTACATAGGTATTCGTTTCCGGGTCTACAGAGCGTCCGAATCGGTACTGCGCGTCTACTTGTGTACTTATCGAAGGCAAAAAAGAGGCTATGGCGGACTGATGTTCAGCCTTGTATGTATTATTGGTATAAAGCTGCTGCTTTACCTTCGGACTGTTCTCCACTGCATAGCGCATGCAATCGTCCAAACTCCATATTTTATTCTGCGCCATTATCGAGGCTGCCAGAGCAAAAGAAAGTACTGTTGTAAATATAATTCTTTTCATTGCTATATTATTTTCTACCTGATAAAATGCAAAGAGCGTGCCAAAACAGTCAAAACATTATATCACAACATATTAACAAATTCAGTAATTTTACCAAGTGTCAAAAAATTAGACAATGCTGTAAAAGAATTAGACAATGACCGTCATCCGAGCAGGGTTCTATTCTGCTCGGATAAGTTCGATAATGGCATAAAGATAGTTGGGCATATGCCCTAATTAATAATTAGCGGCAGACAAAAACAAGACTACCAGTAAAACAACAAAATTTCTTTTAAATTATCAGTTACTCAGCAGAACAAATTATCTTTGCAGCAGACATACAAGAAAAACAGATGACAAAACAAGGCACTATACTGGTAGTTGACGACAACAAAGGAATCCTTACCGCAGTACAGATGCTGTTAGGCACTTGCTTCGAGAAGGTGATCACGATCTCTACTCCCAATAAAATAAAAGCCACACTGCATGATGAAAATATTGATGTGGTTTTACTGGATATGAATTTCAGTGCCGGTATCAATACCGGCAACGAAGGGTTGTTCTGGCTTTCGGAAATAAAAAAGGAAGATGCTTCGATACAGGTCGTTCTTTTCACGGCCTATGCGGACATCGACCTTGCCGTACGGGGAATCAAGGAAGGAGCGGCCGATTTCGTGGTCAAGCCCTGGGATAACGCCAAACTGCTGGAAACATTGAAAACGGCCTATAATATCCGGACGGCAAACCATAAAGGCTTTTCGATCGTCACAGACAAACTCGTCGTTTCCAAAGAAAGCGGAATGTTTTGGGGGGAAAGTAACGCCATGCAGCAACTTCGTTCCCTAATTGAAAAAGTAGCCCGGACGGATGCCAACATATTGGTGACTGGGGAAAACGGGACAGGTAAGGAGATGCTTGCCCGCGAGATCCATATACTTTCCAACCGGAAAAAGGAGACATTGGTCCCAGTCGATATGGGGGCCATCACGGAAACTCTTTTCGAAAGCGAACTGTTTGGACATGTCAAAGGTGCATTTACCGATGCTCGGGCAGACCGTCCGGGGAAATTCGAGGTTGCCAACAAAGGCACACTGTTTCTTGACGAGATAGGAAACCTCTCCTACCATTTACAAGCCAAATTATTGACTGCTTTGCAACGTCGTAGTATCGTCCGTGTAGGAAGCAATACGCCTATCCCGGTCAATATTCGCCTGATTTGTGCCACCAACCGTGACTTACAGGAAATGGTACAGAAAGGAGATTTTCGCGAGGATCTGCTCTATCGTATCAATACGATTCATGTAGAGATACCGCCACTCAGAGAACGACCGGAAGACATCGTACCCCTTACCGAAATATTCCTTTCCAAATATACCAAGATATATGGAAAAACAGCCATGTGTCTCAGTCTGGATGCCAAAGAGAAGCTGAAAGCGCAACCTTGGTTCGGGAATATCCGGGAACTCGAACACACGATCGAAAAAGCCGTCATCATTGCCGAAAGGAGTGTGTTGGACGGCAACGATTTCGATTTTCCACGGGCGAAAAAAAAGCCGGTGACAAAAGAGGCGACAACCTTGGAAGAGATGGAATATAACATGATTAAAAACGCGATGGACAAGTATAGTGGAAATTTGTCACTTGTTGCAAGCCAGTTAGGTATTTCCCGCCAGACTTTATACAACAAGATTAAACGATACGAACTATAATGCTGTTGAAAGGTCTTTACCATAATTTCTATCTCCGTATTGCTGTTTTCATACTTCTGACAATAGCCGGTACTTATTTAGTTCTCCAGCAGGAATGGGTGTGGTTTGTCCCGATCTTATCCGTGTGGTCCTTCTTCCTCAGGTTAGTCCTGCTGTCCGACAAGCGAAACGCCCAAAAGGTAGCTTTCATGTTCGATGCGATAGACAACAGTGACTATGCTTTCCGATATGCGACACGTGGACGCTCGTCGAACGACAAACTGGTTAGCGAATCGCTTAACCGCATCACGCAGATTCTTTTCCAGGCCAAAGCGGATGCCGCCCAGAAAGAAAAATATTACGAACTGATTATGAACTGCGTCAATACTGGTATTATAGTGCTCGATGACAACGGTGTGATTTATCAGACGAACAACGAGGCTTTGCGCTTGCTCGGACTAGCCGTCTTTACGAATGTACGCCAGCTTGCTCGTATAGACGAGAACCTAAAAACCGTCATACAAAACATCCAACCAGGCGACAAGCACCAGATATCTTTTACCAATGAACGTGGCAACGTTCACCTGTCTATCCGTGTTTCGGAAATGACGCTACAGGACAAGCATGTACGCATTTTAGCAATTAACGACATTAATAGTGAGCTGGACGATAAGGAAATCGATTCATGGATTCGCCTGACACGCGTCTTAACGCATGAAATCATGAATTCAGTCACTCCTATCACATCTCTAAGCGACACACTTCTCTCTTTGCACCAAAACGCGGATGACGAGATACGCAACGGGCTGGAAGTAATCAGCACAACAGGGAAAAGCCTAATTTCTTTCGTGGAGTCATACCGTAAATTCACACATATTCCGACGCCGGAGCCCACTCTATTCTATGTCCAGAAATTTGCGGAACGCATGGTAAAGCTGGCTCGACATCATACTAATTTTCCCAACATTACAATCAACGTCGGTGTAGAGCCTTCCGACCTGATCGTCTATGCAGACGAGAATTTGATCTCGCAAGTTGTCTTGAATCTGCTGAAAAACGCCATGCAGGCAATCGGTTGCGAGCAAGCGGATGGTCTAATCGAAGTAAAAGCCTATTGTAACGAAGAAGAAGCCGTCTTGATTGAAGTCAGCAATAACGGGCCTGTTATTCCGCAAGAAGAGGCCGAACACATTTTCGTTCCATTCTTTACCACCAAAGAGGGCGGCAGTGGCATCGGACTATCCATCTCCCGTCAGATCATGCGCCTTTCGGGAGGCAGCATCGCCCTGAAGAGCGCACCGGCCGCCAAGCGGACAACATTCGTACTGACATTCCCCTAAAAGGGAAATAATCAGCCGATAAAAATTATCAATTATCATAAACATTTCCACCATTAAATATTTTATATCTTTGAATGGTAAATGACAATTTATCGGTGTATAATATCGTAGGCTTGCCTTACTTGTTAGTTCACTGATGAATCATCATGTACAACAATAACATAAACTATTAATATGAACATATTAGACAAACTCAAAATCAACCACCGTCCGAGTGCCGGCGCTCTGGACCTGTTAAAGTATATCGGGCCAGGATTACTTGTTACCGTAGGTTTTATCGATCCGGGGAACTGGGCTACCAATCTGGCTGCCGGCTCCGAATTCGGTTATGCCTTGCTCTGGGTTGTCACATTTTCTTCCATCATGCTGATCATCATCCAGCATAATGTCGCCCACTTGGGGATCGTGACTGGACTTTGCCTTTCGGAGGCAACCAACAAATATATGCCGCGCATGCTGAGCCGTCCCATCCTGATCTCCGCCATGCTGGCCAGCATTTCGACCTCGCTTGCCGAGGTGTTGGGAGGTGCCATTGCTCTGCGGATGCTATTCGGAATGCCAATCAAAGTAGGCGCAGTCATCGTGACGGTTGTCTGCCTCGGAATGTTACTTACCAATACGTACAGCAAAATAGAACGCTGGATTATCATGTTCGTCTCAATCATCGGACTTTCGTTTCTCTATGAGCTGGCATTAGTAGACGTACAATGGGGAGCAGCCATCGAAGGATGGATAAAACCGACTTTCCCGGAGAACTCCATGCTAATCATCATGAGTGTACTGGGAGCCGTTGTCATGCCCCACAATTTGTTTCTTCACTCGGAAGTCATACAGAGCCGCGAATGGAACCTTGAGGACGAATCGGTGATCAAAAAACAATTGAAATATGAGTTCTACGATACACTGTTATCGATGGTTATCGGCTGGGCGATCAACTCTGCCATGATTATACTGGCAGCAGCAACCTTCTTCAAACAGAATATTGCGGTAGACGAACTGGACCAGGCACAACAGCTATTAGTACCATTGGTCGGAAATAATGCAGGTATCATATTCGCCGGAGCACTCCTGCTGGCAGGTATTTCCTCCACAATCACCTCTGGAATAGCCGGAGCATCCATCTTTGCAGGGTTATATGGTGAAGCTTATAACCACAAAGACCTCCATTCCAAATTAGGAGTCTTGTTGTCGTTCATCCCAGCCCTGCTTATCATATTTGTCGTGGGTGATCCGTTCAAAGGCTTGATCTATTCGCAGATGCTGCTAAGTATACAGTTACCAATCACAGTTTTTACACAAGTTTACCTGACATCCAGTAAAAAAGTAATGGGCGTATATGTAAACTCACGATCCACAACAATCCTGTTAATCGTATTGGGAGCAATGGTCACTATTCTGAATATTGCATTACTGATCAGCCTGTTCTGATCAGTGATCTTTGACAAAATATTTATTCCGAATCACTTCGATTACAGCCGGAAGGATGGAGACGAATATTATCAAGACAATCAGCAATTTCAGGTTTTCCTGTACGATCTTCATTCCCCCAAAGAAATATCCGGCATATGAGAACAAGGCAACCCAAACCAACCCGCCTACTACGTTAAACAAGGCAAAATGTCTATAACTCATATGTCCCATTCCGGCGACAAAAGGGGCGAAAGTCCGGACGATCGGAACGAAACGAGCCAGGACAATCGTTTTACCGCCATACTTTTCATAGAACTTATGTGTCTTTTCCAAATAACTTTGTTTGAAGATTTTCGACTTTGGATCACCGAACAGCCGTTCACCAAATAATCTCCCGATCGTATAATTGGATGCATCTCCCAAAACAGCAGCTAAGATCAGGCTCAATACAATCAGATGCACATTCATCGGATTACCCGGCAAGGCAGCCAACGCACCAGCTACAAACAACAAGGAATCCCCCGGAAGAAAAGGCGTTACAACCAATCCGGTTTCACAAAAGATAATCAGAAACAGAATCGCATAAATCCACGTTCCGTACAATGAGACAAGCTCAGCCATGTGCACATCAATGTGCAACACAAAATCAATAATAAGATGGATATATTCCATAAATGCAATGTGTATTTCATTTTACAAAATCAGCCCCAAATATAGGAAAAAAGCATCATTACTATGTAGCAAACAAAGAAATCGTTACCTTTGTCACTTTAAAAAAGAAACAACCTATTTAGAAGATATATGAGCGATATCAAAACAAACGAAGAAGAAGGTAAAAAGAGCTTGAACTTCATTGAAGCAATGGTGGAAAAAGATTTGGCGGAAGGCAAAAACAAGGGACGTGTGCAAACACGCTTCCCGCCCGAACCAAACGGATACCTGCATATCGGACATGCCAAAGCCATCTGTCTGGATTTCGGCATTGCACAAAAATATGGAGGTGTTTGCAACCTACGCTTCGACGATACCAATCCGGTAAAAGAAGATCTGGAATATGTGGACGCCATCAAAGAAGACATCGAATGGCTGGGTTACCACTGGAATAACATATATTACGCATCCGACTACTTCCAGCAACTCTGGGACTTCGCTATCCAGTTGATCAAGGAGGGAAAAGCATACATCGACGAGCAGACTTCCGAACAGATCGCCTCCCAGAAAGGGACACCGACACAGCCGGGAACAAACAGTCCCTACCGTGACCGCCCGATCGAAGAGAACCTGGAGTTGTTCCACAAGATGAACAGCGGCGAGTTGGAAGAAGGTTCGATGGTATTGCGTGCCAAGATCGACATGGCAAACCCGAACATGCACTTCCGCGACCCAATCATCTACCGTATCGTCAAGACTCCGCACCACCGTACAGGTGACAAGTGGAAAGCATACCCGATGTACGATTTCGCACACGGACAGAGCGACTTCTTCGAAGGTGTCACTCACTCGCTGTGTACACTTGAATTTGTCGTGCATCGTCCGTTGTACGATCTGTTCATCGACTGGTTGAAAGAGGGCAAGGATCTGAACGACAATCGTCCGCGTCAGACGGAGTTCAATAAACTGAACCTAAGTTATACGCTGATGAGCAAACGCAACCTGCTGATCCTTGTAAAAGAAGGCTTGGTACACGACTGGGACGATCCCCGTATGCCGACAATCTGCGGTTTCCGCCGTCGCGGTTATTCACCGGAAGCAATTCATAAGTTCATCGACAAGATCGGCTATACCACTTATGATGCGCTGAATGAATTTGCGCTACTGGAAAGTGCCGTCCGCGAAGACCTCAATACTCGTGCAACCCGTGTATCGGCCGTGTTGAACCCGGTTAAACTCATTATCACCAATTATCCGGAAGGGCAAGTGGAAGAGATGGAGGCGATCAACAATCCGGAAGATCTGTCGGCTGGTAGCCATACGATCGAATTCAGCCGTGAACTGTGGATCGAACGGGAAGACTTTATGGAAGATGCTCCGAAGAAATTTTTCCGTATGACTCCCGGCCAGGAAGTTCGCTTGAAAAACGCTTATATCGTAAAATGTACAGGCTGCAAGAAAGATGAGAACGGCGAGATTACGGAAATCTATTGCGAATACGACCCGAACACCAAGAGCGGAATGCCGGACAGCAACCGGAAAGTAAAAGGTACGCTCCATTGGTTGAGTTGTGCACACTGTCTGTCGGCAGAAGTCCGTCTGTACGACCGCCTGTGGAAAGTGGAAAACCCGCGCGACGAGATGGCGGCTATCCGCGAAGCAAAAAACTGCTCGCCTTTAGAAGCAATGAAAGAGATCATCAACCCGGACTCCTTGAAAGTATTGACAAATTGTTATGTCGAAAAGTTCCTGGCAGACTCCAAGCCGCTCGACTACCTACAGTTCCAACGTATCGGCTATTTCAATGTAGATAAAGATTCTACAGTCGATAAATTAGTCTTCAACCGCACAGTATCCTTGAAAGATACATGGAGCAAGGTAAAAGATAAATAATATCCCAATGGGATAATGTGCCAATGGAAGAATGCAATTGCATTGGCATATTGGCACATTGATTAACAATTATACAGTATGAAAAAAAAAGATATTTCACGCCTGTTACAACGTTATCTGACCGGCCACCAGGAAGGTAAGGACGCCTATTTTGATGCCGATGAAATCGATGAACTGTTGGACAGTTTTGAAGAATCTGATGATTATACTTACTATGATGAAGTCCTGGCCCTAGGGCTACGGCTTCATCCCGGTAATCCCGATTTGCAGATCAGGCAATGCAAGTCGTATGTCTACAACGAGGACTATGACAGTGCGCTCGCTCTGATCGAATCAATAGCTGAAACCGACAATCAAGATCTTGACATGCTGCGTCTCGAATGTTACGTCATGCAAGATTCGTATGACAAAGTAATCGGACATGTAGAAAAACTCATCGCCAACAAATGCGAGTATTTAGAAACGCTATTCGAATATATCGCACCAATCTTAGGGGATGTGGAGAAGACTAAGGAAGCACACGATTTCATCAATCGCGGACTTATGCTTTTCCCGGACAACCTGATCCTGAAAGACGAACTTTGCTATAATTTAGAAATAGAGGGCGATATAAAAAAAGCGATCGAGGTCTGTAACGAACTGATCGACAAGAACCCCTACTCCAACGACTACTGGTTCACTTTGGGTCGCCTCTATTCCATCAGCGGAGACTATGAGAAAGCGATCGAAGCATTCGACTTTGCCCTCACATGCGACGACTCGGACGAAGAGTTGAAGATACTGAAGGCTTATTGCCTGTACATGAACGAAAATTACGAGAAGGCAATCGAGGTATATAATGATATTGCAACGACCGACGAGATCCACATTCGCATCACCCCCCTGCTTGCCGAATGCTACGTTAAGCTGGAGAACTACGAAAAGGCTTATGTTTTGCTAAAAGAGCTACTAAGACAGAACCGTCAACTGGAAGATTCAAGCACTTATATCAATTATATCCGATGTTGTGTCGAAACAGGACGTGAAAAAGAAGCCTCTGATGCCCTGATGCAAGCGTCCAGGCTATTCCCGAAGAACATCCGCATCCTTTCCTTACTGGCCCTTACATATCTGGAAAACGGAGACGAACACAAAGCTATGGAAGCGACTGAACGCCTTTTCACCGCCCTCGACCAAGTGGAAGACAAGCAGCAAGAAGACTTCGAGAGCTTATACCGTGCCGGCCAATATTTGTTTATGAAAGGAGATATCGACAAAGCCTTGCAATACTATAAAAAAGTGTTGGAAGGCAGTCCGGAAATGCCTTATATGCATCTTCATATGGCAATGGCATATCTGGCAAAAGGAGATATGAAACATTTCGGTGAGCACTACAGGCAGACATCTCCCGAAGAATTGCTCGATTATCTAAAAAATGCCGGGCTCAGTTATGAAGGGATAGTCGAGCGTATCGGCAGTAAACATATTCCACCGGAAGACCTGGTGAAAGAATTCCTCAAGAATAAGGATAATAATAATTAAACATGAAAAGAAATCTAAAAGACTACGGCCTCTTAGTTCTAAAAGGCATGGGTATGGGTGCGGCAGACGTCGTGCCTGGCGTATCAGGCGGGACCATCGCCTTCATTGTCGGAATCTATGAAGAGTTGATCGACTCGATCAAAAGTATTAACGGAGCCAGTCTCAAACTGCTTTTTACCGGAAAAATCGCGGCGTTCTGGAAGGCAATCAATGCCAACTTCCTGCTATCCATCATTGCAGGGATCGGGATCAGTATCTTCTCATTGGCAAAAATCATCACCTGGCTGTTGACAGACCACCCTATTCTGGTCTGGTCCTTCTTCTTCGGATTGGTACTTGCTTCCACCTGGTTCGTTTCCAAAGATATCAAGAAATGGGATTGGAAAACGATCCTGAGTTATATCATCGGGATCGTTATTGCATTCTACATAACGGTTGCAACACCAGCCGAGACACCTTCCAACCTGTTCTTTATCTTCCTTTGCGGAGCGATAGCCATCTGTGCCATGATCCTGCCGGGTATATCGGGTAGTTTCATCCTAGTGCTGTTAGGCAAATATTTTTATATCATGGAGGCGGTAAAGACATTCAATATTCCCGTAATGTTAGTGTTTATCTGCGGTGCGGCAATCGGTATCACCAGTTTCTCCCGTGTACTTTCGTTCGCTCTCCGCCGGTTCCACGACATTACGATCTCCGTATTGGCCGGTTTTATGCTCGGTTCGCTAAACAAGGTTTGGCCTTGGAAGGAAACGATCGAGACTTATACAGACAGTCATGGCGTTGTAAAGCCTTTAGTCGAAGCCAACATCATGCCAAATCAACTTGTTTGGGAAGCTGTCGGCCTGATGGTTTTAGGCTACGCCATCGTTTACTTCTTGGAAAAGCTCTCGATGAAAACATCGAAATAATAAATTACAACAAAAAAAGAGGTTCAGCAGCATCATTTTTTGCAGTTGAACCTCTTTTTTATTCTCACTCCACCCCACCTTATCATAAGGTCGTGTATACAAACGCCTCTACCGCATGAGTAAGGATATAGGCGGCAGGCGTAGGATGGGTTGCCGAATAGCCTTTTTTCAACTCTTCGAGCATCTCTTTCTTTCCCGTCCCCAAGACCGGGACCAGCAACGGCGAATCGTTCAGGATCAGCGGGCCGGTCATCGTGATACGGAACTGATGGGATTCGGGATGTTGGGAAACGGCGTAATTACGGCTGTCCGTCAACAGCGGCAAGGTATCCGGAAAAATGGACGCAGTATGCGCATCACCTCCGATACCCAGGATGACGCAATCAAAATAGGGTAATTGCCCGTGCCGGGGCAGATACTCTTTCACGACACGCGAATAACGCATCGCTTCCGTACCAGGTTCCACTTCTCCATGAATGCGGTGCACATGACCGGCGGGTATATGCAGCGGCTTGAACAAAAGCTCGTTTGCATGTCCATAATTACTGTCCGGGTCAGTTGGCGGAACACATCGTTCATCGACCCAAAAGAAACGGATCGCATCCCAGTCGATCTTATCCTTATATTCATCCACCCAAAGAGCGAACATCTTCTGTGCCGTCCCTCCTCCCGACAAAGCGAGGTTGAAAGGCAGGCCGTCATCTTTCCGGTCCATATACCGGACAAGCTCTCCGGTCATTGCCCGGAGGGCCTCTTTATCATCTTTAAAATTCTCTATGATCATAATCATCCTTTTTTATCATTGACAACTTTGGCAAGGGCAATCCTTCGGTGTCATCCCCAACTTGGCCTTTTCGATCGGGCCGTCTTCACCGGGGGCGTAGAAGAACAGGTTCTTCGCACCCTCCTCCTTCCAATGATGGAGGATCGGATCGATCAGCCGCCAGCTTGCCTCCAAAGCGTCGCTACGGGCATACAAAGTCGAATCGCCCAACATGGCATCAAGCAACAGACGCTCATAGGCATCGGGCAGATAGTTCTTCGAAAGCGAATCATAGCGAAAATCCATACCCACCTGCTTCACCGTGAAACCGGCTCCCGGCATTTTCAGACCGAACTTCAGCGTGATGCTCTCGTCCGGTTGGATACGGATAATCAGTTTATTACAGGAGCCTCCCGAACATTGTCCGGCGAAAAGCTGGTGAGGAGTGGACTTGAAGTTCACTACGATCTCCGAACTCTTTTCCGGTAATTTCTTCCCAGTAAAGATATAGAACGGGACATCGCTCCAGCGCCAGTTATCGATAAACATTTTCATAGCGACGTAAGTCTCCGTGGTGGAGTCAGGCGCCACATTCTTCTCTTCCCGGTAGCCGTCGTACTGGCCACGCACAATCAGGTTGTCCATATCATGCGTCTTATACGGACGCAAAGCGCGGAACACCTTCACGATCTCGTCACGGATCGGCTCCGGGTCAAACACCGAAGGCGACTCCATCGCCGTAAATGCCATCAGTTGCATCAAGTGGTTCTGGATCATGTCGCGCAAAGCCCCCGCCCCGTCATAATATTTCCCGCGATTCTCCACGCCAAGTGTTTCCGAGGCACTGATCTCGATCGAGTCGATATAATTACGATTCCACAATGGTTCGAATATGCCGTTGGAGAAACGGAGCACCAGGATGTTCTGCACCGTCTCTTTCCCCAGATAATGGTCGATACGGTAAATTTCCTTCTCATCGAAGATATGGATGAGATGCTTGTTCAGACGTTCGGCCGATTCGAGGCTCGTTCCGAAAGGCTTCTCCACGATCACGCGGCGCCAACCGTCCTCGCTTCCGGCAACATTCATCCCGTTTTCTTTCAGGCAGGTCGGGATCAACTCGTACATCACCGGCGGCGTGGCAAGATAATAGATGATCTTGTCCGGCAACTGCTGCTCTTGCCGTAACTGATGGATACGATCTTTCAGTTTATGGTATCCGGCGGAATTGGTCGAATCGAATGCAAGGTAAAAGACACGGCGGAGGAAACTGTCCAGTTCGACATCGTCCACCTCTTTGTTTTTTAGGGATTCCCGGATATGCGCCTTTTCGAAAGTGCGGTATTCATCGTCGGAATATTCCGTACGGGCCGCCCCCAAGATACAAAAGCGCTCCGGCAAGAGTCCCCGAACGTGCAATTCGTAGAGCGAAGGCAAGAGCTTCCGCCCCGTCAGGTCGCCGGAAGCTCCGAATATGACTAATAATTGATTGCTTGCTGTTTTCATTTGCTTTTTTAATTTAATGATGTCAGAACTTTCCGAAAACCTCAAAAATCATTTTTTAAAGCAGCGGAACTCCCGAAAGCCTCAAAAAACATTTTTGAGGGTGGCAGAACTTTCTGAAAGCCTCAAAAAACATTTTTGAGGATGGCGGAACTCTACGAAAGCTTCAAAAACTATTTTTGAGGTTTTCGGAAAGTTCCAAAACAGTAGAATCAGACGCTATACGTGCCCGAAACCGTATTACCTCCTTCCCCAGTCCAATTGGTGTGGAAGAAATGACCACGTTCGCGATCGGTACGTTCATAAGTATGAGCGCCGAAATAGTCGCGTTGAGCCTGAATCATATTCGCTGCCGAATACAACGTGCGCAACCCATCAAAATAATTTAGAGCTGAACTCATGGCAGGCAGGGCGACACCGCTCAGCGCACCTTCGGCGACAACCCGGCGCCAGGCAGGAAGAGCCTCCTGTATCTTAGTGTGGAAAAAGTCATCGAAGAGCAGGTTTTCCAAGTCCGGGTCCTTCCGGTATGCCTCCGTGATCTTTTGCAGGAAGACGGAACGGATGATACACCCCTTACGCCAGATGCGGGCAATCGTCCCGTAATCCAAATCCCAACCATAATGCTCGGAAGCGTGGCGAAGCAAGGAGAATCCCTGTGCATAGGAAATCAGCTTGGCTGCGTATAGTGCCTGACGGACGTCTTCAATTGAAAGTTGAAAGTTGAAAGTTGAAAGTTGAGCGTTGTCTGATAACTTTCCACTTTCAACTTTCAACTTTCCACTATAAAGTCTTGCCGCCTTTATTCGTTCGGGATACAGGGCCGAGAGCAAGCGGGCGTAAACCGCTTCGGTGATCAACGTCAGCGGATCATTCTCGTCCATCGCTGCAATCGCGCTCCATTTGCCGGTTCCCTTCTGTCCGGCGACATCCAATATCTTGTCGAGCAACGGTTTTCCGTCTTCGTCACGAAAACGCAGAATATTGGCGGTTATCTCGATCAGGAAACTATCCAATTCCCCTCCGTTCCATTCGTCAAAGACGACGGCCATCGCATCGTTGTCCAATCCTTTCCGGTTTTTCAACAGCGAATAGGCTTCGGAAATAAGCTGCATATCACCATATTCGATGCCGTTGTGCACCATCTTCACAAAATGGCCGGCTCCCCCCGCTCCGATCCACTCGCAGCAAGGCGAACCATCGTCCAACTTGGCGGAAATTCCCTGCAAGATGTCTTTCACCAGCGGCCAAGCTTCCACCGAACCTCCGGGCATCACGGACGGGCCGTGCAAGGCTCCTTCCTCGCCTCCCGAAATTCCGGTTCCGACGAAATAGATCCCTTTCTTTTCCAACTCCTTCACACGACGTTCCGTGTCGTGGAAGTCAGAATTGCCTCCGTCGACAATTACATCGCCAGACGAAAGGAAAGGGAGCAATTGCGAGATCAGCTCGTCTACAGGATGCCCCGCTTTGACCATCATCATGATGATATGAGGACTTTTCACCGAGTCGACCAATTGTTCAATCGAATGCGTTCCGATAAAACGTTTGCTTTTGCCCCGGCCATTGATAAAACGGTCTACGACTCCCTCTTCGCCGGGTACGCTCCGGTTATATACGGCAACCGTGAAACCTTTGCTCTCCATATTAAGCGCCAGGTTCTCGCCCATCACGGCAAGCCCGATCAATCCTATATTTGCTTTCATATTTCAGTTGTTTTTATGTTGAATTCTATTTAAGGAACATTCTTTTTAACCTAATTGTTCCCAATAAGCATCTATTTATTGCTTTGTTTTCTCTCTGGAAATCCGTCATTTCTCATAAACTTTAGATACATTTGAACTCACAAACCATCTGAAGCATTATAAGACGGATAAAATGAATAAAGCAATAATAGCCATCGACTCTTTTAAAGGCTGCCTGACCTCGGAAGAAGCCGGAAGTGCAGTAATGGAAGGTATCAAAACGATCTTTCCCGATTGCGAGACCTTGCTGTTTCCGATCGCCGACGGAGGCGAAGGAATGTTAGACATACTCACCTCCGCAACAAAAGGGAAATACCGGACTCTGCCGGCACACGGTCCTTTGATGGAGCTCGTGCAGGGACGGTACGGTATTTCGGGCGACGGGCAAACAGCTCTGATCGAGATGGCAGCCGTCAGCGGCTTGCCTTTGGTTCCCGAAGACAAAAGGAATCCGATGCTGACGACTACTTACGGGACGGGAGAACTGATTCTCGACGCCCTCGAACAAGGTTGCCGCCAATTTATCGTGGGCATAGGCGGCAGTGCCACCAACGATGCAGGGTTAGGTATGCTGCAAGCCTTAGGGTTCCGTTTCCTGGACAAGCGGGGAAATCTGTTGGGGACAGGAGGCAGGATCATGTCGCAGGTAGCCTCCATCGATACATCTGCCGTACATCCGGCTTTAAAGAAGGCCCGCTTCACGATTGCCTGCGATGTACGCAATCCCTTCTGCGGGTCTGACGGGGCGGCTTACGTCTTCGCTTCGCAAAAGGGAGCCGATGCCAAGATGGTCAAAGAACTGGATACCGGTATGCAGGCACTTTCACGGGTTATCCTGTCGACTACTGGCAAAGACATTTCGGATATCCCCGGAGCCGGGGCAGCCGGAGGAATGGGCGGAGGTTTCCTTGCGTTCCTGAATGCCGAGTTGAAACCGGGTATCCGCCTGATGCTCGACGTGCTGGACTTCGGTAAGAAAATAACGGGAGCCGACCTGATCTTTACCGGTGAAGGACGGGCTGATCGGCAAACAGTGATGGGGAAAGTGCCTTCCGGTATCTTGGAAGAGGCCCGGAAACAAAATATTCCCGTCATAGTACTTGCAGGAAGCATAGAAGATGCAGCTCAAATGAACCGGGCCGGCTTCCAAGGAATATTCTCGATCACACCCGGTCCAGTCACAATGGAGAAAGCGATGGAACCGGAATTTGCGAGAGAAAATATCCGCAGGCTGGTGACCCAGATTTGTTCGGTAATCCACCCGTTCGCCACGCGCTAAAACAAGAAAAATATGTACACGGAATATCAACCTTGCGGACTATTGTCGGCCTACATTGATAAATATTGGGTATTCAAAGGAAAAACCGAACTCGGCACGTACTTCAAAATATTGCCGGACGGTTGCTGCGACTTTATCTTTTCCATTGGAGACACTGCACAATGTGTCGGCACGAACCAGCCGGTCATGCAACCCTATCGTTGCTTCTTCGTCGGTCCGATGACTACTTTCTCGGAGTTGGTCACGAACACGCCGAGCGTTCACATGCTGGGAGTCCGTTTCCATCCTTGCGGGTTAACCGCTTTCTGCAAACCGCCTCTCTCTGAATTTACGAACCAGAGGATAAGCTGCAACGACTTGACGCTCCTCTTTACGGACTCGTTTGCCGAATCATTATGTGAAGCACAGACTTTACAGCAGCAGATTTGCCTGATCGAACGGTTCCTTATCCACCGCCTGAAAGACAACTATGAGATTGATCCTCAGATCCCGTTCGCCGTGCAGCAGATCAATCGCTCGAAAGGGCGTCTCCCGATCCTGCAATTGATGGATGAAATCTGCATTTGCCAACGTCATTTCGAACGCAAATTCAAAGCATATACCGGCTATACTCCAAAAGAATACAGCCGGATCATGAAATTCAGAAACACCATCGACCTGCTGAAAAATTGCGTACCGGACAACCTGCTTACGATTGCCGTTGAAGCGGGCTATTACGACCTCTCCCACTTCAATAAGGAAATCCGGCTGTTATCCGGCAATACACCGGCTTCTTTCCTATCGATCTCTATCCCCGAAGATGTCTTACTAACTTACCTGGAATGAAAAAGTCGTTTTTTTACAATAGAGCAGGGCAGTTCCACCCCTACATTTGCACGTAACTAATAAAACATTGAAATATGAAACTTATGAAAGAAAAAGCAGAACAGTTATTGCAACGTTGCGAGGTTGTGGTTATTACTTCCGTCAACGAAGAAGGATATCCCCGCCCTGTCCCCATGAGCAAAATCAAATCGGAAGGATATTCCGTGGTCTGGATGGCAACCGGCAACGACTCTCTGAAAACGAAAGATTTCCGTCTGAATCCCAAAGCAGGCTTATGCTATAGCGAAAATGGCAATAGCGTGGCATTAACCGGAGAGGTAGAGGTAATTACCGATGCTGAAATAAAAAAGGAGCTCTGGCAGGAATGGTTTATCGCACACTTCCCGTTAGGACCGGCTGATCCGAATTATGTCCTGCTCAAATTCAAAGGACAAAAGGCTACGATCTGGATCGATGGGGTATTTATTCACGAATAGCCAGATTCAGATTAGAAATTCTTCTTCTCGTCGATAATATATTCCGGACGTGCTTTGATCTCGTCAAACAAGATGCCGATATATTGCCCTAACACACCGACTGTCAGCAATTGGACGCCGCCAAAGAAAATAACGGAGGTCATGATGGAAGTCCAACCTGTTTCAGCATTGCTGAAGCCGTATATCTTGCCTAAGGTAAACCAGACGGCCAGCACGATGCCGACCAATACGGCGATAAAGCCCAAGCTTGTCGCCAGGCGCAACGGTTTCTTGGAGAAATAAAGCATAGCGGTGGTGGCAAACTTCCACATTTTGCTGAACGGGTATTTCGTTTCTCCGGCAATACGTGCCTCTCGTTCATAATAGAAAGGAACCTGCTTGAAGCCTACCCAGCTGATCAGTCCGCGAATATATTTTCCGCGCTCCTGAAAACGGTCGAACTGATCCATCACCTTGCGGTCTATCAAGCGGAAATCACCTGTATCTAACGGGAAATTCACATCACTCATGTAGTTCAGCATACGGTAAAAAGCCTTCGCCGTCACTTTCTTGAAAAGTCCTTCCCCTTCGCGGGACTTGCGGACGCAATAAACCACGTTCGCCTGCTCCTTTTCCTGCAATTCGAGAATGGATGGGATAAGTTCGGGAGGGTCCTGCATATCGGCATCCAGGATAACAGCCAGGTCGGCATCGCAATTGTTGATACCTGCCGTGACAGCCGGCTGATGTCCGAAGTTACGGGAGAAATGGATCACCTTCACCTGCGGATCGGAAGCCGCGATCTCGTCCAGCATCAGACGCGTCCGGTCCCTGCTGCCGTCGTTGATATAGATAATTTCCGTTAAAACAGGGAGCTTCTGCAACGCCTCCCGTGTACGCCGGTATGATTCGGCAATGACCAACTCCTCGTTATAACAAGGAACTATGACCGCAAGTTTCTTCATCTGCATTTAAGCCTTAAACGTATAAAACTTATTCATGATAAAATTAATCACCGTATAAAAAGCCATTGCTATCAATTGGTTATAATATGGGTCGATCGGTAGGTATGGAGTCAGGACACAGACTAAAAACCCCAACTGCAACAGATAACACACTCCGAACACGACACCGAAACGGACAGCGCTCCCCAGCCAGCCAGCCGAACTTCGAAATGTCCATTGCTTATTCCATATAAAACTATTCAATACGCCTGCTACATAACCGACCATATTCGAAACAACATCCGAACATCCGAACAACTTCATCATGATCCAGATGACAACGGCGGTTATCACCGTATTACTCACTCCCACTATACCATATTTAATGGCTTGCTTGACTGTTTCCTCCATTCTTTTTTATAATCTCTTCCACTTCCTCGGCCGACAACTCCTTCACATTCGTGATCGTGAAGACCTGCGAAAGAAAGTTTCCATACTGGTTACATTCGTTGATCACCTTGTCCAGCGCCTGCTTGATATCTGCCCGGACAGGGATCAGGAAAACCAGCTCCATATATTTTTCACCTATTGTCAACCGCTCGATTTCGCAACCCGCCTTTTCCAAGGAATAGGGGAATTCACGTTCAATCACTTTCTTCTGATACTCCAAGAACGGTTTCAGCTCATTCGCCAGGATCAGCACATAAAAACGCAACTTCTCCCCTTTTCCTCCCAAACCGGTAGAGATATAAATCTGCTTCTCGTCCGACAGTTCGGATTCCAGAGCGATACGGCTTTCCATCAAAGCCATATATGCCCAGTCTGCCACATCCGGATCCGGAGCCTGGGCATATTCTTCCAATATCCTGTATGCTTTTACCTGTCGTGAGGTAGCGAGTATAGACAATACATACTTCTTATGTTCCACAGTCGATTCGGGATCATCCAGACTATCCTCGAAAACCGAAAAATCCATTTTCGAAATATCCAGCTTATCCTGATCTTTCCTGATCTTTTCCGAGTATTTAAAATATTCCATCTGCCGTTCTACGGGTACACGCTGTTCTAATATATGGAAATGTCCGTCAATCTTACTAAAAGAGTCCCGGAACTTCTTGAAAATATCATTATCCTCTTTCATAAAGCCTGCTTTTTAGTTTTGTACATATCCAATAAACAAGAAACTAAGACAAATGTAAGGCTTTTTCGCGATAAATAACTTATAGCTGAGATAAAACGCACCAAAATTATTGCAACTTCCCCGGAACCGTTCTTGTTTTAGACTCTGACTCACGCCCCTGCATAAATAAGGAAGCCCAGGCCAATCACAAACAGGACGAACATTCCGGCATTCAGAAAATCCGAAGAACGTGGAGCTCTTCTGAATTCATGCCATATCAGAATCCCCCAAAGTGCGGATACAAGCGTCGCCCCCTGCCCCAAACCGTACGAAATGGCAGCTCCGGCCTTTTCAGAAGCGATCATACTAAAAGACTGCCCGATACACCAGATAACGCCTCCCAATATGCCCACCAAGTGTGTCTTGGTATTCCCCTTGAAATAACCGGAGATAGAAACCGGCTCACCTTCCACCGGACGCTTCATCGCAACCGTATTAAACAGGAAATTACTAACAAACACGCCTAAAGAGAAGATAAACACAGCGGTATAAGGTGTCAGCTTGCCCAATGCGGGCTCTGCAAAATTATCCAGATCCATCGAAGCCGCAACAAAACGGTAGAAGAAAGCCATGATCACACCTGCTGCGACAGAAATAAAGATACCCTTTCCCGACACTTTTTTCGAACCGACCAATGCTTTCTTATAGGCTAGACCGTTCAGCAGGATAGCAACTGTGATCAGAACTACGCCAATAAAGATATACAAAGGTCCTCCTTTAGCCGCTCCAAAATAATTGACTAATACGCCTAATACCAACGCCAGCCCGATTCCGACCGGAAAAGCTACCGACAGGCCGCAAATCGCAATAGCTGCCGATAACAGGATATTGGCTGCATTAAAAATAATGCCACCCAGGAAAGCGCTCCCTAACGATCCCATATCAGCTTGTGCCAAATTAAGCAGGAACCCCTGCCCCTCAGAGCCAAAGCTGCCCAACGTAAAAGCGGAAAAAACGGAAAAGAGCAACACTCCAATCACATAATCCCAATAAAAGAACTCATACCGCCAAGTCTTCGAGGCCAGCTTCTGTGTATTTCCCCACGATCCCCAACAAAGCATTGTGACAACACAAAACAGGATCGCCAACGAATAATCTTGTACTATAAACATAACTTCCTTACTTTGAAACAGGTTGATGCATCATATAATTTTCAATAAGAACCGCCATCTCCACCGCCGGCACTTTCTCGATCAGACGAAGGTCCTTACCTTTCCCATCCGGTGTCCAACTATTGGTTCCTTCATCATTCACGACACGGAACGTTCCGCGCTCCACATTATAATAAGGTTCATACCCTTTGACTGCCACCAGCACAGCCGTAAGATCCCAACTCATCCGGCCATTTGGATCGCCTTCGGCAAAACAGAGCGAATAGGCATCTTTCACAGGACTGTCTTCCACATCCATCTGGGCCAGCTTCTTCCCGGTAAAAATCATATTTCCGATTTCAAAACCACTAAATATGATTTCCGTAGGCCATTGCTCCGCCACCACACGGGATGCCGGGGTATCACAATAGATATTAAATTCCTTCCCTTCGGGAAACAAACCTGCCATCGAAACCACCCGTTTCACCTTCTTCGCGACCAAATCACGGCCGGAAAGCGGACTATATTCGTCACCACCGGAAAGCAAAAGGTTCTTCAGATTGGTAAAAAAACCGATCGTACAAACCACAACGCTGCTATCCGGCTGCGTGCTCAAAATCCGGCGATAGACCTTCACCGCATCCGAAGCATCCGAGGTTTTTGCCGTTTTATGTGGATAACGTGCCGGAAGCTCTTCCGTCCATTTAGTCTTATGCCAGGTGGTCAGCGAAACACCACCCTCGCTTTTCGGAGCACCGACAGGAATGTCCGGTCGGTTGAAATAGGTGTTCAGCACTTCTATGCAGGGTACGACATGTTCGTCCTTATTAGACGAAACAACCGCTAAAATGTTCACTTGCCCGCTATCAGCCAACGCGTGCATCAGAGCCATCGCACCGACATCATCATAATCCGGTCCCAGGTCCGTATCCAATATCAGGTTGACAGGCTGCACCGTCGTTTCTTCCGGAGCAGTTACAGCCGATTTTCTAGAACAGGCCGCCAGCAAAGCGATCAAACAGGTAAAAAGAATCGTTTTTTTCATGTTATTGAATTTATACAAGATTTGATTAATCGAATATATCCACTTCGTTCCGATAAGGAGCTGACGACTGCGCCCCTACACGTGTCACCGAGATAGCCGAAGCCTTACAGGCAAACCGGACAGATTCTTTCAAGTTTCGCCCTTCGGACAAAGCGACAGTCAGGGCTCCATTAAATACATCGCCGGCGGCAGTCGTGTCGACAGCTTCTACTTTCAAAGCAGGAACTATCTCGGCTTTTCCGTCGCTACAAATAAGTGCCCCTTTTGATCCCAGCGTAATAATAACATGCTGCACCCCCATTCTCGAAAGGATACGGGCGGCCTCCACCGCTGAAATCTCGTCCGTTATCTTCACACCGGTAATCATCTCCGCTTCCGTCTCGTTCGGCGTGATCAAATATAAATGATGAAGCAGATCGGCTGGTAATGGATGTGCCGGAGCCGGATTCAGAATTACTTTCTTCCCCTTTTGCCAGGCGATATCCGCAACAAAGCACACGGTCTCCATCGGGACCTCCAGCTGCATCAGGATCAAGTCAGCCAACTCAATAGCCTCCTCTGCCTTCGCTAGGTCGGACGGCAGAAGGTTAGCATTCGCTCCCGAAGCGACGACAATGCAGTTTTCCGCTTTTTCGTCTACCGTGATCAGGGCTACGCCGGAAGGATTCCCGGAATCAGAAAAGACATAAGAGGTATTGATTCCCTCCTCCTCGAACAGTTGTTGTGACTGGTGACCGAATATATCACTTCCGGTCTTGCATATAAAAGTGACGGAACCTCCCAGACGCGCTATCGCCACAGCTTGGTTCGCCCCTTTTCCACCGGGATTCATAAAGAATGTTCCACCCAAAATCGTTTCACCCGGACGAGGCAGATGAGCGGCTTTTATAACCATATCGGTATTGCTACTCCCGACCACCAGAATTTGTCGTCTGGATGTTTGTGTTGTGTCCATGTTTTATTTCGTATTAAATTGTGAATCGTTTGCAATGAAGCGTTACAAATATAATATGTATATCGTTTCTTTTTTCCACATAATTCTTTGGAAAAGATAAACCCAAATTTTACTTTTGTAAATAACATATACAAAATATGTCTTATAGACAAACAGATAAATTTATGAAACAGGCCACAAAACTCAATCAGGTCATGCTATTGATCAAGTCGCTTTCCAAAGCGGAAAAACGATACATCAGACTCTATACCAACCTCAAAACGGGGATAAACATTATATGGTTCTATACGACCTGGCATGTGAAGGCTTCTCCGCCGAACAAATATATGAGAAGTTTTGCGGCAAAGTGAACGAAAAAAGCTTTGAGATAGCAGCCAAGCATCTTTATCGGGTATTGTTGGATTGCCTCGTCCAATTGAGGGAGAAACAAGATATACAGACGACTATCTTCAATTATATCACAAAGGCTGGCATTCTTTTCGAACGGGAACTTTTCGACAATGCACTTGCCGAATTGGAAAAAGCAAAGAAGCTGGCCGTCACATACGAAAACGATCCACTCCTCCTTCTGATTTACCGTACGGAATTGAAATATCTAAGCACACTCGGTTTCGAAGGCATCAGCGAGAAAGAACTGGTCGGCAAACAAATGCAGATTAACGACATAATGAAATATGCCCGCAACACGAACCTTCACCTGCAACTATATGATATTCTGAAATACCGCATCACCCATAAAGGGTATGCCCGTTCGAACAAACAGAAAGAGAACCTGAACGATCTTGTTTTAAGCGAACTGAACTTGATCGCCAACCATTCCTACCAGGGATTCGAGGCACACAAACTTCACCTGTTGTTCCAAGCGACCTACTACCTGAATGCCGGAAACTATAAATCGGCGATCCGCTTCTATCAGGAACTGATCGCGCTTTTCGAAGCGAACCGGCATCTAATCCTCAACCCACCGATCTACTACCAGAGCGCCATAGAGGGAGTACTGAACAGCCTGCACGTTGCCGGATTATACCGGGAAATGCCTTTCTTTTTGTCCAAACTGAAAGAAATCAGCACGGGCAACTACCCAACAGAGTTCCTGATGGAGGTACAAGGACGCCACTACCTGTACGAACTCTCGGGATTGCTCAACACCGGACAATTTGACGCGGCAGTGCATCTTACAGAGACCTATACCGATTTTTTATTTAAGAAAGCATCCATGACCAGACCGGAAACTCAACTAAAACTATCCCTCTATTCTTCCATCCTTTATCTTTGCCTGGGAGAACCGATGAAAGCCCGTAAAAGCATGAAAAACATACTCGGTTCCGGCAAATCCTTCCACACATTGCCGTCCTACAAAACAGCCCGCCTCATCAATCTCCTTATCCAGGCAGAACTAGGGAACTATTGCTTTTTCGCGAACGAAATAAGCTCCATCAAGCGAATGATCGGTTACGAGAAGCAAGTGTATATCACCGAAAAACTACTATTCCGCTTCCTAATGGCCCATCCATTACCCATCTATAAAAAAGACCAAGAGAAGCTGTGGTCACAATACCAAAAGGATATAATGCGTATCCGGCAAGACAAATACGAAAAACGACTCCTTAAAACTTTCGATTTTACAGCTTGGATCGAAAGCAAACTAACAAACATCCCTCTCCGGGAGATTTTGTCGCGAACAGATTGGTATATATCGGCAAAACAGTAATTCAGGGCATAATATCCGTAATTTATCTACAAAGAGAAAAAGAATACATGCCGACCTTTGTAAAAAAATCAATGCAATAGATTCAAAAATGTGCCGGCTAATACCATTGTTGGTTGCGCATCGGCCAAATCAATACAAAAGATATGAAAAAAATAATAGCATTAGCATTGTTGATGGCTGGAGTCACAGCAATGGAGGCAGGAAACAGGATAATTGAAGAGAATATAATTCAAACTGATAAAAAGAATATAGAAATGGAAGACTTAGAATTGACAAAAGAATGGGACAAGATTTTCCCGAAGAGCTATAAAGTGAATCACAGTAAGGTAACATTTCGCAACCGCTACGGCATCACGCTTGCAGCCGATATGTATACACCAAAGAATATAAACGGGAAAATGGCGGCTATCGCGGTATCCGGCCCTTTCGGGGCCGTGAAGGAACAAGCATCAGGTCTCTACGCACAAACAATGGCAGAACGCGGTTTCCTGACCATCGCTTTCGATCCTTCATACACTGGAGAGAGTGGTGGAACACCCCGCTATGTAGCCTCTCCCGACATCAACACCGAGGACTTTTGCGCAGCTGTGGATTTCCTCTCTACACACGATGACGTCGATCCCGAACGCATCGGCATCATCGGTATTTGCGGATGGGGAGGTATGGCACTCAACGCTGCCACGATCGATACCCGCATCAAGGCCACAGTCACTTCCACGATGTACGACATGAGCCGGGTAAACGCAAACGGTTATTTCGACTCCATGAATGCCGACCAGCGCCATGAACTCCGCCGCCAACTCAACGAACAACGTACAATAGACACGAAGAACGGCTCATACGCGCTCACCGGCGGAGTGGTCGATCCACTCCCCGACGATGTCTCCTGGTTTGTAAAAGACTATCACAACTATTATAAGACCGATCGTGGTTATCACAAACGGTCACTCAACTCCAACGGAGGATGGAACAAGACATCGGCTCTTTCGTTCATCAACATGCCTTTACTCACTTACAGCGACGAAATCCGTAGTGCCGTACTCATGATACACGGCGAGAAAGCCCATTCCCGTTATTTCAGCGAAGACGCATTCAAGAAACTAACGGGTGATAACAAAGAGTTGCTGATCCTCCCCAGTGCCAACCATGTCGACCTTTACGACAACCTGTCAGTAATCCCGTTCGACAAAATCGAACATTTTTTCCATAAATATTTGAAATAACAAAAAGTTTGGAACGATTCAGGAATTTCATCTAAAATATGCCAAGTAAAAGGTAATGTACAATAAGGCCAAGGACTACTACAAGGCATGGTTTGTCCTTGGCCTTTGTTGGGAAAGGAAGTAAGGTCAAGTCCTGGCAAGTCTCCGGCGTTCGAAACAAACTCCAAAATACTGGTCCGGCCTGTCACTGAAAGCTCCTATACAGGTTGCACGAAAACGATCAATGGCAGGACCTATATTATTCATAATTTGATACGATAGACGGAGAAACTAAGCGGTCTCAAGTTCACTTCTCCCTGCGGAGCCTCCACCTCAATATCAGAAACGAGCGGGACTACTGTCGAAGGATTACACAACGTGTTTTTAGCTTCCAAGTCGGAAGAATGGAGCAACGTAAGCGTCCCTTTATGCTTACCGGCCGAAAGACCGTTCAAGTTCAACTTAATCCGCTTGTTACAGATTCCGGTATTGGCGACTTTGATGATAAGCTCGTCTGAATGCTTATCGACCGCTGCAGTGGCATACAAATCCAACTGTCCGGTGACCGGTTCGCCCTGCATGGTCAGCGGAACGACGTTCGTACCAGCATTATGGCCATATAGCTGCTGCACATAATAGTTAGGAGTCTTTACCAATGAAAGGTTGTCGAACCAGATCAGATCCGGACGCCACTGCCAAGCATCCACATGAGCAAAAAGCGGGGCATACGTGCATAAGCACACCACATCCGCGTTTCGCTCGAAACCTGTCATAAAAGCGGCTTCACACAAAGCGGTCAGAAAACTGTTCTCGCGGTTGACAGAATGGCAGGCATATTCGCCGGCAAACACTTTCGGTCCTTGGCGGTCGTACGAATCATAGCGTTTGGCTCCGTTCAGGAACCATTCAGGAGAGCGGTAGAAATGTTCGTCCACTAAATCCACTTTCAAGCGCCTCATTTCCGGCCAGAGGTAATCAAAATCCTCCCCTTCCGATTGCGGACCGGAACTACCGATGATCTTTATCTCCGGATATTTAGCCCGAATCGCTTTGACAAACAGTTCGAGACGTTCGGGATAAAGCGGTCCCCACTGTTCGTTGCCGATGGCAATAAGTTTAAGGTTAAAAGGAGCCGGATGTCCCATATCGGCACGTATCTTTCCCCATTCGCTGGTTGCCGAACCGTTAGCAAACTCAATTAGGTCGAGGGCGTCGTCTATATAAGGTTGTAGCTTATCCACCGGACAATTCTCGTTCGGGTCCTGGTTTTCATACTGGCAGGAAAGACCGCAGTTCAACACAGGAAGCGGTTCAGCCCCAATATCTTCGCTCAACTGGAAATATTCGAAAAAGCCCAAGCCGCAGGACTGATAATAATCCGGAAACTTTTTGTGCGAGAATGTATAGTTCCATCGATTGATATTGATCGGACGGTTCTCAACCGGACCGACCGTGTTTTTCCACTGGTAGCGGGTAGCCTTGTTCGTTCCCTCCACGATGCAACCGCCGGGAAAGCGGAAGACACCAGGTTTCAGCTCCTTCAAAGCCTGTGCCAAATCAGCACGCATGCCGTTCGGACGGTTGTTGAATGTCTTTTGTGGAAACAATGAAATGTGTTCGAGATCGACAATTCCTTTTGTCACCATCGTGATACGCAAACGAGAACGGGCTTCTGTCGCTCCCGGCGTCAGAACAACCGTATATTTCTTCCATTCCTTGCCGCTCACCTCGATCTCTTTTTGCTCGTACAGGTCATTCCGGCTGTCCACTAGGTTTATACGCAGCTTGACCGGCGCACCGCCGGACCGAGTGCGGGCATATAAAGAGAAGTCGTACTTCTCCCCTTCCCTGATGCCGATCCCATTGAAGCCTTCATTGTCAAGGCCGGTTCCGGTCAGCTCCTTTTCATAAGAAAGGCGGACATAATGCGGATTACGGTCGAAACAGGGCTTCTGGGTCTGCACACTGACATTCCCGAAGGGCGTCCAGCCCCCAAACGGATTTTCAAACTCAAAAGAACGGTTCTTGACAAGTTCAGCATACAGGCCGCCATCAGCTCCGTAATTGATATCTTCAAAAAAGATCCCGTACATGGTCGACTGGATAGGCGCACCTGTTTTCTGCACATCTATCTTAAATTCATTACTTTGTGCCATTAAACCGACAACACCCATGCTAAACAGACACAGGGCAATGGCTTTTTTCATACTTTTTGTCATAGGTATGTGTTTTTCCGTGAATACAAAGATTATTTAGTTACAAATGTACACTAATAAATCCGATTGAAAGAAGACGTATCGTCCGTTTTAGCAGACAAAAAGCCGTTTTATGCTATAAAACATCTTCAAAGTAGCGCATGAATACAAAGAAGAGAGTAATTTTACACACAATTTTGAAACTATATTTACATGAAGAACGAAAGCACGCTGTCTGGCTTAACTGTAGCTAATTTCAGCAAGCAAATAGACGGCAAGGAGACGATGCTATGCATCCTTACAAATAACAAAGGAGCAGAACTTACCATTACCAACTACGGTGCAAAGATTGTATCGCTTATGGTACCGGATCGGTCCGGAAAGTTAACCGATGTAGTAACAGGACACAATTCTATAGACGAATACCTGGTTTCCGAAGAACCTTATTTCGGAGCTATCTGCGGACGATATGGCAACCGTATCGCAGGCGGAAAATTCACATTGGATGGCATTGTGTACGATAAATTGGCTATCAATAATGGGCCGAACAGCCTGCATGGTGGTTTGAAAGGCTTCAATTCCGTAGTCTGGGACCTAAACAAGATCGACGGCCAGACGGTGGAATTGAAATACACGTCTGCCGACGGTGAAGAAGGCTTCCCCGGAAAACTGGATACAACAGTGACTTATCATCTTTCCGATGACAATGAGGTCATAATCACGTATCATGCGGTAACAAACAAACCGACCGTCCTGAACCTGACCAATCACTCCTACTTCAACCTCTCCGGCCAAGGTGATCCTTCCGTATATGATCATAAACTGACAATCAATGCAGACTACTATCTGCCAACCGACGAAACGGCTATACCTTATGGTCCGAAAGAAAAAGTAGAAGGAACTCCGATGGACTTCCGTACTCCACACGAAGTGGGCGAACGTATCGATGAAGATTTTGAAGCACTGAATTTCGGAAAAGGATATGACCATACATATATATTAAATAAAAAAGAAGAGAACGAGCTGTCACTCTGCGCCCGTTGCACATCGCCCAAAACCGGCATCGTAATGGAATGCTACACGACACAACCGGGTGTGCAATTATACACAGGTAATTGGATGACAGGCAATTTCGTCGGCAAGAACGGACAACGCTATCCGGCACGTGCCGCCCTTTGTCTGGAAACACAGCACTATCCCGACAGCCCGAACAAACCGGAGTACCCGTCCACCGTCCTACGCCCGGGTGAAACGTTCCAGAGTAAGACAATTTATAAATTTTCTGTCGAATAACAAGTAACAAATTAATAATAACAAAAAAACATCAATCAATGACTCAACAAAAAAAACAATGGAGTGCCATCATCATCATGATTGCACTTTTTGCTATGATCGCATTCGTGACAAATCTTTGTTCACCAATGGCTATTATTGTAAAGAACGACTTCGGAGCAAGCAATGTCCTTGCCCAAATCGGAAACTATGGTAACTTCATCGCCTATTTGGTAATGGGAATCCCCGCAGGTATGCTGATTGCCAAATATGGCTACAAAAAAACGGCTCTTATCGGCCTAGCCATAGGTATCATCGGTATTTTAATCCAATGGTTGAGCGGTCACGTAGGCAAGGAAAGCGCTTTCTTGGTTTATCTGATCGGAGCGTTTACCAGCGGTTTTACCATGTGTATTTTGAACTGCGTAGTCAACCCGATGCTCAACTTGTTGGGAGGTGGCGGAAACAAAGGTAACCAGCTGATTCAACTCGGAGGTGTGTTCAACAGTACCGCAGCCGTTGCTTGTTACATCTTGATGGGAGCTCTTATCGGTGATGCAGCAAAGGCACATATTGCCGATGCCACCCCTGCCCTGATGATCGCTTTGGCTATTTTCATCATCGCATTTGTAGTGATCCTGTTCACTAAAATCGAAGAACCCGAACAGGCTCCGGTCGACACAAGTTTAATTAAAGGTGCTTTAAGCCATCGTCATTTTGCATTGGGAGCCTTGGCTATCTTTTTGTATATGAGCGTAGAAGTAGGTACTCCCACCTATATCCTGCAATATCTGACATCTAAAGGTATACCGGCCAGTACTGTAGGCCTTATCGTAGCTGTTTACTGGTTGATGATGCTTATCGGACGTTTCGTAGGAGCAAGTATCGGTGCCAAAATTTCCAGCCGCACGATGATCACGACTGTCGCAAGTGCTACCTTGCTATTAGTGGGCTTCGGAATGTTTTCACCTGAAACGAGTACAGTTGAAGTTCCCGGCATAGACTGGGCTTCATTAAGCGTTATCTGGCAGGAAGTACCCATCGGTATTCTGGCATTCCTCCTCGTTGGTCTCTGCACCAGTGTTATGTGGGGTGGCATCTTCAACATGGCCGTTGAAGGATTAGGTAAATACACGGCTATTGCCAGCGGTATCTTTATGACAATGGTGTTCGGTTGCGCCGTAATGGTTGCTATCCAAGGTTGGGTTGCCGACATGACCGACTACATGACCAGTTATTGGGTTGTGCTTTTCAGTGCCGCTTACATTTTATTCTATGCTGCTATCGGCTCCAAACCGTCGAAAAAGTCAGAATAAGACTACAATACGTCAAATTATGGAATGGAGATGTGTCAACACTCACTGCCCAGTCATCTGGGACTTGATCCGCCATGTCAAAACGGAGTTTTGACACATCACCTTTTCTTCATTTATAAAACATCTAAATAATTAATATCATGCAAAAAAAGATCAGAAATAAATTTCAGGAGTTATTCTCAACAGAAGGTAGCGTATATGCATCTCCAGGCCGTATTAACCTGATTGGAGAACATACCGATTATAACGGCGGTTTCGTATTTCCAGGTGCTATCGACAAAGGTATGATTGCTGAAATCAAACCGAACGGCACAGGTAAAGTTCGTGCTTTCTCTGTTGACCTGAACGACTACGCCGAATTTGGCCTGAACGAAGAAGACGCTCCCAAAGCGAGCTGGGCAAGATACATTTTCGGCGTTTGCCGCGAAACCATAAAACGTGGCGGACAGATCCAAGGATTCGACACCGTATTTGCAGGCGATGTACCTCTGGGTGCAGGCATGTCCTCTTCCGCTGCATTGGAAAGTACCTATGCATTTGCTTTAAATGACTTGTTCTCCTTGAACATCGATAAATTTGAATTAGCTAAGATCGGCCAGTCTACGGAGCATAACTATTGCGGTGTAAACTGCGGTATTATGGACCAGTTTGCTTCCGTATTCGGAAAAGAAGGCAGTTTGATCCGTTTGGATTGCCGTTCACTCGAATATAAATATTTCCCATTCCATCCGGTCGGTTACAAATTGGTTTTACTGGATTCAGTCGTTAAGCACGAACTGGCATCTTCGGCTTACAACAAACGTCGCCAATCTTGCGAAAACGCCGCCGCCGCAATCCGTCGCAATCATCCGGAAGTCGAATTCCTACGCGATGCGACAATGGATATGCTGAACGAAGTCAAAGGCGACATCAGCGCTGAAGATTATATGCGTGCCGAATATGTGATCGAAGAAGTACAGCGCGTACTCGATGTTTGCGACGCTTTGGAAAAAGACGACTACGAAACCGTAGGCAAGAAGATGTACGAAACACATCATGGCATGAGCAAATTGTACGAAGTCAGCTGCGAAGAATTGGACTTTCTGAACGATGTTGCCAGAAAGTGCGGTGTAACCGGCTCACGCGTAATGGGCGGCGGTTTCGGCGGTTGCACAATCAATCTGGTGAAAGAAGAAAAATACGATGCATTTGTAAAAGAAGCATTTGAATCCTACACTGCTAAATTCGGCCACGAACCTAAGTTATATAATGTAGTAATCAGCGACGGCGCACGCAAGCTCGCATAATAAATTAATCATAATTCCATAAAAAAATCATGACAGCCGCTTTTTATCAGAACGAAACCAAATTTTACGTTGCAGTAGATTGTATTATACTCGGATTCGATCAAAAAGAGCTTAATGTATTACTTTATAAACGTAAGTTTGAACCCATGATGGGACAATGGTCTCTGATGGGCGGTTTTATCAAAGCAGGAGAAAGTATAGAGGAGGCCGCCTCACGCGTGCTTACCGACTGTACCGGCATTGATAATCTTTTTATGGAACAGGTAGGTGCTTACGGAGACATTACCCGCGATCTCGGAGAGCGGGTTATCTCCGTAGCATACTATTCACTCGTCAATATGAACGATTTCAGTAGCGAAACACTGGAAGAGTATAATGCGGTCTGGGCCAAGGTCAGCGAAGTTCCACAACTTATTTTCGACCATAACCAAATGATCACCGACACATTAGCCCGTCTGCGCAGAAAAGCCGCTACCCGTCCGGTCGGATTCAACCTGCTTCCCGAAAAATTCACGTTACCGCAATTGCAGAACCTGTATGAAGCCATCTACCAGACTCAACTGGACAAGCGTAATTTCCGCAAAAAACTAAATGCGATGGATATTCTGGAGAAGTTGGATGAAAAAGACAAGAAAGGTTCCAAAAGAGGGGCTTTCTATTATATGTTCAACAAAGAAAAATATGACCATCTGCTGGAACAAGGGTTCTATTTCTCCCTATAATAAAAAACATCACACACCTGAACACACACAAATTGGACGCAGGGCGGGTGCGACATTCCGAATATCGGTACGGAACTTGTCGGCCGCTTTCTGGAAAATGATATCAAGATCGAGAGCATAATAGAAATCAATGGTATTTCATCAAAATCCCCATTCAATATGCTGACTTTGACAGATGTGCCGGATATTCCGATCACAAAGTAGCCCAAGCGGAACAGACTTGCGCATTCGGTGTTTCCATGTTCGCAGCCGTAGCACCGTGCATATATGCCAAAATCGAAGACACACAGCGGACTATAGGATAAGGTTTTGCAAAAGAATACCAGTCGAATCATAAAAATCATCTGGCGTATCTTGCTCTCTATGAGAAATATCGGAAATTAGGAAACTTTACAGAAAATGAATTGTTTCATCGATAGGATGGTCATTACGAAGAGATTGCCTATCTTTGCAAAAAATAAAAATAACTCATCACAATGAACGATATTAAATTAATGAACAAAGCAGCGGACAACATCCGTATCCTGGCTGCGTCAATGGTAGAAAAAGCGAAATCCGGTCACCCCGGTGGTGCAATGGGTGGTGCAGACTTTGTGAACGTACTGTTTTCAGAGTTCCTCGTGTATGATCCCAAGAATCCCGCATGGGAAGGCAGAGACCGCTATTTCCAGGACCCGGGGCATATGTCACCGATGCTTTATTCAGTACTCGCCCTCGCAGGCAAATTCACGATCGACGAACTGAAAGAGTTCCGCCAGTGGGGTAGCGTGACTCCGGGACATCCCGAAGTCAACGTGATGCGTGGTATAGAAAACACATCCGGTCCGTTGGGACAAGGCCACACTTACGCCGTAGGTGCTGCTATCGCCGCCAAGTTCCTGAAAGCACGCCTGGGTGACGTCATGAATCAGACGATTTACACATATATATCCGATGGTGGCATCCAGGAAGAGATTTCTCAGGGAGCCGGACGTATTGCCGGTACACTGGGACTGGACAACCTGATTATGTTTTACGATGCCAACAACATCCAGCTTTCCACAACCGTAGGCGAAGTGACGACAGAAAACGTAGCCATGAAATACGAAGCATGGGGTTGGAAAGTCATCACAATCAACGGAAACGATGTAACGGAAATCCGCCGGGCACTGACCGAGGCGAAAGCCGAAACATCCCGTCCTACCCTGATTATCGGTAACACGATCATGGGTAAGGGTGCTGTGGGTGCTGACAAGAGCAGCTACGAAAACAAGGTGTCTACACACGGACAACCTCTTTCGGCAGCCGGCGTCTCTATCGCAGACACCATCCGGAACTTAGGAGGAAACCCGGACGATCCGTTCCAGATCTTCCCCGAAGTTGCGGAACTATATGCCAAACGTGCTAAAGAATTGGAAGCAATCGTTGCGGAACGCTATGCGGCCAAAGCAGAATGGGCGAAAGCTAATCCGGAACTGGCCGCCAAGATGGATTTGTGGTTCTCAGGCAAAGCACCTGTCATCGACTGGAAGGCTATCGAACAGAAACCGAACCAAGCGACCCGTGCGGCCTCGGCAACCGTCTTAGGCGTGCTGGCAACCCAGGTAGAAAATATGATCGTTTCTTCAGCCGACCTTTCCAATTCGGACAAGACCGACGGCTTCCTGAAGAAAACACATGCATTCGTAAAAGGCGATTTCAGTGGTGCATTCCTTCAAGCCGGTGTTGCCGAACTGACGATGGCTTGCGTATGTATCGGCATGTCGCTCCACGGAGGTGTAATCGTAGCCTGCGGCACATTCTTCGTATTCTCCGACTACATGAAACCCGCTATCCGAATGGCTGCCCTGATGGAACAGCCGGTTAAGTTCGTCTGGTCTCACGATGCCTTCCGCGTAGGCGAAGACGGACCGACACACGAACCGGTTGAACAGGAAGTGCAGATTCGTCTGATGGAAAAGCTGAAGAACCACAAGGGACACAACTCAATGTTGGTATTGCGCCCGGCAGACGTGACCGAAACAACAATTGCCTGGAAGATGGCTATGGAAAACACAGCCACTCCGACAGCTTTGATTTTCTCCCGTCAGAACATCACAGACCTGCCCGCAAAAGGAAACCGCTACGACGAAGCCTTGCAGGCTGAAAAGGGAGCTTATATTGTAGAAAGTGACGAAAACCCTGATGTAATCATGGTCGCTTCCGGTTCAGAAGTCTCCACACTGGAAGAAGGAGCAGCATTGCTTCGCGCCGATGGCATCAAGGTCCGCATCGTTTCTGTTCCGTCTGAAGGCTTATTCCGCAGCCAAAGCAAAGAATATCAGGAATCTGTCATTCCAACAGGAAGCAAGGTATTTGGGCTTACTGCCGGTCTGCCGGTCAATCTGGAAGGATTGGTGGGTGCCAACGGTAAGGTGTGGGGACTCGAATCATTCGGTTTCTCCGCTCCATACAAGGTATTGGACGAAAAACTCGGCTTCACGGGTCAGAACGTATACAATCAGGTAAAAGAATTATTGAATTAATTTTCAGATTTATGATTTATAATTTCAGATTTATGAATAGTTGGTAAATCATAAATCTGAAATTATAAATCATAAATCTCCAAACTCCTCTAACAGATAAATATGAAAACATTAGGTTTATGTAGTGACCACGCAGGGTACGAACTGAAAGAATTCGTAAAACAAATACTCGACTCGAAAGGGTTGGCCTATAAAGATTTCGGAACCGACTCGACAGAAAGTTGTGATTATCCCGACTACGCCCATCCGCTTGCCAAAGCTGTAGAAGCCGGCAAAGTATATCCCGGAATAGCCATCTGCGGATCCGGAAACGGAATAGCCATGACACTCAATAAACATCAGGGAATACGGGCCGCTCTGTGCTGGCAAGAAGAGATAGCACGTCTCGCACGCGAGCACAATAATGCCAACATACTCGTAATGCCCGGCAGATTTATCAGTCAAGAGGAAGCCACTCATACGGTCGAAGCCTTTCTGAACACCCCGTTCGAAGGCGGTCGGCATCAGCGCAGGATTGACAAAATTCCTTTGTGAAAGCCAATTCCTATTGCCAACGATATGGGATATCCCCACAAAAGTTAAAAAGAGAAACAACTATCATACTATCATTAAGGTTCGTATATTGTTTAAAAACAGGACATTATAGTATGATAGTTGTTGTTTTCAACTATCATTCATCTATCATTCAACGATCTTTTTTGCGCGCGAACAAGGCTGGATTCACCCAATAATCATCGGAGATTAACACAAAGACAAAACCAATTGTAGGGATCAATCCAAAGCCGATAGAGTGATAACCGCTATACTTCTATCATTAAACTATCATATCATAGAGCTTTTGACCTAAGTCGAAAACCTTTTCGACCTTGGGCAAAAAGGCTTTTGACAAGGGGCAAAAAGGTTTTCGACCCAGGCCGATAACAGAAAGAACTATAAGATTAGATTCAATTCACTTTAAATTCTTGTTTTATTGAAAGTTGTAGATATTTATGTATATTCGAGCCGCAGTTCTTGCAGGATTATGATTAAGCCACCCATACCGACATGAAGATCTTTTAAACCTTAAGGAAACCGCATCATCATTCGTCGCAAACGAATTGCTTTCCACCATTGCTTTTGGGAATCGATAGAGAAAAGAACAAAATCGAACTTTCCAATGATTGCCTCTTCCGAAATAAAACCAAACGACCGGCTATCATGCGAGTTCATCCTGTTATCCCCCTCCATATAATAAAAGCGTTGCTTGGGTATATACTGCGAGCTGCTCTTTCCATCGATATATATTTTCCCATCTTTCTCCATCACTTTCCCTCCGTCACGCAAAATCAACGAACGATAAAGAAGAAGCGTTCGCCGGTCGATCCGAAGAGGCTCTCCTTTTTTTACCACCCGGGTAATTCGCTTGACCAACAACAATTGCGGATCTGCCGGGCTGTTGAACACCGCAATATCCCCCTGTTTAGGTTCGCTGTAACCCGGCAAACGACGATACTCCCAATGATTCTCTTCATCAGCAAGACGCAGAGGGCGTATCCAAGTAAAGACATTCAGCAACGGGATATCCGCCCAACGAGAGGGGAATCGTCCACCATAAGCCAGCTTGTTAATCCAAAGCCGATCTCCGCAAAGCAACGTCGGCTCCATGCTCCCCGAAGGCACAGTACATGGCTCCCCGATCACCATACGGATAAAACAGCATAGCAGCAAAATACCAATAATGAATTTCCCCGTTCTCATTCAACAACAATAGATTTTATGCTTTTCTTTGTACATAGCGCAAATAAAAATCAGTCCCTTTCATCCTTAATTTTAAACGATACTTTTTCATTTTTTCACTTCTTAAATAACGTAAGCAATGTCACATCATCAATATTCTCAGCAGGACGCCGATTCAAATAAAACAAACCGGCAGTAACTGATAAAACAAATGCCGAAACTATTATATTGATCATGCTGATTTTCATAGATCCTTTATTTTAAAGAATACCAAAACCAAGTTATCATCCTCCTTTACATTCTCAAATAATCTCATATTTTCCTCTTTGACCGGATAATGATTTTTTTCAAGTTGAGATTTCAACATCCTCAAGGACTGAGGCAAGATCATTGCGATAAAGTAATCTTCGTAAGCATGAATACCCGCAATAAAATCAAAAATAAAATCAGTATCACACTGTATTCCGGATACTTGCAACAATTTTTTAGAACGCTTGTCATAAATCGATACCAAACGTTCATTTCCATTATCACTTGTAAGAAAAAACAAATGAGTTGAGTTCTCTGCAAAAGTCGATAAATAGGTATGAGAAGAACGATAATCTCTTAATTCATCATAATTTTCAAAAGTAGCAATTTTTTCCTTTTCAAATGGAGTAAACTCGCTGTAATCAAATTTATACCGAAGAGACAAAGTGGTATCCGTTACCGTATAAACTTCATTCAAATACATCGGAACATATAAAATATCATTTTCCAGCCTTCTTACAGGGTCGTAGACCAATTGATTATGCTCACTCTCTTGATAATAGCAGGCTGCTTTCTGCAAATTCCCCAAACTATCTGTATACAAAAGTTTATAATCGGCAATAGGACCCAAATGATTATTCCAATCACCCTTGCTCGTGGCTGTTATATAATAGCCTGTAGATGATATTTGAAAATTGCAAATAGTGCGGAAAGGAACATCATCAGAATCTATATAATTCCCATCTAAAGAAAAATGCATCCACTTCCGTTTCTGATTGTCATAAATAACAATTTGCTTTTTTTCTCGATCAATAGCAAATGATCGAGGTTTAAAAAATTCAAAAGGAGCCCCTCCTTTTTCACCTATTGATTTCAGAAACTTACCATTTTTTCTGAAAATAAAAAGCTTTTCCGTCCCAGTCCTGTCAAACACAAAAATTTTATCTTCAAAAACTTCTATCTGATTACAATAAGCAAACAATGATTCTTCAATTGATTCTAACGGTACATAAAAAAAATCTTCAATCAATTTTGAAGCCGGAATATTTTCTCCAATCTCATTGGTTACTTTTATGATCTCACCTTTCTCTTCAGATATAGGAACGATTTCAATACGACCTGCATCTACTGCCGGAAAAGGCCTGTTTTTCATAATCAACTCTTGACAACTGCAACAAAACAAGACAAAAGCTATTAGTACATATTTACTTTTCATGCCTAAATTACAAAAAAAACAATTAAAAGGAACCATTTCAATTCATAAAGAAGACAAACATGCTTTCATTACCAAATCCAAAATGGCTTCCACATAAATCATAAAATCAATCAATTATTTAGCTCTACAATCTTTCGAACAAAAAGGATTCCAACCATCGTAGCATTCCCAAACAATCCCCTTATAGGCTATTACCCCCTCCTGTCCTATTGAAATACTACCACTAGCACCTGGATTAACTACAATAATTCCTCCGCTTGACGAAGTTGAAGATATATACAAACATTCCGTTTTTGTTTCTTTTAATGTCCAAAACCATCCACTCCCCGATGAACTGGATCCGGATCCAGAAGAAGAACTGGTCTGTGCCAAGGCAAATGTACTTAGACTATTAGTACCCATACCGTAATCATTCAGCGAATGCCGAAGATTCATTCCCACACCCAGCAACAGAGCGACTGCTCCACAAACTGATAAGATTTTTTTACCATTTAACATAACCTTAAAATTTTAATTGTCTATAAATGATTACTTCCATTCAACCTTTTTTCTAATACTTCTTTTGTGTATTTCTTCACCATCGTTGTGTTTTCCCACTTTTTTGTATAATGAAAAGTATATACTGACAAAAAGAAACAATAGAAGAAAAGAAAGACCAAAGCAGCTTTAAAATAAGATAATCGTTTTCTCAACCACCAAATTCCATTTGCTATAAGGAAAGCAATGCCAACATAACTCAAATACATATATCTATCGGCCACAATGGCATGACGAGACATATTAAAAAGATGTATTGAGAACAATAAGTTGACAAGAAACAGCAATACACCGAATACCAAATATCGATTATTCCGATAAGCTATGATCCACCCCATAAGAAACAATAGCACTACCGGATAAAGGTAATAGTGTAAGGGCGGTTCCTCCCCCAATACTATAGGAAATGGATAAAAGAAATTCAAATTAACGGGCAGCAAACTTTTAGTAATATATTCTACTAAGGCAAAACATCCAAAAAGTAAACGCTGATATAATGGGAAAATCATTTCATAAGGCCCTTTCCCTTGAGAAAGAACAGTAATAATTCCAAAAAAGAATGCCATAATGAGAAACGACATTTTCTCACTCCAGACCTCAAGATTTTTTATATTCCGGTTCGTAAACCAATCGACGATCAACAATGCCAGTGGAAAAGTAACAGCCTGTTCCTTTCCCCAAAAAGAACAAAGAAAGCACCCTATCGTTAATACATAATAAAAAATCTTTGATGTTCGTATATAACGTAAATAACAAAGTAGCCCCAAGAGATAGAAAAAAGCATATAACAACACTTTCAACGCACTGATCCAGGCAACAGCCTCCACGTTAATCGGATGGACTGCAAAAAGAAGCGTTGTAATAAAGTTTACATATAAAATTTGCTTTTCACTCACTCCTCCATGCACACGTAGAAGGGAAGAGATTAATTTCCAAACCAAACAGACACAACCGATATGCAACAACAAACTAAACATATGAAAATAAAAGGGATCATAGCCGAAACCGGCATATAACACCAAATAGCTCAAAAAGGCAAGCGGAGCATACTGCCCACCATAAAAATCAGTGAAGATATGCCACAAGTTATCGACAGTCCAACCTCTTTCCGTATAATGGCTGAACACCATCCATTGATCATCCCATCCCGTAAGGAAGCCGTTTTTTAATGTGGGATAATAAACCAATAGAGTGATTATCACCAAAAATGAACAGCTATACCTTGAATGAAAGATATCTAACTGCCAATTCTTTTTCATAATATAAAACAGTTTATTTTTCGTTCATCAACAGCAACCAATTTTTCACCAAAATATGAATTGATAAAAAACTTCATCTTAATTGCTTTTATTATTTAAATACGAAGTAGAACAAACTCTAACAGATATTAGATAATAAAAAGGCCTTTCACATATTACAAATATAACATATATATTCATAAAAAGAAAAAAATAATTAGTTTTATTGAGAAAAATATAATTTTGTTGCTATACAGTCCAATAATAACTTGTCTTCCAGTCTTTTTCTAGAATGTTTCTCTATATCCGGAAAAGTTTGTGTCACGCCGCCCGTTACAACAAGCCGTTTCTCCCAAGAAAAGGGCAGGCAATACCGGCGGACATGGATATGGGCAAAACTACCCGTACATGCAATGCAGAGGGAGCAGGAGAGCCTTCACCACTATCGAAGAGAGAAACGGTCTCATGCCGGGCAACATGATAGGTCAACCGTATCTTGAAACCGCATTGCCTGCCAAGTTCCTTCAATATGACATTGCATCTACTGTTGCCTGGTACCGGAAATACATGACCGTCCTTGGACAGCCACTTGGACTTCTCTATGATGCGCTTGGGCACGTCCAGCAGGCGGATGTTGGACTCGGTGTTCGTCTTGCGCCGGCGGGTGATTTCTTCTTCGTACGCAGGAAATACTCGAAGTTGTTGAAAATGAATTCCCGGAATAAACTTATTTACATAACCATTGGCGATTTATATCATAAAAAAGCCTTTCACAGGCAAACGCTGTAAAAGGCCTTTTAGCTTGTGACCTGGGAGGGGCTCGAACCCTCGACCCAATGATTAAGAGTCATTTGCTCTACCAACTGAGCTACCAAGTCGATATTTGTCGATTTTGTTTCTATTGAGTGACCTGGGAGGGGCTTGAACCCTCGACCCAATGATTAAGAGTCATTTGCTCTACCAACTGAGCTACCAAGTCATTCATGCTATCGTTGTTTCTCTATTGCGGGTGCAAAGATAAGAGTTTAATTTTTCTTCGCAAACTTTTTCCGCGTTTTTTACACAAAATTTTAATCAAATTCAAATATATCAGACGGTGTAGTCCGTTTCAGAGCATGCAGGGAAACATCCTTTCCAACCCGTACCCCTTCTTGAAACAGGCGGAAATCGACTGTCTTATAAGCAAGTTCGGGATGGTTATTGTCACGGCTCAGGTGACACAACCAGATATCTTTTAATTTGGGATCATAATGAGTTGCGAGGAATTCGGCAGCTTCACGGTTGCTCAAATGTCCGGTCGGGCTAGCTATGCGTTCCTTCAGAAAAGCAGGATACGTGCCGAATTGCAACATCTCCTCGTCATAATTGGCTTCTATGATCAGGTGGTTCGCCATGCCCATGTATTTACTTACCGTTTCGGTAATATGGCCGACATCCGTTGCCAACGTAAACTTATGATCTCCATATTCGATATAATAACCCACATTATCGGTACTATCATGCGGGACTTCGAAAGCAGTAATGCGGAAATCGCGGATCATAAAAGGCACTTCCTTTTCTATCACCTTACGCGAACTGACAAGCGTTTCCTCCACATAGCGACTCTTGCTGATTCCTCGGTGGACGGCCTCTGTCGTATAGACAGGAATACAATGTTTCTCTCCCAGACAACCTACAGTCTTGATATGATCGGCATGATCGTGCGTGATCAGGACTGCAACAATTTTGGAGAAATCGATCGCTTTATCTTTCAACACCTTCTTTATGGTACGAATACCGATACCTGCATCAATCAACACGCCGAATTCGGGCGTTCCCAGATAATAGCAGTTTCCACTGCTTCCACTTGCTAAACTCAGAAATGATAGTTTCATTTTAATTTCCAATTCAGTCCTTAAGAGGAATTACGGGCGAAATGAGTCGGGGATCGTCACCTCCCCGATCAGCGAACAGTTCATGTGGTCCTTCACCTCTTCCGGCGTCAAGCCGTGGCCGAAAAGGAACATGAGCTTGGTAACAGCACTTTCGGTCGTACTGTCGAAACCGCTTATCACTCCCGCTTCCAACAATTTATGACCAGTCTCATACCGATGCATTTCTACACTTCCGGCACTACACTGGGTTACATTTACAATCACAATTCCCCGGCTCACCGCTTCTTTCAACATCGTCAGGAACCAATCGTAGCACGGTGCATTACCGCTTCCGAACGTTTCCATCACGACTCCCTTCAGTCCCGGTATGTTCAGGATGCTTTCCACCACCTGGGGAGAAATCCCCGGAAAAAGTTTCAGCACCGCAATATTCCGGTCCAAGAGATAATGCGGCTTCAGCGGCTTTCTCGAAACAGGATGGTAAACCTGCCCGGTGTCATACTTTATATAGATACCGGCATGTGCCAGCGGCGGATAATTGTATGAACGGAAAGCATTGAAGTTGTCCGCATTGATCTTACTCGTACGGTTACCCCTCAACAAGTCATTTTCGAAAAAGATACAGACCTCCGGCACAACCGGGACACCGTTTTCCTTGGCTGCGGCGATCTCGATGGCGGTGATCAGGTTTTCTTTCCCGTCGGTCCGCAACATACCGATCGGCAATTGCGAACCGGTAAAGATGACCGGTTTACTTAAGTTTTCCAGCATAAAACTCAAAGCAGATGCCGTGAAAGACATCGTGTCCGTACCATGAAGCACGACAAAGCCGTCGTACAACTGGTAATTGTCTGCAATAATCTTTACGATCTTCATCCATGACTCCGGCCCCATCTCCGATGAATCCATAGCCGGATCGAACTGAATGGTCGAAACCGCATACCCCAACTTCTTCAGTTCCGGCATATTATCCTTCAAATGTTGGAAATTGAACGATTCCAGCACGCCGGTTTCGGGATTTTCGATCATACCGATCGTTCCGCCGGTATAGATGAGCAGGATCGAGGCTTTCTCACTTTGAATGTTTATACTTGCTGTCATATCGCAAAGTTAATAATTTTATTCTTCTCCTTTTAATACAGGGACGCTTATATGATATTTTACTGCCACTATCCGTGAAACGAATATTCCGGTAGCAGCAATAAGCTGCGTCAGTGACGGCCCGATACCCATCTGTAAGCAAGCGTAATAAATAATGCCTCCGAACACGCATGCCAGCGCATAAATATCTTTTCGGAAAATCAGCGGAACCTCGTTAATCAGGATATCGCGGATCATACCACCGAAAGCCCCCGTAATCGTCCCCATCACAATGGCCACCCACATCGGGAATCCGAATGTCAGCGCCTTCTCGATACCGACCACGCCGAACAGTCCCAGCCCTATCGCATCGAAAATAAAGAAAGTATTGTTCAAGCTAATCACATATTTCCTGAATATGATAACGAAGAGCAACGCCAGAGCCGATATGATGAGATAAGAGGCTTGTTCCATCCAAAAAGGGGTGGCATTGAGCAGGATATCGCGGATCGTACCGCCTCCTACCGCCGTAACCACACCGACAACATAGGCCCCGAACCAGTCAAATTGTTTGGCAGAAGCCAAACGGATGCCGCTAATCGCAAAAGCGAATGTCCCGGTGTAATCGCAAAACGTAATAAAGTCTATCATTTTGATTTTTTCTGCAAAAATAAGTATTTCCTCGCAATGTTGCGGTTTTCTATAAAGATGACCTGATAATTATTTAAACCAAACGAACATCCGGCTGTTAATTATATATAAGTTTGCATTCAAAAAGGTGCTGATGACTATCTAATTAAGGGAAAAATGAAGAAATTTATACTAACCGGACTCATTTGTCTGTTTTCGTTCCCCTGGATACGGGGACAAGAATATATACCTCAAATTACACATCGTCATTATACAAGTGACTCAACCCTACTCCAACCCCGCCGCCCTTGGAAAGCGGCACTCGAAACATTCGGACTCAATATGCTCGTCTGGAGCTTCGACCGATATATCGTAAAAGAGGATTGGGCTTATATCAACGGGCATACGATCAAAAGCAATTTCAAAAAAGGTCCGGTATGGGACACCGACCAGTTCACAACAAACCTTTTCTCCCACCCTTATCACGGTTCACTCTATTTCAACGCAGCTCGCAGCAACGGTATGAACTTCTGGCAATCCGCCCCGTTTGCAGCCGGCGGCAGCCTGATGTGGGAGTTCTTTATGGAGAATGAACCGCCTTCGATCAACGACATGCTGGCGACAACGTTCGGAGGAATCGAATTGGGTGAAATCACCTATCGGCTGTCCGACCTGTTCATAGACAACCGTTCGTCGGGAGCCGAACGTGTGGGGCGCGAGGTATTGGCAGGCATTTTGTCGCCGGTCCGCGCCTTCAACCGTATCATTTCAGGAGAAGCCTGGCGACACGGTTCTTCAAAAGGACGAACCTACTCTTCCGTTCCCGTCAATTTTATCGTCACGATGGGACCTCGTTTCCTCGCAGAACAAGAAGGTTCGAAACGGGGAACGACCAGTCTGAACATTAATTTCCGCATCGACTACGGGAATCCTTTCAACGATGATTTTTATTCTCCCTATGAATGGTTCCGCTTCAACTTCGGAATGGATTTGTTCTCTGCCCAGCCGGTGGTCAGCCAGGTCAATGCCATCGGAGCCTTATGGGGAAAAACTGTTTGGACGAAAGGGCCGCGTTCCCTTTCCGCCGGATTATTCCAACATTTCGACTTCTATAACTCGGAGCTCCGCGACGGAAGCGACCTGACCGTTCCTCCTTACCGCATCGCAGCACCGGCAGCAGCAGGAGGAGGCCTTATCTATTACAAGCAGGCCACATCGGGAGACAAGACGGATATTTACGCCGAACTGTATGCAAACGGCGTCGCTTTGGGAGCCAGCCTTTCGGATTATATGCTGCTTGGCGAACGGGATTATAACTTAGGAAGCGGCTACAGCACCAAGGCCGGTGCAGGTATCATCTACAACAGACGATTGGCTTTCCTGCTCAACATGGAAAACTATCATATCTTTACTTGGAAAGGATATGATCCGGAGATCGACTGGTCACAGGCAGATCCCGGAACCCTGAACATTCAAGGCGATGCAGGAAACGCGCGCCTGACCATCTTCTCGATGAAACTGGCTTATTTATTAAAGGACAAGTGGAACATCACCCTGACAAACCGCTATTTCTCACGACGGACGAACTACCGGTATTACCCCCGGGTGGATTATTCCACTTACGACCTGATGCTCGGGTTGGGGATACGGATTTAATTCTTACGCTCCAACTCGTTCAGATTTTCCATCTTCTTGCGTTGCAGGAATTCGTAGATACCTTCGAGATGTTCCGTCACTTTCTTGTTTCCGAATTCATAAACTTTGGTTACAAGGCCATCCAGGAAGTCCCGGTCATGCGAAACGACGATCAACGTCCCGTCAAAGTCCATCAGGGCTTGTTTCAGGATATCTTTCGTTTTCATATCCAGATGGTTCGTCGGCTCATCGAGGATCAGCAGGTTGACAGGTTCCAGCAACAGTTTGATCATTGCCAAGCGGGTACGTTCGCCACCGGACAACACCTTTACCTTTTTTGCCGAGTTCTCGCCGCCGAACATAAAAGCGCCCAACAAATCCTTGATTTTGTTGCGGATATCCCCTTTTGCGACATCGTCTATCGTTTGGAACACCGTCAGGTTTTCATCCAAAAGGGAAGCCTGGTTCTGTGCAAAATAGCCGATCATCACGTTATGCCCAATCGTCAACATGCCGTCATGCTCGAGTTCTTTCATGATACATTTTACCAGCGTAGATTTACCTTCGCCATTCTTTCCGACAAAAGCGATCTTGTCACCCCGCTCGATCGTCAGATTGGCATTACGGAAAACAGTATGGTCTCCATACGATTTAGACACATTCTCGATCGTCACCGGATAAGAACCCGAACGGGGCGAAGGCGGGAACTTCAGGCGCAGAGCGGAAGTGTCTTCTTCATCGACTTCCAGTATTTCCAGCTTTTCAAGCATCTTCACGCGGCTCTGCACTTGCAAAGTTTTGGAATAAGTGCCTTTGAAACGCTCGATAAAGTCCTTCGTTTCAGCAATAAACTTCTGTTGCTCGTCGTATGCCTTCTGTTGCTGCTCGCGGCGTTCCTTGCGCAGCTGCAGATATTGGCTGTAATTGACTTTATAGTCATAGATACGCCCCATCGTAACTTCGATCGTGCGAGTCGTGATATGATCCACAAAAGCCCGATCGTGACTGATCACTACGACCGCTTGCCCGTTATCGATCAGAAAATCTTCCAACCACTGGATGGACTCAATATCGAGGTGGTTGGTCGGCTCATCCAGCAAAAGCACATCCGGTTTCTTCAGCAATAATTTCGCCAATTCGATACGCATACGCCAACCACCGCTGAACTCGCTTGTCTGACGGTTAAAGTCTTCACGGGTGAAACCAAGCCCTAACAGAGTCTTCTCTATATCGGCGTCATAATTAATTTCCTCTATGGAATAGAATTTCTCGCTCAATGTCGATACGCGTTCGATCAGTTCCATATAGCTATCCGATTCATAATCGGTGCGTGTCTCCAATTCTTTGTTGAGAGCAGCGATCTCCGCTTCCATCTCGTGCAGATGGGCGAAAGCCTGAGCAGTCTCTTCAAACACCGTACGGCCATCTTCCGTCATCAAATGCTGCGGAAGATATGCGATAACGGTATCTTTCGGAGCAGACACTTTCCCGCGAGTCGGTTCACGCACACCCGCCAATATCTTCAGCAAAGTAGATTTACCCGCCCCGTTCTTTCCCATCAGGGCAATCCGGTCTTTCTCGTTAATGACAAAAGATATATCCGAAAATAATGCGCTACCGCCAAACTCTACTGTTAGTCCGTCTACTGAAATCATATAATATAAATGTATTGCTTTTATAAAACGACCGGCAAAGGTAGTAAATAAATAGGAACGACAATATTTCAGCCGTTGGTTCAAAAGAATGACAGGATATACTCCAAACGGGTACAGGATGACAAACTTACTGACTGAGCTTTGTTATCCCGTCCGGTCGAAAAGAATGATTTATTTCACGACTTCCGGACGTATCAAACCACCACCGATCGAAACACGATCCTTCCCAGTCAGAGACATATCAATAATATAAGAGTTTCGCTGGTTCACTTCCGTCTGACTTTTATGGGCATGGAAAATATAGCGGTATCTGCCCGCCTTGTCCAAAAAGGGTGCACCATGCCCAGTTCCGACAAGCTCTTCTACTTTATGCAAAAGCGGATTTTTCTCGCTTTTCCTCCATGGACCGAAAGGAGAATCCGAGGTTGCATAACCTACGGCATAATCCTGACTTCTGAAGTCATTTGCGGAGTAGAACATATAATAAAGCCCGTCCTGCTTGACAATAGAAGGCCCTTCAGCCACCTTTCCGAACACCAGCTCCCACGGTTCGGTAGCTTCAACACATTGCGTCAATGTTTCTTCCTTGATCTCTTTCAGATTATCTTTCAGTTCCGCACACCAAATCACATTGCCGTTGGTAAAGCGGACAAAATAAAGATAGGCTTTCCCGTCCTCATCGAAAAAGACGGAAGTATCGATTCCTTTTTCTTCTCGAATCGGCTTCTTTTCCTCCTGCACGAACGGCCCCAAAGGGGAATCGGACGTGGCAACACAGACATGTTCCTCTACCGAATAGAACATATAAAATTTCTTATCCTTCTCCACATAGTAGACTTCCGGTGCCCAGAACCATTTATCCCCGTAAGAGTCTTCTTTACTCAGTGCCAGGCGGGAAGAACGCTCCCATGACTTCAAGTCTTTAGAACTGTACACCTCGAAACCGTCCGCACGAGATGTCCCATAAGCATAATAGGTATCGTTGTAAAACAGGATATAAGGATCGGCAATCGGCAACACATCCGAAACCAGTTCTTTCCCTAAAGCAGTCATATTTACCGAAACAACACACAACAGCATCAATAGCATTTTCTTCAACGTATCCGTCTTCATAAATGTATCCGTTTATTATTTGATAATTGAGAATTTCACACGCCGACAAAGATAATCAATTATTTTCTTCTACAATATATTTGTTTTGTTTATGAAAATTCCTATCTTTGCACCCGCTAATACAAACAGCTTAAATTAATTATTCAAACATGGCAACAAAAATTAGATTGCAAAGACACGGTCGCAAAAGCTACGCTTTTTATCAGATCGTAGTCGCAGACAGCAGGGCTCCACGTGATGGAAAGTTTATTGAAAGGATAGGTTCTTATAATCCGAACACTAATCCTGCTACAGTAGATTTGAACTTCGAAAGAGCTTTGTATTGGTTACAGGTAGGCGCACAACCTACAGATACCACTCGTAACATTCTTTCCCGCGAAGGTGTTTGCTTGAAAAAACACTTATTGGAAGGTGTTAAGAAGGGTGCATTCGACGAAGCTACTGCTGAAACTAAGTTTCAGGCTTGGTTGAAAAACAAACAGGCTTCTGTTCAAGCAGTAAAGGACAAAGATAGCGAAGCTGCAAAAGCTGCCGCCATTGCTCGTCTGGAAGCTGAAAAAGAAGCAAATAAGGCAAAAGCTGAAATCGTAGCTAAAAAGAAAGCTGAATTGGCAGCCGCTGAAGCTGCTAAGCAAGCTGAAGAAGTAGCTGCTGCCGCTCCGGCAGAAGAAGCTCCTGCAGCAGAAAGCGCTGAATAATTCGAGCTTTGCCAAAATAAAAAAGAGGATATCTTTACAGATATCCTCTTTTTTATTGCCTTATCTCTCCTCTCGAACACTCGCAGAAGTTAAAAAACGCCCGATCCTAGACGAGAATCTGGCGCTCCAAATGACAACATTTCCAACAGAAATATATAAAGATCTTATTTTTTCAGCAAGAAATTATCTATCTGTTCTACAAACTGTTCTTTTGATAAAGCCCCTTGGGCAATCTGTGGTTTACCTGTCTTGGGGATGAACAGCAACGTCGGGATACTCTGTATGCCAAATGCCGTAGCCAACTCTTTTTCATTATCTACATTTATTTTATAAATAACGATATCGTCCTTATACTGTGCAGCCAGTTCTTTCAGGATCGGAGATACTTTTTTACAAGGACCACACCAGTCTGCATAAAAATCAATAATAGCAGGTTTGTTTCCTTCGTACACCCATTGAGTCTGATTCTTTTCGTAATTATATACCTTCGACAAAAAGTCTGCCTTATTCAAAGCAATCACTTCCCCATGTGCTGATGCCTTTTCCGTTTCATTTTTTTCTGGTTTTGCAGACATGGAGCAACTGACCAAAATCAGCGCGACCACAACCATCAATAAACTTTTCAAACTTCTCATATAAAACTTATTACTATTTAATTATTATGTTATACAAAAGTAACAATAAAAAGACACAAACGTTTATTCTCAGTGGTTAAAAGAAAATGAATAGAGTGAAAAGAAAAAATATCCACCACCAAATTTGATTATTCAAAAATAATCACTACTTTTGCACTGCAATTAAAAAATACTTGCATACATATTGGAGAGATGGCAGAGTGGTCGATTGCGGCGGTCTTGAAAACCGTTGAACTGAGAGGTTCCGGGGGTTCGAATCCCTCTTTCTCCGCTGAACGTGCTGGACAGAAATGGTCAGCAAACGGACAAAAAGCTACAAATAAATGATTTGTGGCTTTTTTTATTACCCAAAAGCCCAACTTCCAAGCGATGCAAAGGAATGCATTCTCACAATTTGTTACCCAATATCGCTTGAATACTGCTTGTGAACTTTTCCAATTTCAAAACATGGATGCTTTGAAATCAAAATTACCTATATTTGAACATTGAAACTTAATAAACAACTTATATGGAACTATCAGCAAGTAAAATCCCACGTATTGAAGTAGTCGATGCACTAAGAGGATTTGCCGTCATGGCAATTATTTTAGTGCATAATCTGGAACATTTTATCTTTCCAGTCTATCCAACAGAACAACCAGCATGGCTAGCCGTCTTAAACGACGGAGTGTTTAACGTCATTTTTTCCCTGTTTGCAGGAAAAGCTTATGCTATTTTCGCTCTTTTGTTCGGGTTTACATTCTATATCCAATGTCATAATCAGAAAAAGAAAGGAAAAGACTTCGGCTACCGCTTCTTATGGCGATTGGTTCTGTTGCTTGGCTTCGCAACCTTGAATGCCGCTTTTTTCCCGGCCGGAGACGTACTGTTGTTATTTGCCGTAGTAGGTTTGGTTTTATTTCTGGTCCGCAAATGGAGTGACAAAGCGATCTTGATCACAGCTATTATATTATTAATCCAACCTATAGAATGGTATCACTACATCATGAGTCTGCTCAATCCTGCCCATGCTCTGCCGGATCTCGGCGTAGGCGCCATGTACAGTGAGGTCGCCGAATATACCAAAGCCGGAAATTTCCTGGACTTCATCTGGGGCAATATCACGTTAGGACAAAAAGCAAGTTTGTACTGGGCTATCGGAGCCGGACGTTTTCTGCAGACGGCAGGTCTATTCCTGTTGGGACTTTATATCGGCAGAAAAGAACTATTCGTTACAAGCGAAACACACCTGCGTTTTTGGGTAAAGGTTCTTATTATTGCTGCAATCTGTTTCGCTCCCTTGTATTCCTTAAAAGAACAGATCATGGCAAGCGACAATGCCTTGATCAAGCAAACCGTAGGGACAGCTTTCGACATGTGGCAGAAATTTGCGTTTACATTCGTCCTCGTTTCCTCGTTTGTACTCTTATACCAGAAAGAATGCTTCAGGAAAGCTGTTTCAGCTCTGCGTTTTTACGGTAAGATGAGCCTGACAAATTATATCGCGCAATCAATCATGGGAGCGATCATCTATTTCCCGTTCGGACTATATTTAGCTCCTTATTGTGACTATACAATAAGTTTACTAATCGGGTTCGCCCTCTTCCTGTTACAAGTTTCGTTCTGCAAATGGTGGCTGGCAAGCCACAAACAAGGTCCCTTGGAAAGCATATGGCATAAATGGACTTGGATGTTCTCGAACAATAAATAAAAAACATGAGGCAGTGGATACTGCCTCATCAATATATAAGCCTGATTTTATTTCTTCAGAAGAGGCAAATAATCCCCATAACCTTCTTCTTTCATCTTTTCTTTCGGGATAAACCGCAGTGAAGCGCTGTTTATACAATATCGTAGACCTCCTTTATCGGCAGGACCATCCGGAAAGACATGACCTAAATGAGCATTCCCCGTCTGGCTGCGTACTTCTGTCCGGGTCATTCCATGCGAAGTATCCGGTTTTTCGACAATCAGTTTCTTATCAATCGGTTTGGAAAAACTGGGCCAGCCACAGTCGGAATCAAACTTATCGGTAGATACGAAAAGCGGTTCACCAGTCGTAATATCGACATAGATTCCTTCCCTATGCTCATTCCAGTACTCATTGCGGAATGCAGGCTCCGTGGCATTTTTTTGCGTTACGGCATACTGTATGTCCGAAAGTTTATTCTTAAGAGTCACATCATCCGGCTTTGCATAAACAGGACGGGCATTAGCTTTCCGTGCCAATTCAAACAATTTCGGATTAATATGGCAATAACCGCCCACATTCTTATCCAAATAATCCTGATGGTATTCTTCCGCAGCATAAAAATTAACGAGTGGCATCACCTCGATGGCGATCGGCTTCGCATAGTCTTTTGCCAAATCCTTAATGGCAGCTTCAATCACCGGAGTATCGTCTTTATCGATATAATAAATGCCCGTACGATATTGTAAACCACTGTCCCCACCCTGACGGTTGACACTAGTCGGATCTATCGTCTGAAAGTACAAATCTAACAATAGATCCAAGTCGACCGTTCGCGGATCATAAACAACCTTAACTGTTTCCACTGCTCCGGTATTCCCCGTACACACCTCTTTATAGGTAGGATCAGGAACCTGACTGTTGGCATAACCAACTTCTGTTTTTTCCACGCCTCTGATCTGTTTCAAAAAATGTTCCGTTCCCCAGAAACAACCACCTGCCAGATATATTTCAGCCATGTTTCTCATATTCATATTTTCTTATTTCAATAAATTAAACTCTTTCATATCCCTGGTATTGCCTACCTCTGACTGACACATGCCAATAACAGTGCAATAATAGCAATATTTCTCATAGCCTATCTATTTCTCAAATAACAAATCGGAAATATTTTTTGTTGTTATAGAAAAATAAAGTCATAACATATAAATGGAAAATAAAGATTATCAAAAACGTGTGGCTGCCATACATGACTTGTCCGGATTCGGAAAATGCTCTCTAACTGTTGCTTTGCCTATCCTTTCCGCCGCCGGAATAGAAGCGTGTGCCATGCCGACCGCCATATTATCGACTCATACAGGAGGAATCAGCGGATACACTTACCGCGACCTGACAAGCGACATGCGGGCTTTTATGCAGCACTGGAAGTCGCTCGATATACAATTCGATGCGACCTACAGCGGTTTCTTAGGTTCATTCGAACAACTGGACCTCGTCAAAGAGTTTTTCGAACTATTCAGATCAAAAAACAATCTGATCCTGGTAGATCCGGTAATGGCGGACAACGGAGAACTATATCGCATATTCCAGCCTGAGTTTGCGACAGGCATGAGATCCTTATGCAGGAAGGCAGACATCATCGTCCCTAACCTGACCGAAGCTGCTTTATTACTGGAAGAAAGCTACCATCCCGGTCCCTATACGCAGGCCTATATCGAAAAAATCTTAAAAAAACTAAGCAAGCTCGGACCGAAAAAGATCGTACTGACCGGTGTATACTTTGAAGAAAAGAAATTGGGAGCTGCGACCTACGACAAAAGGAAAGATTCGACAGACTACCTGTTTTCCGAAAGGATACCAGGAAGTTATCACGGAACAGGAGATGTTTTTGCGAGCGCCCTGTTATCCGGCCTGCTGAATAACTTCAGCTTAAGCGAATCAGCACAAATAGCCGTAAACTTCACAGCAGACAGTATACGCCGGACATATAATGTAAAAACGGACTACCGCTTTGGTGTTAATTTTGAACAATGTATCCCCGACTTTCTAAAAGAACTCAAACTGATATAGTTTTTCCAATTTTATTTTTCATCTTTGTAAAAATAACAAGACAAGAACATGAATAAAACTAAAATAGCGATTTCCGGTATAGGAGCTGTAGGCGGCTACTACGGAGGACTATTAGCTGCCCGTTACAAAGACTCTGAAGATATTGACATCTATTTCATTTCCCGGGGTGAAAACCTGGAAGAGATACGTAAGAACGGCATCGAAGTCAAAAATACATTCCTGACGATCAAAGCAAAACCAACCCTCGCAACCGACAATCCTGCTGAAATAGGACCAGTCGATTACCTGTTTTGCTGTACCAAAAGCTACGACTTGGAGGAGAATATAGTTCAGCTGACTCCGATCATCGGCCCTAATACGGTTATCATTCCCCTGCTGAACGGAGCGGATATAGCGGAACGCATACAAAAGCTATTACCGAACAATGAGGTTTGGAAAGGATGCGTTTACATCGGTTCCCGCTTGGTCAGACCGGGAAGAGTGGAAAAGTTCACCATAAAGGACCGGATGTTCTTCGGAAGTAAACAAGGAAACAAGAAACGACAGAAAGACTTACAGGATATATTGGCCAACGCCCGTATCCTTACCACAATACCGGATGACATTGACTTGGAAATCTGGAAGAAATTCTTCATGATCTCGACCGCCGCCACTATCACCTCCTATTTCAATGAAACGATTGGCGAAGTGGTAAATAACCATATCGATCTGTTCATCACGTTAGGTTATGAACTCAAAAGCGTGGCAGAAGCCAAAGGGATTCGTCTGCCGGACGGTCAAGTATTCTCCGCCATTGACGCCCAGAAGATCATGCCTAACAACTCCACAACCTCCATGCACAGTGATTTTCAAAAAGGCAATCGCACCGAAGTGGAAACATTGACAGGCTATGTCGTACGAACTGCCCAAGAATTGGGAATCGAAGTTCCGACCTATCAATTCATGTACAAAGGGTTGACCGAATTTCCCTATCCGGTGGCGGATTAATTTCCCAATAAGGGAAAGAGAGTATGTCGAAACCTAATGGGTTTTCCGGCAAGCTCTCTTCTCTTATTCTTACTCTGTCCAGACAAACAAATCTAATTATTAATAGTATATGAAAAACAAATTTTATCTCTATTGTATCCTGTGCTTTCTATTCAACGTTGCAGGATATTCGCAAAGTACAGTTTTCGAATCGCTCTCTTTCGAAAGTAACAAATTAGGTAGGAAAGTTTCCTACTCCATCTACCTGCCTTCCGACTACAACACCTCGAAAAGGAATTACCCGGTCCTCTACCTCTTGCATGGTTACACGGACAATGAAACCAACTGGATACAGATGGGACAAATGAAAACGATTGCCGACCGTGCCATCGCAAACGAGGAAGCCGTGCCGATGATAATCGTCATGCCGGACGCATGGGACACTTGGTATATCAACCAGTATGACGGAAAAGTACCTTACGAAGACATGTTTTTTGAAGAACTTATCCCCTATATGGAAAAAACATACCGGATCCGCAGTGACAAAGAAAGCCGGGCAATTGCCGGATTGTCGATGGGTGGCTACGGATCATTCCTGTACAGCTTGCATCATCCGGACATGTTCTGCGCATGTGCTCCGTTGAGTGCCGCCGTTTTCGACGACACAGTCATGGAGGCAAGAAAAAACAAATCGCACAAGGATTTATTCAACCGCCTGTTCGGGCCGGGAGACGAACACTGGAAGCAAAACAATGTCTTGAAGATCCTTTCCGACTGGAATCAAAACAACTTGCCCAAAATTCGTTATTACATTGATTGCGGTGATGACGACGGCCTGCTGGACGGAAACATGCAGGTGCACCAGGTCATGAAGCAGAAAGGGATCAGGCATGAATTCCGAGTACGAGACGGCGGCCATAGCTGGACCTATTGGCGGACGGCCTTGCCTGAAGTTCTAAGGTTTGTCAGCCAGACTTTTTGCAGAAGTTGACAAAACCGTAATATTGGTACATCAATCCGTAATTCGTGTAAGTTGCAAACCATTTCCTTTTATTATGTTTGCAACATAAAATAACAGACTATCTAAAAAGAGTTTATTATGTTGCGAACGATCAGACTTACAACTGCACTTATCTGTTTTACGCTTGTAACCCTACTGTTTCTCGATTTCACGGGGACGTTGCATGCATGGTTCGGGTGGTTGGCGAAAGTACAGTTCCTGCCGGCGGTATTGGCACTCAACCTCGGCGTGGTACTGTTTCTCATTGTATTGACCTGGATTTTCGGTCGGGTTTACTGCTCTGTAATCTGCCCTCTCGGCATATTCCAGGATGTTGTTTCATGGCTGGCGGGGAAACGGAAGAAAAACCGTTTCCGTTATTCCCCCGCCTTGTCCTGGTTAAGATACGGAGCCATGGTGATATTTATCCTTGCCATGATCAGCGGGTTAGGAGCATGGGCGGCATTGATCGCACCTTACAGCGCTTACGGGCGTATCGCCTCTAACTTATTCGCACCCCTCTGGCAATGGGGAAACAACTTTCTGGCCTACTTGGCAGAACGGGCAGACAATTATGCTTTCTACGAAACGGAAGTCTGGCTACGGAGCCTCCCAACCTTTATCATTGCCACAGTTACCTTCATTATACTGATCATACTTGCCTGGCGGAATGGGCGAACCTATTGCAACACGATCTGCCCGGTAGGAACGTTTTTGGGATTGATCTCCCGTTTTTCCGTTTTCAAACCGGTTATCGATACGTCCAAATGCAATGGTTGCGGCTTGTGTGCCCGTAATTGCAAAGCAGCCTGTATCAATGCGAAAGTACACGAGATCGACTATAGCCGCTGTGTCGATTGCATGGACTGCATAGACAAATGCCGACAAGGAGCCATCCGATATACACGCAGAAAAACAAACAAGGCTGAAACACAGACCAACCAACCGGTCGTAGACAAGCCCGATCGTCGCAAGTTCTTTACCGTATCGGCATTACTTGCCACTTCTGCCGCATTGAAAGCCCAAGAAAAAGTACAACTCCCGGACAAGAAAGTCGACGGCGGACTGGCCATCATCGAAGATAAAAAGAAACCGGACCGGACAACCCCGATCACCCCTCCGGGTTCGCTGAGCGCTGCCAATTTCTCCCAGCATTGCACCGCGTGCCAGCTTTGTGTATCGGTTTGTACGAACCATGTGCTGCGTCCTTCGGGGAACCTTCAAACATTTATGCAGCCAGAAGTATCGTACGAGCGAGGATACTGTCGTCCCGAATGCGTCAAATGTTCGGAAGTTTGCCCGACCGGAGCGATCCGTCCGATCACGAAAGCGGACAAAACGGCCATCCAGATCGGACATGCCGTACTGATTCAGGAAAATTGCATCGTCAACCGGGATGGTGTCACTTGCGGCAACTGTGCCCGCCATTGCCCTACCCAGGCGATCTTGATGGTGGCAAAAGACCCGAACGACCCGGATTCGCCTCAACTTCCGGTCGTAAACGAGGAAAAATGCATCGGCTGCGGAGCCTGTGAAAACCTGTGCCCGTCGCGTCCGTTCAGCGCCATTTATGTGGAAGGGCACGAACAACACCGGAATATTTGATCAAGAAATAAAAGAATCATCACATATGGAAAAAGACAATCATCAAGCGATAAACCGTCGCGATTTCCTGAAGATTGTAGGAATCAGCACGGCAACTACCGCCCCGTTGCTCTCCGGGTGCAGTTCGGACAGCGGGATGGCCTCAGGTTCGGGAAGCTCCACCCCTATTCCCACGGACCGGATGACATACCGCACGACGCCGTCCACAAAAGACAAAGTTTCCATCCTCGGTTATGGATGCATGCGTCTGCCGACTATTGCCAAAAGCAGCGCAAGAGACAGCGATGACGAAATCGACCAGGAGATGGTCAACCGGCTGACTGACTATGCCATCGAGCACGGTGTGAACTACTTCGACACCTCGCCCGCCTATTGCAAAGGACGTTCGGAACATGCTATGGGGATCGCCCTCAGCCGCTATCCGCGCGACAAATATTATATCGCCACCAAGCTTTCGAACTTCTCTCCCGACACATGGAGCCGCGAAGCCTCTATCGCGATGTATAACAATTCGCTCAAGGAGCTACAAGTCGATTATCTCGATTATATGCTGCTCCACGGGATCGGCATGGGTGGTATGGAAGCCTATGAAAACCGGTATGTCAAGAACGGCATACTCGACTTCCTGCTCGAAGAACGCAAGGCAGGACGTATCCGAAACTTAGGTTTCTCCTATCACGGAGATATAGAGGTGTTCGATTATTTACTTTCGAAACACGACGAATATCAATGGGATTTCGTCCAGATCCAGTTGAATTACCTGGACTGGAAACATGCCAAAGAGATCAACCCGCGAAACACCGATGCGGAATATCTGTACGGGGAATTACAGAAACGGGGGATTCCCGCCATCATCATGGAGCCACTCCTCGGAGGACGGCTTTCGAACGTGCACGACCATATCGTCGCCCGCCTGAAGCAACGCGAACCGGGACGGAGCGTCGCCTCCTGGGCTTTCCGGTTTGCCGGTTCGTTTCCTGGCGTACTCACCGTGCTGAGCGGCATGACTTACATGGAGCACCTGCAAGACAACCTCCGCTCCTACTGTCCGTTGCAACCGTTGACGGAAGAGGAAAACCGTTTCTTGTTCGACACCGCCGACTTGATGATGCAGTATCCGACCATCCCATGTAACGACTGCAAATACTGTATGCCTTGTCCTTACGGTATCGATATTCCGGGAATTTTGCTTCATTATAATAAATGTGTGAACGAGGGGAATGTCCCTCAGAGCGGACAGGATGAAAACTACCGCGAAGCTCGCCGGGCTTATCTGATCGGGTACGACCGCAGTGTACCGAAACTCCGCCAAGCGGATCATTGTACTAGTTGCAACCAATGTAATCCACACTGTCCGCAGGGAATCGATATTCCGAAAGAACTACAGCGAATCGATCGTTTCGTCGAACAACTGAAACAAGAGACATTATAAATCCAAACAGCCGTCCCGATTTCGGACGGCTGTTTTTTATCTCCAAAAACACCGTCCCGATTTCGGACGGCTGTTTTTTATCTCCAAAAACACCGTCCCGATTTCG